>Ga0137437_1000764_pt1 | contig 10634 bp, 11 predicted proteins | sample EasRivERMGT138_2_FD_102332 | JGI IMG/M metagenome (GOLD analysis project Ga0137437, IMG submission 102332) | Soil microbial communities from meander-bound floodplain in the East River, Colorado, USA - East River MetaG ERMGT138_2 | ecosystem: Environmental > Terrestrial > Soil > Floodplain ...
AAACCCTAGCTGGTCGCCGTGTTCTTGATCCAGATGTGCGTCTCTTCGTGACGCACTTCGCACGTGTACTCGCCGATGATCATCGCGCGCCTCGCGTCGCCCGTTTCCGGAAGGTCTTTCCGGAAGAACGAGCGGCCCTTGAGCGGCAAGCACTTCAGGTTCGCCGACGTGAGGACCAGGATCTCGTTCGGCGGGAAGCCGGGCACGAGCATGATCTCTCCGTCGAAGAAGTCCGTCTTCACGCGCTCGACGATCGTCTGAATCTGCGTGTCCTGGTTCTCCATCCGCTTGATCGGGAGGATGGTGTTGCTCAGGATGAGCTTGTTCCACGAACCGCAGAGGATGATGTCCATCCGGCGCGCGCCGTTATCCCACGCTTGCCGAAGGATATTCTCCAGCGTGCCCTTCGTGATGTTGGCGGCCTGCATGTCGAACACGTTCGACGACAACCACCACTTCACACCCTGCATGGTGCGCGGGGTGGTGGCGTTGCCGGCCGGGTTGCTGGTCTGCTTGGTGCCATGGAGGAACGACCACTGGAGGCGGTACATCTCGTCGATGAGCCGCTTCTCCAGCTCGGTGTCGATCCTGTCCCCGCCGCCGATCGTCCCGATCGCCATGCGGGTTCCCGAGACCTCCACCGGAGGCGGCGCGAAGATCTGCGTGTAGTTGGTTTTCGCCGCCATCGTCGAGTGCTTCGACGCGGGCGGATCGTCGCCTTCCAACGCCGCGTTGCCGCGGATATAGACCTTGGTGGTGTCCGGGTGAGTCGCCCCGGCGGTGTCGCCGTGGCCGCGCGCGGCAACCGTGATGTCGTTGCCGGACACGCTGGTCACGATCATCTGTTCGGTGTCGATCTCGATGATCGCGCCCTTGTAGAACTTGGCGCCGCTCGCGACCGTGAAGGTCAGATCGGTGGCGTTGAGAGTGCCGCCCTCGTTGATCTGGTCAACCGAGGAAATGAACGAATCCTCTCGCCACTGATGAGTTTCGCGATCGGCTGGAAGGTCGGAGTCCCCGATGCGATCGAGGACGGGCGTCTCACGCGGCGCGTTGATGGACACCAGATCGCTGATGTCTTCGAACATCGTCGTGGTGTCGTCGAAGGTCGCGTGGCCGGTGAACGCGTTCATCTCCGGCCGAAACGTGAGCCCCAGCGGGCACGCGTTGAAAATCTTTCGAAGCATTCTGCCTCACCCCTGCACCTCACCCGTTCCAAGCCAGGCTCCGCGAGGCAGAAAATTGTTAGTTGGCGCTGCTACGCGGCCTTTTTCTCCGCTGCCGCTACGATTCTCTGCGCGAGGTCAGCCGGCAACTTCACGTTGTCGACCTTGAGCTTCTCGCGCAGCTTGTTGAAAGCGCGGCTGTCCTGCGGACGCCCCGTAATGCGCGCCTTGGCGCCGAGCGAAATCAGCTCGGCGACCTTGGTGTCCGTGTCCGCCCCTTGTCCGGAGCCACCGCCGGAACCGGAGCCACCGCCGCCCAGGCCGTCGGTCATGGCCCCCTTGCCGCCGGGCGCTAGTCCCAGCGCTTCCATATTGGCGACCGCCGCTTTCACGAGCTCCTCGGGCTTCATCTTGCCGTCGTCGAGCGTCGCAGCGAACTCTTTGATCGCGGGAATGGGGTACTTGAGGTCCTTGGCGGTGTCGAGGTAGTCGCGGATTTCGAGTGAGCGTTTGAGCTTCTTGTTCTCGTCCGCGATCTGGTCGGCTTTCGTTTTCGTCTTGCCGTGCTCGTCCTGCTCGGCTTTGAGCAGCTTGTCGATCTCGCCCTGTTCGCGGGCACGATCCTCGTCGGCCTTTTTCTTGGCCGCCGCCGCTGCGTCGCCAACTTCGAGCCGCTGCTTGAACTCCGGGTTCGCGGCGAGAAACTCTTCGGGCGTCATCGTCCGAACTTTCTCCTGCGTCCCGGCGCCTCCGCCGCCGCCCTCTTGGGTCTTGCCCTTGCTAGCGCCTTCTCCACCTTCGCCGCCACCGCCGTCTCCGGGGTGACGCAGAGCACGAATCAACACGATCGATCACTCCCTTGGGTTGGTGCATCGGACTATCTGGCCGAATCGTTATACGTTCTGAGTCGACCCAGTCAAGGCGTTTGGTATTGCGTCAACGGTATTCTTGCAACGATGATCGCGGCACCAGTCGCGTACCATCTGCAAGTTGCGCTCGCGCCCGCATGGATTGCAGCGTTTCCGGTTGGGCCCCGCGTCGTCATTGAACCGCACGCCGCAGTCGATGCAGCACGACGTCGGCATGGACCTCCAGCGCTTCCACCCGCTCACGAGCTGCTTGCTCAGGCCGAGTCGCGTGGCGACCTGCATGACCGTCATGCCGCTACCGAGCAAGCGCATCGCTTCTTCGTAGAGTCGGGCCGTTCGTTGGCTTCGTTTCATGTTTTTCGTTACTACCACCCGCGGGGTGCGCGCATCAAAGAAGTTCTTCACGCCGCCTGGAGAATCATCCGGTCGTCGGTCTCGTCTGAGAACATGCGGGTGCGTACCTCGGGCGAGAACCATTCCGGCACCACGAAGATCACGTCGCACCGGCAGCGCGGGCGAAGCGGCGGGAGACCGAAGCGACCGTCGCCGAAATCCCGACGGTTCCATTCCGCGATCGAGAGTACCAACCCATGGCGGTCCAGGTGTTCCGGCTGCACGCGGTCGTCACGGGTCGCCTGCCACAGCCGGAATTGTTGGTCGAGAGGCGGCGGATCGCCGTCGTAGTAGCGGTCGACAATGCCCTGTTCCTCGATGTCGCGCGTGAGGCGCGGGAACTCGTACCGCACAATCCGGTCCGCGCGCTCCGAGACCGTGAGGCGCCGCCCAGCGCTATCGAGTGTCGGCCGCAGCACGTCGCCGTGGCCGAGGCGCGCCAGGTCGCCGCGCAGCATGTCGCGGCTCGCCTGGGGATTCGCGATGTTGCGCATGAACGCGTCGCGAATCTTCCCGAGGTTCGCATCCTCGAGGCTGTGGATTTCGAACCGGACTTGGTCGAGGTGGACGCGGATCCGCTTTCGCTGCCCGCGGGTCAGCTTGAACTGGTTGGGGTCGAGCGGTTCGTCCGCAGCCGCGATCGTGTCGCCGAAGCGCCGGAGCGCGATTCGCCCCGCCTTCGCGCCCGCGGGGATCGCCGCTTCGTCAAACGCCCCGCCGGGGGCAAAGGACCGCTGGGCCTCGGCCTCGAGCGCGTTGATCATGTCGGCAACAGCGGCCTCGTTCTCCGGGCCTTCCGCAATCGATCCGTCGGCGTTGAGCGCCAAGCTGTCTATGGCACGCCCGATCACGGTGTCGCGATCGCGGACGTAGGAGCCGAACACGAGCTCGAGGCGCTTCGTCCACTCGTCCTCGGCGCGATCCATGCGGCCGTGCGCTTTCTTGCGCGCCCGGAGGATGCGGGCCAGGACGACGCGGTCGCGCTTCGTCATCGACGCCACCGCACCGAGCTACACTCGCTTCTCGATTGGGAACGTGAATCGCTGCAGGTAGGACACGTACGCGCCGTCGACGACCTCGATGTCGATGCGCCCCGTGGATTCGTTCTTCGTGGCCCCCACGAGCAGGACACTGGCGTCGCTCGGGAACACAATCTCGCCCGTCCCGTCGCCGTTGTTGATGACACTGAGCAGGGTTTCGACGCCGCCGTCGATCGACAACTTCGCTCGGAGCGTTGCACCCGCAATCGATTCGTCGAGCGCCAAGATGCCGGCCTCGTTTTCGGAGTAGACCGAGAAGCGAAGTGGCTTCGGCGTGTCGCCGTGATAATACACCAGGTCATGGAAGTGCCGGTCCTGATGCCCCTGGAATAGCCGGATGGCACTCATGGCTGACCTTCCTTCGCCGCCTTCTCTTCCGGCGTGTCTTCGTCGGCCGCATCAGCGGCCACCATCATCGGCGGGCCGAACAGAGCCTCGACGTCCTCTGTCGTTTGCTCGGGCGTGATCTTGATCTTCCGCATCTCGAAGAGCGCTTTGTTCAGCCGCTCGTACGGTGTCCCGGTCATTTTCCGGCGCGTCTCGGCGGCGATGCGGTCGAGCTCCGTCGACGCCTGGTCGTCGGTGTAGCGGTGGATGTTCTTCATGGCCTCGAAGAGCGATCGGAAGCCCGCGAACACCGCCGCGCGCTCGGTCTCGATCCGCTCGATCGCGGTGGTCGGGACGATCTCACCGTCCGGCAACACCGTGACGTCCGCGTCGACCTTCACACTCTTGGCCTGGCCGAACGGTCGCTCGCCGCCAGCGATCGTTAGGCCAAACCGCACGGTCTCGGTCCAGGCGCGCGAAAACGCGGGGAAGCAGGCCTCCGCGTGCTTGACGGTCGGCCGGTACTCGATCTCTTTCGCGCGGCCCGATACGTCGGTCTGCTCGAACATATGCCCCATTCCCATTGCGATCGCGGGCGACTTGCTGTTTGAGTACAGGAGCTCGAGCTGGATGCGCACCGGCTCCAGCATTTCCTTGATGAGTCCGGAGGGGGGTGTCGCGAACTCAAGCGAGTCGTTACGGCCGAGCGACATGCCCGAACCGATGCCTCCGCGGAACTGTGTTTGGACCACCTCGTCGTCGCTCTGGAGGACCAGGATCGGCGCGTAGATGCGCGCCGCATAGACGGTGTCGCTCCACAGGTGGTTCAGCGTTTCGTTGTCATGGTTGGCGCTGCGGATATTGGACTGCCCGAGGACTCCCTCGTGGGTCTCCAGGTTGTTGAACAGGACCGCACCCTTTCCGAATGGGTTGGTGCCGTCGTCGCGCGGCATCCAGCGGGCCTTCCCGTCGGGAGACGTCGGACTCACCTTGCCGTCGAGCCACACGACCCAGTGCGTGTCGGAGATGAACTCGATGCGCTCGAGCCACTGTCCGATACCCAGCGAGTTCCTTACCCGCTCGAGGATTCCCTGCCGCGAGTACTGAACGATCTGGCCGGTGACGGTGTTGTAGAGCGTGCGGATTTGGACGCCGCGCAGATGCACGACGGAGGCGCCCGCCGATCCGGAATCGTAGATCGGGCGCGCGCGGTTGGGCGTGTAGACCTCCCACTCGATCTGCTTGTCGGGGCTGCCGTCGTCCCACTTCCTCGGCACATTGACCGCACACCCGTAGACGCTCATGACCGTCGTGATCTTGCGCGCGTGGGCGTTCATGTTGTTGTGCTGCTCGATCTCGTCCCACACCTTCTGGGCACCGACATCATCGATCGTGGTATGGAGCTGGTCGCGCACGAGCGCACCAGCGTGTAGGTCGGCAATCGCGCGGCAGAGCGGGATCGTTAGCTTCGGGCGGTCGTCGTAGCGGGAGGCATGCTCGCGTTTGAGGCGCGGGAAGTAGGTTTCGTTCCGCAGGCGCTCGGGGCGGCCGTCGTAGTAGTCTTCGTACCGACACCACTCTTTCTCGAGCTCGTCGGGCGAATTGGGCCAGTTCTCACAACACAGGCCGAAGAAATAGCCGATCGAGTTTTCTACCATTGTGCCTCCACGGAGCCTCGAGGAACGGGGTGGATGCCGAAGTGAGGGGCAATGTTCTTAGTTGTTAGAAGTTGGGCCGCCGATGACTTGGGAGCGACTTGCTGACTTGACCAAGCTCACCACACCCACCCCGCAGCCGGCGCGATGCGCGAGAATCTCAAGCGGTAGCGCACTTCGTCGCCCACGTGATCCTCGCTCTTGTCGTCGACGTCGTCGAGATCGTCATCATCGCGCGGCATTTCGGGAATCGTCCGGATGTACCCATCGGTGCAGCTCTCAAGCGCGAACACGCCGGGCAATTCCCGCGGCGCTTTCGCATTCGTCAGTGCCGTGCGCAGCTGCTGCCAGCCCTGCTTGCGCGTCCCCTGGCCCTTGTCGGCGTGCTTCCATTTGACGCCTTCCTTCTCCATGTCGGAAGCGACACTACGGACCTTCTCGCCGTCTTCGCGCAGCTCCGAGTTGTCGAAGATTTGCGTGTCGGCCGGCCCCGGCTTGACACGCCCCGCGAGCCCCATCTGAGCTTCGCGCTTCAGAATCCCACGCGCGATCTCGCGCGCCGTCATGTTGAGCCCTTCGTTCGGTCGGTCCTTCACCCACCCATACCATTCGCCGATCCGGTAGAGATCGCCGCGCACGCTCCCGTACGTGAACCCGTTCCACGTGAATCGCTCGCCGTTGCTCTCCGCCCACCACCCGACACTGAACGGTCTGGACTGTCCATGGTCATAACTGCGATCGACATACCACCCAGCGGGAATCTTCGACAAGGGGAAATCTGGCACAACATGAATCTTCTGGTTCCACACGTCGCCGACCATGGCACCCGCCACAACCTCCCAGTCCTCGTCGAGCCACGCCTTCAGCATTTCTGGGTTGCGAGCCGCGGCCCCGATGTCCTGCGAATACTCCGGGGTGGCGTGCAGCATCACAGCGTTCTGCTCGAGCCGGCCGCGCACCGCGACACGCCAATGTGTGGGCTTCCCGTCGCGGTCAAGGGCATCCTTGATGATCGGGCCGATCAACCGGTCGGGAGGAATCGGTAAGCGATACCTGGACTTCACCCACGTGTGACCAACGCCGTACGGGTTCGTCGTAGAGCGAATGCGACGGCGCACCTTCGGGTTCGAGGTGCGGTTGGTCGAGATCATGAGTGTGAAGGGCCCGTCGTTGGGCCAGTTTGTGAGTTCTTCGAATCCCAGCCACGGAATCGACCAGCCGTGGTAGTTCAGGTAGTCCTTTTCCCGTTCGATGAACCGCAGCAAGAGCTGCTCGCCGCCGGCAAACGTCCACGTGTGATCGTCGTCGGTGTAGCGGCATCCTGGGAATATCCTCGGGAACCACTTCTGCGTCTTCTCGATGACGTCCTTGAGCTCGGGATACTTGCGCCGGAAGAGGACACCGAACCAGTCCTTCCCGAGACCGCGGCCTACATCCTGAGCGAAGTCCATGACCAAGGCATCGGTCTTCCCGTTCCCGCGCGGCCCGGTGAAAATACACTCGCGCACGGGGCACCGGAGAAAAATATCTTGGGATCCTGGTTGCGGCGCCCACGCGATCGGTGTTCGGCGCTTCTTGAAAAACGGCCGGAGCCCTTCGTCGGTGACGCGCCATTCGATCTCGTCACTTAGGCTTGCTTGTCGTACCCGCCTTATCGGAGCTGGCCCAAGTTTCGGCATCCTCACCACCACTCAAGACGAGGACACCGCCCGCCATGTTGTGGTCGATGGTCTGGCGATCGCGGTACTTCGACATGCGGGCGCGCGCGTAGAGCTGCAACATCGTGTCGCTGTATTCAAGGACCTTTCCCTTGTCCACTCGGCGCCCTTCGTAGAACACAGCCTTCTTGATCCCGTCGATCCCGCGGCGCTTGATCTCCGTCTCGACCACGAGCTCGTCATGGTCGATATTCGCGTCCTGCTCGGCGATCGCGAACGCTTCGTCGGAATCACGATGTTGATTCACAGTCTCACGCGTGACGCCCGCAGCTCGGCACCCAGCGCCCACAGTGCCATGCTTGACGATCGCCTCGAGGTACCTCAGCTTCGCGGCGGCGGTGAATTTCCACGGATTTGCCATGGTTTTGGTCAGATTCCCCGTCAGGAGTTTTAGACCCCGGGCTTGCCCTGCTCGACCGCTTCAGCGAGCGATCGCAGCATCGCGCCGAGCTGGGGATCGCGGTCCTCGTTCGTGACGTACGTGACCGCGTCGTTGCTCGTCAAGACGAGGCAGAAGGTCCATCCCTTGGGGAGTCGCTTCGCGATCTCCTCCGCGATCTGGCGCTTCACGACCTCGGCGCGCTCGAGCGGTTCACGTGCGGGTTCGCTGTACGGTTCTTTGCGTTCGCTCATGCGAGCTTCCTTCCTTGCGCGTCGACGAGGACCGGGGCCGACTCGATCAGCTTCTTGACCGTCTTCTTCGCGCCCTTCATCTGGCCCGTCGCCTGCGCGGTGATGAACTTCTCGACCGAATCCATAATCGCGTTGAAGCGCTCGTCGTCCGATGCGTGGGGGGTGTTGTACGTCTCTTTCACTTCCTGGACCAACTTCTTGCACGTGGCCCGTACGACATCCTCGGACGCGGTGAGCTTCACCTCGTTCCCGGATAATAGCACCATCCGGTATAGCACCGCCCAGTAGAGCGTAGCCGCGAAGCCGAGTTCGCGCACGTTCGGGTTTCCAGGGGCATCGTCGGGTGTTGGGATCGTCGTTGTCTCGGTCATGTAGTCGCCACCTCTCGATTTTCGATGTGTTGGGTGAATCGATCCCACCACTGGCGGGGCGTTGCGTCGCGTGCGAGTACGCCGGCGTGGTAGTCGTTCCAGGTCGCGTCGACCCAGCGCTTCGTGCCCGCCGTGTGACGCTTGACGACCTCGAGCGCGTGCACGTGGAAGTCTGGCCAGGGGATCTGAAGGTCTTCGCATAGCTGGCGCGCCTGCTGGATGCGGATCGCCTCGTCGCGATCAACCTCCACTCGGACGGGTCCTTGCTCGCGGATCAGCTTCTCGGAGAACGGGACGAGGATGCGGATTTTCCCAGCCAGGTGCTCGCGCCGGATTGCGTCGATTGCGGCTCGAACCTGGGGTGCCGACTTCCCGTCGCATGCCGCTGTGATCTTCGCGACGTCCGATTCGGTTAGGTCGACGTCGGCCATTCGTTCGAGCGCTGCGACCGCTTCGGCTGCCACGGTCCCGGGCTCGTCTTTGCGATTCCCGCTATAATCGCGCGCGCGCGCCCGCGGCTGCTCTGCCTCTATATCTTCCTCTTCTTCTGATCTGGCTATAGCCAACCCCATGGGGGGGTCTATAGGGGTGGCTATAGGGTCGGCGGGTTTGGTTACTCCATTATAGCGTGATTCCGAGCCCCACCGTTTTTCGGCCCCTATTCTGCCGTAAGCTATTGCTTTTTCGTTAGTTTCGATTTCCGCAACTATCCGAGGGGAAAACCAGGCTCCGTCGGCCCGCATCGCGAACGGTCCCCGTTGAAGCGCATCCAAAACCCACATACGCATATAGCGCGCATTGGTACGCGCATCCGTAGCGGAGTGCTGGCGGATCAGGTCCGCAATGGCATCCGGAGTCAGTACGCATCCGCGCCGGATGAACACTCCCAGCTCGTCGGTTTGGGTCCGACAGAACGACCAGAGAACCTCGACGATCCCCCGTGAACGAAACGAAAGTTGGTTCATCGTCGCGTCGGCGAGGTACTCGGCGTCCCACTTTTTCGACCATGGCCGGCGGCTGTTCATGCACTACCCCCTAGAGGAATTGAGTCGTCGTATTTGGCTGTTGCGTACGTCGGCCGCATTGGGACCGAGTCGTCGTTTCCCTGGGCTTCGATCCTCGTCGCGGCCCGCACCAGTATCTTGGCCTCGCCAAGGGCGAGTGTGATCTCCCGCGTCGCGGCTCCCACGTCGCCGTTGAGATCGAGCGGGCAGAGTGCTTGCCCCAGGTTGATCATCACCGTCTCGCTGCCGCTCTGGTTGCTCTTTCGAACATGCATCGCGACCACCCCGTTGTCGAATGACCGCAGGAACGTGATGCCCGTCGTCGACGGGAGTTGTGTCCGGGGCCCCGAGGGCGAGCCGAGCGCGGCCGTCGCGATCCGGATAAAGTCGTTCTGCTCCCACGTCTCGATCGGGTCTGGGTCGTCCTCGGGGGCGATGAAGTAGCGGCAGAACATGCGCGGCTGCTGGCCGATCAGGAAGAAGGCCGCGATGGCACGCTTGGCGAGATCGCGCGAGGCGGTATCCTGGGGCGACTCCAGGTGGCCGTCGAGCATGAGCTCGCGGTCGTTCTGGACCAGCATCGCCATCAGGTCCCAGCGCTGGATGCACGTCTCGGCGCTCAGGACTCCACCATCCGTGGCGGGCTCGCCGTTTCGGTAACGGATCGACTCCTCGACCAGGATGACCTCGGACGCGGCGATGAGTGCTAGTGTGTTGGCATCGGTGAAGCCCGCGTACAGGATGTTGCCGAAATTCGGGTAGACCTTCACCCCGGGAAGTGCCGCGGCAACGTAGTCGCGCGACTCGATGAACGCGGGCACGAGCTGCGCGATGTAGCCCGCTACGTTGCCGGCGTACTCGTCACTCGTGTTGATCATCTCGTTGGGCGAAACGTCGAACGCCGCATAGTGCATCGTCCGATCGATCAGTATCCCATCGAGCGGCGGCGGGTAGGTGAACATCGGCGGCGGCGCGTAGCGAAGACCTTTCAGTTGCTTCACCATCGTGATGTTGCACCACAGCCGATACTCCGGCGAGCCCATGTTCATGACGTACCAGCCACTCGGCAATATCCGCGGCTGGCCGCCGTGATGGATGTGGCCGACCGCCGGGTTGATGCCGTTCTGGGTCGCGTAAGCGGTCCACTCGGCCACCCATCCCAGCGTGATATTCCGGCAGACGAAGTAGGTGTAGATGCGCTTACTCGGATCGGCGGCGCGCGCTTCGTCGGCGTACTTGTCCGCCTTGTGCTCGACGATGTCGTTCAAGGCGAGACGCTCGAGCACTTCCGCCGACGTGTCGGGAGACGGGTCGCGCGTGCATTCCGAGTAGGTCCGCAGCTGGTCGCTCACGCGATCTCCCCCACCGTGGCGGACGGCGATCCGACTTCGCCCGACACGCGGATGGACGCCCCCTGGTCGTGGATCGCGTAGACCTTATGGGCTTGGATTGCGACGA
>Ga0137437_1000765_pt1 | contig 10632 bp, 9 predicted proteins | sample EasRivERMGT138_2_FD_102332 | JGI IMG/M metagenome (GOLD analysis project Ga0137437, IMG submission 102332) | Soil microbial communities from meander-bound floodplain in the East River, Colorado, USA - East River MetaG ERMGT138_2 | ecosystem: Environmental > Terrestrial > Soil > Floodplain ...
CGAGACGCCCTTCTACGGCGAATCAGGCGGCCAGATCGGCGACCGCGGCGTAATCAGAACCGCGCGCGGCGACGTTATCGAAATCAGCGATACTCAGCATCCGACGCCGCAGCTCACTTCGCACCATGGCAAGGTAAAAAAGGGCCGTGTTCAGGTCGGCGACAAAGTGGAACTCATCGTCGACGGCAAGCATCGGCGCAAAACTACGCTCAACCATTCGGCGACGCATATTCTCCACGCCGTGCTGAGAAGAGAATTGGGCCAGCATGTGCGCCAAGCCGGCTCCTTGGTAACGCCGGACCGTTTACGCTTTGACTTCAGCCACACGGGCGCGATTCCGGATGAGAAATTGGCGCGCATCGAAGCGCAAGTGAATCAGCATGTGCGCGCGGACGCCGGCGTGTCGATTGAAGAGCTGAGTTACGATGACGCCATCCGCCGCGGCGCTCTCGCCTTCTTCGGCGACAAGTACGGCGACCGCGTCCGCGTCGTCAAGATCGGCGACTTTTCCACCGAGCTGTGCGGCGGCACGCATATTCGAGCCTCGGGCGAGATCGGCCTGTTCAAGCTCCACTTCGAAGGCGGCGTCGCCGCCGGTGTGCGCCGCGTCGAGGCCTACACGGGTGAAGGTGCCTTGGAATTAATTTATAATTACGAACAGCGGCTCAAAGAGATCGGCGAACTCGTCCGCGGCAGCGCCGACGACGCCGTCGACAAGGTGAAAAGGCTGCTCGATCGGCAAAAGGAGCTGGAAAGAGAAATCGAAAAACTGCGCGGCCAATTCGAGAAGGACCGGATTCCCGATCTACTTTCCAAGAAGTGGAATGTCGACGGCGCAACCATCGTGATCAGCCAAGTCGACGGCGTCGACGGCAAACAGCTGAGAGACATTGCCGACCAGTTAAAAGAAAAACTGGGCTCCGGCGTTGTTGTTTTAGCCAGTGCAGGCGAGGCCAACGTCAATTTAGTCGCTTCGGTGAGCAAGGATTTGACCAAAAAGTACCACGCCGGTAACCTCGTCAAGGAACTCGCGGCGATGGTCGGCGGCGGCGGCGGCGGCCGGCCCGACTTCGCTCAGGCCGGCGGCAAGGATCCCGCCAGAATCGACGCGGCGCTAAAGCGCGCCGAAGAACTGGTCCGCCAGGCAAATTAACGGTCAGCAGCGCGAACGCAAGCGTGATCACGATCGAAACCAAGAAAATCACCGAATCGACCGCCGGTTTCTGCGACATCATTGACCTTACCGCCAAGCTCAAAGAGCATATTCAGCAAGCGAACATCCGCGCCGGCACGGCGACGCTTTTCGTCTCCGGCTCCACCGCCGCACTCACCACCATCGAACATGAACCGGGCTTGATCCAAGACTTAAAAGAATTCGTCGAGAAATACATCCCGTCCGGTCGCCGCTATCATCACGATGACCGCTGGGGTGACGATAACGGCTTCTCCCATCTGCGCGCGGCGCTCTTCGGTCCGTCATTGGCGATTCCCATCGTCAACGGCGCGCCCAGCTTGGGCACCTGGCAACAGGTGATCTTGCTCGACTTTGACAATCGTCCACGCACACGCGAGATTATCGTCCAACTCATAGGAGAAAAAGAGTGAAAGACGAAAAGAGCGAAATCGCCGCCGCGCTGACCGAGATCGGCGTCAACCAACTCGATTTTCACGATCCGCGCTTGTTCCGCGATCTGCTCGGCCAGCACGATCAGCATGTGAAAATCTTGCAAAATACTTTGCAGGTGAAAATCCGCGTGCGAGGCTCGGCGATGGAGATCGAAGGCGACCCGCTACAAGTCGAGCTCGCCAGCCAAATCCTCCGCCAACTCTACAGCCTGTTGGAAAAGGGCTATCCAGTTTACGCCAGCGACGTCGATTACGCGATCCGCATCTTGAGCGGCGATAACCGCGCCCGCTTGCAAGACATCTTTCTCGACACGATCTACATCTCGGCGCACAAGCGCACGATCACGCCCAAAAGCATCGCCCAGAAAGCCTACATCGACGCGATCCGCCGCTACGACATTGTCTTTGGCATCGGTCCCGCGGGAACCGGCAAGACCTATTTGGCCATGGCGATGGCCGTGGCAGAATTGATGAAAAATAATTACGTGCGGATTATTTTAACCCGCCCGGCCGTGGAGGCCGGCGAAAAACTGGGTTTCTTGCCCGGCGATCTGGCGGAAAAAGTGAATCCCTATTTGCGCCCTTTGTATGACGCGCTGCACGACATGGTCGATTTCGATCGCGCCCGCAAGCTGGTCGAACGCGGCACCATCGAAGTGGCGCCGCTGGCGTTCATGCGCGGTAGAACGTTGAACGACTCGTTCGTGATTCTCGACGAAGCGCAGAACACCACGCCGGAGCAGATGAAAATGTTTCTCACCCGCTTGGGTTACGGCTCGAAAGCGGTAATCACCGGCGACGCGACGCAGATCGATTTGCCGGCGGGAAAACCGTCAGGACTAAAAGAAGCCGCGCGGATCTTGAAAGGCGTGCACGGCATGCGCTTCATCACCTTCACCGAAAAAGACGTCGCGCGCCATCACCTGGTGCAGGAAATCATCATGGCCTACGAGCGCGACGACGCCGCGCCGGCGTGAAAGATTAGCTGGAAAAGACTTAACCCGAATTGCGCAGCTGAAGTTAGCACCTCAGTTGAGCTTGCGGTGAGCCTGGAGTCGCGAAGGCGCCCGACTGTAATGTTTCAAAATCTTTTTGATTACTCGGCAAGCCATCGCATAACACTCGCTGAATCCACGGATTGCACCGATGCTCGCGGCCCGCTTAGAGGTAGAACCGCTTTGCCTTCGCGACGGAAGGCTTGCAGCTCGCTCTTACCGTCACTCAGAACTGCGGGATTCGGGCATAAGGCAAAATCCTACTGCACCGCGTCCAAGGTGACCTTCGACTGCACCGTGCGCCCGTCACGCAATGACGTCACGTTCACCGAGTCACCGACTTTGTATTTCTCCAAAGTGAGAAATAAATCGTTGGGCGATTCAATTTTTTTGCCATCGATAGAGGTAATCACGTCGCCCAATCGCACGCGCCCCTGGGCATCGCGCCGGGCCGGCTGAATCCCGGCGCGCGCCGCGGCGCTGCCACGGGCAACGTCGACGACTAAAACTCCCGTCACACCGAACCGTTGAGCGATCTGTTCGTCGGCGATTTGAATACCGAATCCGGGGCGGGTGACTTTACCGCTGCGAATCAGCTCCGGCACGATGCGGTTTACCGTATCGACGGGAATCGCAAAGCCAATTCCCGCGGAAGCGCCGGATGGACTGTAGATCGCTGTGTTGACACCGATGAGTCGCCCGGCGCTATCGAGCAACGGGCCGCCGGAGTTTCCCGGATTGATCGCCGCGTCGGATTGAATGACACCCTGAATCGGCCGGCGCGTCACCGATTCGATCTCGCGGTTGAGCGCGCTGATGATACCGGTGGTCAGCGTTTGATCGAGGCCAAAGGGATTGCCGATGGCGAAAACGCTCTGGCCTACTTGCAGGTCTTTCGACGTGCCGATGGGAATCGGCTGCAGCTTATTTGCCGCCGCGTCAATCTTGAGCACGGCCAAATCTTTGTCCGGCGCGACGCCGACGACGCGTGCCTTCCAATTCGACTGATCGGCCAAGGTCACCTGCGCCGCGTCGGCATTTTGAATCACGTGGAAGTTGGTGATGATGTTGCCCGTCGTGTCCCAGACAAAACCAGAGCCCGTGCCCTGTGGAATCTGATACTGATTCAACGTGAACATATCCCGCTCGACGCCGAGCACCGTGATGTTCACCACCGCCGGTGAAGCTTGTTTGAATAGCGCGATGGTTGATTTCTCGTCCGCGCGCAATTCGCCGCGCGGCGCCACCGGGCGCGGCGCCGCCTTGGGATCGTTGAGCGCGGCGCCGTTCAACCAAGCACCCTTGGTAACCAACAGCGCCACCGCCGCCAGTGCCAGCGCAGGCCAGAAAAATTTTGTCACACGAGAGCGCCGTTTAGGACTTAAATCAGCCATCGAATCCTCAATTCGAACGCCTGATAAACCGGGTAAACTGGATGAAGTTAGGGATGCGCGAGCTGTTTGTCAAGCCGATTGACAGTCGAGAGAGTCGTACTTAGTTTTGCAACAGCATAAATAAACACCCTGTAAAGGAGGGGGAATTATGGAACTAGTAAGATGGGAACCGTTTGAGGGTTTAAACCGGCTACACAGCCGAATCAACGATCTATTCGACGAGAACGTCGGGCGGGCACGGGCGCTGCCATCAGCGACTGCCGGTGCATGGTTACCGCCGGTGGACATTCTGGAAAGCAAAGACGCTTATCTGATTCGCGCCGAGTTACCGGGGATGAAAAAGGAAGATTTTAACCTGGAAGTCAATGACGGCACTTTAACTCTGAGCGGCGAGCGCAAACCCGACGGCTTGAGCAACGGCGTCGAGTATCACCGCAGCGAGCGGGTGCATGGCAGGTTTTCGCGATCTTTCTATCTGCCGCAAACCGTCAAGCAGGACGGTATCAAGGCCACCTATCGCGACGGGATTCTGGAGATCCACGTGCCGAAAGTCGAGGAAGCAAAACCGCGCCAGATCTCCATCAGCGTGAACTAAACCGAATACGATCCATTAACCGTCAAAAGGGGAAGCGCTTGCTTCCCCTTTTGCGTTCGAAGAATTTCACTTCCATATATCCGCCTCCAAGCAGAAGACGCAAAAAAAGGCGCTTGGCTTCCCAAGCGCCTTTTTTGTTTGATTGATAACGATGGCTAATAGTCTTCGTGATCGTGCGGCATCGCCGGAGCGTCTTTTTTCTTCTCCGGTTTGTCGGCGATCATCGCTTCGGTCGTCAGCAGCAGACCGGCGACGGAAGCCGCGTTCTGGAGCGCGACACGGACAACCTTGGTCGGATCAACGATGCCGGCCTTGACGAGATCTTCGTACTCTTCGGTCGCGGCGTTGAAACCGAATGCGCCCTTGCCGCTCCTTACCTTATCCAAAACCACCGAGCCCTCGGCCCCGGCGTTGCTGACGATCCAACGGAGCGGTTCTTCGATCGCTTTCTGAATGATCCGGACGCCGATTTTCTCATCATCCGTAACTCGCATGTTCGCGAGAACGGAGGAAGCCCGAATTAGCGCCACACCGCCGCCAGGAACGATGCCTTCTTCAACCGCCGCGCGAGTCGCATGCAGCGCGTCTTCGACACGCGCCTTTTTCTCTTTCATTTCGATTTCCGTCGCGGCGCCGACTTTCACAACCGCAACGCCGCCGGCGAGCTTGGCCAAGCGTTCTTGCAGTTTTTCACGGTCGTAATCCGAGGTGGTATCCTCGATTTGCGTGCGGATCTGCGTGATGCGACCCTCAATGGCGGACTTCTTGCCGGCGCCTTCGACGACTGTAGTGTTATCCTTGTCGATGATGACTCTCTTGGCGCGGCCGAGATCCTTCACGGTGACGTTCTCGAGCTTGATGCCCAACTCTTCGGCGATCATCTTACCTTCGGTCAGGATCGCGATATCTTCGAGCATCGCCTTGCGCCGATCGCCAAAACCTGGGGCCTTGACCGCGACGACTTTGATTGTGCCGCGGAGCTTGTTCACCACCAAGGTCGCCAACGCTTCACCTTCGACTTCTTCAGCGATGATCACCAGTGGCTTGCCAGTTTTGGCGACAGCCTCGAGCACTGGCAACAGGTCTTTCATGCTGGAAATTTTCTTCTCGTTGATCAACAGGTAACAGTCGTCGTAGACGCACTCCATCCGTTCCGGGTCGGTCACCATGTAGGGCGATAGATAACCGCGGTCGAAACGCATTCCTTCGACGAGGTCCAAAGTGGTTTCCAAACCTTTGGCTTCTTCCACCGTGATCACGCCCTCTTTCCCGACCTTGTCCATCGCCTCGGCAAGGATGGCGCCAATAGCCTTATCGTTGTTGGCCGAAATAGTGCCCACCTGAGCGATTTCATCGCGGTCGCGGGTCGGCTTGGAGAGAGATTTTAGTTCCTCGACGATCTTGGCGACCGCCTTGTCGATGCCGCGCTTGATGCTCATGGGATCATGCCCGGCAGCGACTAACTTCAGCCCCTCGCTATAGATCGCCCGTGACAAAACCGTCGCGGTGGTGGTGCCATCGCCGGCTAAGTCGGAGGTCTTGCTGGCGACCTCTTTAACCATCTGCGCGCCCATGTTTTCGAACTTGTCTTCGAGCTGGATTTCTTTCGCCACCGACACACCGTCCTTGGTCACGGTCGGAGAGCCCCAAGACTTTTCGAGAACGACGTTACGGCCTTTGGGACCCAAAGTGACGGTTACGGCGTCAGCCAATAAATTAACCCCGCGCAGAATTCTGCCGCGAGCGTCTTCGCTAAAGCGAATATCCTTTGCAGCCATGTTTCATTACCTCCTTATTCGATTACGCCGAGGATATCTTCTTCACGCATGATCAGATGCTCCTCGCCGTCCAGTTTGATCTCAGTGCCGGAGTATTTCCCAAACAGGATCTTGTCTCCCGCCTTGACCCCAAGAGGTATTAGCTTCCCGTCGTCAAATCGGCCAGGGCCGGCCGCGACGACCTTACCTTCCTGCGGCTTTTCCTTGGCGGTGTCCGGGATGATGATACCTCCTTTGGTCTTTGCCTCTTCTTCGATGCGCTTCACGATTACCCTATCATGTAGGGGACGAATCTTTGTCGCCATAACACCCTCCTCAAATAGAACGTAAATTTAGATTCCTGCTAGACAGGTTAGCTGGAGAAAATTAATTCTCGTAAGGTCAATCGTCAAGGGGTAAGCTAAAAAAATTAATAATATATCACTTATTGGTGGTTGCCTCGGACTTATTGGCTGGTATCGCGATACTTCTGATAAACGCGACGATATCCCGTATCTGCTTGTCGTTCAGTGAAGATCCCCAAGCGGGCATAAAGGCCGATTTACCAACTGCGCCACCTCCCTTCGAGATCACATCAATTAAATACTTATCGCTTAGCTGGGTCATGACCGCGCCGTTCGTATGATCTGCGGGCTTGGCCGGCAAACCCTTTGCCGCCACGCCGTCCCCCTTGCCCTTATCCCCATGACAGGCCGAGCAGTAGCTCGTATAGAGACCTTTCCCGTCAGTTTGATTCTGTGCGCAAACCGGCCCGGCAAGGATTTCAATAACCAACAGCACTACTAGAGATCGTTGTACCATGTCCATGTTCGATTACGCCCCTGAGTGAATTCTACAATCCGTTTCTCCTATCAGATTCTCTGGCCAAACTACAGAGGCCCGTTTGGCCAAGACTACCCATTGGCAGGAAAGAATGATAAATACCTCTGCGCATCGAAACAAGCTAACGGGAGGCATTATGATCAAAATCTGGGGCAGAACCGATTCGTCAAATGTGCAAAAAGTCCTGTGGTGTTTGGGCGAGCTGGGGGTGAACTTCGAGCGCCAGGACTGGGGCGGCAAGTTCGGCGGGAACAAAGACCAAAACTATCTGGCCATGAATCCCAACGGACTGGTCCCAACCATCAAAGACGGCGAATTCATTCTCTGGGAATCGAACAGCATCATGCGCTATCTCAACGCCAAGTACGGTCAGGGCAAGTTGTTGCCGAGCACACCCGAAGCCATGGCGAATGCCAACCGCTGGATGGATTGGCAGCTCTCGGCGTTCAATCCGACCATCGTGCCACTCTTCTTCGCGACGGTACGAACGCCGCCGGACAAGCGCGACCCGCAGGCGATTCAGGCGGCGCTGGATAAAACCGTCAAGGCTTGGCAGATGGTCGAAGATCAACTCGCCAGGAGCCGCTTTCTCGGCGGCGAAGAGTTTTCCCTGGGCGATATTCCCCTTGGCGTATGGGTGTACCGCTGGTTCAACTTGCCCATCGAACGGCCGAAGCAGCCGAACCTGGAGAATTGGTACGACCGGCTGAAACAGCGTAAACCGTACCAGACCCACATCATGATCCCGGTGACCTAAACGAATCGCCTAGAAGCTGGCGCAGGTGAAGCGAAGGGACCCGTCAGTTGGCCGCGAGAGAGAGTAAGTCGATTCCATTTAACCCTGCCTCTTGAGGCAGGGACAATTGAGGTAGGCACAACTAATTGGGGTTTCCAAAGAGGGCGAGCATCCCCTTTGCGATACTTTAATAGGCAGCGGAGTTCAAACCCCGCTCGCGAATTAAATTGATTAACAATCGCTGAGTGGGTTGAGCGCCTTGAGATTGTGCTTTTCAAGCCGGGAACGCAGCGTTAATCGCCCGCGACTACTCATTCATAATAGAAAATTAATCCGCGACTGGAAGTGTGATGTCGATCTTGGTACCCGCTCCCAACAGATCGGCAATGGCGATCGTTCCGCCGTTCCTCTCGACAAATTTTTTCGCCAATGGCAAACCAATTCCAGTACCGTGGGGCTTGGTGGTAAAAAACGGTTCGAACACCCGCGCGCGATTCTCAACCGGAATTCCTGCGCCGGTGTCTTCGACGGAAATCTTCACTGCGGGACCGTTGCCGCTATCGCCGGCCGACTGGGTCCGGATCGTGACTCTTCCACCTTTCGGAGTCGCTTCCACCGCATTGGTGATCAGTCCCATAAACACTTGTTCCAACTGATTCACGTCTGACTTGATTTTCGGCAGGTTGGCCTCGAGCTCCAACGCAGGCGACACCTGAGCGGCGCCAAAGCGTGGCCTCAGAGTCTCGACCACATCGCGCAGCAGTGGATTGACTTCCAAGAGAGCGGGATGCGGCTCTAGGGGTTTCGCGAAGTTCAATAATCCCTGCATGCGCTTCTGCACCCGATCGACCTGCTCCATGATCCCCTGTAGGTTCGACTTCATCTGGCGATTCTGCTCGGAGCTAATCTCCGAACTAGCATCCAGAATTGCGACTTGAGCCGCCGCGCGAATCGACGACAACGGATTACCGATGCCATGGGCTACCGCCGCCGCCATCTCGCCGACCGCCGCCATGCGCTGGGAAGCAACCAGCTCCGTTTGCATCTTCAAAAGGTTTTCCTGCTGCTCGTCGATCTTCCGCGCCGATTGCCGAACGATGGCGAATAACGAAAGATACAATAGGACCCCACCCCCGAGCGCTCCCAACAACACCACCAGTCTGGCTTCTCTGAGGTCACGAGCGATCGGTTCGGCACTTTTGTAGGTTTCAAAAACCCCCAACAATTCCTTTCCCTTCTCGGAATAGATCGGCACGTAGACTTCTATGGCTCCGCCGGGAGCATCGGGCTCGAAAATGTTTTCTTTCTTGCTTAACGAGCGCAGGTCGGCGACGACCTTTCCTTTGAGCGCCTGCTGCAGATCCTCGTTGTCGGCGAAAGATTTGCCGACCAGGCGCTTATCGTCTGACCAAATGACAATGCCTTTGGGATTGTAAACTTTAAATCGGAAAATATCGGGTGCCAGCTTCATATGCTCCAGCAAGGCGACAAATTTATGGCCCACCGATTTCCGGTCTTGAGCTTGGAAATCGTAATCGTCGAGCAGTTGCTTGACATCGCCGCGCACCATCCGGGCGGTCGCTTGCCATTCATGTTCGAGGATGGAGTTAATCAGATAATTTGAAACGATAAACCAGAGAGCCACCGTCATCAGGCCGATGCAAAGAAAACTGTCGAGAGCGAAGCGTGTCGTCAAGCTCGCGTTCGACCAGCGGGACACGATTGCGTTTATTCCTAAATTCATGGCCACTCGCAAGCGACAGCGATCGCTTGCAACGCTAACACTTGGCCAAGAGTCGGTCAATCGACGCTGTAACGGTCTAGGTGAGTAAAACCACGCGGCTAAGTGGCCGTTACGGCAAGAAATTGCGCGCAACCGCGCTGCGCACTGTCAACAAACTCGAATATCGCCGCGGGATGCCGGCGGTCGACACGTAACGAGTTTGCCTTTCGAAGTGGTCCGCTCACTGACGAGAAGACGGTAGAAGTGGAATTCTATACCGCGCTGAAGCTCGCTTACGACAGTCTTCCCCCCTCCGCCAAACGCATCACCGCATCGACCACTTGATCGACGTCGGGAATCATTGCGTCGACCAGCGGCGGGCTGTGCGGCGGCGGGATCGGCTGCGCGGCGATGCGCACCACGGGGCCCTTTAAATCCGAAAATAAATTTTCCTGAATCAGTGCGGCTAGCTCTGCGGAGATGCCGCCGATCATCGGCCCTTCATCGAGCACAATGGCGCGCTTAGTTTTCGCGACAGAATTGAGAATCGTTTCCTTGTCTAACGGCGCTAGCGAACGAAGATCGACGATCTCGATTTCGATACCTTTCGATTTCAAATGCTCCGCGGCAGCGTCGGCTTTCAAAACCATGCCGCCGCAGGTAACGATAGTCAAATCTTTTCCAAAGCGTCGCACCGCGGCTTTGCCGATCGGCACGGTGTAATCGCCTTCCGGCACTGGACCGCGCACGCCGTAGAGATGATGGCTCTCGAAGCACAACACCGGATTGGGATCTCGGATTGCAGAAAGCAACATCCCTTTAGCGTCCGCCGGCGTCGTCGGCATGATTATTTTCAAACCGGGAAAATGAATGAACGCGCCGTGATTGCAGCTCGAATGGCTTGGCCCGCCGCCGGCCCGGGTGGCGAACTTTGTGCGTATCACCATCGGAACATTCACTCGC
>Ga0137437_1000766_pt1 | contig 10631 bp, 9 predicted proteins | sample EasRivERMGT138_2_FD_102332 | JGI IMG/M metagenome (GOLD analysis project Ga0137437, IMG submission 102332) | Soil microbial communities from meander-bound floodplain in the East River, Colorado, USA - East River MetaG ERMGT138_2 | ecosystem: Environmental > Terrestrial > Soil > Floodplain ...
AGAACAGGTGGGGCCTGTCTATGGTCTCCGGGGCTCGCTGCCGAACAGCTGTTCGGCCATCATCATCGCAGCAAGTGATTCGTCGCCCGGGCTCCATTTGTGCGCGTTCTCGTAACTGTTGAGAGCGTGGCCGAGCTCCGTCAATTTGTTCACCGCGCGTTCGAGACGGTCGAGAATGGGCTTCAGGTCGTGATTTTTCGCCCGTAACAACTCGGTCGTGAAGGCAATGGTCTGAATGGGCGTGTTGGTGTAGTCGCGCAGGCGCAGGAAGGTCCGCGCCAGTCGCTCGGCGGCCGCAGCCTCGGCCTGCACGCGCAGCATTTCCCGCTCGAGTGCCATGCCGCGGAGACGGTAGATGAGGAGCACCGCGCCGAACAGCGCGTAAATCAGGATGAACCATGGTTCGCCCACGGGGAATCCGCGTTGAATTTCCGGATCGAGGAAGTAGAACTTGCCGATAGCTGTCGCCGCGAAGCCGGCAATCGAAGCCAGCCCGACGCCCAACTGGGGCGCCAGCATCGCAACGGCCAAAGCGCCGAGCTTGTTCGCTTGAAAGGGCGTCCACGTCCTCCCGGTCGTCGCCCAGTAGCCGCTGGTGATCCAGAGCGCCACCAGGATTGCGACCGTGTTGAGCAGGAAAACGACAGAGCCGAGCCGAACCGTCGCTTGCTGCCGGCGGATCAGCAAGAACACGACGAGACCGATCCCGACCAGCGCGGACATCGCGAACGGGTAGATCGACACCTTCGGTATGTCGCGCGCGAGGACGAAGTCAACCGACATCCCCACCGCGTTGAGACCTGCGGCGACGAATGCGCCTCGCCACGCATGCCTGATAGCCAGATCGCGCGACAGCGTCACTGGCCTTCGTCCTCGACAATGGACCGGAGGCGATCGGGGTCGATCGGTTTGGAGAAGATCTCCGCACCGCCGATTCGCTTTGCCTCGACGACAAGGGGATGATTGCTTGCGTGCCCCGTCAGAAAGACGATCCGTCCCGTGTACCCCTTGTCGCGAAGCCACGTGTAGGCGTCGATGCCTGACGGTCGGTTGGGACCCAGGTTGATGTCGAGAATCGCGACGCTGCACCGTAACGCTTCCTCCCCCAGCGCCACCAGCTCCTCGTAGCTGCCGACCCCCACGCATCGACGGTGGAAAGCAACCGTGACCAGTTCCACGACGAGCTCGCGCAGGTCGTCGTTGTCCTCCACGTATAGAACGAAACCGGCTCCGATCACCGATGCCGGGACTCGCCGCACAGAATCGTGCGGGATCGCTACAGGAGCGAAGACGGAGGACGGCGCTGCAACGCTCCATCCTTGATGCGGGTTGTCGACGGTGCGCCTGCTGAGATTTGACACGGCTGGCACCTAAGCGGCTCGGTGACCTTCGAGAAGGGGGGACCCGGTGGGCCCCGACGGTCGACCCTGCTCTGGGGTTGCCTCGGGAATCGTAAAGGAGAAGGTCGTGCCGCGATTCGGCGTGCTCTCGACCCAGATTCGACCGCCGTGAGCCTCGACGATGCCCTTGGTGATGGGAAGCCCGAGCCCAGCGCCTTGACGGTTAGTGCTGGTTGCTTGCCAAAATCGGTCAAAGACACGGGGCACGTTCTCGGGCGCGATGCCAGAGCCCGTATCCGCAACGCGGAAGATGACCTCGTGATCCCTCGAGGTCGCGCTTACCGTGATACACCCGCCAGCCTTCGTGAATTTGATCGCGTTGCCGATCAGGTTCTCGAACACTTGAAGGAGCCGGTCCCGGTCACCCCAGATGTCGGGAACACCACGGTCCAACTCGACTCGAAGCTCGAGAGACGAGGAAGAGGCAAGTGGTCTCTGCGTATCCACCGCCCCAACGATTACCTCACGTGCAGACAGTCGCGCTCGTTCGATGGTCAGCTGCCCTGACTCCATGACCGCGACATCCAGGAGATCTTGAATCAAGCGGTTCATCCGCGTGGCTGCGCGGTGGATCGCGTCACTCCGCTTCTGAGAACGCCGCTCGGGATCGGGGCCGTGACGATTGAGGGTCGCCGCGTTCAACAAAATCGTGGAAAGTGGATTCCGGAGGTCATGAGCCACGACGCCGAGCACTTGATCACGGAGCTGGCTGGCATTGACCGAGGCGCGGTAGAGACGTGCATTCTCGATGGCCACCGCTGCGCGGTCCGCCAGCGCTTCGGCTAAACGAAGATCACCCGCCCGGTAAACGCGAGATGGCGTGGATGAGATGAACGCGACGGCCCCAAGCGATTGTCCGCGCATCAGAAGCGGCACTGCCATGATGGACATGGGACTGACGGAGCGGAGTGCCTGCAGATGCTCTGGACTTTGCGCGACAGATTCGAGGAACTCAGAGCTGACGTGTTCGACGAGAAGAGGCTGCCTCGCCTCGATCACCGGTCGGATGAGGTAAGGTCGATTTCGATCGATACGCACCTGCTCGAAGCGTGCACAGAGCGCCGCGTTCGCCGGGTCTGCGCTGGCCACCTTGACCCGTCGCAGGTTCTCGTGCTCGTCCATGATGTCGACGATGCACCAATCGGCGAAGTCACGAACGACCAACTCGGCAACGGTCCCGATCGTTTGTTCGTAATCGAGCGAACCGGACAGCGCGACGTTTGCCTCAGCCAGAAACTGCCGGTCCTGTTCAATGCGCCTCCGCTCGGTAATATCTTCCGAGATACCGAGTAGATATATTGCGTGACCCTCCGCGTCGTGGATCGGAACTTTCCTGGTATGCAGGAAACGAACGCCTTGATGGCGCGTTTCTACCGGTTCTTCCGCAATCTCTACCACCTTGCCGCTGTCCAGTGTCTCGCGATCTTTCTCAATGAAGAACTCGGCTTGCGCCCGCGGCCAGAAATCGTAGTCGGTCTTGCCGATGAACGTCTGCCTCGGCCACCCGAGCAAGTCTTCGCCCACGCGATTGAACCGCACGAACCGCAGCGATTGGCTCTCCTTGATAAACAACATCAGGGGAATGTTTTCGATGATTGCGTCAAGGGATGCGTTGGCATCCTTGAGTTCTTGTTCGATGCGTTTGATCTGTTCAATGTCGGTGCACGTGCCGAACCATTTGCGAATCTCTCCGTTCGCGCTGAGCAGCGGCACTCCTCTGATCAACCACCACTGATACACGCCATCAGCGCGCCGCAAACGGCATTCGAGCGAATAGGTGTCACGATGTTGTACCGCACGCTGCCAGGCATCCCACGCGCGCTGCCGATCGTCCGGGTGGAAAGGTTTGATCCAGCCTTCTCCGGAGCTCTCTTCCAGAGTGAGACCGGTGTAGTCCACCCACTGCTGATTGAAGTAGATGTTCCGCCCATCGGCACTGGTGGCCCAGACGATCTGCGGCATCGACTCGGCCAACTCCCGAAACTCGCGTTCGCTTGTCTGCAGCGCCTCCTGTGCGCGCTTCTGCTCGGTGACGTCCAACACGGTGCCCATCATTCTGACGGGGTCGCCCTTTGGATTCCGATAGACGCGACCCTTGGCCGAGATCCAGTGAATGGACTCGTCCGCCCAACGTATTCGACATTCCATATCGAAATTGCCGGACACGAACGCTTGTTCGAAAGCTCGTTTTGCAACGTCTCGATCTTCGGGGACAACATGAGGCATGAAGACCGCCACTCCCCATGTGGGAACGGCCGCCGAATATCCGAATATCTGGTCATGCCTGAGTGAGCGCACGGATGTATCGGTCAGGAGATCCAGATCCCACATGCCCATCTGAGCGGAATCGAGCGCGAGGGTCAGGCGCCCTTCGCTGTCTTTCAGAGCTGCTTCTGCTCGTTTCCGTTCTGTGATGTCTTCGATTTGAACGATGTAATAGAGCGGTGCGCCCTCTCGAGTACGAAGAATCGACACGCTGAGTTGGACATCGACGATCGTGCCGTCCTTGCGGATGTAACGCTTGCCGAGCTCATATCGGGGAATCTCCCCACGAGCGAGTTGACCTGCAAGCGCGAGGTCCGCGTCAAGATCATCGGGATGGGTGATCGCCTGGAACGTGAGCCCCGCCAACTCGGCGGAGGAGTAGCCGACAATTTCGCAGAGCGCGCGATTGACACGAACGAAACGACCATCGAGCGCGACGAGTGCCATACCGATGGGTGCTTCATCGACCGTGAGCCGAAATCGCTCCTCCGATTCATGCAGCGTCTGTTCGACGCGTTTGCGCTCACTGACGTCGCGCGCGAACGCCTGCCAACGGCCGTCCGGCAGAATGTTCGAACTCACCTCGACCGGGACGAACGTTCCGTCCTTCCGCGTTTGCGTCCACTCCGCTGTGTTCACCCGGCCGGGCACAAGAAGATCGGCCCTCACCGCCCTCAGCCGGTCCGCGTCCTCTGCCGGAATGATGTCGAAGGCTGTCTTGCCAATCAGTTCGTCCCGTTCATAGCCGAGGAGCAGGCACGCGGCTTGGTTAACGTCCGTGAAGCGACCGTCGAGATCCGCTTGGAAAAATGCGTCGGGCGCGAGCTCAATGACCTCGCGTGTCCGCGCCATCGATCTAATGATCCCTTCGTTCGCCCAGCGCAGTCGCTGATTAGCAGCCTGGGCCGCCTGACGTCCCTTCTTCATGAGAAACGCCAGATAGACGACGATTATCCCGTCGACCGCAAACACCAGCCCCTGAACGATCGCTTGAAACAGAGAATGACCTTCGCGCGTCACGAACGTGTACGTTTCAAGCGGCACACTGAGCACGATCACCCCAATCCCCGGCCCGATGCCCACAGCTAGGCTGGTCGCCAGAACCGCCGCAAAGAACAGCACGAATGGAGCATCTGTTCCGGTGAAAGGGATCAGCCATGACCCGAAGGCGAACGTGATTGCCACCGTAGCGATGGCGAAGAGATAGCGGACGAAGGTGTTGTGGAACAGCGTCCCGACGCGAGCCTCCATGGCGGAGAGTGCCGCAATCTATTGGCCATCAGCAGATCAACTGATGGCTCTCGCCGCTTCCCGTTGGCGGCGTGCGTATGTCTCGCTGTTGGCGACGTTCGACTGTATCTCGAGCGGCGAACTCCAGCAGAGGCAATTCACAGCAATGTTTCGAACTCACGACGTATCGTCAGCTACGATTCGCGGCCTGTGGAGCGACGAGCGGTGTCGCCTGTGGCTGTGCAGGCGATCGAATGTCGATAGTTCTCGCGAATTGCGTGTCGCACCGTGTCGAGACGGCAATGAACCCGATGCCCAGCCGTACAGCTGCAGGCATTGTCAACTTGATGCGACCGCGGGCACAGTAGCTGGATGCCCGACGATGTCGCGCACGATCCACGCTACCGGTTCCCGCCAGCGATTATCAGCCACGCCATCTGGCTCTACTACCGCTTCACCCTCAGCTTCCGCGACGTCGAAGACCTCCTCGCCCAACGCGCCATCACAGTGTCGTACGAGTCCATCCGGCACTGGTGCGAGGCCTTCGGTGCGGCCTACGCATGGCGGCTCCGGCGTCGGGCGGGACCAGTTGGCGACACGCGGCATCTGGACGAGCTCTTCGTGACAATCCGCGGCCAGCGTCAGCACCTCTGGCGGGCCGTCGACCAAGACGGCGAGGTCATCGACATCCTGCTCCAGTCCCGCCGAGATCGCCACGCCGCCGCGCAGTTCTTTCGCAAGTTGCTCAAGCGGAGCGGCCGTGTCCCGCACCGCCTCGTCACCGATCGCCTTGGGAGCTACCGCGCCGCGCACCGGATCATCATGCCGTGCGTGGTCCACGACACCAGCCGCTACGCCAACAACCAGGCCGAAGTCTCCCATCAACCGACCCGGCAGCGCGAACGCTACATGCGCCGCTTCAAATCGGTGGCACAGGCCCAGCGGTTCCTCGCGGTTCACGACGTCGTTCGGAACCTATTCACCGTTGGGCGACATCGGCTTCGCGCCGGCCATCAGCGAGTTCTGCGCTCGCGCGCGTTCGTGACGTGGAACGCCGTGGCAGCGGCCTGACGCCTTCGGCGCCGAGACAACGCCCAACGTGGCCGTGACGACGTTAACTTGACAGTGCCAGCGGGAACGGGCGGATGAGGAACTGGTTGACGGGTCGGCCTCTGGAGGCCGACCGTGATCATAACGGCGCGAAGTCCCGCGTGATCTGCTGCAGCACCTTCGGATCGACGACGCGGGCGTCGCCTTTGTCGGGCTCGTTTTCGGAGTAGACCGTCAGCTTCACCGCACCGCACAGCGGACCGAGCGCGGCAGGATCAAACACGTAGAGCCCTTCGGAGATCGCCTCGGACTCCGAGATGCGGTGTTCGACCACGAACGGGTGGATCGGCGTCACCTCCGTGTCGCCGCAGAAGGCACGCATCCGCAAGAATCCGGACTTCGCGCGCTTCATCGGCGGCAGCGCCATCCCTTGCGTCATCGCCGCGCCGCGCGCCACCTTCGCCCACAGCCCCTCCACCATCTTGGGCGTGACGCGCACCAGCAGCGCGCGCGGATACGCGGCAAGGTATTCCGACCAGTTGCCGAAGTCCATCACCGGACGCCGCGCCTGATCCTTCGTGCCGTAGATGTGAACCGGCGTGATGAACGTGACGTCAAAGTCGGTTGTGGTCATCGGGTACGGACTCAGGCTGCCGGCGCGATTCTTCACCGCCTCGCTGAGCGCACTGACGGCAACCGGCCGCGGGTCGAGCGGCAGGTGCGTCGCGTCTGGCGGCATCGCCTCGGCCATCTTCTTCTCCGCCGATGCGATCACTTCGCACGCCTGGTCGATCCTGACAACCCGCGCATCCGAACGGCCATCCGGATCCCGATCGTCGACCGTGGTGAATCCAATCAGGCCACCCGCCGTGAAAACCGGTCCCCCGGCACTCGCACGCACGACCCTCAGATCCGACAGAAGCAGACGCGGTCCGACGCCAGTCACATCCCCAGGCGTCAAACGCTTTTGTCCTGTCATCTCCGCGCCGATGGTGTACAGCTCCTGACCGTTCGCCACCGACGGCCTTGTCTGGCCGCATCCGAGCGGCAGCGGCCGCAGTGATGTGACCACCGACGGATTGATCCAGAGGATGGCAACATCCCGCACGGGATCCAACGCGAGGACGGTCGCCCTTACCTTGATGTCGGTAAACTGCGCCTCAACGGACGTCGCGGTGCCGACAACGCGCTGATTGGTGACAATCAGGCCCCGAGCATCGACGACAAATCCCGACGCGTGCTGGGTCGGCGTCCACAACGCGACGACACTCTCTTGCCACTGAGATGCGAGAAACGAAGGGTCCGTGTCTGAAGGTGTGGCCGATGTTGCCGCCGCTGCACCGGTACCGACCGACGCGTTGTCGGCTGTCAGTGCGAGCGTGGCGTTACGGCCGGCGACGATGTCAACGCGCTGCGACCATTCGTAGCTTTTACCCTCGAACGCCACCGGCTGATCGGACTCCACGGCATAACGCCCGGGACGCAGCGAGACGTCGGCCGTGCCAGCCAGCGTGGTGAAGATGCGTCGTGGCGCCGTGCTTGGCGGCTCTTCGCTGATGAGCAGCGCATGGCGTGCCACCGACGTAATCTTGCCGCCGGCGTCAACCACCGTGACCGTGATGTGGAGCGTGCTCAACGCCTGGGTAGACGCCGCCGGCGAGCCCATGACCAACAACGTTGCAGCGAGCAGCGCACGACCCATAAAACCATCGTCCGCTCCAGGCGAGCCGATGTCAACCACACACCAAGACCTTCGCTTCTGGCGGAAGCAGCGGTTCTGGCGTTTCTGGCGGGTTAGGAGGTTCGCGCCACCTGGTAGTCGCGCCGGCTCGCGCTCGCAGCGCGATGCCTGTTCGCGTGGTGGCGTCACGCTTGGATTGACCGAAGTTGACGTTTCCAGTTATCGTCCCTTTCCATGAGGGATTTTCGTCATCGCCATGCGGCCGCCGCCGTCGTGCTGGTCGCCGCGTCTCTGCTCGCCGGCTGCGGGGCGCCGGCGCCGGCTCCGGCTCCGGCTCCCGAGCAGCCGCTGCCTGCGGACCCCCCGTACCGTCCTGTCGCGTCGATCCGGGAGGTCATGAACAGCGTGATCGATCCCTCCGTAGACGTAGTGTGGAACTCGGTGGGGAGCGACATTGACCACGGACGCATCACCGATCGCGCCCCTGCCACCGACGAACACTGGGCCGAGGTGCGCCGCCACGCGCTGATCGTCAGCGAAGCGCCCAACCTCCTGATGATGCACAATCGCCCGGTCGCGCCACCGGGCGCCCCGTCCCTGGCGCCGGGCGTCGAGTTGACGCCCGAGGAGATTCGCTCGCTGATCGACAAGAACCCCGCCGGCTGGTACCTTTTCGCGCAACAGCTCCAGGAGGCCATGAAGCCGGCCCTGGCCGCGATCGATGCGAAGGATTCGGAGGCGCTGTTCGCCGCCGGGGAGAAGATCGACGCGACCTGCGAGAACTGCCATCAGGTGTTCTGGTATCCGAAAGCCGTGGCATCTGCTCGCTGACGCGCATCGACGATTGTGACTGGAGGCATTCTGATGAAGACGAAGATTCTTCTCGTTCTGCTCGCCGCTGGGGCGCTTTGGTCCGTCCGGCCGGCACAGGCGCATCATGCGTTCGCGGCGGAGTACGACGAAAAAAAGCCGGTGACGCTGACGGGCATCGTGACCAAGGTGCAATGGGTGAACCCGCACGGCTGGATCTACATGGACGTCAAGCAGCCGGACGGCAAAGTTAAGCATTGGACGATCGAAACCGCGGGTCCGAGCCAGCTGTCCCGCCACGGGCTGAAGAAGGCCGACTTCACCGACGGCATGTCCGCCGTGGTGAAGGCCTATCAGGGCCTGAAGGATCCGGCGCTCGCTAACGGCCGGACGCTGGTGCTGGCCGACGGACGGAGCTTCTACGTCGGCTCGGTCGGCGGACCGAACGACGGCGCCGATCGCTGAGGCGGGACACCGGCCTGGCGATGCCCTCGATCGTCCCCGCCCTCGAGTGGCTCGAAGGGCTCGCCTGGACCACTGCGATCCGCGAGTCCGTCTGGGGCTACCCGATGATCGAGACGGCGCACGTCGCCAGCATCGTCGCCTTCGCCGGTCTCGTGATCATGATGGATCTGCGCCTCGTCGGCCTGGCGTTCACGCACGCGCCGCTGGCGCAGATTCAGAGGCGGCTGTTCCCGTGGCAGATCGCCGGGCTCGTCCCGAGCACGGCCACCGGACTTCTCCTCTGCTGCATTGATCCGATGCGCTACTACGGGAACGTGTTCTTTCGCGTCAAGCTCGTGCTGCTCGCGCTGGCTGGGCTCAACGCGCTGGCGTTTCACCTAAAGACGTACCGGAGGGCCGAGCGGTGGGACGAGGATCCGCAGGCCACGGCGACGGCGCGGCTGGCCGGCGCCGTCTCGCTGCTGCTCTGGTCCGCGACCATCGTCTCGGGGCGGCTCATCGCCTATAACTGGTTCAAGTGAAGGGGCCGATTGTTTCTGCCGTTCTTCGAATGGTGCGACGGCTTGGCGATGAGCCAGGCATACCGCGAATCGTTGTATCTGTTCGCGCTGACGCAGTCTCTGCACCTCGTCGCCGTCACGACGTTCTTCGGCGCGATCCTGATCGGGGACCTGCGCCTGCTCGGGTGGGGTCCCGTCGCCCAGTCGCGCGCGGGAATCGCGCGGAGCGCGCAGAGTGTCCTGCTCTGGGCGGGACTGGCCGTGCTGGTGACGGGCATCCCGCAGTTCACGACGCATGCGCTGACCTACCAGAGGTCTCCGATCTTCGTCTTCAAGATGTGCCTCCTCGCGGCGGCGCTGGCCTTCACGGCAACGCTGCGCCAGCGGGTGGCGGCCGCCGACGAGGGACGCCTGCCGTCGTGGGTCCCGAGGGCAGTCGGCGCCGTTTCGCTCGCGCTCTGGATGGGTGTGACCATCAGCGGCCGGCTGATCACCTTCTTCGGCTGATCGCCTTCTACGAGACAGCGGACGCTCGATGTTCACCGACCGGGACGTTCCAGCCTTTATAGAGGAACGTCGTCCAGATCGTGTCAGGCGCGTCGACTTCGTCCCCGTAAGAGAAGTGATAGACGTCGTAATTGTCGAAGCCGCAGAGCGACCGTCAGACCTCAGCACTCCGGCTTCGGCGGGTCCTTCACCTCCATCAGTTCGCCGACGGGGTCTCCGCTGAACATTCGCGCTTTCGTGAAGAACCCTGACGCGTTGAGGACGATCGTCACGAACTCTTTACTTGTGTTCAGCCAGTACCAGCCGTGAAGGCCGGGGTAAGGCGCGCGATAGGTGCCCTGGCCGCTGCTTGCCGGTCCTCTCATGAACGTCTCGGATGCAGAGATCGGCTTGCCGTCGGGTACGGTGTGGAAGTCCACATCAATCCGCGCCGTGGCTTTCCAGTTGAACACCATCATGGCTCCCGTCTTCAGACGGAACTTGTACTCGACAAACTGGCCCGGCATGATTCCGAGCTCGATGGCGTCGACCTTGTACGTCGTGGCGGACGGGGTCAACGGACCGCCGGGCTTCGGCGCGATCGGCGGGCCTCCTGGCTGCCCGCCCACCGGGTTCAATGGTTGCTGGGTCTGGGCCAGACCCGTGACCACGAGACCGAGCGGGTCGAATCCAGAGGCCGCGAGTAGTGAAACCGTGACGATCGGCGCGATCGCGGTGGCCCAG
>Ga0137437_1000767_pt1 | contig 10630 bp, 18 predicted proteins | sample EasRivERMGT138_2_FD_102332 | JGI IMG/M metagenome (GOLD analysis project Ga0137437, IMG submission 102332) | Soil microbial communities from meander-bound floodplain in the East River, Colorado, USA - East River MetaG ERMGT138_2 | ecosystem: Environmental > Terrestrial > Soil > Floodplain ...
GCAAGATTTTCGCGGCGAAGGCCATCGCGTCGTCCGGCTTGACACTGCCATCGGTGTGCACCTCGAAGGTCAGCCGGTCGTAATCCGTGCGTTGGCCGACTCGCGCGTTAGTCACGGTGAAATTGACTTTCTGCACCGGTGCGAAAACCGCGTCGATAAATATCGTGTCCACCGGCGCGCCTTCTTCCTTGTTTCTTTCCGCCGGCACGTAGCCGCGGCCGAGCTTGACCATCATTTCCATTTCGAGCTTGGCGTCGCGCGACAGGGTGGCGATCTTGTGGTCCGGATTTAAAATCTCCACCGCCGGCGGCGCGATGATGTCTTTGGCGCACACGATGCCCGGTCCCTTGGCTTCGATCTTGAGCGTCTGCTGCTCGGACTCGTTGAGACGCAAGCGCACTTCCTTTAGATTGAGAATGATGTCGGCGACATCTTCGGTGACGCCGGCGACCGTCGAGAATTCGTGGAGTATATTTTTGATCCGCACCGCGACGATCGACCCGCCCATGAGCGAAGAAAGCAATATACGCCGGAGCGAATTGCCGATGGTCTGGCCAAAACCACGCTCGAAAGGCTCGGCGTAGAACCGGCCGTAGGTCGAGGTCAAGGTTTTTTCTTCCACCTCCAGCTTTTTCGGCTTAATTAAATCCGTCCAATGTCTGTACACTGTCGACATAGTGTCTCCCCAAAATTCGAAGCTTACTTCGAATATAATTCAACGATTAGTTTTTCGTTGATCGGCATTGTAATATCGCTGCGCGCCGGTAAAATCTTGATACGGCCGCTGCATGCATCACGGTCGACGTCGGCCCAATCGGGCACGCCGCGCCGCTGCGCCCCTTCCATGGCGGAAGTCACCCGAGTGATTTGGCGGCTCGACTCCTTGACCGACACGACATCACCGACGCGCACCGTGAACGACGGGATATTCACCCGTCTGCCGTTCACCAAGATATGGCCGTGGCGCACCAACAAACGCGCTTCGGCGCGCGAGCTGGCGAAGCCCAGGCGGTAAGCGACGTTGTCGAGACGCCGTTCAAGCAAAACCAACAAAGTCTCGCCGGTGATACCTTTGGTGCGCGCCGCCTCGGTGAAGGTCCGGCGAAACTGATTTTCCAAGAGGCCGTACATGCGCTTGACCTTCTGTTTCTCGCGCAGCTGCAAGCTGTATTCGGAGAACTTCGGCCGGCCCTGGCCATGCTCGCCGGGTGGATAGTTGCGCCGTTCGATGGCGCATTTGTCGGTGTAACAACGCTCTCCTTTGAGAAAGAGCTTCATATTTTCGCGCCTGCAAAGCCGGCACACAGAATCGGTATTTCTAGCCAAACCTAATTCCTCCTCTACCCATAAACCAAACCTTGTCGCGAGCAGCGTGGTCAACGATAAATCAAACGCGTCGGCGTTTGGGCGGACGGCAACCGTTATGCGGGATCGGCGTGACGTCCTTGATTAAACTGATGTTGATGCCGGCCGATTGCAACGCGCGCAGCGCCGACTCGCGTCCCGCTCCCGGCCCGCGCACGAATATTTGCACCGTACGCAGCCCGTGATCCATGGCCTTGCGTGCCGCGCTATCGGCCGCCTGCTGCGCCGCGAATGGCGTGCCTTTGCGCGAGCCCTTAAAGCCCATCGCGCCGGCGCTCGACCAGGAGATCACGTTGCCCTGATAATCGCTGATCGTCACGATGGTATTATTAAAGGTCGAGTGAATATGCACCACCCCTTCGGCGATGTTCTTGCGCCCGCGCTTCTTGCGCGCCGCCCGATCGGCGGCTTTCTGATCGGCTTGCTGTTTTTCGTCCGTGGCGTCGGCCATCTTGTACTCCTAGTTTACCGGCTTAGATGATTAACTCCGTTTTCCCGATTAGCCCTTGGACGGCGCCGTCTTCTTGCCGGCCACGGTCTTGCGCGGCCCTTTGCGCGTGCGCGCGTTGGTGTGCGTGCGTTGTCCATGCACCGGCAAATTTCTCCGGTGGCGCATGCCGCGATAGGAACCCATGTCCAAGTGCCGTTTGATGTTCGCGGTCACGTCGCGGCGCAAATCGCCCTCGACCTTTACCCCTTGATCGAGGATCTGGCGAATCTTCGCCACGTCATCGTCGCTGATATCATCCGTTTTCAGGTCGAACGAAATGCCCGCCTGCTTTAAAATATCTCGCGATGAATTGCGCCCGATGCCGTAAATATAAGTCAGCGCAATTTCCATGCGCTTGGCTCTCGGAAGATCAACACCTGCGATACGTGCCATAGCTCCTCACTCCATTCGGAATTTCAAGTTACGGATTGCCAATTTCAAAAAAACTTATCCCTGGCGCTGTTTGTGCTTGGTATTTTCGCACAAGACGCGCACCACGCCCTTACGCCGGATCACTTTGCATTTGTTACAAATCTTTTTGACTGATGCTCTGACCTTCACGACCGCTCCTCTTTTTAACGTTCGCGGAAAACAATCCGTCCGCGCGCCAAGTCGTACGGCGACAACTCGATTTTGACCTTATCCCCCGGAAGAATTTTGATGTAGTGCATGCGCATCTTGCCCGATATATGAGCCAGAACCTTGTGGCCGTTGTCCAACTCGACGCGAAACATCGCGTTGGGCAACGTTTCCAACACCGTGCCGGTCACTTCAATAGCATCTTCTTTTGGCATAGGCAGCCCAGCCGAGTTCGATTCCCGCCGTGATTATATTTGACTCAAAATATACGGACCGTTTTTGGTGATCGCCACCGAATGCTCGAAGTGGGCGGCTAAACTACCATCTTTGGTCACCGCCGTCCAGCCATCCTCTTTTATCTCAACTTCGAAGCCGCCGACGTTGACCATCGGCTCGATCGCCAGCACCATGCCCTCTTTTAAACGCAGGCCGCGATCCGGCTCGCCATAGTTCGGCACCGGTGGCTCCTCATGGAGCTTCTTGCCGATTCCGTGCCCGACAAAGGCCCGGACTACTGAGTAGCCCGCGTTCTCGGCAATTTTCTGCACCACCGAACCGAGATCGCCGAGCCGTTTGCCATCGTGGAGCTGTTCGATGCCCTTGTAGAGCGATTCCTCGGTGACTTCCATCAAACGCTGCGCTTCTTTACTTACTTTGCCAACGCCCACGGTAACCGCCGAGTCGCCGTAGAAACCCTCGAAAATTACCCCGTAGTCGAGTCCAATGATGTCGCCTTCGCGCAATGCCCGGTTTGACGGTATGCCGTGCACGATCTCATCGTTGACCGAAGCGCACAGGCAGTGGCGATAAACCCGGCCGGCAACGTTGTAGCCCTTGAAAGCCGGGATCGCCTTGCGCTTTAGCGTCTGCTCTTCGGCCAGCGCGTCTAATTCTAAAGTCGTCACCCCGGGCGCCACCCGCTGCTTGAGCTCGTCCAAGACCTCGGCAACGATCACGTTCGCTCGCCTCATGATCTCGATTTCTCGAGCGGACTTGAGCGAAATCACCGCAGCAAATCTCCCAAAGCGCCGATCACCCGGGCGCGAATCTGGTCGATCTCGCCAATCCCGTCGATCACTCGTAATAGGCCGCGCTCTCGGTAATACTGCACCAGCGGCGCGGTTTGCTTTTCGTACACTTGCAGGCGATTGGCGATCGTCTGCTCTTGGTCATCCTCGCGCTGGTACAGTTCGCCGCCGCAGCGGTCGCAAACTCCCTCCACTTTAGGAGGATTGAAAACGATATGGCAGAGCGCGCCGCATTGACGGCAAGTGCGCCGGCCCGCCAGCCGTTCGACGATAATGTCTCGCGCCACTTGAACCGACAGCACGCAGTTCAAGTTCTGCCCGGCGTTCTTCAGGATCTCGTCCAGACTCTCGGCCTGCGGAATCGTCCGCGGAAAGCCGTCGAGGAGAAATCCCCTGGCGCAGTCCGGTTCTTTTAAGCGCTCGGCGACCAGGTTGACGATCACGCTGTCGGGCACCAAAGCGCCGCTGTTGATAAATCCCGCTGCCTGTTGGCCGAGTGGGGTTTGGTCCGCGACGGCCTTGCGCAAAATATCGCCGGTCGAAATCTGCACCGCGCCAAACTCATCTTGGAGCAGTTTCGCTTGGGTTCCCTTGCCGGCGCCCGGAGGACCCAGCAAGACGACGCGCGGTTCCGCAGCCAAAACTCAATCCCTTCTGCCGCGCAACCGCCCCCGCTTCATGAACCCCTCATAGTTGCGGGAGATCAAATGGGTTTCCATCTGCGCCACGGTATCCAACGCGACACCGACGACGATCAATAACGCGGTACCGCCAAAGTAAAATGGCACGTTGAACTGGCGCACCAAGATCGTCGGCAATAATGAAACGATACACAGATAAATCGCGCCACTCAGCGTGATGCGCGACAACACGCGCTCGATATACTCGGCGGTCTTTTGTCCAGGGCGAATTCCCGGCACATAGCCGCCGGCCTTTTTCATATTCTCCGCGACATCGCTCGGGTTAAACACCACCGCGGTGTAAAAGAACGCGAAGAAGATGATCAAAATGATGTAAACCAGATCATGCAACCAGCTGCCCGGCGCCAGCGCCCCGGAAAATGTCTGGATCCAGGGATGATTGGCGAATTGCGCCAGGGTCGCCGGAAAAATTAGAATCGACGAAGCGAAAATCGGTGGAATCACGTTCGCGGTATTGATTTTGAGCGGCAAATGCGAAGTCATGCCCTGATACATTTTCCGGCCGACCACCCGCTTGGCGTATTGCACGGGAATGCGCCGCTGGCCGCGTTCGACAAAGATAATCGCGCCGACCACGGCGACGCTCAACGCGAGAATCAGGAGCGCCACCAGCGGGGCTAGTTCACCGTTGCGCATGAACTCGAAGGTAGTGGAAACCGCCGAAGGCAGACGCGCGACGATGCCGGCAAAGATAATCAGTGAAATGCCATTGCCGATTCCGCGCTCGGTGATCTGCTCGCCCAACCACATGATGAACGCCGTTCCGGAAGTGAGCGTGATCACGGTCATGAAACGAAAGCTCCAGCCGGGATTCAACACCAAGTTGTGGCCTCCCGGCCCCTGCGTGCCTTCGAGACCGATGCTGATCATGATGCCCTGAACGATCGACAGCACCACGGTGCCGTAACGGGTGTACTGGGTGATCTTGCGCCGGCCGATTTCGCCTTCCTTCGACAATCTTTCCAAATAAGGAAAAACCACCGTGAGCAACTGTAAAATAATCGACGCGCTGATGTAGGGCATGATGCCCAAGGAAAAAACCGAGAACTGTTCCAGCGCGCCGCCGGAAAATAAATTGAGAAAGCCGAACAGGGTGTTTTTCTGCTGTTCAAAAAATGCTGCCATTGCTTGGCGGTCAATGCCAGGCGTCGGCACATGCACCCCGAGGCGATACACCGCCAACATCCCCAACGCGAATAAGCCGCGCCGGCGCAGCTCTGGGATTCGCGAGGCATTTTGAAAACCGCTAAGCATGAAGCGCGATCAGCTCCGCCTTGCCGCCGGCGGCTTCGATCTTCTCTTTCGCCTTGGCAGAAAAGCCATGGGCCCGTACAGTTAACGCTTTCGACAGTGAACCGTCGCCGAGAATCTTGATCCGTCGATTCTTACCGTTGACCAACCCCTGCGCAACCAAGGTCTCCGGTGTCGCCTCAGTCCCGTCCAGCAGTACTTCCAATTGGCCGAGATTGACCACCGTCATCTCGACGCGACTGATATTGTGAAAACCGCGCTTGGGCAGCCGCCGCTGCAACGGCATCTGGCCGCCCTCGAATCCCGGTTGGACATTGCCGCCGGAGCGCGCGCCTTGGCCCTTGTGGCCACGGCCGGAGGTCTTGCCATGGCCGGAGCCATCGCCCCGGCCAACCCGCTTACGCTTCTTGTTTGAGCCGGCCGCCGGCTTCAATTCATCGAGTCTCATGATTAACGAATCTCCGCCAAAGATTTACCGCGCCGTTCGGCGATCTCTTCGGGCGCGCGCAGCTCGCGCAACGCTTCGATGGTCGCTTTGACCATGTTATGCGGGTTGTTGGAGCCGATGCATTTGGTCAACACGTTCTGAATCCCAGAGGCTTCAATCACCGCGCGCACACCGCCGCCGGCGATCACGCCGGTGCCGTTTGACGCCGGCTTGAGAATGACATATCCGGCGCCGTAATGGCCGGTTACTTCAAACGGAATCGTGCCTTCCATCACCGGTACGCGAATCAAGTTTTTCTTAGCTTGCTCCAGCCCTTTGCGGATCGCCTCGGGGACCTCATTGGCTTTGCCCATGCCGTAACCGACCACCGAATGGTTATCGCCAACCACGATCAAGGCGCTAAAGCTGAAGCGCCGGCCGCCCTTGACCACCTTGGCCACCCGGGCGATGTTAACCACTTTCTCTTTTAGTTCTAATCCCTGAGGATCGATCCGTTCCAAAGTTACCTCGCGATTCGATGCGCTGCTAGAATTCTAATCCGCCCTCGCGGGCGCCGTCGGCTACCGCCTTAACCCGGCCGTGAAAAAGAAAACCGTTGCGGTCAAAAACTACTCTCGTGATATTTTTTTCCTTGCACGCTTTGGCCAGCGCCAGGCCGACTTGTTTCGCGGTCTCAACGCCTTTGGTCTGCTTGGTCGCTTCGGCCAACGCGCTGGACAATGTCGATACCGCCGCCAAGGTCTTACCCTGATTGTCGGAAATCACCTGCGCGTAAATATGCTTGTTGCTACGATACACACAAATCCGCGGCCGCACATCGCTGCCAAGAACTTTCTTACGCACGCGCTCTTGGCGCCGCCGTCTACCAATGTCTGCTCGTTTATTCGCCATCGGTCGTCCTCAACAATGCCGCGTGGTCGTTTTCAACTCGACTATTTTGCACCCGCCGAGCCAACCGCTTTGCCGGCTTTGCGCTTGATAAACTCCTCACGATACTTGATGCCCTTACCCTTATACGGCTCAGGCGGACGAAGACTGCGAATCTTCGCCGCCATCTCGCCGAGTAATTGACGATCGGCGCCACTGAGCGTGATGATGATCTGGCGCTCCACCGCTGCCGTCACGCCCTGCGGTAAAGGAAAGACCACCGGATGAGAATAGCCCAAGGTCATGTGAATCTCTTGGCCTTTAACCTCGGCGCGGTAACCGACACCGTTGATATCGAGCACTCGGGTGAAACCCAGGCTAACTCCCTGGGCCATGTTGGCGATCAATTTACGCGTGAGACCATGCAGCGCGCGTAGCTTGCGCTGTTCGTTGTCGCGCGTGACGTGCACGACGTTACCCTCCACCGTGACCTGCACGCCAGCCGGAATCGCCGCTTGCAGCTTTCCCTTGGGCCCCTCGAGCTTGACGGCGCTGGTGTCCACGGCAATCTTCACGCCGGCAGGGATTGTTACGGGCAGCTTTCCGATACGTGACACATTTCACCTCTATTTTACAGACCACACTGTAATCAGCGCGCTTAACGTCGACTACCAAACCGAACAAATAAGTTCGCCGCCGACCTTGGCGCGCTGGGCCTCCCGGTCGACGAGAATGCCTTTGGGAGTCGACAAAACGTTGATGCCCAAACCCTTGCGAATCGGAATGGCCTCATTGGCACCGACATAAACCCGGCGCCCAGGACTGCTCACCCGCTTCATGCCGCCGATGATCGGCCGATTCTCGCGGTCGAACTTGAGCTGGATGATCAGCTCATCGCCCGCGCCCACGGCCGCTTTCACTTTCTTTTGGTCCTTCAGATAGCCTTCGGCGATCAACACCTTGACGATGCTTTCCTTCAAACGCGACCACGGCACGGCGACTTTTTGATGGCGCGCCGACGAAGCGTTACGAATCCGAGTTAGCATATCCGCGATTGGATCGGTCATTGCCATAATTTGCTCCGCTTACCAGCTGGCCTTAGTCAGTCCAGGGATATGGCCTTTGCGCGCGTGATCGCGTAGGCAAAGCCGGCACATACGAAAGCGCCGGTAAAACGCCCGCGACCGACCGCACAGCGGACATCGATTATATTCCCGCACTTTGAACTTATTCGGCCTCTCGGCTTTAATTCTCAAACAAGTCTTGGCCAATGGTCTTCTCCCTCTCGGTTAACCGGCGAACGGCATTCCCATCAGTTTGAGCAGCACACGCCCTTCCTGATCGGTTTTCGCAGTCGTGGTGATGGTGATCGTCATGCCCCGAGTTTTTTCGACTTTGTCGGCATGAATCTCGGGAAAAATAATTTGCTCCCGTAGACCCAAAGAGTAGTTGCCCCGGCCGTCGAAGGAACGATCCGAGATGCCCTTGAAATCGCGCACCCGCGGCAGCGCAACCGTGATCAAACGGTCTAAAAATTCAAACATATGGTCGCGCCGAAGCGTTACCATGCAGCCGATCGGTATGCCTTCGCGCAGCTTAAAATTGGCGATCGCCTTTTTCGATTTGGTCACCACCGGCTTCTGGCCGGTGATGGCGGTAATCTCAGCCACCGTGCTGTCGATCGCTTTGGCGTTCTGGGTCGCCTCGCCCACGCCGACGTTGACAGTGATTTTTTCCAGCCGCGGAACCTGCATGGGGTTCCTGTAATTGAACTCCTTCATCATCGCCGGCACTACGTCCTGCTGATATTTGGTTTTTAATCGTGCCATGATCGTTTCAAATGTCTCGCCTTGTCAACTTTGTTAGCCTAGTCAGGCTAATTAGATTAGTTAATCTAGGGCCTCATTGCAGCGCCGGCAGATGCGGATCTTCTTTCCGTCCGTCAATTTTTTGTGGCCGATCCGCACCGGCGCGTTACACTTATCGCACATGATCATGATATTGGACGCGTGGATGCCCGCTTCCTTCTCGACAATGCCACCGGGCTGCTGCGGGCCGCGCGGCTTGGTGTGGCGTTTGACCATGTTGGTTCTCTCAACAATGACAGCGTCTTTTCCCAGCAGCACGCGCAAGACCTTGCCGGTCTTGCCGCGCTCCTTGCCGGCGATCACCATCACGCTGTCGTTTTTTCGAATTTGCACAGGCGGCTTCTCCCCGATCTTTCCTGCTAAAGCACTTCTGGCGCGAGCGAAATAATTTTCATGAACTTCTTCGCTCTCAGCTCGCGCGCCACCGGACCAAAGATGCGTGTACCGATGGGTTCTTTTTGATTGTCGATCAATACCGCCGAATTGTTATCGAAGCGGATATAGGTGCCGTCCGGTCGGCCGATCTCTTTGGCGGTGCGCACGACCACGGCCTTGGTGACATCGCCTTTTTTAACCTTGGCGTTGGGTATCGCCTCTTTCACCGAAACCACGATGATGTCGCCGATCGAAGCGTATTTGCGCTTGCTGCCACCGAGCACCTTAATGCATTGGACCCGGCGCGCGCCCGAGTTGTCCGCCACATCCAAATTGGTTCGCGTCTGAATCATCTATCGACCTCGACCGCCTTCATTCAGCGAAATCTAAGCGCTGATCGCCGCAGACTGCGCCGCCAGCCGCGCCCGTTCGATCACCTTGCTGACCCGCCAGCGCTTGTCGCGGCTGAGCGGCCGGCACTCGACGATCAACACCCGGTCGCCGACATGGCACTGACTGCTTTCGTCATGCGCCTTGACCTTGGTGCGCCGTTTCAAAACTTTTCGGTAACGCGGGTGCATGACCGTGCGTTCGATCGAAACCACCACGGTCTTTTGCATGCGGTTACTCACCACCAAGCCGCTGCGCTCTTTTCTAAGTCCTCTGCTGTCCATGCTCAGCCTTTCTTGCCTGACTTCGCCCAGCCCGGATTATTCATGCCACCAGGCAACCCGACAACACCCTGTTGATCGAGGTGTGACCCTGGAGGAACGAAGGCACCGGCGCGAATGTTTTATATTGTGCTCGGCGCTCGGCTCGATGTTTGACCTTTTCGCTGCTGATCTCATAACCAACTCATCCCGTTTGCAACTTCAAGGCACAACCGCTTTGCCTTCGTTCCGGAAGGGTTGCACCTCGATCGCAGTTTTACTGCGAATAATCCAGGCTAGGTTCCTTGCCGCGCTTTTTCGCGCAGAATCGTTTCCACGCGGGCCAAATCCCGCTTGTTCGCCTTGAGCGACATCAGATTTTCCAAACGGCTGGTCGCCTTTTTGAGTTTTAGGTGGCCGATCTCCTCGCGCAGCGTATCGCGCTTTTGCGTCAGATCGCCGGCGCTCATATCGCGCAACTCTTTAGCTTCCATGGATCAGACCTCGCCGCTCTACCGTAATCGTCGGAATCGACAACTTGTGCGCCGCCAAGCGAAAAGCTTCCTTGGCGAGGGGCCCCTCGACGCCTTCCATTTCGAATAGAATCCGCCCCGGCTGCACCACCGCGACCCACATTTCCGTCGCTCCCTTACCTTTACCCATGCGGGTTTCGAGCGCTTTCTTAGTCAACGGTTTATCGGGAAAAATGCGAATCCAAACCTTGCCGCCGCGCTTGAGATAACGGGTCAACGCCACACGGGCGGCTTCGATCTCACGCGCGCTCATCCAACCGCGGCCGATCGCCTTGAGGCCATAGTCGCCGAAAGCCAGCGTCGAGCCACGGTGCGCCGTGCCGCGGCGGCGGCCCTTTTGCAGTTTGCGATATTTTACTTTTTTCGGTTCAAGCATTTTCGCTCATTCTCAATTCGGCACGGTCAGGGCGAGCCCATCACCCGCCCAGCATCGCCTTCTGCTGTTCCTCTTCTTCGGTCAAAACCTCGCCGCGAA
>Ga0137437_1000768_pt1 | contig 10627 bp, 8 predicted proteins | sample EasRivERMGT138_2_FD_102332 | JGI IMG/M metagenome (GOLD analysis project Ga0137437, IMG submission 102332) | Soil microbial communities from meander-bound floodplain in the East River, Colorado, USA - East River MetaG ERMGT138_2 | ecosystem: Environmental > Terrestrial > Soil > Floodplain ...
CATCAGGAAAGGACGCGAGCTCGGCGTCGACTTTAGCCTGACTGGGAGTTGCTACGATCCAGCGAGCGACGGCCAGGCCTGCGGCCGCTGCGATAGCTGCCAATTGAGGCTCATGGGCTTCAAGGAAGCTGACGCTATCGACCCGGTTCCTTACAAGCAGTAAACTATCCCTCACGCATGTTGCCTAATCCGTTCACGCCGGCGTTTCTAACGCAGTTGGAAACTTTGCGGCTGCGCACGAGAAAAGAGTTTCTCGGCAGCCATCCGGGGAGCTATTCGTCGCCGCGCCGCGGCACCAGCTTGGAATTCGCCGATTATCGCCGCTACTCGCCGGGCGACGATCTGCGATATCTCGACTGGGGCATCTACGCTCGCACCGACCGGCTCTACGTCAAAATCTTCCGCGAAGAAGTCGATCTCTTCGCCTACGTCTTCATCGACGCCAGCGCGTCCATGGGCTTTCCGAGCCGCGAGGCTAAATTCTTTCCCGCCAGCCACGTCGCCCTAGCGCTCTGCTATGTAATCTTGGCAAACCACGATCATGTAAAGCTGCATCTCCTGCAAGACGAATCCCGCGCATCGCCATTCTACCGGGGCCGGCGCCGGATGACCGATTGCGTGAGTTTTGCTACGGCGGCGATGCCCGGCGGTGCTCTTGACCTCGCGGCCTCGCTGAACGACCATTTGCAACGACTGCGGCGACCTGGAAAGGCGATCTTGATCTCCGACTTTTTAATGCCCGCCGCGGCATATCAAAAAGGACTCAACCTACTGCGCTCGTTTAACCTCGACATCGCAGCGATCCAAGTGCTGGCGCGCCAGGAAGTCGAGCCGTCATTCCCCAATGGCAGTCTAGTGCTGGTAGACAGCGAGAGCCAAAGAGAAATCACTTATCGCTGGAATGGCAACGCCCGCCGCGACTATCAGGCGCGCCTGGCGCATCATAATTTGGAGCTTAAAAGTTTCTGCCACCAAAGCGGCATTCACTATTCACTGTACGTCAACGATCGTGATTTGAGCGACTTTATCTTCGCCACGCTGCCGGCCATCGGACTGTTCAAATAAGGTTATGGAATTATTGAATCCCGCCGCGTTGTTCGGCCTGCTGGCACTGCCGTTGCTGCTGCTACCCTATCTGATCCGGCGTAAACCCCAGCGCATGATCTTCTCCAGCTTGCTCTTGCTCCTAGAGGCCGGCGACCAAGCGAGCCGCCGCCCGTGGGGAAAAGTCCATCTGCCGTGGATCTTCTTTTTGCAGCTGTTGCTGCTGGCGTTGCTGATTTTCGCCCTCAGTGAACCGGTGTTTTCCGTCCGTCCGACCAGCATAGCCATTGTTTTGGACAATTCGGCGAGCATGCAAACGTTGGAAGACGGCAAGACGAGATTCGCCTTGGCGCAGGAAAAAGCCCGCTCGGTGATCGCCGAATTGGCCATCACCGGAAAAATCGACCTCTACCTGACGACGCCGAGGTTGGAAAAGCTCGGCGCTACGCCGTTGTCACCGGCCGACGCCGCCAGCGCGATCGGTGCCCTAGACGCTTTCGATCTCGTCGAGCCACCGACCGACTTCGACCATGTGCTCAATCAAATGGCGCGCGAGCACAAATATGAGCGCGTGTATTTGCTCACCGACCATCCGGCGCGCGGCCAGTCTGCCGTCGCACGAGTGATATCCATCGGCCAGCCGAAGGCGAATCTCACGGTAAGTGGCTTCGACGTACAGCGTTCCTCGCTGATTAACACCAGGCTTGACGCCACCGTGGCGGTAACAAACTTTTCCAACCAGGACGAGAAAATTCGCGTCGCGATTAAAAGCAGCGGCAATACCGCAATCGCCAGCCGCGAACTCTTGGTCAGCGCTGGGAAAACTGCGATGACTACTTTCGAGGGCATCGCAGATCATCCTTACTACCAAGCCGAGATCGAGGCGCGCGATGCCTTAATGCTCGACAACCGCCGCTTCGCCGTCGCGCCACTCTCGCTCAATCTACGCATCTTGGGAATTTCGCCTCGGCCAAAAGAGCTCGCCAGCTTAAAGGCGATTCCGGGCGTGCAGATCGACATTATCGCACCGAGCGAGTATGAAAAGGCGGATCGCTCCGGCTACGATCTGGAAATTTTTCATTTTGCCACGCCGGCGGCTTTGCCGGGCAACGCCGCGCTGTTTGTGCTACCGCCGCAGAGCAGTTCGTTGGTCGATCTCACCGCTCCGGCTTCCAACATCAGTGTGTCGAACTGGCGTGAGCCCCATAGGCTCACCCGCTATGTCAACTTCAGCTTGTTCCGGCTGACCTACGCCCGTGCGCTGAAACCACAAACCCCCGGTGAAATCATCATCGAGAGTGCCAACGGCCCTCTCGCTTTCGCGGTCGAACGCCAAGGTTTGCGTTATCTCACCCTCGGTTTCGATCCGTTGCCCTACTTGGGACGTGAGAATCTGCCGATGTCGATCTTCACGCTCAATTTTCTCGACTGGTTTCTTGCCAGTGGCGTGGGCAGCCAAGCCACCGGCGAGCCAATCGCACTGGGCGCGATCCAGCCGGGCGATCTGATTACCACGCCAAAAGGAGAAAAGCTTTCGCTCAAAGCCGGCTACAATAATTTTTCCGGCACGTTTCAGCAGGGAATCTACCAGCGCAGCCGCGGTAACCAGCGCGAATGGTCGGCGCGCAACCTACAGGACGCCAACGAATCCGATCTCCGCGCCCCGACGCCGATCGAACTGCACGGTAGCGCGGCGAGCGTTGCCGTGACTTCTGTGCTGTTTTCCTTCTGGCCGTATCTGCTGATCGCATCGCTGGTCTTAATGCTCATCGAGTGGTTCGTCAATCCACGCATGGCTGGCTGGGGCGTTTTGTCCAAGCGGTTGGGCTTCGGGCAACCCTCATGAATGCGTTTTTCAGCAATATTGAACTGGCCAAGCCATATTTTCTCTGGCTGCTCTGCGTCTTGCCTTTGCTTTGGTTTCGCTTCCGCGACCGCCGTCTGGCAGTGCTCTTGGCCCGGACAGTAATCGTCGCGTTGCTAGTACTCACCCTCGCCGACCCGCAATCCATCAGCGAGCAGAGCCAAAGTGAGGAGCGAATCTTTGCCTACGATCTTTCTCAAAGTATTCCCCCCGGCATGCGCGGTTGGATGGCGCAAGCGACCAAGGAGCTGGCGCCAAATCGACAAGATCGCATCTTTGTTTTTGGCGCGGACGCAAAAGCAGCAGGGAGTATCAGCGAAGCGGGAATCGGCGACGGCAACGGGCAAATCAAGATTGACGGCCAGCAGACCAATTTGGAAAATCTGCTGTCCACGCTGTTGGCGCTGCCTGCCGCGCCGCGAAGTTTGTTCCTGTTCACCGACGGCTGGGAGACTCAAGGCGACGTCGAGCGGCTGATACCGGCGGCCGCTGCCGCTGGTATAAAAATTTACCCCATGCTTCCGGCCGAGCGACTAGCAATCCCCAACGTCGCGGTGACCAAACTATTGGCACCGACACAGGGCAATAGCGGCGAGAATTTGAATCTCAAGGTCGTGCTCGACAACCAGAACGATCACGGCATCGAAGGCAGTCTAGTGCTCAAGCGCAACGGCCAAGTGTTCAAGAACGAGACAATCAAGTTGCCGCCTGGAAGCCAATCGATCACCTATCAAACCACCCCCGATGAGAGTGCGTTAAGCGCCTTCCAAGCCAGTTTCACGGCCAAGAACTCGGCTGACGACCGCTTTCCGGCCGATAATCACGCGCTCGCTTGGGTCACCTCCCGCGCAAAAAAGAAGTTTCTCTTGATCAACGGCCACAGCGGCGCCGGCCGACATTTGGAAGACATTATTAAACGGCAAGGTTTGGACTTAACCGTGCGGACGGCGGAGAGCGCGCCGGCTCCAACTGGCTATAAGGTGATCATTTTTAACAATGCCGAGCGGGATAAGTTTCCCGGCGGCTATTTGGCCGCGGTGGAGCGCCAAGTCGCCGAAGGCGCCGGCTTCATCATGCTCGGCGCCGATAATAGCTTCGCCCCGGCCAGTTATCGGCAAACGCCGATCGAAAAGCTGCTGCCGCTGGAGCCCAAGGAGCCGCCCAAGCGGGAAGAAAAAAATCGCGCCGTAGTGTTGGTCATTGATAAATCGGGCAGCATGCGCGACGACAACCGAATTGTCTACGCCAAGGAAGCCGCCAAAGCTGTCGCACGCCAACTGAAGGATATTGACCTTCTCGGAGTCGTCGGTTTCGACGACAGTCCATTTGTCGTTGTCTATTTGGAAACCATGGCGCGCCTGCGCGGCGTCATCGACAACCAGATCGACCGCCTCAAACCCGGCGGTCAAACTTATTTTCTCCCCGCCTTAAAGGAGGCGAAGCAACAACTCGAACGGGTCAATGCGTCGCGCAAACATCTCATACTGCTGAGCGACGGCGTTACCCGGGGAAGCCAAGGCGAGTTGGTGGATCTGGTCGGCATGATGAAGACCGATTCGAAGATTACCGTGTCCGCCGTGGCAATCAGCGGCGACGCCGATGTTCGGATCATGAAACGGCTCGCTCAGTATGGCGGCGGCCTTTTCCATCATGTCATCGACCCGTCGACACTGCCTCAGATCGTTCTGGAGCAGCTCCAAGACAAACCGAAAGACGAGCCGCAGAATGACGGCCCATTTACGCCGCTCATGGAACGAAGTTCTGAACTTCTCGCAGGGTTTGCCAGCAAGACCTATCCGGCGGTGCTCGGCTACATGGAAACGGAAGTAAAAAAAGGCGCCCAGCTGGATCTTTTCGTTAATAAGCCCGACCGTCGTGCGCCTCTGCTTGCATCCTGGCGCTATGGCCGCGGCAAAGCCATCGCGCTCACTACCGATTTAGAAGGACGTTGGAGCCGCAACTGGATTCCATGGGGCGGATTGCAAGGCTTTTGGGCGCGGCTCTTTGACTGGTTAAGCCCGCCCGAAGAAAACTTGGTACCCGCTCATGAAGCTCGCGTCAACGTCCTCGGCAATCAAGCGGTCTTGGACCTGTCAATTTTCGATGACAATGGCGCCAATAGTCAGTACCGCTTCTCGGTCAGCGGGAAAGCGGAAAAGTTTTCCGGTAACCTCGCCAAATTGGCCTCCGGCCACTATCATGCCATCCTGCCGGTCACCAATCCAGGAGACTATCGCATCGAACTGGTCGAGGATCGTGGCGGGCGCCGAATTGCCTTTCCACCGCTGGGCTATAGCTTTCCTTACGCCCACAAAACTGAGATGCCACGGCGCGAATTCAACACCCCTCTATTATCTCGTATGGCCCAGGCAACCGGTGGCGAGATCACTCCTAAGTCACTGGATAAACTGACTAAAAGCAGTGTCTTCAAAAGCTATCTGCCACTTCGGCAGGGCCTCATAATGCTAGCCTTTGGCTTATTCCTACTGGAAGTCGCGATGCGAAAATTCGCCTTTGCCGAACCCGACTGAAGAACCTTTGTTACTCCTTTGCCAGCCACTTCCTTGCCTGAGAAGCCGTGAATTTTAGGTGAATTTTGGGTTGACAGCGACCCCCCAAACGGGCTACCTTTTGGAGTCTTTGTTTGCTATGCGAGTCACGCTGCCAACAACACGATTAATGGGCGCGATTTTCCGCCAGGCCAAGCTGGGTTGTGGTTTCCCTAGATCTGCCGACTGCTTGGGGCGCCTTATGGCCCTCTTGGCAGCGATCGCGCTGGCTCCCGTTGACGCCTCAGCCACCAAACAGAAAAGCCTCCGCAAGGAACCCGCGAAGAGTAAATCAACGACGGTTGCTGCACCGCTGCAAAAGTTTTCCAAAAGCCAAACTCGCAATGCTCTGTTGCGGCAGCCAACGCCTCAGCCGATCGATCCGTTGGAGAGGCGTGAACAGTCCATCTACCGGGTGCGCTCGGCGGAAACGCTCACCGAAGTGCTTGGGCGATATGGGGTTCCGCAAGCGGAGAGGCAGCTTTGGGCGCGCACCATGAAACGCAATTTCGGTAGTGAAGTCTTACCGGCCGGAAAAGAGCTGCATCTTTACTTTGCCAAACCTACTTTTCGGAGCCGAAGCCAAACACCGGGGCAGCTCAAGGCCCTGGAAGTTGACCACGACCAGAGCTATAGCATAACTTTGGAGCGGGGTATTCGTGGAATTTTGTTCCAGAAACGGGAAAAACCGTTTGACGTTGAGGTGAAGACGGTCAGCGGCTTGGTGTTGACGTCATTATTTGACGATGGACGGAAGGCTGGTGTGCATCCAACATTGCTCTCTCAACTCACCGACATCTTTACCTGGGACGTCGATCTAGAAAAGGAAATCCGTCCCGGCGATAGCTACAAGATTCTCTATGAGGAACGCAGCCGCAAGGGCCAAGAAACTAAAGCGTCAATGCGTATTTTGGCCGCGGAATTATTAAACAGCGGACGAAAGCACACCGCCATCTATTTTGAGAAGCAAAAGGGCCACGGTAACTACTATAATGTAGACGGTCGCAGCCTGGCTCGATCATTTCTGCGCTTTCCGTTGGAATTTACCAGCATCACTTCACTGTTCACCGAATCTCGCTTCCACCCGATCCTGAGAACCAACCTACCCCATACCGGCGTCGATTTCGCCGCCCAGCGTGGCACGCCGGTGCGCGCGGTCGGGGATGGCGTCATCGCCGAGGCGGGCTGGAACGGTGGCTACGGCAAAGCGATCGATATCAAACATGACGGAACCTACATGAGCCGCTACGCACATCTCGATAGTTTTGCCGAAGGCATTGGCAGCGGTGTAGCCGTCTCCAGAGGTCAAGTCATCGGTTATGTCGGCTCCACCGGTCGATCGACCGGTCCGCATCTTCACTTCGAATTCTACAAAGACCAACAATACGTCAATCCGCTGAGCGTCGATGTTCCCGCTGACGAGCAAATCGAACCCGCGTTATTGCGTACTTTCGAGAACCAGAAACGCACGTTTCTAGTCGAGCTGGCCGCCACGCCTCAGTTCTAATCCGCCGAAAATACGCGCTTAAAATCGCCCTCAGTCTTTGGTCGTGCCGGCTTGTGTGATAATCTCTCGCACGACCTGCGACCCTGCTAAGCTGGTTTGGAGTTGGCGTGATCGAAAAAGCGGTAATCCTCAGCACCGGCGACGAACTCACCACCGGCAAAGTCATTGACACCAACTCGGCTTACATCGCCGGGCAGTTGCTCGCCCTGGGTGTCAAGGTCGCCGCGATCCTCAAAGTCGGTGACGACAAAGACAAGCTGCTTTGGGCTTTTCACCAAGCCCGCGAGCTGGGCGACCTAGTAATCGGTACCGGCGGCCTCGGCCCAACCGCCGATGATTTGACGACGGAAATAGCTGCCCAATTCCTTGGCGTAAAGCTGGTCGAGGATCAAGAGGTCGCGGGCAATCTCAAAGCCCGCTTCGAGCGCCGTGGTGTGCCGTGGACGTTGAACAATCTCAAGCAAGCGCAGTTTCCGTCCGGCGCGATGATCATCCCGAATCCGGTTGGCACCGCGCCCGGATTCAACGTCGATATCGGTCAAGGCAAGAGACTGCTCTGGCTCTCTGGCGTGCCCCATGAGATGACGGCGATGATCTGTGAAACCGTGCTGCCGTGGATCGTCGAGCAAAACGGCCGCCTGGCACAGATTCACGAAGCGACCTTTAAAATCCACGGCATCACCGAATCGAAGCTCGACGACCTAGTGAAACCGCTGGTGCTTGGCGACTCGGCGAAATTATCATTCCGGGCGCACTTTCCGGACCTAACCTTGCGCCTGACCATGGCCGGCGGCACGGCGCAGTTGGATAAATTCACCGTGCTCCGCGAGCATATACGCGTCATTTTGCGCGATTTCATCTACGCCGAAAGCGATCGAGCGATGGAACAAGTAGTCGGCGAGTTATTGCTCAAGAAGCAGCAAACTTTGGCGCTTGCCGAATCCTGCACCGGCGGGCTGATCGCCCACCGGATAACCCGCGTGGCCGGTAGCTCGGCATACTTTCTCGGCGGCGCGGTTACCTATTCGAACCAGGAAAAAATTCGCGCGCTGGGCGTCGATGCCGCAACGCTAGAAAAATTCGGCGCCGTCAGCCGCGAGACCGCGCTGGCAATGTCGCAAGGCATCCGGGAGCGCACCGGCGCCAGCGTCGCGCTCAGCGTCACCGGCATCGCCGGCCCAAGCGGTGGCAGTGCAGAGAAACCGGTCGGCACGGTTTGGGTTAGCATTGCGAGCGCCGATCGCCATGAAGCGAAGCTCCTGAAGCTCATGGTTTTAACCGACCGTGAACGAATCATTCAGGGCACGTCGCAAGCCGCGCTCAACTGGCTGCGACTGGCGCTTTTGGAATCGTAACCCTCCGTGATCCGCGCCTTCATCGCAGTCGAGATCGCTCCGGATACAATCACGCGAATCGGCGCCGTAATCGAACGGCTAAAACCGCTGAGTGCCGCCATTCGCTGGGTCGGCGCCGGCAATTTTCATCTCACGCTCAAGTTCTTGGGGAACATCGTTGAGAGCCAGATCGAACCCATCGGCGCGGCGCTTTTCGACGTGCTCCGCCTCTTTCCGCGCTTGACCATAAATGCTAAAGGATTAGGGGTATTTCCCAACCCCAGGCGGCCGCGGGTGCTGTGGGTCGGTTTGGTTGGGAATGAAATAGTGTCGTTGCAAGCAAAACTGGAATTGGCCTTGACGCCGCTCGGCTTTGCGCCGGAAGAAAAAAAATTTACGCCGCATTTGACCATCGGCCGCTGGCGTCATGGCGAGCGGACCGATGGAACCGCCGAACAAACCCTTGACCAAGAGCTTGGCAGATGGAGCGATTACGAGTTCGGTGTGACGTCGGTGCATGAAGTTATTTTATTTCAGAGCGATCTCAAACCTGCGGGGGCAATTTATCGCCGGCTTAAAGTTGTCACGCTGAAACCTGACCCGGTGCCGTGAAGGAGGCAACATCAAATGGACGCAAATCGTGAAAAAGCGATCGACCTAGCCGTAAGCCAGATCGAAAAACAGTTCGGCAAGGGCGCGATCATGAAGCTCGGCGAGGGCGGCATCGTAAAAGACGTACAGACCATCTCGACCGGCTCCTTGGGGCTCGACATCGCGCTGGGCATCGGCGGCGTGCCGCGCGGCCGGGTGATCGAAATTTACGGCCCGGAATCTTCCGGCAAAACCACTTTGGCGCTGCAAATTGTCGCCGAAGCGCAGAAGGCCGGCGGCATGGGCGCTTTTATCGACGCCGAACATGCCCTCGACTTGGGCTATGCGAAAAAACTCGGCGTCAACACCGACGACCTACTGATCTCGCAGCCGGACCACGGCGAACAGGCATTGGAAATTACCGAGACGCTCGTCAGGAGCGGCGCCATCGACGTTGTGGTTATCGACTCCGTCGCGGCGTTAGTGCCCAAAGCGGAAATCGAAGGCGAGATGGGCGACTCCCATATGGGACTTCAGGCCCGTCTCATGTCCCAGGCGCTACGCAAGCTCACGGCGACAATTGCCCGCTCCCATACGGTGGTGATCTTCATCAACCAAATCCGCATGAAGATCGGCGTCATGTTCGGCAATCCGGAAACCACCACCGGCGGCAACGCGCTAAAATTTTATGCTTCGGTGCGCATGGACATCCGCCGCATCGGCGCGCTCAAGGATGGCGACAACATCGTCGGCGGCCGTACCCGCGTGAAAGTGGTCAAGAACAAAATGGCGCCGCCGTTCAAAGAAGCGGAATTCGATATCCTGTACGGCACCGGTATCTCGCGCGACGGCGAGATCGTCGATCTCGGCAGCGAGATCGGCGTGGTCGAAAAGAGCGGCGCCTGGTACTCCTACGGCGGCGAACGCATCGGCCAGGGGCGCGAAGCGGCCAAGCAATTTCTCAAGGACCATCCGGAGACCGCCCATCAGATCATGGTCAAAGCGATGGAGAAAATGGGTTTGAAGCGGCCAGAATCGGAAGCGCTGGCGGAAATTGTCGCGGTGGAGAAAAAAGGCAAAGTTCGTTAAGCGAGGTTTATTCAAACGCTGAAGCAAAGAACTCGCGGCGCCCAGCCGATCGATTCAGCCGACGAAGCGTTTGCCTGCGCGCTCCGTTATCTCGGCTACCGCGCGCGCAGCGTCGCGGAAGTGAAGAATTACTTGCGCCGGCGGGGCGGCACTAGCGCCGTCGTCGACGCGGCCATCGACAAGCTCCGCGGCTTCAACTTTATTAACGATGAGACCTTTGCCCGCAACTGGGCGCACTCGCGGGCGCAAAGCCAAGGCTACGGCCCGCGGCGCATTGAACAGGAACTAAAAACCAAAGGCGTCGTCGATTCGGTCGTCCGCGCCGTGGTAAAAGAAATCTTCGATCAGGAAGGCGAAGAAAAACGGGCGAGAAACATTCTCGAAAAAAAATTCAGCGGCGAAAATCTTCAAGAGCCCCGGGCGCTGCGCCGGGCGGTCGCCTTTCTCGAGCGCCGCGGCTACAGTAGTAATGTGATTTTTACACTGCTGCGCTGCCCGATCGAGGACAACTGTTGAGCCTATGATTACCGGAAGCGAAATACGCAAATCGTTTTTAGACTACTTCGTCAAGCAAGGCCATACGGTGGTGAAGAGCTCACCGCTGGTGCCCGACAAAGACCCCACTTTGCTGTTCACCAACGCCGGCATG
>Ga0137437_1000770_pt1 | contig 10621 bp, 10 predicted proteins | sample EasRivERMGT138_2_FD_102332 | JGI IMG/M metagenome (GOLD analysis project Ga0137437, IMG submission 102332) | Soil microbial communities from meander-bound floodplain in the East River, Colorado, USA - East River MetaG ERMGT138_2 | ecosystem: Environmental > Terrestrial > Soil > Floodplain ...
CACACTGACGACATGACGGGCGACGCGCGTGCGACGGCGTTTATGACGGGAGCCGCCGGATTCATCGGCACTGAGTTAGTCAAGGTTCTCATTGCCCGTGGCCGTCAGGTTCGGTCTGGCGCCGTGCGCGGACGCTGCGGAGCGCGTGCGTCGTGCCGGGGCGGTACCCGTGATCGGCGACCTGCTCGAACCGGGTCAGTGGCAAGACGAGGCGGCGGCTGACTGGGTCTTCCATCTTCCGCCGAACCTCATGCGTGGACCGCGCATGGCGTGGAGACGCACGCAGTCCATGGCACGCGCGCGTGTTGATGGATGCGCACTTGCTGGACGCGGTGGCGGCGGGCGCGACGCGGCGGATTGCGTACGTCGCGGACACGAGCTTCTACGGCGCGACGGGCCCGTGTCCAATCACCGAGGACCGACCGCCCAGGCCCTCTGCGTGGGGACGCCACCTCACGCCCGCGCTCGACCGCGTCGACGGATACGTCATCGCCGGCCTGCCGATCGTCACCGCGTTCCCCGGCTGGGTCTACGGCAACGGCTCGTGGTTTCGTGAACGCGTCATCGACCCGGTCATGACGGGCCGCCGTGTGTTGCAGTTTGGGAAGACCGGACCGTGGGTGTCGCCCATTCACGTCCACGACTGCGCCCGCGCGCTGGTCCACCTCGCCGAGCACGGCGAAGCTGGCGGCCGCTATTTCCTCGTGAACAGCGATCCGATCAACATGCGGGAGTTCGCGGGAACGTTCGCCCGGCTCGCAAACCGTCCATTACACGTACGGCGGATACCGGCGGCCGCGACCCGGCTCGTCGCCGACCCGGTCCTCGCCGAGTACATCCAAGCCGACGCCGTCTTCTCGAACATCCGACTGCGCGGAATCGGGTTCCGCTTCCAGTATCCCACCCTCGAACAAGGACTCCAGCAAGTCATCGGAGCACTAAATGAGTAACGCAATCTGTCGACCGGCGACCGTATCCGCGATAGGCGAGAGTTTTGACGAGGTCGTCCTTCCCCATCTCCAGGACGCCCATCGGCTGGCGCGCTGGCTGATGCGCAACGAGCACGACGCGGAAGATGTCGTCCAGGAAGCGTCGCTCAGGGCCTTTCGATACTTCCAAACATTCGCGGGCGGAAACGGGCGAGCGTGGTTCCTCAGAATTGTCCGCAACACCTGTTCGGGCTGGCGCGGCCACAGCGTGGAAGGACGAACCGACCCGTTCGATGAAAAGCAACACAGCGGCGGGGGGCCGGCGTCCGATCCTGAAACGTTATTGCTCCACACCGATGACGCCTCGTTGATCGCACGCGCGATGAGCAACCTGCCAGATCGTTTTCGCCAACTGCTCGTACTCCGCGAGCTGGAGGGTCTGTCGTACCGAGAGCTGGCTGATGTGATGGGGATGCGCATTGGAACCGTCATGTCCAGGCTCTCCCGCGCCCGTCAAGCGTTCCGCGGTGCGCTGAACAACGAACTCAGACACCCCGGGAATATTCGAGGGCGTGTGCAGATTAGGTGATGTGTGGACGCGTTTGCGATTCCCGCAGCGCAGCCGACAAGGTCCTACTCTGAAAGGGAAGGTGCAGGAGATGGTGAAAACGGCAGCAGTGATTCTATTGGCCCTGGCGATCGTGGGAGGAATCGAGTCACAGGTTTTCGGCGCAGGAAACCAGGCATTTGGCTTCAACGCGAGTCGCATCTCCGGCTTTTCGGGAGGGCGGGCGGCGGAAATGACTGGCGGCGGTGTCTACAATCTGGACCGAAGTTTCAAGGACGGAAGCTTTGTCAATTCAGGCGGCGGCTTCAGATGCCTCTCGAACATCAGTCTCGGGCAGTTCACTGGATGTGCAGAGGGAGAGGGAGTGCGCTGGGACACAGCAGCGCTGCTCACATCCACAACGTTCCAATGCACCGGCTCCGACGCGGTCAAGACGGCGTTCACAGGGGACAAGACCGTTGTCCTGTTGGCCGACTTCTACCGCCAGGGCGACGGGGACGTCGAGTCCTTCACGGCCAAGATGATCGTTTCGGATTCCGATCTGGACCCGATTGCTCAAGGTGTGCAAAACGTCTGGATACAGTCGATCGGTTGCGCAACGGACGCAGTCACCGCCTTCAACTGAAGGGCCGAGGCGGACAGGTCAATTGTTCAGACGAGTCCGTTGATTTCGACATGCACGCTCGGCGAGGAGGGCTTGTGAACCTTGTGAGAATCGGTCGTAGTGAATCGCTCCGGCCGACGGTCGGCCAACACGTGCACCCGTATGGCATCGTGGGTCAGAGCCGCGCCATCGCCGACGTGATCCATCGCATCGAGCTGGTGTCGGCGACCCGCAGCACGGTCTTGATCACGGGCGAAACCGGCACGGGCAAGGAACTGGTGGCCCGTGCCGTCCACCATCGCAGCGCGCAGCGAGACATGCCGTTCATCAAGGTCAACTGTGCGGCGATTCCCGAGGCCCTGCTGGAGTCGGAGCTCTTCGGCCATGTCAGAGGGGCGTTCACCGGCGCCACCGGCACGAAGAAAGGCAAATTCTCCCTCGCCAATCGCGGCTCCATCTTTCTCGACGAGATCGGCACGATGAGCATCGGCCTCCAGGCCAAGCTGTTACGCGTGCTACAGGAACGCGAGATCGAACCGCTCGGCGCGGAACGGACAGAGCACGTGGACGTTCGCGTGATCGCGGCGACCAACCGCAACCTCCGTCAGCTCGTGGACGAGGGACTATTCCCGGACGATCTGTTTTATCGCCTGCACGTAGTCCCAATCGTCGTGCCTCCGCTTCGCGAGCGCGTCGATGATATTCCAATGCTGGTGCAGTACTTCACCGACAAACATGCGGTGCGGAGCGGGAAATCGATCGAGGCGCTGGAGGACGACGTGGTGTCGTCGCTCCAGCAGCATCACTGGCCGGGCAACGTGCGCGAGCTCGAAAATACGATCGAGCGGGCCGTTGTGCTGACGACAGGCTCCACGATCGCTCGTGATGCGGTCACAGTCGAGGCGACGGCGAGCGTGCCGCCGGCTGGCGTTCCTTCTTTGAAGCTGCGGCAGAACGTCGAATGGGTCGAGTGTGAAACGATTCGCCGGGCGCTCGAAATGTCGACTGCCAAACAACAGGCCGCCAGGCTCATGGGCATCAGCCCCCGAGCGCTTTCCCACTATCTGGCCAAATACCCATCCATCGACCAGAACTCGGCACATCGGCGCTCAACGGTCCAGCGGAGCTGAAGGCCTTCGAACGAGGTCGATGATCCGACGATTGTCAGCAGTGTTTGGTAACGGCTCGGCGTCGATCACGGCCTTCAGGTTCGTGGCGAGGACGACTGACCCGCCAAAGCCCCCTTGCCGCTGGAGCAGGTAGTTGGTGTCACGATCGGGCTGTCCCTCACACCGCCGCGCTTGCCGAACGGCGCGCCCGCTCGTTGGGCCTCAAACACTGCCCACACTGCGGGCGTTGGTGCATGAATCCTGCGCCCTGAGGAGTCCAGGTTTGGATCGCTCGATGTTCTGGGCGCCGCGACCACACTGAAGGGATGAATTCGAGAGTCTATCCCACGTACAAGACCCAGTACCGCGTCGCGAACTGGGCCTCCTACGATCGTGCCCTCGTCGGACGGGGCGACGTCACCCTGTGGGTGTCACCGGACGCGATCGCCACCTGGGCGCCCATGGCCGTGGGCACTCGGGGGGGGGCAGCGGCAGTACTCCGACGTCGCCATCGAAACCGCACTGACGCTGCGTCTCCTCTTCCACTTGCCACTTCGTCAGACCGAGGGGTTCTGCAGTCGCTCTTCGGGATGATGGGACTCGAGCTCGCCGCGCCCGATCACACCACACTCTCACGGCGTGGCCAGTACCTCGACCTCACGCGTGCTCGAGTCCCGACGGGCAAGGGCCTGCATCTGATCGTCGACAGCACGGGACTGTCGATCGTGGGCGAAGGGGAGTGGGCCAGGGCGAAGCATTGCGTACGCGGGACGCGCAGCTGGAAGAAGCTCCATCTGGGTGTCGACCGATCGGGTGTCATCATCGCTCACGCGCTGACCGAAGCCACTGTCGACGACGCGATGACCGCCATCGAACTGATCAAGGCCGTCGACGGCGGCGTCGCCAGCATCACGGGGGACTCGGCCTACGACACGATCGCCTTCTACAATGCGGCGGGCGCGCGTGGCGCGACCGTCGTGGTGCCACCGGCCAAAACCGCAAGGGTATCTCGACGGAAGCCGCGGTCGAGCGCTCGCGATCGCACGATTCGGAGGGTGCACGCGGTCGGACGGCAAGGGTGGAAGAAGGCGTCTGGCTACCATCAGCAGGCCCGTGTGGAGCACGCCTTCTTCCGATACAAGTCGATCATCGGGGATAGCCTTCACGCGCGCAGTCTGGCAGGGCAGCGGACTGAGGCCGTCCTCGCATGCGACATCCTCAATCAGATGACTCAGCGTGGCAGGCCTGCGTCGTACGCCATCGGGAGGTGACCGACATGATCTGGGATTGTTGCGGGCCAGTTCCGATTCATGCACCAACGCCTCATGATGCGAAGTCACACCTGTTGCCGATGGCGCGTCGCGTCGCCTTCGTTTGTCATGCGACCCGCGACGCGTTGTCTCGGGATCAATTCACTCTGTAGAAGACGTAATCCGCGGTGTAAGGCATGAAGGCCTTTCGACCGGCATCGACGGGCTGATCACAGCCGGTCGTGGGTGCCAGGCCACCTTCGGTATTCACGCGCTGTACGAACGTGCTTCTCGACAGGGTATCGCCGCCGGTTGGTCCCCTGCGCGCTCCGACGACTTGCAGGCGCACCCACGGAATCGCCGTCGGATCGACGGTGGCGACCCCGGTCGCCTTCGCCCAGACGGTGCTGGTGTCGGTGGAGTCCTGCCACGTCGCGCGGATGACGATGCCGACCTCGTCCGGGTTGGGACTGAAGAAATGCGTCGTCAGTTGATCGCCGAAATCGCTCAACAGTGTTGCTTGCGGGGTAAACAACGTCCATGCGACGCGGCCGAGAGACGCCGCGGGCTGGCACTCGTAGTTCTGCGTACCGAAGCTGTGGCCGATGAGGAACGCCTCGTTTGGCTCCAGCACCTCGAGACCAGCGGGTACAACTGGCGGCGTGACCGTCTGCGCATGAGTCACTGTCGACACCGCGAGCGTGAAAGCCATGGCAAGAGCCGTGACGCCAGCGACGCGCCGCAGGCGCCGAAATATCGACCGATTGGTGGTGTTGTCGTTCTTCATACTGTTCCTTCTTGTTACGTGCGCTGCGACATTGCAGACGCGTCTACACCCTCACCTAACCTCCGTGTGGCGTCGAATATTCCGGGATGCGAGAAGTCGCCAAGTCAAAGCGACTCAGCTAGTCTGTGCGGCCCTGTCCAGGCGGGTCGATGACTCGGCGACCAGCGACCTCTGCGCCATCACAGGCGATTCGTTCGGCGGCGAGGCGTTCCAATGCGGCCTCACGCTGGTCGGGCACCTGCCGAATCTACAGCCCTGGCCTTGATGGATGCGGGACTTCGCAGATTCGGGCCTGCTCGTCCGACCAGAGATGCCTCATATTCGGTTTCTGTCCGTCAGGTCGCGGCTTTGCTTCCGCGCTTCTTTCAGACGGTGCCTCACGGTCATCGCCCTTGCGCCTCGCTAGCCCTTTGTCTCCACCAGACCCGGGCAGAGGACTTTCACGTCCAAGCGGTCAAACATGCTCGGCACACCCGGACCCATGGATGCGCGGACGCGCCCACAGGTCCTTGGAAATCGCTCCGCGATTCCGACAGCGCCCACCGCCGTCATCGACTGATGAAAGGAGAAAGATCGAGAACGACAACCGACCCGTACTTCGAGCCACGATCACTGGAGGCGAACACCGGATAACCTATCCCGCAGCTCAGCGTCGCTTCGCTCCGATCACGATGCCGTGGTCCCCGTGATCACGATGGCGTGGACGGACTGATCACGATCGGTGGAATGCGCATAGTGGTCTCTTCCGCATTCCACTCCGCTCAGCGCCCGGTGGTGGGTTGCGATGTCGGACAGGCGAACTCCGCGCTCGGCGGCACCGGGCACGCAGGCGCAACCGACAGATCTATTGCTAGATAGGTCGTGTCCATGGCGAATCGCTAAATTCGTGAGCGTTGTCGTCGGATGTCGCGATCTGGTTAGGATTGTGTGGTGCGCGACCTGGTCGTCCTTTTCCTGCATCTGCTAGCGACGATCCCCCGACTGGCCGGCCCCGGCGGCGCGCGCTCCGTAGTCGCCGAATCCGCGCTCGTCAAACACCAACTCCTGATTCTCAATCGTTCCCGGAAACGGTCACCCAATCTCCGCGTCTCTGATCGGGTGGTCGCCGGCGTGTGTGCGCTTCTCATGCGCCCTCGTCGGCTGATCCGTTGCGCGATCGTCCTCAAACCGTCAACGCTCTTGTGCCTTCATCGAGCGCTGACACGGCGGAAATATCAGTGGCTCTTCTCGGCCAAGGTGCCGACGAAGCCGCGCCCAAAGGGACCCAACCAGGAGATCATCGCCGCAGTCGTCGACATGAAACGGCGGAATCCGACGTGGGGTTGTCCCCGGATCGCTCAACAGATCGCCCTGGCCTTCGCGATTCCCATCACCAAGGATGTGGTGCGGCGCATTCTCGCCATTCGGTACCGGCCGGCGCCAGACTCGGCTGGGCCGTCCTGGCTCACCGTCCTCGGTCACACGAAGGACAGTCTGTGGAGTCTCGACCTGTTTCGATGCGAATCGGCCGTCCTGCGCACCCACTGGGTGCTGGTCGTGATGGACCACTGCACACGTCGCATCGTGGGCTTTGCCGTGCATCTGAGCGTCGTGGATGGCGTGGGGTTGTGCGGAATGTTCAATCGAGCGACCCGAGGCCAATCCTCGCCGAAATATCTCAGCGCGGATCATGATCCGCTATATCGGTTTCACCAATGGCAGGCCAATCTGCGCATACTCGATGTCAGGGAAATCAAGACGGTGCCGTACGTGCCGCTCTTACATCCCTTCGTGGAACGGCTGATTGGCACCATTCGGCGCGAATGTCTGGACCGCACGCTGTTCTGGACGGCCGCGGATCTGGAGATGAAGCTCCTCGATTTCCAACACTACTATAACGGCCATCGTACGCATGCGGGGCTGGACGGGCGCACGCCAGAACCGAGCGTTGTCGCGGGCTGTGCCCGCGCGCGTGTCAGTTCGTATCGATGGCAGCCGCACTGTCGCGGACTGTATCAGACGCCGATGGCGGCGTGATGCGTCTTCGACCGATGTGCCCGGGCAACCTTCAAACTTCGTGCGTGCTCGAACGCCATCGGGTGCTCCATGTTCTGAGCGATACGGATAACGGATTCGGGAGGAGTCACGGCCGCAAGGCAAGTTCCTTTAGGGTGTTTACAGAGCGATTATGAATTCGCCACCGACACCCGCGTGGAGAAGGTATTCTTCCGGTACAAGTCGATCATCGGAGATGCCCTTCGAGCGCGCAGCCCGGCGGGGCAGGGGACTGAGGCCATCCTCGCATGCAACATCCTTAACCAGATGACTCAGCGTGGCAGGCCGGCGTCGTACGCCGTCGGGCGATGACGGACCTGTGGGTTGGGATCTTTACGGGCTGGCTCCGATTCATGCACCAACGCCCGAGGTAACGGTCGGCTACATGTCGCCGGAGCAGGCTGCCGGTCGACCTGCCGCCTGATTTTGCGATTCCGATTATGGCGGGCGGCTCATCCGACCACGAACAGGACCATTCAGCAATTCCGCGCCGCGATCACGAGTGACGCCACGCATCGCTTTGTGATCCACGACGGCGATGCGATTTACGCGTCAACTGTCGGAGTCCATTGTCCTTCACGCAAGACGTGGTCGATATCTTTCAGCAGCGCATCGAAAGAGGTCCGACGCCCTGCGGCGTACGCACCGGCCCACCGATCCGGGCCAAGGCGAGCACGAACTTCCCGTTCCGACTGTACTTGGAGGTCGTGCACCAATTTAAGGACAACGGTGGCACCTGTGCGCTCGCTGACGGCGTCCCTCGCGCCCAAGATCCGCGCCGCCCACGCGTCGTCGCCTTTGAGTACCGCGGCGGCGACAAGAGGAATCAGCGTGTATGCGAACGCGTACTTATCCTGGAGATCCCTGATGCATGTAAAGGCTCTCACGCACGAACGCGATCGCCTCATCGGCATTCCCACGCCGCACCGCTACGATGGCGCGAACATTCAATGCCCAAGTCAGAAACCACGGACCGGCCTGTCGAAGCACTGGCATGGCCTGATCGAGCAGGCGTTCCGCTTGGCCGGCGTCGCCGGCCGCAAGAGCCACCGACGCCATCCCGCTCAGCGCATTCCCGCTGCCCCACGCGATCGCCCGCGACTGGAACCCTTCAACAGCGCGGATAAACCACTCGCCGGCCGCATCCAAATTGCCAAGCGCGTGTTCGACGCGCGCGGACAGATCTTCAGCCCACACCGCATCGATGTCGCCGGCGCGAGCCAGCGCGATGGCGCGGTTGAGCCCGGTACGTGCTCGCTCGAGTTCGCCCTGCGTGTACCACAGTACAGACGCTCCTTCAAGTGCTCTCAACTCGGCAGCGAGCGGAAGAGACGGCAAGTTCAGAATCTCTTGACACCACTGGAGGCCTTCGGCGGCATAACCCCGAATCAACCAAAAGTACTTCAGCCCCCAGGCAATAATGGACGCTTCGGCGGGTCGCCCGCGCTCGATGAGCCACCTCAGCGCGCCGCGGTAATTCTCGAGATCATCACGCACGCGATCCAACCAGTCAGCCTGCGCAGGTCCCACCAGCCCCTCAGCCGCAAGGGAGCCTTCGCTGGTGCAATAGCGCGCCAGCGCCTCCAGGGCGTCGTCGCGCTCGCCCGACGCAGTGAGCTGGAGTCCCGCGTACGCCCGAACCGTTTCGAGCATCTCGTACAGCGGACGAGCCGCCACTGAGGTCTCGGATCGTAGAAGAAGGCTCTTGTCGATCAGGTCGGCCACCACCCTGAGCACATGGTCGCTCCAGGCCGATGAAGCCCCACGACCGGCAAGGACCACTGCGGCCGCGTCGATCGAAAAACGACCCGGCAACGCGCCGAAGCGGCGAAAGGCGCGCTGCTCGTCCGGGCTAAGGAGTTGATAGCTCCAGGCGACCGTCGCATTCATCGTCTGTTGGCGTTGCGGGAGATCGCGTCGGCCGACCGTCGAGGGCAGGGCATCATGCGTGAGTCGGCGAAGCAGATCCTCAACGGTGAGCACTTTGATCCACGGAGCCGCCAGTTCGAGCGCGAGCGGCAGTGCATCGAGCCGTCGACAAATTGCTTTCACGGTCGGGCCGTTCACGGCCGTGAGGCGAAAGTCGGGTTGCACGTCTCGAACCCGATCCACGAACAGGCGCACTGCGGGAGCGCGCCCCAGAACGGCAGGGGACATCGCGTCTGAGGCCGAATCCAACTCGAGAGGTCCGACGACGTACTCCCGCTCGCCGCGCACACGGAGCGAGGCGCGGCTGGTGACTAGCAGTCGGAGGAATGGGACCGATGTCAGGAGATCCGCGACCGCCGGCGCAGCGTCCAATACCTGCTCGAAATTGTCGAGCACCAACAAAGTGGGGTGATTCTCGCAAGCAACGCGGGCACGACTCGGCAAGTCGCGCGCGGTGACGTCCACCAGTCCGAAGGCCTCGGCGATCGCCGACTCGACGAACACAGGATCCCGAATGGCGGCCAACGGTACGAAGACCACCCGCGTTGCGCCCTCGTCCGCGATCGCGCGTGCGAGTTCCAGCGCCAGGCGTGTCTTCCCGACTCCTCCCGGCCCGATGAGCGTGATGAGGCGTGCGGTGGGATCGGCGAGCCACTGACGCAGCCTCTGGACGTCCGTATCGCGGCCGATAAGGGCCGTCATCGGCACGGGTAGCGAGACGCCGATCAGTTCATCGACCGCCGTGGCCTGAGTCGGTGAGCGAGCGCTTTCAAGGAACGCGTCACGGGTCGCGCCCGTCAGGTCGAAAGCTGCGGACAGTGCACGAATGGTTTCGACATGGGGCCGCCGGCGTTCCCCACGCTCTAGCGCGCTCACGGCATGGACCGAAAGACCGGTAATTGTCGCGAGCTCTTCCTGCGTGAATCCCGCCGCCTCGCGGAGCGCTTTGAGTTGCGCGCCAAATGACCGCGGAGCGCCGACTTTCATAGCCCCCCATCTTACGGCCCGCGTTTGTACGGGCTGTAGTCCGCTAGTATTCCGCCAAGACGCGAATCCCGAAGAAGTGGCAAGCCGACGCACCTGTCAGTCTAGACAGATGGCGGCCGTTCTGATCACAGGACAGTGAACAATAAGTGAACAATTTGGTTCCGAACCCGAGGTCATGGAGGCCGGCGTTGGTGCATGAATCCTGAGGCCTGAGAGGTCCAAAGACTGGGATTCGCGCGATCCGCTGTGCACCGCGACCACACTGAAGGGATGCGTTCGAGAGTCTATCCCACGTACAAGACCAAGTACCGCGTCACGAACTGGGCCCGCTCGGAACACGCACACTGCTTGCGTCCGCGCATCGACGCACGGCTCCGACCTCATTCCGAATGCCTGGCGGTTGAACGCCTCGCCACTCAGAAGC
>Ga0137437_1000773_pt1 | contig 10611 bp, 10 predicted proteins | sample EasRivERMGT138_2_FD_102332 | JGI IMG/M metagenome (GOLD analysis project Ga0137437, IMG submission 102332) | Soil microbial communities from meander-bound floodplain in the East River, Colorado, USA - East River MetaG ERMGT138_2 | ecosystem: Environmental > Terrestrial > Soil > Floodplain ...
CGGATCGTCACCGCCCGTCGCCGTCGTGAGCAGCGCCACCTCGAGCGATTCGCGTTCCGCCGTGAGCGCGTCGTTGGCGGCGGACAGTTTCGCGATCTCCATTTCGTGGCGCTGGAGGTCGCGCGTCTGTTCCCTGGCCGCCCGATCGAGGGCCGCGCGCAAGTCGGAGACGACGCGCTCCTGCGCGGTGCGCGCCGCTTCGAGCGCCTCGCGCGCAATCTTCGGCGCCGGCTGCTGCACATCTGTCGGAAAGAATCCCGCGCCGACCTGCTCGGCGAGACGCTGCAGCTGCAGCACCGCTGCCGGACGCCGGATGTCCGTGCTGACTAACAACACGCGCTTCTTCTGTTCGATGAGCCAGCGGGCGAGCTTGCCGGCGGACGTCGTCTTGCCCGCGCCCTGCAGTCCCGCCAGCAAGACCACGACCGGGGGTTGCGCACGCAGCTCGAACGGACCGCCCTTCTTCGACGAAGAAGGGCCGCCCATCAGCGCGATCAGCTCCTGGTGCAGGATCCCGACGAACGCCTGGCCCGGCGACAGGCTGGTGGTGACCTCGCTGCCGAGCGCCTTCTGCTTCACGCGCTCGATGAAGATCTTGATCACCGGCAGCGCAACATCGGCCTCGAGCAGCGCCATGCGCACTTCGCGCAGGGACTCGCCCACGTTTTCTTCGGTGATGCGGCCGCGGCCGCGCAGCGTGTCAACGGTGCGCGACAGGCGCGCGGTCAGGTTCTCGAAAAGTGCCATGGGGGCGGATTGTCCTATGCTATGGCGCATATGCAAGACGCTCCTTCGTACATCCTCGGCATCGCGCTCGTGGTGCTGCTGCTGCTGATCGCGTTTTCCTCGGGAACCGAGGTGGCGATGCTCTCGGCCAACCGCTACAAGATCCGCGCCGCCGCCAAGGCCGGCAAGCGCACCGCGCGGGTGCTCGACGCCCTGCTTGCGAAGCCCGACAGCTGGCTCGGCGCCAATCTCGTGCTGCTGGCGCTCGCCAGCGTCGGCGCTTCGTCTATTGCAACGTTGTTAGCGCAGCGCATCGGGTACCCACACGCCGTCCCGATCACAATGGCCGCACTGGCGGTGTTCATGATCGTGTTCTGCGAGCTGGCGCCAAAAATCTACGCGGCGCTCAAGCCCGATCCGGTCGCTCTCTCGTCCACCTACCTCTACAAGCTGCTGGTGATCGTCGCGACACCGATCACCTGGTTCACGAACAAGGCCGCGTATGCCTTCCTGCGCATTTTCGGAGTAAGGCCGGTACACGGCAGCGGCCAGACCATGTCGCCCGAAGAGCTGCGTTCGGTCGTGACCGAAGCGGGACCGATGATTCCCTCGCGTCACCGGCAGATGCTGCTGTCGATCCTCGATCTCGAGTACCTGACCGTGAACGACATCATGATTCCGCGGCAGGACATCGCGGCGATCAACGTCGAAGACAACTGGGAAGACATCCTCGATCAGCTGCGCCAGACCCCGCACACCCGCCTGCCGCTGCACGAAGGCGAGCTCGACAACCTGATCGGTATCGTCCACATGAAGCGGGTTGCGCAGGAGCTGGCGCGCGATACGCTGACGCGCGGGCGGTTGATCGAACTCGCGCGCGCGCGTGAACCGTACTTCGTTCCCGAAGGCACTTCGCTCACGGTGCAGCTCAACCAGTTTCAGCGCAATCGCCGCCGGCTCGCATTCGTGGTCGATGAATACGGCGACATCCAGGGATTCGTGACGCTCGAGGACATCCTCGAGGAGATAGTCGGCGAATTCACCACCGATCCGGCCACGGTCACACACAAGCACGTGCACCGTGAGGCGCCCGGCGTTTTCATCGTCAATGCCGGCGCTACGATTCGCGCGCTCAACCGCACGCTCGGCTGGCAGCTGCCGACCGACGGCCCGAAGACGCTGAATGGTTTGCTGGTCGAAAAACTCGAAACGTTGCCGGAAAGCGGCGCCGAGGTAGTGATCGGCGATTACCAGTTCGAGGTGCTGCAGATCGGCGAGAACACCATTCGCACGGTGCGCACCCACCGCGTCACCGCGCCCGCCGCGGATTGAGCGTCAGCCGAACGCGGCGCCGAGCGCCTGGTCGATGCGCGTGAGCGCGCGCACCTTCAAGCCTTCGATGGGGATCCGCGGCGCGTTGTCCTTCGGAATCAGCGCCGTGGTGAAGCCCTGCTTCGCCGCCTCGCGCAATCGCTCCTCGCCGTAGGCCACCGGACGCAACTCACCGGTCAGGCCGATTTCGCCGAATGCGACTACCGATTGGGGAATCGGCTTGTCGGCGAGACTCGAGGCAAGCGCGAGAGCCACCGGCAGGTCGCATGCGGTCTCCGTCACTTCCAGGCCGCCGACCAGATTTACGAACACGTCGTGTTCCTGAAGGCTCACGCCGCCATGCCGGTTCATCACGGCTAACAACATCGCGACGCGCTGCGCATCGAGTCCCTGCGCGACGCGGCGCGGCGATCCGAATCGCATCCGGTCCACCAGAGCCTGCAGCTCGACCAGCAACGGGCGACGTCCATCGCGTGTGACGGTCACGATGCTGCCGGGCGCCGGTGTGCCCGAGCGCGCGAGAAAAATCGCCGAGGGATTGCGCACCTCGCGCAGCCCCTGCTCGCTCATGTGAAAGAACGCGAGCTCGCCGACCGATCCGAAGCGATTCTTGGTTGCGCGCACATTGCGAAAGCGACTCGATGCATCGCTTTCGAAGTACAAGACCGTGTCCACCAGGTGCTCGAGCATGCGGGGACCTGCGATCGCGCCGTCCTTGGTGACGTGCCCGACGATCACGACGCTGATGCCCGAACTCTTGGCGAATCGCACCAACTGCGCCGTGCATTCCTTGAGCTGGGTAATCGCGCCGGCTGACGTCCCGACGGACCCGAGCTGCACCGTCTGAATCGAATCGACGATGAGCAATCTCGACTGACCCTCGACGGCCTGCACCATCGCCGCCTCGAGATCCGTATCGGCGACGACGCGCAAGTTCGCGCCGGCGACACCCAGTCGGCGGGCGCGCAGGCCGATCTGCGCCGCGGATTCCTCCGCCGAGAGGTACAGCACCGGCGTGGTCCGCGCGGCGTGGCTCGCCAACTGCAGCAGCAGCGTCGATTTGCCGATGCCCGGCTCGCCGCCTAGCAAGGTCACCGATCCCGGAATCAGGCCGCCACCGAATACGCGATCGAGCTCTCCCATGCCGGTTTCGAGGCGCGCGAGCTCCTCGATCGCGAGCTCCGCGAGCGGCGCGCTGGGCACACTCGTGACCGGCCCGGCCGGCGTCGGCCGTCGGGTCATCGTGCGCTGTTCGAGGGTGTTCCAGTGCGCGCACTGCGGGCATTGACCCTGCCATTTGAGGGTCTCGGCGCCACAATCCGCACACACGAAGACGATCGCCGGTTTGGCCATCCTTACTTACCTGGTTCCGAGGGTGCTGAAAGCGTGACGAAGTTCATGGGGCTGGCAGTCGAAGGGTAAGGCGGCACCCCTAGTGTGCAGTAGTCCGGTGCGTAACGGCCCTAATCCCATTAGCATTGCGGGCCTAGGTCATTGATTTTCGCGGTGTGCACCGGGGCGAAGTGTGACTTATTGCGCGAGGTCCCCGCGGCGCTGCTGGTAGGTTATGGCATGCGCGGGGAAGCGTACGGGAGCATTGCGGCCCATATGGTCTGTTATTGAGCATTGAGCATTGGTGTGATCGAAAAACACGCTGAACATCGCGGGTTCGGGGAATGCCCATGAGCCTCAAGGGCAAGCTCACGTTCGTCGGCTCGACCGACACGGGACGCGTCCGCGAACACAACGAGGACACCATTGCCTCCGATGTGGACGTCGGATTGCTGGTGCTTGCCGATGGCATGGGCGGTTACAACGCCGGTGAAGTCGCGAGCGGCATCGCCGTCAAAACAATCACCAACCTGGTCCGTGAAGGGCTCGCGCGCGAGGATCTGGGCTCGATCGATCGCAGCACCGGCCTCACTCGTCCGTCGATCGTGCTGCGTGATGCGATCACGCGCGCAAACAAGATCATTTATCAGACCGCGCGTTCGCAGGCTGAATGCGAGGGCATGGGCACAACCGTCGTTGCCGCTCTTTTCTACGACAACCGCGTTTCGATCGCGCACGTCGGCGATTCCCGGCTCTACCGCCAGCGCGGCAGCGAAATTGCCCAGGTGACGATGGATCATTCGCTGCTTCAGGAGTTGGTCGATCGCGGCTTCTATTCCCCGGAAGAAGCACAGCGAGCGGCCAACAAGAACTACGTGACTCGAGCGCTGGGCGTAGAACCCCAGGTCGAGGTCGAAGTGCAGGAACACCCCGTCGACAAGGGCGACGTTTTCATACTTTGTTCGGACGGACTGTCCGACATGGTGGAAGATGAAGACATCCGTTTAACTATAAGTACCTTTGGTGCTAATCTAGATACGGTTGCTAAGCAGTTGATTCAGTTAGCCAACGAGAACGGTGGTCGCGACAACGTCTCGGTGGTGCTCGCGCAGGCGGTCGAACCGTTCCCGGCGAGTCGCGGAGTGATGGACAAACTTCTTGGCTGGTTCAGTTAAGGGACGAAAACAATGGCACGTCTGGTCTTAAGCCTGGATAACCAGGTCCTCGCCGAATACAACATGAACAAGGAGCGGTACACCATTGGCCGGCTCCCCGATAACGACATCCGCATCGATAACTCGGCAGTGTCGGGTCATCACTCGCTGATCATCAACATCCTCAACGACTCGTTCCTCGAGGATCTGAACAGCACCAACGGCACGTACGTGAACGGCAAGCTCATCAAGAAGCATGCCCTGCAACACGGCGACGTCGTGACGGTCGGTCATCACCAGCTGCGTTTCGTCGAAGACGACGAGGCCCAGGACGAATTCGAAAAGACGATGGTCATCCAGCCGTCGTCGCGCCCCGCGGCGGAAAAGATGCAAGCGGCCAAGGACCGGGCCGAGAAGGTTTCAGCGGACGTTTCCGCGAGCGGCATGCGCAAGGGTCTCGACGGCAAGACGCCGGTCAAGAAGGCCAAGCTGCAGGTGCTCTCGGGTTCCTTCGCGGGCCGCGAACTCGAACTCAACAAGGCCCTGACCACGCTCGGCCGCCCGGGCATCCAGGTGGCCGCCATTACGCGCCGCCAGGATGGGTTCTTCATCGTGCACGTCGACAGCGATACGCCTAACAACTTCCCGCTGGTCAATGGCACCGCCATCGGCGGCCAGGCGCGCAAGCTCACGGACAACGACGTGATCCAGCTCGCCGGCGTGAAGATGGGATTCTTTGAAGCGTAGGGGTCTGAGGAAATGGGGTCTGACCCCATTTCCTACTTCAGCTCGATGGGCACTCGCTGGCTGACGCCGCAGAGCAGTTCGTAAGGAATCGTGCCGGCATGCACGGCGATCTCTTCCACCGGCAGCCCCTCGCCCCAGATGATGGCCTTGTTGCCGGTGATCACTTTCGGCGCTCCGGTGACATCTACCGCGATCATGTCCATCGACACGCGGCCCACGAGTTCATAGCGCGCGCCGCCGATGAGCACCGGCGTGCCATTCGTAAGGTGCCTTGGCAACCCATCGCCGTAACCTGCAGCGAGGATCGCGATGGTGCTGTCGCGCTCGGCGCGCCACGCACCGGCATAGCCCACGGTTTCGCCACGCTTCACTTCGCGCACCGTGAGCACGGTGGTCTCGAGCGTCATCACGGGCTTCAGGCCGTGCGTGTAGGCGGTTTCATCGCCGAACGGCGAGACGCCGTACAGCGCCAGCCCCGGCCGCACCCAATCACCCTGGGCATTGGGCCAACCGAGGATGGCGGCTGAGTTGCCGATGCTCGTCACCAGGCGCTGCGGCCCCGTCGCGACATTGCTTTCGTTGAGCGCTTTCTGAAAACGCGTGAGCTGCACGCCGGTCATGGGCTGCTTCAATTCATCGGCGCGTGCCAGGTGCGTCATCACCCGCAACTCGAGCGCGGGCACGGTGAGTGCGCGCAACCGTTCCAGCGCCGGACGAAACGCCTCCGGCGTAAACCCGAGACGGTTCATTCCCGTATCGACCTTGATCCAGAGACTCAAACGCTCGGCGCCGCGATGCGCTTCCAGCAACTTGAGTTGCAGCGGATCGTGAACGACGAGTTCGAAGTTGTGATGCGCTGCCTCGGAGAGCTGCTCCGCGCTGAACACTCCCTCGAGCAACACGATCGGTGCGCGAATTCCGGCACTGCGCAGCGCGATGCCTTCCTCCAGGCGCGCGACGGCGAAGCTGTCGGCGTCCGCGAGTGCGAGTGCCGTCGAAACGAGTCCGTGGCCGTAGGCATTGGCCTTTACGACGGCCATGACCTTCGCGCCCGGCGCGTACGCACGCACGGTGCCGAGGTTGTGACGCAGCGCCGCGGTATCGACCAGCGCGCGAATCAACCGGATCAACGCATGATCCCTTCGCCGTATGCCGGATCTGCGTAATTCTCGAAGCGGGCGAATTGCCCGCGGAAAGTGAGGCGAATGTCGCCGGTTTCACCGTTGCGGTGCTTGGCGAGGTCGATGTCGGCGACGCCCTTCTTCGGCGTCTCCTTGTTGTAGACCTCTTCACGGTAGATGAGCAGGATCATGTCGGCGTCCTGTTCGATGGCGCCCGACTCCCGCAGATCCGACATCACCGGCCGCTTGTTTTCGCGCTGTTCGACGCCGCGATTCAACTGCGACAACGCGATCACCGGGCAATGGATCTCTTTCGCCAGCGCTTTCAGGCCGCGCGAGATCTCCGAGATTTCCGTGGCGCGATTTTCCTTGGTCCCAGGCACGGACATCAGCTGCAGATAGTCGACGAGGATGAGGTCTAAGCCATGCTCGCGTTTGATACGCCGCGCGCGTGCCCGCAGTTCGGTGGGCGTCAGCGCTGGCGTGTCATCGATGAAGATCCTTGCGTCCTGCAATTGCTTCGTGGCGCCGGTGATACGCGGCCAGTCGTCTTCGGAAAGCTTGCCGCTGCGGATGTTGCCGAGGTTCACGCTGCCGACGGACGACAGCATGCGCGTCAGCAGCTGATCGGCCGGCATTTCCAGCGAGAAGATGGCGACCGAGGCGCGCACGCCTTCCTTGAGCGCCGCGTGCTCGGCGATGTTGATGGCGAGCGTGGTCTTACCCATCGACGGGCGGCCGGCGATGATCAGCAGGTCGCCGCCGCGCAAGCCGCCGGTCTTGGAATCGAAATCGATGAAGCCGGTGGGCAAGCCCCGCGGTTTGTTGGGGTTGTTGTACAGATCGTCGATCTGGTCGACGAGCGCGGGCAGCGCCTGGCGCGCGCTCACGTATCCCTTGCCGCGGCTCGAGCCTTCAGCGATCGCGAAGATCCGCCGCTCGGCGCGCTCCACGAGATCCCGCGCGCTCTCGCCTTCCTCGGCCCAGACCGAACTCGCGATCTCGCCGCCGGCGCTGACGAGTTCGCGCAGCAGCGCGCGCTCTTTGACGATTTCCGCGTAGGCGCGCACGTTGGCCGCGCCGGGCGTGTCGCGCGTCAGCGTGCCGAGGTACGCAAGTCCTCCGGCATCGTTCAGGACACCGAGGCGCTGCAGGTGCTCCGAGACCGTGACCGGATCGCAGGGCTGCGCTTCACCCGCGAGCGCCGCGATGCTTTCGAAAATGAGCTTGTGATCGGGCCGGAAAAAATAGTCCGCGACCACGACATCGCCGACGTTGTCCCAGGCGGCGCGATCGAGCATGAGGCCGCCGAGCACCGCCTGTTCCGCTTCGATCGAATGCGGCGGGGCGCGCAAATCGGTTGCGCCAGAACCATCACGACGGAATTTGGGCGTGCTGGACATGTGGATTGAGAACCCCCGGTTGCGTCGACTCTAAAAACAAACGCCCCGTGAGTCCATCACGGGGCGCTGTGTCTTCGCATAATTTCTGGAAGCCCTTGCGGCCCCGCGAAATTTTCTTTTCTCAGTCTTCAGCCGTGATCACGACCGGCAGCTGCACGTCGATATCGGTGTGCAGGTGCAGGGTGATCATGTGATCGCCAACCGTGCGCAGCGGGCCCGTGGGCAGGCGCACTTCCGCACGCGCCAGCTTGTGACCGGCCTTGGTGCAGGCTTCGGCGATGTCGGCCGTGCCAATCGAACCGAACAGCTTGCCTTCGGTGCCGGCCTTGGCGGTGATCTGGAGCTTGAAGTCCTTGAACGCGGCAGCGCGGCTTTCCGCATCCTGGAACTGTTCGCGCGCAATCTTCTCGAGCTCGGCGCGGCGCGCCTCGAACTTCTTGACGTTGGCCGGCGTCGCGAGCGTGGCTTTGCCCTTGGGGAGCAGGAAGTTGCGGCCGTAGCCGGACTTCACCTTCACGCGATCGCCGATGTTTCCAAGGTTTGCCACCTTGGTGAGCAGAATGACGTCCATGGTTTATCTCAATGCTGATCGGTGTACGGCAGCAGCGCGAGGTAACGCGCCCGCTTGATCGCGGATGAGAGCTGACGCTGGTAGAACGCCTTCGTGCCCGTGATGCGGCTCGGAACGATCTTGCCGGTTTCGGTGATGTACTGCTTCAGCGTGCCAAGATCCTTGTAGTCGATCTGCTTGACGCCTTCAGCGGTGAAACGGCAGAACTTGCGACGGCGCGAGAACGAACGGTTGCCACCACCGCCGCCAGCACCACCGCCGGCGCCGCCACCCGGACCACGACCACGCGGTTTTTCGTCTCTCATACATTCACTCCCATGTCGTCATCGTCGCTGCCAAACGGCGAGTCGTCACGACGTGAACGAGGTCCGCCTTCTTTCTCCTCCTGAGCGGCCTTCGCCATCGGCGACGGCTCGGTCACGGCTTCGTCCATGTTCACGACGAGGTGACGCAGCACCGCATCCGAGAAACGGAACGCACCGGTGAGTTCGGTGAGAGTGTTCTGATCGCACTCCACGTTCAGCAGCACGTAATGCGCCTTGTGAACCTTGGAGATCGGGAAAGTCAGCTGGCGACGGCCCCAGTCTTCGAACCGGTGCACGGTGCCACCACCGGTGGAAATCATTCCGCGGTAGCGCTCGACCATGGCAGGGACTTGTTCGCTCTGGTCCGGATGGACCAGGAACACGATTTCATAGTGCCTCAATGTTCTCTCCTTAAGGATGTTAGCTACCCGCCTGAGGTTGACGGTGCAGCAAGGAGAACCGGCTGATGCCTTTGCAGGCCCCACCCGGCTCAAACGGGCGCGAAGAATACTCAAGGCAGGTAGCGTTGGCAAGCCGCGCGTGCCCACCCGCGGCAGATATATCAACCACTTAGCGGCGTCAGCGCGTGTTTTTGCCGGATTGCGCGGTCTGCCGCTGGCGTAGCGCCTCGTACAGCAGCATCCCCGTCGCCACCGATACGTTCAGGCTCTCCACTGAGCCGGCCTGCGGGAGTCGCACCAGCAGGTCGCAGGTGTCGCGAGTCAATTGACGCAGCCCCGACCCTTCCGCCCCCATCACCAGCGCGATCGGACCGCTCAAATCGGTTTCATGTGCCAGCTTCGGCGCCGCAGCGTCGGCACCGACGATCCACAGCCCCGCTTCCTTCAAGAGCCGCAGGGCGCGCGCGAGATTCGTCACCACCGCGATCGGCGTCGTCTCCGCGGCTCCGGCCGCCACCTTGCGCACGGTCGCGTTCAACTGCACGGCGCGATCTTTCGGGATGACGAGCGCGAGCGCACCACACGCATCCGCCGTGCGCAGGCAGGCGCCGAGGTTATGCGGGTCCTGCACGCCATCGAGCACCAGCACGAACGGCGCTGCGCCTGCGCGCGCTTCGAGGCGTGCCGTGATCGCCGCAATCAGTTCTTCTTCGTGCCATTGCGGCAGCGGCTGCACCTCGACGTACACGCCCTGGTGCACGGCATCGCCAAACAACTGTTTGAAGTTCGCCGGCGGCACGCGTTTCAGCGTCTTGCCGGCTTGCTGCGCCAGCTGATGGATCTCCGTCATGCGCGGATCGTCGCGCTGCTCGGCAATCGTCACGCTGGTCACCCGTTCGGCGTGGCGCGTGAGCAGCGCCCGCACGGCGTGCACGCCGTACACCTTTTCGCTCATGAACGGCTCTTGCCTCGCGGCTTGCCGGTGCGATGCGGCGACTTCTGCAGCCCGATCTTTCCCGGCGCATCAACCGTCACCAGTGACAGATCTACGAGTCCCTCGATGGGATTCACGCTGGTCACGATGACATGCAGACGCGCGCCGAGCGCCAGACGCCGCTTGGTGGCGCGCCCGGTCCACGCGCGGCCGCCCGGCTCCATGACGTACTCGTCGTCGCGCAGGTTGTCGATGTGCAGCAGGCCGTCCACGCCGATCGCGGTGAGCTGCACGAACGCACCGAACTCAACGACCGTGGTGATCAATCCTTCGAACGTCTGGCCGATGCGATCGCGCAGGTACACGCACTTGAGCCAGGCGTTGACGTAGCGGTCCGCTTCATCGGCGCGCTTCTCGAGCAGCGTGAGTTCGGTGCCGGCGAGCGACAGCGCCGCGCCGTCATAGCGCTGCCCGTACGAATCGATGTCCGACAGCAACGAGCGCAGGCAGCGATGCACGACGAGGTCGGGATAACGACGGATCGGCGAGGTGAAATGCGCGTAGTGTTTCAACGCGAGTCCGAAG
>Ga0137437_1000774_pt1 | contig 10585 bp, 8 predicted proteins | sample EasRivERMGT138_2_FD_102332 | JGI IMG/M metagenome (GOLD analysis project Ga0137437, IMG submission 102332) | Soil microbial communities from meander-bound floodplain in the East River, Colorado, USA - East River MetaG ERMGT138_2 | ecosystem: Environmental > Terrestrial > Soil > Floodplain ...
CCGGCCGCGGCCGCGGCCGGGTGCTCTTCCACGACGGCGCCATCGTCCACGCCCGCTTCGACGAAAAGCGCGGCCACGAGGCGATCTTCGCCCTGATGCGGGAGGAGCACGGGACGTTCGACTTCCGGAACGTCGGCCTCGCCGTCGAGCGCGTGCGCCGGACCGTCACGTGGGAAGCGACCGCGCTCCTCATGGAGGGCGCCCGCCTGATCGCCGAGCAGCGCCGCGATCTGGCCGACCCCACGGGCGAGCTCTCGCGCGTCTGACGCCTCGCCCGCGGGGCTTTCTCGCTCCGGCGCCGTCTGCTCTAATCCCCGCCCCTCATTTCGAGGCAGCGGTGCGAGGAGAGTGGCCGTGCAGATCAAGAAGGTCGGAGTCGTCGGCTGCGGGCTCATGGGCTCCGGCATCGCCCAGGTCGCCGCGACCGCGGGCTGCGAGGTGCTGGCGCGCGAGGTCACGCTCGAGCTCGCGCAGAAGGGGCTCGGCCGCGTCCACGCCTCCCTCGCGAAGCTGGTCGAGAAGGGCCGGCTCAAGGCCGAGGACGCCGAGGCGGTCAAGGCGCGGCTCAAGCCGACCACGAACCTCGCCGACCTGAAAGACTGCGACCTCGTCGTCGAGGCGATCGTCGAGGACCTCGATCTCAAGAAGAAGCTCTTCGCGGAGCTCGGCAAGCTCTGCAAGAAGGAGACGATCTTCGCGAGCAACACCTCGTCGTTCCCGATCGGCGAGATGGCCGACGCGAGCGGCCGCCCCGAGCGCTTCGTCGGGCTCCACTTCTTCAACCCGGTCCAGCTCATGAAGCTGGTCGAGGTGATCCAGGGGAAGAAGACGTCGCCCGACGTGGTGGCGGCGGCGCGCGCGTTCGGCGAGGCGTGCGGCAAGGCGCCGATCCTCGCGAAGGACACGCCCGGCTTCGTCGTGAACCGCCTGCTCGTCCCGCTCCTGCACGAGGCGGTGCTGATGGTCGAGCGCGGCGACGCGACGTTCAAGGACATCGACACGGGACTCGAGCTCGGTTGCGGCCACCCGATGGGACCGATCAAGCTGCTCGACTACGTCGGCCTCGACACGACCCTCTCGATCCTCGAAGGCTGGCACCAGCGCTACCCGAACGAACCGGCGTTCAAGCCCTCCGAGCTCCTGAAGAGGATGGTGAAGGAGGGGAAGCTCGGCCGGAAGTCCGGCAAGGGCTTCTACGAGTGGGAAGGCGACAAGGTGAAGGGCTGAGCGCGGCGGCGCGCGGCCGGATCCCTTCGTGTCCCGACCATTGACGTTCGCGGCGACCCTCGCGGCGGCGCTCGCCGCATGCTGCGCGCTCGCCGCGTCTCGCGGCGCGCGCGACGGCGTGCAGCAGGACGACGGCCTCGTCGTCACGCTCGCGACCGACGGCTCGTTCCTGCAGGTTGGGCGTCCGGTTCCGGTGAAGCTCGTGCTCGAGAACCGCGGCGCGACGCCGGTCGAGATCCAGAACGGCGTGCTGTTCGGCCAGGGCATGAAGGTCAACGCCGTCGACGCCCCGACCCACACCGAGGTGGTGCTACCCGAGACGGTCGCGCCGGCCGGCGCGCGCCACGCGCTGACGCTGCCGGCGGGGGCGTCGCTCTCCGCGACGATCGACCTCGCCTCTGCGGCGAGCGGCCTCTTTGCGGCGCCCGGCCGCTACGCGGTCCGCTGCGAGGTGGCGCTCGCCGGCGGGAAGGGCGTCGTCTCGACCCCGCTCGACGTCGAGGTCGCGCGCGACTGGACCGGCTTCCACGCGGTGCTCGAGACGGCCGCGGGCGAGATCGAGCTCGAGTTCTATCCGGAGCAGGCACCGCGTACCGTCGCCAACTTCCTCGCGCTCGCCGACCGCGGCTTCTACGACGGCCTCACGTTCCACCGGATCGTGAAGGGCTTCATGATCCAGGGCGGCGACCCCAAGGGCGACGGCACCGGCACGACCGGCCGCTTCCTGCGCTTCGAGAAGACCGGCGTGAAGCACGAGCGCGGCGTGATCTCGATGGCGCGCCAGCGCGACTTCGATTCGGCGAGCTGCCAGTTCTTCCTGGTGCAGAAGGCCGCGCCGTTCTGCGACGGCTCGTACGCGGCGTTCGGCAAGATCGTCCGCGGCCTCGACGTGCTCGACAAGCTGTGCGACACGCCGTGCGTGATGAACCCCAACGGCACCGACAGCGGGCCGAGCCGGCCGCGCGAACAGGTGCTGATCCAGAAGGTCCGTCCCGTCGCGCCGGCCGGCGCGAAGTGACGGCGGGTCCGGAACGGACACGGAGCGGAGAACCATGCCGACTTTCGAGAACCTGCTGTACGAGGCGAGCGGAGGCGTCGCGACGATCACGGTCAACCGGCCGAAGGTCGGCAACGCGCTCAACCGGGCCACGCTGGGCGAGCTCGAGGCCGCCTTCAACGCCGTCCTGAAGGACGCGGCGGTCCGCGCCGCGATCGTGACCGGCGCGGGCGAGAAGTTCTTCATCGCGGGCGCCGACATCAACGAGTTGAAGGAGAACACGCCGCTCTCCGCCAAGGAGATCGCGCGGCGCGGGCAGCTCCTCTTCAGCTTCGTCGAGCGGCTCGGCAAGCCGGTGGTCGCCGCGATCAACGGCTTCTGCCTCGGCGGCGGGCTCGAGCTCGCGAGCGCCTGTACTTTCAGGACGGCTTCGAAGAATGCGGTCGTCGGCCTGCCCGAAGTGAAACTCGGCGTGATCCCGGGCTACGGCGGGACGCAGCGCCTGCCGCGGCTGGTCGGCATCGGCCGCGCGATGGAGATGATCCTCACCGGCGAGCCGATCAACGCCGACGAGGCGTTGCGCATCGGCCTGGTGAACCACGTCTACGAATCGGCCGAGCTCCTGCCCAAGACGCGCGAGCTGGTCGACAAGATGCTCGCCCGCGGGCCGATCGCGCTGCGCTTCGCGCTCGAGGCCGCCTTCCGCGGCCTCGACCTCCCGCTCGACGAAGGGCTGAACGCCGAGAGCAACCTCTTCGGCCTGCTCTGCACCACGCAGGACATGAAGGAGGGGATGGCCGCGTTCCTGGAGAAGCGGCCGGCCCAGTTCAAGGGCCAGTGACCCGGCGCCCCCGTCCGGAATCGATGGCTAGAGAGGGCCGACCATGAACAAGAACGAGATCGTCATCCTCGGCGGCGCGCGGACCGCGATGGCCGAGTACTCCGGGACGCCCGGCTTCGGGAAGCTGAAGGAGCTGAGCGCGCTCGAGCTCGGCGCGCTCGCGCTCAAGGGCGCGTTCCAGAAGACCGGCGTGATCCCGGCGCAGATCGACCACACCGTCTTCGGCAACGCCGGCCAGACGTCGGCCGACGCGCTCTACGGCGCCCGCCACGTCGCCTTGAAGGCGGGTGTGCCGGTCGAGAAGCCGGCGCTCACCGTGAACCGCCTGTGCGGCTCGGGGATCCAGTCGATCATCAGCGGCGCGCAGATGATCCTGCTGAGCGAGGCGACCTTCGTCGCCGCGGGCGGCATGGAGAACATGTCGCAGGCGCCCTATGTCTTGCGGGGAGCGCGGGAAGGCTTCCGCTTCGGCCAGCAGCCGCAGCTCGAAGACGCCCTCTTCGCGAGCCTGATGGACACCTACTGCGGCTTCTACATGGCGCAGACGGCGGAGAACCTCGCCAAGAAGTACGCGATCCCGCGCGAGGCGCAGGACGAGTTCGCGCTGCGCAGCCACCAGCTCGGCGCGGAGGCGGTCGAGAAGGGGCTCTTCGCGCAGGAGATCGTGCCGATCGTCCTCGAGAAGAAGGGGCAGAAGGTCACGGTCGACCGCGACGACCACATCAAGCCCGAGACGACGCTCGAGGCGCTGAAGAGCCTGCGGCCCGCGTTCGGCAAGGACGGCACGGTGACCGCCGGCAACGCGAGCGGCATCGTCGACGGCGCGGCCGCGGTGATCGTCACGACGGCGGAGGCGGCGAAGCGCAACTCGCTGAAGCCGATGGGCCGGATCGTCGAGTGGGCCACGGTCGGCGTGCCGCCCGAGATCATGGGCATCGGCCCGGCGCCGGCGATCCGCGAGGTGCTGATGCGGGCGGACGTTCCGCTGGAGAAGATCGATCTGTTCGAGATCAACGAGGCGTTCTCGGCGCAGTATCTCGCGGTCGAGAAGGACCTCGGCCTCGACCGGAAGAAGGTGAACGTCAACGGCGGCGCGATCGCGCTCGGCCATCCGCTCGGTGCGACCGGCACGCGGCTGGTGCTGACGCTGCTGCACACGCTGAAGCGGCAGGGCAAGCGCTACGGCATCGCGTCGGCCTGCATCGGCGGCGGCCAGGGCATCGCGCTGCTGGTCGAATCGGTTTCCTGAAAGGACACTCGTGGCCCGCGAATACGCGATCGCAGTCATCCCCGGCGACGGCATCGGCGAGGAGGTCATCCGCGAAGGACGCAAGGTCCTCGACGCGCTCGCCTCCATCTACGGCTTCCAGCTGAAGTACACCGACTACCCGTGGGGCGCCGACCACTTCCTGAAGACGGGCGTGACGATGCCCGACTCGGCGCTCGACGAGTACCGCCAGCACCGCGCGGTCTACCTCGGCGCGATCGGCGACCCGCGCATCGAGGTCGGCCTGCTCGAGCGCGCGATCATCGCGGGGCTGCGCTTCAAGCTCGACCTCTACGTCAATCTGCGCCCGATCCGGCTCTACGACGCGCGCTTCTGCCCGATCAAGGACAAGAAGCCCGCGGACGTCGACCTGGTCGTCGTGCGCGAGAACACCGAGGACGCCTACACCGGCATCGGCGGCAACTTCAAGCTGGGGACGCCCGACGAGATCGCGATCGCGACCATGCTCTACACGCGCAAGGGGTGCGAGCGGGCGATCCGCTACGCCTTCGAGATCGCGAAGGGGCGCAAGCGGAAGAAGGTCACGCTGATCGACAAGGCCAACGCAGTCCGCCCGCAGGACATCTGGACGCGCACCTTCGCCGACGTCGCGAAGGAGAACCCGGGCATCGAGACCGACCACGCCTACATCGACGCCGCCTGCATGTGGCTGGTGAAGAACCCCGAGTCGTTCGACGTCTGCGTGATGCCGAACATCTTCGGCGACATCTTCACCGACCTCGGCGCCATGGTGCAGGGAGGCATGGGCATCGCGGCGTCGGGCAACCTCCATCCGGGCAAGACGAGCATGTTCGAGCCGATCCACGGCTCGGCCCCGAAGTACCGCGGCAAGAACTCGGCGAACCCGCTCGCGGCGATCAACGCCGGCGGGATGATGCTCGACTACCTCGGCGAGAAGGAGGCGGCGGCGACGTGCGAGAAGGCGATCGCCGGCCTGCTCACGAGCGGTCGGATCCGCAGCCTCGGCGCCGGCGACCACCCGACCACGGAAATCGGCGACCTCGTCACCGCCGAGGTGAAGAAGCTCGCGAAGTAGCCGCGCTCCGCACCGCGCAGTGCGCCGCGCCCCCTTCTCCGCTGCGCGATTCCAACTCCGGCCGTCCCGGTTGCTACCATCCGCGCGCCAATGGGGCGGGGAGATGGCTCTCCGTCGAGGCAAAACAAGGATGGAGAACCGAATGGCGCTTTCTCGGAAATGGCGGTGGAATGGCTTGCTGGTCGCGGGATTGCTCTCCACGACGGCGTGCTTCGGCCCCTTCAATCTGACGCAGCGCTACTGGCACTGGAACGGCCACGTCACGGGCAACAAGTGGGCGAACGAGGGCATCTTCCTCCTCTCCGTGATCATCCCGGTCTACGAGATCACGGCGTTGTGCGACGCGATCATCTTCAACTCGGTCGAGTTCTGGACCGGCAAGAACTGGGTCGACGCGCCGTCCGGCAGCTCGGCGACCGGCAAGCTCGACGACCACCACACGTACACGCTCACGAAGGTGTCGGCGACGCAGATCAAAGCCGAGGTCTTCGAGGACGGCCGGCTCACGACGATGCGCATCATCGACCAGGGCAACGGAGTCAACTCCGTCCTGCGCGACGAGAACGGCGTGGCGCTCGTCTCTGCCACCGAGCAGCTCGACGGCTCGATCGAGGTCGTCGCGGCGCGCTGACCCGCCCGCCGCAGTCTGCAGCAGTCTTGAACGCGTCGTCGCGGCGGACCGGGGAGATCCGGTCCGCCGCGGCGCTTTCATGATGGGACGCTCCCGGAGCCGGACATGGAAAGCGCGTATCGGATGGAAAAGGACAGCATGGGGGAGGTGCGCGTCCCCGCCGGCGCCCTCTACGGCGCGACCACCCAGCGCGCGGTCGACAACTTCCCGATCAGCGGCCGCCCGATGCCGCGCGCCTTCCTGCGCGCTCTCGGGATGGTCAAGCGCGTCGCCGCCGAGGTGAACGCGGACCTCGGCCTGCTGCCCGCCGACGTGGCCGGCGCGATCGCCGCGGCTGCGCAGGAGGTCGAGGCGGGAAAGCACGACGCCGAGTTCCCGATCGACGTGTTCCAGACCGGGTCGGGCACCTCGACCAACATGAACGCGAACGAGGTGATCGGCGCGCTCGCCTCGAAGCGGCTCGGCAAGAAGGTGCACCCGAACGACCACGTGAACATGGGGCAGTCGAGCAACGACGCGATCCCGACCGCGCTGCACGTGAGCGCCGCGCTGCAGGTGCACGAGCGGCTGCTGCCCGCGCTGCTGCACCTGAAGGCGGCGATCGAGACGAAGGCGGGGCAGGTCGGCGCGGTCGTGAAGACCGGCCGCACCCACCTGATGGACGCGATGCCGGTGCGGCTCGGGCAGCAGATGTCGGGCTGGGCGCACCAGGTCCAGCTCGCGATCGAGCGCGTGCAGGCGACGCTTCCGCGCGTGCACGAGCTGGCGCAGGGCGGGACGGCCGTCGGCACCGGCGTGAACGCCCACCCCGAGTTCGCGGAGCGCTTCGCCGGCCGCCTCGCCGCCGCGACCGGGATCGCCTTCCGCCGCTCGCGCAACTTCTTCGCGAGCCTCGCGGCGCCCGACTCGATCGTCGAGCTCTCGGGCCAGCTCAAGGCGACCGCCGCCGGGCTGACCAAGATCTGCAACGACCTGCGCTGGATGAACAGCGGGCCGATCGCGGGGCTCGGGGAGATCGCGCTCCCGGCGCTGCAGCCCGGCTCGAGCATCATGCCGGGCAAGGTGAACCCGGTGATCCCGGAGGCCACGTTGATGGTCTGCGCGCAGGTCGTCGGCAACGACGCCGCGATCCTGGTGGGCGGCCAGTCGGGCACCTTCGAGCTCAACGTGATGCTGCCGCTGCTCGCGCGCAACGTGCTGGAGAGCGTCGAGCTGCTCGCAGCGGCCGCGCGCCTGCTCGCCGACAAGGCCATCGCCGGCTTCACGGTGAACACGGCGCGCATGACCGAGCTGGTCGACAAGAACCCGATCCTGGTGACGGCGCTCAACCCGGTGATCGGGTACGAGAAGGGCTCCGCGCTCGCCAAGAAGGCCTACCAGGAGGGGCGCCGCCTGATCGACGTCGCCGCCGAGGAGACGAAACTTTCTCACGACGAGCTGAAGCGCCTGCTCGACCCGGCGCCGATGTGCGACGGCGGGATCGTCGAGGGGGCCGGCGGGGGCTGATCCTCGCACGCGCGACATCCTGCGCTTCATGCAGGAAGCGTCGCCCGCCGAAGACGTCGAGGTGCTTCCTGCCCCGGCGGTCCGCGAGGCGACGAACGTGCTGGTCGACCAAGACGCCCTGGTGCTCGCCGCGCGCGAGCTCGAGCCGCTGCCGACGACGGTCACGCGGCTCGCGCGGATCCTGGCGCGCCAGGACTGGGAGATGCGCGAGGTCGAGGAGGCGATCGCGCTCGACCAGGCGCTGACGCCGCGGATCCTGCGCCTCGCCAACTCGGCGCTTTCGTCGCGCGGCCACCGCATCGCGACGGTCGGCGAGGCGGTCATGCGCGTCGGCACCGGGCCGCTCTTCTCGATGGCGATGGCGCTCGGCGTGAAGCGCCGATTCGCGGCGCCGGTCAAGGCGTACGGTCTCGCCGAGGGCGAGCTCTGGAAGCACTCGGTCGCCGCCGCGCTCACCGTCGAGAGCCTCGGCACGCGGCTGCGCCGGCGCCTCCCGGTCGAGTCGTTCACGGCGGCGCTGCTGCACGACGTCGGCAAGCTCGTGCTGGCGCGCTTCCTCGACGCGGAGCGGCTCGAGCTGCTGCGTGCCGCCGCGGAGCGCGGCCGCCTCTCCGAGCGCGACGCGGAGCTCGAGATCCTCGGCGTCGACCACGGCGAGCTCGGCGCGATCATCGCGCAGCACTGGCAGCTCCCCGATCCGCTCGTCCGCGCGCTCCAGCACCACCATTCACCGGACGGGGCTCCCGACGGCGCGCTCGACGCGGCGCCGGGCGAGTCGCCCGACCGCGCGATCGCCCACGTCGTGCACGTCGCCGACCTGGTCGCCGACCGCGTCGCGGCGCGCCGCCGCAAGAAGGGCGAACCGGCGCCTCCGCCCGAGCCGCTCGCCGCCTCGACGCGCGACCGCTTCAAGCTCGACGACGCCGCGCTCGACGAGCTCGCGCAGTCGGTCGACGCGCGCCTCGCCGACGTGCTCGAACGCTACGCCTGAGCGGCGCTCAGCCCGCGGCCGCCCGCATCCTCCGCAACACGTACTGCAGGATCCCGCCGTGGCGGAAGTACTCGACCTCCTTGGGAGTGTCGATGCGGACGGTCGCTTCGAAGACGATCGGCGCGCCCTTCTCCGGCCGCGCGGTCACCTGCACGCGCTTGGCCGAGCCGTTGCCGAGACCGGTCACGTCGTAGACCTCGCGGCCGGTGAGGCCGAGCGACTGCGCGGTCGCGCCGGCGGGGAACTGCAGCGGCAGGATCCCCATGCCGACCAGGTTGCTGCGGTGGATGCGCTCGTAGCTCTCCGCGACGACGACGCGGACGCCGAGGAGCCGCGGCCCCTTCGCGGCCCAGTCGCGCGACGAGCCCGAGCCGTACTCCTTGCCGGCCAGGATCACGAGCGGCGTCTTCTCCCTCTGGTACTGCATCGACGCGTCGAAGATCGAGAGCGGCGCGCCGTCGGGCAGATGGACCGTGACGCCGCCTTCCGTGCCGGGCGCGAGGAGGTTCTTCAGGCGGACGTTCGCGAACGTGCCGCGCATCATGAGCTCGTGGTTGCCGCGGCGCGCGCCGTAGCTGTTGAACTCCTCCTTCGGGACGCCGTGCTCGAGCAGGTACCGGCCCGCCGGTGAATCGGCGGGGATGTCGCCGGCCGGCGAGATGTGGTCGGTCGTGACCGAGTCGCCGAGCACGGCGAGGCAGCGCGCGTTCTTCACGTCGGCGACCGCCGCAGGCGTCGCCGGCAGGTTCTCGAAGTAGGGCGGCAGCTTCACGTAGGTCGAGTTCGCCTCCCAGGCGAAGAGCTGACCCTCCGGCGTCGGCAGCGCGGCCCAGCGCTCGTCGCCGCGGAAGACGTTGGCGTAGGTCGACGTGAACATCGCGGCGTCGACGCAGCTCGCCACCGTCTCGTTCACCTCCTTCTGCGTCGGCCAGACGTCCTTCAGGAAGACCGGCTTGCCGTCCTTCCCGGTGCCGAGCGGCTCGTTCGTCATGTCGACGTCGGCGCGGCCCGCGAGGGCGTAGGCGACGACCAGCGGCGGACTCGCGAGGTAGTTCATCTTCACGAGGGGATGGATGCGCCCCTCGAAGTTGCGGTTGCCGGAGAGCACCGCCGCGACGGCGAGGTCGTTCTTCTGCGCCGCCTCGTGGATCTCCGCGCGCAGCGGACCCGAGTTGCCGATGCAGGTGGTGCAGCCGTAGCCGACGACGTGGAAATTGAGCGCCTCGAGGTCGGCGAGCAGGCCCGACTTCTTCAGGTAGTTGGTCACGACCTGCGAGCCGGGGGCGAGGCTCGTCTTGACCCAGGGGCGGCTCGTGAGGCCGCGTTGGCGGGCCTTCCTCGCCAACAGTCCGGCCGCCACCAGCACCGAGGGGTTGCTCGTGTTCGTGCAGCTCGTGATCGCGGCGATCACGACCGAGCCGTGGAAGAGTTCCTGCTCCTTCCCGTCGAGCTTGAACTTCGCCGACTTGGGCAGGCCGTCCGCCGACCTCCCCTTCGCGGCGAGCCGCGCGGCGCGCTCCTTTTCCATGACGTCGAGGGCGCTCGCGAAGGCGGCCTTGCTGCTCTTGAGGCTCACGCGGTCCTGCGGGCGCCGGGGTCCGGCGAGGCTCGGCTCGACGGTGGAAAGGTCGAGCTCGAGCGAGTCGCTGTAGACCGGATCGGGCGCGCCGCGCGTCCACCACATCCCCTGCGCCTTGCAGTACGCCTCGACGAGCGCGACCTGCTCGGCGCTGCGGCCGGTGAGGCGCAGGTACTTGAGCGTCTCCTCGTCGATCGGGAACAGGCCGATCGTCGCGCCGTACTCGGGCGCCATGTTGGCGAGCGTCGCGCGGTCGGCCAGCGAGAGCTCGGCCACGCCGTCGCCGTGGAACTCGACGAACTTCCCGACGACGCCCTTCTTCCTCAGCATCTGCGTCGCGGTGAGCACGAGGTCGGTCGCGGTCGCCCCTTCCGGCAGGCGGCCCTTCAGCTTGAAGCCGACCACGTGGGGGATCAGCATCGACACGGGTTGTCCGAGCAGCGCCGCCTCGGCCTCGATCCCGCCGACGCCGAAGCCGACCACGCCCAG
>Ga0137437_1000775_pt1 | contig 10576 bp, 11 predicted proteins | sample EasRivERMGT138_2_FD_102332 | JGI IMG/M metagenome (GOLD analysis project Ga0137437, IMG submission 102332) | Soil microbial communities from meander-bound floodplain in the East River, Colorado, USA - East River MetaG ERMGT138_2 | ecosystem: Environmental > Terrestrial > Soil > Floodplain ...
CCGGCGACGCCGTCGAGTACGTCGGCACCCTCGACGTCGCGACGCGCGCGGAGGTCATGGGCAAGGCACACGCCCTGCTCGCGCCCACGCTCTACGTCGAGCCCTTCGGCGGCGTCACCATCGAAGCGAATTTCTGTGGCACCCCCGCGATCACGACCGACTGGGGCGCCTTCACCGAGACGATCATCCCCGGCCTCAACGGCGACCGTTTCCGCACGCCCGAGCAGGGCGTCGCCGCGGTCAATCGGCGGTACCACCCCACCGAGATCCACATGCACGCCCTCAGAAACTACTCGCTCGAAGCGGTCGGCCCCATGTACGACGCCTACTTCAAGCGAATCCAGTCCGAGTAGAGGAGACACATGCCCCGTTGGTCAGCCACGGACGGGCTCCCGCCCGACGAGGATGTCCTCGCGGCGGTATCCGCCTTCCCCCTGAAGTTTCACTGGTTCATCTCGAAGGGCTACGTCCCCCACGTCTATCAGACGCTCTTTCACGGGATGTCCTACGGGCCGACCCTGCAACGGTTCCGCCACCTCGTGGCCGGCCGGCGCGGTGGTAAGACGCTCTCCGCCGCGTGGGAGACCGTCTACTACGCGACCCACCCCGAGGAGTGCTGCGCCGATTTCTACGGTAAGCCGTGGGACGGCCGGTCGCTGTGGATGTGGTCGCTCGCGAAGGACTACAAGGTGGGCCGGGCGAGCTACCTGACCCTCCTCACCGTGATTCGCCAGGCCGGGCTCATCTCGGGCACGGACTACAAGTTGAACAAGGGCGAGAAGTTCATCGAGTTCTACCGCGACGGCGAGCCCATCGCGCTGCTCGAGTTCAAGACCGCCGACGACCCGCAGTCGCTGCGAGGCGCCGGGCTCGACCTCCTCTGGATCGACGAGGCCGCCTTCGTCCGTAACGACGAAGCGTGGACGGTAGTGTACCCCGCCCTCTCCGACAAGCAGGGGCACGTCATCACCACGACGACCCCCGCCGGCCGCAACTGGTTCTACGACCTCGCCTTCGGGCAGGACGCCCTGATCGACCCGAACCACGGCTCCGTCATGTACCGCTCCGTCGACAACACTTATTTCAACGCGGAGGAGTGGGTCTACGCGAAGCAGCACATGCACCCCATGCTGTTCCAGCAGGAGTACATGGCCAGCTTCGACGCCTTCCAGGGTGTCGACCTCAAGGGCGAGTGGCTCCACTACTACGTCGTCGGCGCCGTCTCGGCGCAGGGCGATGACATCGTCCTCCCCCGGGCCGTGGACGGGAAGCTCCCGCTGCGGACGTACATCGGGGTCGACCCGGCGATCTCGCTCAGCGACAAGGCCGACCGCTTCGCGATGGCCCTCATCGGCATCGACGACTCGCAGGGCATCGCGTTCCTCCTCGACCTATACGCGGGGCGGATCCCCTTCCCCGAGCAGATCAAGCTCATCCAGACGTGGTTCCTCAAGTACCGCCCGCAGGTCATCGGGATCGAGTCGAACGCCTACCAGGCGGCCCTCTCGCAGATGGCCTCTCAGCTCCCCGGCCTGCCCCCAATCATGGAGGTGCCGGCCAAGGGCAAGAAGCAGGAGCGGATCCTCCGCATGTCCCCGCTGTTCCAGATGGGGCGCGTGCGCATCCACCGGAAGCACGTCGACTTCATCGACGAGTGGGTCTCGTTCGACTCCACCCTGAAGAACGGCAAGGACGACACGCTCGACGCCGTGCAGATCGCGCTGCGCTGCGGGGGCGTCCTCCTGCCCGACGAGCCCCACGAAGATCACTGGTCGGGCTACGCGGACTACAAGCCCACCGGCTCGATCACCGAGCTGGCCGACCTCGAGCTGAAGAACCTCAAGAGCCGTGACCGCGGCTACGACGACGAGATGGGCGAGGATTGGTGACATGCCCTTCCAAAGCGAAAAGCAACGCCGTTTCATGTGGGCCAAGCATCCCGACATCGCAGCGCGGTGGACGGCGAAGTACGGCTCGAAACCCATACGCGAGCGCCTCACTGACAAGGTCGTGAACCAGCGCAAGCGCTAGGAGTGAAATGCAACTCATCCCCGCTGGGCAGCCCCTGCTGCTCCCGAACATCTGCGTCCTCTGTGAGGCGTGGCCGAACCCCGAGTCGGGGCTTCCGACCATCGACACAGAGCGCGACTTCGAGGTCGGCGTCATCACGCGCCTGACCGGACGGAAGTACATCTGCAACGGCTGTGGCGACGACATCGCGCGCACCTTCGGGTTCGTCTCGGGCGCCGCCTACGACTCCCTCCACGCCGAACTCGAGGAGCGCACCGCGCGCCTTGCCCGGCTCGAGGCCGCGTCGACCGCGCTCGCGCAGGCGCAGGAGCTACAGGCAACCCTCGCGCTGCTGCTCCCCGACATCGACTCCATCGCACAGGACATTTCCGACGTGGCGGAGCTTACAAAACCGACGAATCCGAACCCGCCGTGGGTGGCCCCTGATGCGGAATAGGAATACGCCGCAGCAGCTCGACCTCACGGCGATAGCGTTGCGCAGTGCGCGCGACCAGGTCAGAACCCTCGAGACCCTGCTCGCCCTCGAGCACCAGCGCAGCGCCGACCTGCTCGAGAAGCTCCTCATCACGGTCGCCGCCGGCGGCTCGACCGGCCCCCTGTTCGGCCCCTCGCAGACCTCGCAGCTCAGCGGCGGAGCCGACTGGAATTGGCCCGACCTTCAGCCGGAGGACGAGGCCGTCGAGGACGTTCGCGGCAAGCTCGCCGACGGCAGCCTCTCCGAGATCGAAGCGAACGCGATCCTCGAAGCACTCGGTTACCCAGACGCTCAGGTCAACCCCTCGTAAGAAAGGAGGCGCGGCGTGTCCGCGATGTACCCCACGGCACCATCCGCGCCCGGCGCTCCGCCGAACCCTGTTTCACTCGGACGAGAGACCGACCCGGCCAAGCTCGTCGCCTCATTCGAGCGGATCAAGACCCGCCGACAGAACATGGAGCGCGAGTGGAAGCTGAACCTCGCCTTCTACAAGGGGAACCAGTATGCGTACTACAATCGGCGGTCTGACAGGATCGAGTCCCTTCCTACGGAAGATGGAGACAAGCCTCGCTGGCGTGTTCGGATCGTCGCCAATCAGATTCAGCCCGGTGTGCAGGGGTATGTGTCCATGCTCACCAAGACCAAGCCCGTCATCTACGCGACCCCTGGAAGTGGATCGAACAACGATCTACGTTCGGCCCAGGTAGCGGACAAGCTCTACGAATACTGGTGGCAGGAGTTCGCCCTCGACGACAAGCTCAAGGAAGCCCTCGTGTGGTCGACCATCGCCGCCAACGGCTGGTGGAAGATCAGTTGGGATCCTCACGCCGGTACGTCCATGACGTTCGTGATCGACCCGCAAGGGCAGATCATCACCGACGACGCGCTGGCCGCCTCCTTCAAGGAGGAGCTGGCCAAGATGGGGATCGACCCCGCGATGTTCACGAAGACCGTGTACCTCGGGGACATCCGCGTCGAGGCGCTGCCGCCGTTCTGCGTCTGGGTCGACCCAATCGCCAAGACGTTCGAGGAGGCCCGCTGGGCCGTGTGCGAGCACACGCTCACACCCGAGGAGATCAAGCAGCGGTGGGGCGTCGACATCACGCCGAACGCTTCGCCGGCCGATTACGACTCGGCGCTGCCGTTCTCGAACGCGGCCGAGAAGATCGACAACACCGTCCGCAAGGTCTACATCGGGTACTTCCTACCCGGCCCCGGCATCCCGAAGGGGCGCTACGTCGTGTGGACGTGTGGCCCGGACAAGATCCTGGCCGACGGCCCCTGGCAGTTCCCGACCCAGATGCTCCCCCTCGTGCGGTTCCCGGGCGTGCGCTACCCCGGCCGTGTCGAGGACGAGGCCCTGGTCACCGCGGCCCGCCCCTTGCAGAAGGACTTGAACAAGGGCCTGTCGCAGCTCGTCGAGCACCGCAACCTTGTCATCCGGCCGCAGATGATGGCCGAGGCAGGCTCGATCCGCCAACGGCCCAGCAACGAGCCGGGAGCGATCTTCGAGTATAACTCCCCAACAGGCACCCCGCCCAAGTGGCGCGACATGCCGAGCGTCCCCGCGTACGTTGCCGACCTGGTCGACAAGACGCAGGGGCGGATCGACCGCCTGTTCATGCAAGCCCTCGTCACGCGCGGCGAGGTGCCTCCAAACGTGGAGGCTGCGGTAGCGATTGACCTCTTGCAGGAAACGGCGGTAGACCAAGTCGCCCCGGTCGTGCAGTCAATCGAGATCGCCCTCGCCCGCGCGGGTCGACTGATGATCGCGCTCGCACGCGAATACTACATCGAGCAGCGCAGCATCAAGATCATCGGCGACGGTGGCCGCTCGAAGGTCGCCAAGTTCTACAACGCGGACATCGACTCCGGCGTGGACTTCCACGCAGAGGCGGGATCCGGCTTGCCGCGCTCGCGCGCGATGAAGCAGGCCCGCATCAAGGAGCTGGTCGGCATGGGGGCGATCCCCATCCACCAGGCGTTGAAGTACCTCGACGTCGCTGACATGCACGGCGTGAAGGCGAAGATCACCGCAGCCGAAGACCGGGCCGACCGCGAGAACGACAAGCTGCTCCGCGGCGACATCCTGAACCCCGAAGCCATCCAGAACGCGCTCATGTACATCCAGCAGGGGATGAACCCGGAGACGGGCCAGCCCTTGCAGGACGACCAGGAGGCGCAGATGGTGCTCGAGCACGCGGCCGTTGCGCCCAGCTCGAGCGACAACCATGCGATCCACCTCGACGTCCTCACCTCGCTGTTCGACAGCGTCGAGTTCGAGGGGTGGCCAATGGACGCGCGCAGGCGCGCCCTCATGCACTTCGACCTCCACCAGCAGGCAGCGTCGGCACCGCCGATGCCGCAGCCCGAAGCGCCGCGCGTCAGCCTGGCGATCCACGGGACGATGGGCCCCACCGGCACATCGAAGCTGTTGCAGAACGCGGGTGTCCCCGTCACGCCAGAAGAGGCGATGGAGATGCCGCTCGAGAGTGTCGTCATCGACACCATCGACAAGCCGGACGCAGAGGCGGCGGGCAACGACCCGCTGACCCCGGAGGAGCAGACGTACTTCGAGCAGTCGCTGAAATCAGCGGAGTCCTCGAAGGCACACGCAGACTCGATAGGCGCGCACGCCAAGGCGGCGACCGCCATCGAGAAGCTCCGACAGACTGTCGCCAACCCACCGGAGAAGAAGGGTGGCTAGGCGAGTCTACTCGGACGAGGACAAGGCTGTGGGCCTGTTGCACCTCACGCTGACGGATGGAAACATCATGCGGGCGGCGCGGGACACCGGGTACCCAGAGTCGACGATACGCCGATGGAAGGGGGAGTGGGATCGCGAAGGCATCCCGCTCCCCATCCAGGCGGCGGCTGAGCAGGAGTCGGGCGCGTTCGTGGACGAGGCAATTCGTGTCCGCGACAAGAGTCTCAAGCTGCTCGAGACGAAAATCGAGAAGGGCGAGGGTAACGTCGTCCAGCTCACCACGGTCGTCGGCGTCCTCGACGACAAGATCATGCGGGCCCGAGGGCTCGCAAACATGAGCACGATCCGCGTCCAGCACGAGCTGCCCTCCCCCGAGGAGATCCGCGATACGCTCGTTGCTGCGATGTCCGGCATGCTCGAAGCCACGAAGCAACGGCACGACATCATTGACGCCGAAGTCGTCGATATCAAAGAGCTAGGGCCGGTGCCCTGAACACCGGCCCGGCTATCCTTTCAGGGAGGATGCCATGAGCGGACGAGCGAGTCGTGAGAAGTGTGTGCAGCACAGTCGCCGTTATCAGAATAAGCGGCGGGTGTGGATCGACGAATACAAGGCGGATAAGCCTTGCGTTCGTTGTGGGATGGTATACCCGCCCGTATGCATGGACTTCCATCATCGTGATCCCAGCACAAAGAGCTTTTCCGTATCACAGACCCGCCACTACAGCTTGGCGGTGACGCTCGCCGAGATCGAGAAATGTGATCTCTACTGCGCGAATTGTCATCGCCTCGTTACTCATGCCGAGGAGCCAGCCGAATAGGCACTCCCATACGCAAGGAGTCCCCGAATGCCCGAAGCACCCACGTTAGACGAAGCAGCCGCCGCACTCGCAGCCGCGAACCAGGCTGACCAGGGGCTCGACGCCCACGGCCAGCCGGTAGCAGCAGAGCCCGCACCCCCGGCCGCCGACCCCCCGCAGGACGCGCCCCCGGCCGAATCGGCCGATCAGGAGCCCGACCTGCAAGCCCTCCTCGAGGCATTACCGCCCGAGGCCAGGGAAATAGTCAGCAGGCGTGAGAAGATGATGCAGGCTGACTACACGCGGAAGACGCAGGCTCTTGCCGAAGAGAGGAAAGCAGTCGAATCGGACATGGAGTTCCTCGCGTCGATCCGCAGCGACCCGTACGCGGCGCTCGAGTTCCACACGGAACTGACACAGGCGCTCGTCGATGCAGGACTTACGCCGGCGCAGGCCGCCGCGCAAGCAACCGCGCAGATTGACGAGGCGACCCCGCCCCCGTCGTACGAGGACGATCCCGATGCCGCATTGCGTGCGGATCTCGAGGAGTTGAAGACGTGGCGCCAGCAGCAGGAGGCCCAAGGGGCCGAGCGCGCGCAGGAGGCCGAGCTTCAACGTGTTGAGGGAGAGCTGACCCGCCAGGAGATGGCGATCCGTCAGACGAACCCCTCGTACGCAGACGAAGACATCGACGCGATATACGAAATCGCGTTCGCGCACGGAGGCAACCTGGTCGCCGCTCAAGAGCGGTACGAGGGACTTCGCAACCGCTTCGTCACATCGTACGCTGACAAGAAGGCTGGCCACGAAACCGTGGGCGAGCCCGTGGCTGGTGGCGCATCCGCCGTCCCGATGAAGTTCGAGACGGTCGAGGAGGCGCACGTCGCCGCGCAAGAGAAGCTCAGGAACATCCTCGCAGAAGCGTAGCATAGGGCATAGGGTTCCCTGAAATCCAACCCTGAAAGAGAGACAGCAGAATGGCAGGAGCCACTCTGACGACCCTGTCGAACTTGCTCAAGGACTTCTACCTCCCCCCGGTGGTAGAGCAGCTCAACAACGAGGTGCTGCTGTTGCAGCGTCTCGAGAGCCGCAGCCAAGAGCTGTTCGGTAACCAGGCCGTCGTCCCGCTGCACAAGGGTCGGTCGGGTGGCGTTGGCGCACGCGCCGAGGGCGGACAGCTTCCGTCTCCGGGCAACCAGTCGTACGCCAAGGCCGTCTACGACCTGAAGTACCTCTACGGTCGCGTTCGCGTGACCGGCCCCTCGATGGCGAAGACCGCCTCCGAGGCGGGTTCCTTCCTGCAAGCCCTGAAGGGCGAGCTGGACGGGATCCGGGCCGACCTCCGCAAGGATGTCGCGCGCCAGGTCTACGGCGCTGGTGACAGCAAGCTCGCCACCGTCGTCTCCAACGCGGCCGGGGTCATCACGATCTCGAGCCGGGAGCCCATCGACAAGGGCCAGATTTACGTCGGCCAGCTTCTCGACGTAGGCACGGTCGCCAGCCCCACCCTCAAGTCAGCCAGCACCTCGGTCACCGCGGTCACAGCCGCGACTCCGAGCGTGACGGTCGACAACGCCGCGATCTCGACGGCCGGCACGGACTTCCTGTTCCGCGCGGGCTCGGCCGGTGTCTCGGTGTCGTACGAGGCGATGGGCTTGCAGGGCCTCGTGGCGTCCACGCCGACGAACACCATCGGCGGGATCAACCGCAACTCGGCGGGCAACGAATACTGGAAGAACCTGGTCATCAACCAGGCCGGTGTTCTCGCGCTCGACACGATGCAGCAGGCCGTCAACCGGGTGAACATCGCAGGGGGTAACACCTCCGGCATCATCACCTCGTTCGGCGTGCAGCGCGCGTACTTCAACCTGCTTCAGTCGCAGGTTCGGTACACGTCGCCGCAGACCATCAAGGGCGGATTCCAGGTGCTCGACTTCTCAGGGAAGCCGATCATCGCCGACCTCGACGCCCCCTGGGGCTCGATGTACTTCTTGCAGGAGGAGTTCATCAAGGTCTTCTCGAACCGCGACTGGCACTTCCTCGACGAGGACGGCGACGTTCTCAAGTGGCGGTCGGACTACGACGAGTGGGAGGCTGTCCTCGCACGATACATGAACCTCGGTATCACGCGCGGCAACACCAACCTCGTGGTCTACGGGATCACGGACACCGTCGGCTACTAAGCCAACAGTGCCATCGGCGGGGGCTGGGCTCACAGCCCGGCTCCCGCCTTCTTTCATTTCGTGCAATGTTTTTGTGCCAAAAAACTTTGCAGTTCCTTATTCACTGCAACAGTGAATAATACCCAAACAGTGAACAATCGAAAGGGGGCGGCATGCAAGTCGCAGACAACATATGGGTGCCCGACAGCTACGCCGACAAGGCCCTCGTCTCGCTGAACCGCGCCGTGCGCGAGTACGACGAGAGGCTGATGTTCGGCCTCAACGAGACCAACGGGGACTGGTGCGTCTTCCTGAAGATGCCCCACGGGCAGCCGCCCGTCGTCGTCCTCGGGTTCCAGTACACGCTGCCGGAGCCGGCCGCCGTTCTGGCGAAGCTCCGCGAGTGCGACACCCGTGTCCACTCCGACGGGATCCTCGAGCGCATGAACGCGCACAACGACGCGCTGCGGAAGCCGTCGCGCGACCGCGCCGACGCGGCCATCGAGCAGGCCGCCGAGGGCTGGGAGAGCTACCTCCACCGCCGGGGCGATACCCCGTACCACCGAAGCCTTCCGAAGAAAGACCCCAAGCAGAGGAGCGCATAGTGACCCCGGCAGAGATGGTCGTGGAGATTGGCGACTTCGGCTTCACCACGACGGCCACCGCCCGCATGTACGCCATGCTCAACCAGGCGCTCATGGAGATCGCGGAGAAGCGACCCTGGGCCTGGCGTGAGACGACGTCGACGCTGACCTTCAGTGGCTCGAGCGCGTCCCCGTCGAATGCGTCCTTCCCCGTGAAGGCGATCATCGCGCTGACGAACCCCACGACGGGCCAGATCCTTCAGCCGGTGACCCGCCAGCAGTTCCAGAAGTTCTACCCGATGAACCTCACGGACGCCGGCGACCCCTTCCTGTACTACTTCGACGGGTCGACGCTGAAGGTCTACAAGGTGCCCGGCGCGACGGTCACGCTGACCTGCGCCTACTTGCAGTACCAGGCGGCCGTGACCTCAGCGAGCACCGAGGCCGAAGTCCTCCTTCCCGCACAGTACCACTGGATCCCCATCTTCCTGACGCTGTCCCGGCTGTACTTCAAGGACGACGATCTCGAGATGGCGAAGTGGGCGCGCGACGAGGCGGAGCGGCTCGAGGCCCTCATGGTCGCGGACATCGAATCCCGCACCTCGTACGACCGGCCGATGCTCGTGCAGGACGTCGACTTCGACTACGACAGTTACTACAACTAACCGAGAGGAGGCCCCGTGGCCGTAAAGAACAAGCTCCCTGTCCCGGTGCCTCAGCTCGGGATCGACAAGTCGCAGGCACCGTGGATCATCGACGCGCAGCACTGCGTCAAGGCGCGCGACATCCTCCTCGATCAGATCGGGTACGCCCGCCGGCGGGGGCCCTTCGCCCTCGTCAGCGGCCCGCCCGTTATGACGTACGCCTCCCCCGGCCTGACGCAGGTCTCGAACCCGCAGGGCGGCCACCGGGTCGCGGTCATGCAGGGCGACGGCGGGAGCAACAAGCTCCTGTCCTTCCTCGCGGCTGCATATACCTCGATCCCCAGCTCGTTCACCTGGCCGCACGCCATCTCACGGTCGACCATCTTCGACGCCAAGCCGGCGATGAAGCGGGGCACCTACATTGGCACGAGCGACCGCTACGACGGGGCCGCGACGGTGCAGGCGCTGGCCCTCTGGCGCGGCGCGATCAACACGGACACGGCCGGCGGGGTCACCATCACGGCGACCCGCGGCTCAAAGACCGTGACTGGCAGCGGCTCGTTCAGCTCCGCGGTCACCCCCGGCGCGTTCCTGTTCGCGGTGGGGAGCACCGTGACCGGCACCCCCACGACCTTCGTCGGCGTCGTCCAGTCCATCGTGACCTCGACGGTTACCCTCGAGGAGCCCGCCCTGGCCTCGGTCGGCGCCGGCGGCACGCCCGACTTCCGCGCAGTGCGCGGCGTCAACCCGCGCGTCACGACGGGCGCCATCACGGTCGCCGCGTCCTCGACCACGGTCAACGGTGGCGGTACCCGCTTCAAGTCACAGGATCTCGGCACCGGCACCTGGCAACTCTTCCGGGCGCGCGACCTGACCTTCATCGGCGAGGTCTCCTCGGTGACGTCGAACATCCTGCTGACCCTCGGCGCTGGCGCGGCCATCGCGATGGACAACGAGCTGTACGTCGCGATCCGCATGGACGGCGACTTCTCGATCTCGACCACGTCCTCGAACTGGGCGCGCAAGCTCGGCTTCATCACGGCCGCCTACGCGGGCCGGCAGTGGTACGGCAACTCCTTCCGCACCGGCGACGCTGGCAACTACCAGTACCGCCTGTGGTACAGCTCGGTGATCGACCCCGAGGCGGTGGACGTCTCGGAGGACGGCGGATCG
>Ga0137437_1000776_pt1 | contig 10542 bp, 6 predicted proteins | sample EasRivERMGT138_2_FD_102332 | JGI IMG/M metagenome (GOLD analysis project Ga0137437, IMG submission 102332) | Soil microbial communities from meander-bound floodplain in the East River, Colorado, USA - East River MetaG ERMGT138_2 | ecosystem: Environmental > Terrestrial > Soil > Floodplain ...
CGATCCACTGGAACGGCGAGGCGATCTTCGTCGAGGCCAGCGACGGCACCACGTCACCGGTCTGGGTGTTCAAGCCGGACGGCACCGCGGTCGGGCCGATCGAGGCGCTGGGCGGCAAGGACAAGACGCTGCTGTCGACCCGCGGCGGCTCGTTCGTGCTACTCGACAAGGCGCGCGTCGGGATCTCCGAGCAGGGGTTCTCGACCCTGACGATCTACGAGATCGACAGCGGCAAGCGCTCCAAGCTGGTGCGCAAGGTCCCGGCGAGCACGTGCAAGAAGGACGAGCTCGAGGCGATGTGGCGCGACCCGAGCGCCGCGACGTCCCCGAAGTGCAAGGACTTCGTGGCGAAGAACTATGCGCACCTGATCGGCGCCGACGCCGTCGCCGGCACCAAGAACCTGCTCGTGCTCCTGCGCGGGCCCAGGCTCGGCGAGCTGGCCGTGATCGACGCGAAGACGCTCGCCGAGCGCAAGACGATCAAGATGTCGTGGTGTGACGCGGGCGGCGCCGGGGCGGGCGACAAGGCCAGCAGCGCGGCGCCGGCCCCCGAGAAAGCGCCGGAGAAGGCCGCCAAGAAGCCGAGCAAGGCGTCCAAGGCGAGCAAGGACGACGCCGAAGATCCCGACGCCGGCGGCCAGTAACGCCGGAGCTTCCGTGGCCCGGCCTGGCGCCGGCGGAGCTCAGCGCCGCAGCTGCTGGAGCCGCTCGCGCGACGCGGCGAGATCTTCCTGGGCGACGCCGCCGACGAGCGCGAGGGTCGCGCGTTGCTCGACGCCGGTCTGCGCGTCGCGGGCGCGGACGTGGAGGACGCCGGTTGGATCGAGCGAGAACGAGACCTCGATCGAGGTCTCGCCCCGAGGCCGGCGCGGCAGGTTCTGCAGCACGAGATCGCCGATCACCGTGTTGTTGTCGAGCCGGCGCGACTCGCCCTGGCAGACGACGATCCGCACCAGGTCCTGCTGATCGCGCGAGGTCGTGAACAGCTTGCGGATCTCGGCCGGCACCCGCGAGTTGCGCCGGATCAGCTCCTCGCAAAACCCGGCGACCGTGGCGATGCCCAGGCCACGAGGCGTCACCTCGAGGAGGACCGGCGGAGGCCGGGGCGGCGCGGGGGCCGGTGGTGGCGGCATCGCGGCCGCCGGCATCAGGGGCTGGACCGGATAGCTCTGCGGCGGCTGGAAGCCCTTGGCAGTGGTCGCCGGTGAGGGCTCGGCGATGCTCGCCTGCGCGCCGATGCCGCGCACGGTGGACGCCGCGGCGTAGTCGGCCGCGAGCGCGACGAGCGTGGGCGCGGTCGGCGGTGCGATCGGCGTGGTCGGCGCCATCGGCTGCGTGGTCGCCGGGTTAGTCACGGCCCACGAATCGGGGTGGGTCTCGGCCGCGCTGCCGAGCTCGATCTCGAACGCGTCCGGCCCGGCGGGGACGCCGAACATCGTCTTGTGCTGCGCCGGCGGGTCGGTGGGAACCGGTCGCGTGATGCGGCCGAGCGGCCGGGGCAGCGGCGTACGCTCTTCAACGCTCGGCGTCGCCGGTGGCGTCGCGGGCTCTTGCGCCGCCGCGGCGGGGTAGCGTTCGGGCTCCTCGACCGCATCACGCACGCCGGAGCGGGTGACCGAGTAGCTCGTGGCGGGCCTGGCCGGCTCGCTCGCGGGGCGCTGCGCGTCGCCGGAATACGCCCCGGTCGGCCGCTTGGTCCGTTCACTCACCGACCGCTCCAGCAGCGCCGGCGTCGCGCCCGGTCGCGGATCGGCGAGCTCGAGGACGCCGGGGCCGCTCGTGGCGGTCTCCTCCTCGGCGGCCGCGGCGTCGGTGAGCGGCCGCGGGACCTCGATCTTGCTCGATGCGCGGCGCGACAGGATGCGCTCGAGCGAGGTTGCCTGGAGCGCGGCGCCGGTGGCGACGGCATCCTCGGGGTTGACGTCGGTGCGTGGCGCCTTGCCGAAGAACCTGGCGACCTGGTCACGAACGTACGGAACCTTCGTGGTCCCGCCGACGAGGATCACGTCCGCGATGTGATCGACCGAGAGGTTGGCGAGCGCCAGCGCCTCGGCACAGACCGGGAACGTACGGTCGACGAGGTCGGCGACGCCCTGGATGAGCTCGTCGCGCGAGATCTCGATCTGGAGGTTCAGCGGGACCCCACGCGGGCCGTACGCGATCTCGTCGACCCGGACGACCGCGCGCGAGCGGCGCGACAGCTCGATCTTGGTCTGCTCGGCGACGGCGCGCAGCCGCATCATCGAGACCTCGTTGGTGCGCAGGTCGACGCGGTTCTCGGACAGGAACTTCGCGACCATCTTCTCGACCAGGCGCTCGTCGAGGTCATCGCCGCCGAGGAACGCGTCGCCGGCGGTGCCGAGCACCTCGTAGACCTGGTCCTCGAGCCGGAGCAACGTGATGTCGAACGTGCCGCCGCCGAAGTCATAGACCGCGATGATCTCGCGGAGGTGGCGGGTGTGGCCGTAGGCGAGCGCGGCGGCGGTCGGCTCGTTGAGCACGCGGACCACGGTGAGGCCGGCGATCGCGCCGGCGGTCGCGGTCGCGGAGCGCTGCGCGTCGTTGAAGCTGGCGGGCACGGTGACCACGGCGCGGCTGACCGGGGCCTCGAGCCGCGCGCTCGCGATGTTGCGGACGTGATCGAGGACGATCGCGGAGATCTCGGGTACGGCGAACTCGCCGGCGCGGGTCACGATCATCGGCGCGGCGTTCGGCCCCTCCTTGATCTGGAACGGCGAGCGCGCCCTGGCGGTGTGGACCTCGGCCGAGCGATACGACCGGCCGATCAGGCGCTTGATCGAGTAGATCGTGTTCTGCGGATCGATGACCTTGCGCTGCTTGGCCGCCGCGCCGACGACGACGCCGCCGCTCGGGTGAAACGACACGACCGACGGGTGGACCTTGCCGCCGCTGTCGTCGGCGAGCACCGTGACGCTCCCCGTGACGTCCGCGTGCGCGACGACGGAGTTCGACGTGCCAAGGTCGATGCCAACGATCGGATCGCTCACGAACCTCCCACGTTACCTGATCCAGGCCCGGGCAGACTCGCCAGCACCCGGTCATACCAACGCTCCAGGCCGCCGCGAAACGGCCACATCCAGCCGTACGCCGCGCCGGTGAACTGCGCGATGACGTGCTGCCGGTACGCCGCCCGCCGCGGGTAGGCGGGGCCCCACACCTCGGCGGCGGCGCGGATGCTCTCGGCATAGGCGGCCTGCTCGAAGCGGGCGCGAAACCACGCCAGGCCCATCGGCAGCGGCAAGAAGACATACAGGACGGCCATGCCGGGCAGGCCGTACGTCCGAAATTGCCGGAGGTGGACCGCCTCGTGGCGGAGCGTGACGTAGCGGCGGTCGGGATCCCAGTCGTCCCAGTCGGGCGTGACGTAGAGGGTGCGGCCGATCGTGGTCTGGAACGCATCGAGGTACGACGTCATCCGGCCCAACGTCAGCGCGTACAGCGCGTAGTGGATCGCCTTGTGGAACACCGAGTGATCCTTGCGCACGATCCGGAACCCCGGAAACTCGGCGCGCAAGGACTCGACCAGCACGTCGTAGCGAGTCACGCCGTGGATCGTAGCGGGAGTTGGCACGCGCGGCACGATTTGCCGCTTCGCTCCATCGATCCCACGGGGGAGACCCCCGCCCCGCCCCCCGCGATTTACCGCTTCGCTCCATCGATCGCGTTGACGGGCTGCGCGCAGATCCGTAGCGTGCACGCTCCGTGGTCGACCTCGCCAAGCTAAATCCGCCGCAGCGTGAGGCGGCGAGCCACGGCGGCGGGCCGCTGCTGGTGCTCGCCGGCGCGGGCTCCGGCAAGACGCGCGTCATCACGTTCCGCATCGCGAACCTCCTGGCGATGGGCATCCCGCCGGCGGCGATCTGCGCGGTGACGTTCACCAACAAGGCCGCCGAGGAGATGCGCGAGCGCGTCGCGGGCCTCGTGAACGATCGCGCGACCGCGCGCAAGCTGACGATCGGGACGTTCCACGCGCTCGGCCTCCAGATCCTGCGCAGCGAGCGCAAGGCGCTCGGCCTGCCGCGCGGCTTCGTGATCTACGATCAATCCGATCAGCTCGGCGCGGTCCGCGAGGCGCTGCGCACGCTGCAGGGCGGTGACCGCCGCTACGACGTCAAGGCGCTCCTGACGCGGATCTCGCTCGCCAAGAACGGCTTCGTCGCGCCCGAGGCCTACGTCCGCAACCCCGCCGACGACTACGACGCGGCGACCCAGCAGGTCTACCCGAAGTACCAGGAGATGATGCGCGCGTGCGCGGCGTACGACTTCGACGATCTGATCGTCGAGCCGGTCCGGCTGTTCGAGCGCGACGCCGAGGTGTCCCGCCGGTGGGCCGAGCGGTTCCGGTTCGTCATGGTCGACGAGTTCCAGGACACCAACCCCGCCCAGCTGCGGCTGGTGAGGCACCTCGTCACCGATCACCAGAACCTGGTGGTCGTCGGCGACGACGATCAGTCGATCTACAGCTGGCGCGGCGCGGACCCGACCAACATCCTGCGGTTCGCCGAGCTGTTCCCGGGCGCGAAGATCGTCAAGCTCGAGCAGAACTATCGCTCGACCAAGACGATCCTGGCGGCGGCGAACGACGTGATCGCCCACAACAAGCAGCGCCACGGCAAGCAGCTGTGGTCGCTGCACGGCGGCGGCGATCCGATCACCCACGCGGTGGCGGCGACCGCGGAGGACGAGGCGCGCTGGGTCGCCCACGAGATCGCGAAGCTGCACAAGGACGGCTGCCGCTGGCAGGACATCGCGGTGATGTACCGCTCGAACCTCCAGGCCAAGATCGTCGAGGAAGAGCTGCGCCAGGTCAGCGTGCCGTACGTGATGTACGGCGGCCAGCAGTTCTTCGAGCGCAAGGAGGTCAAGGACGTCATCGCGTACCTGCGCGTCGCGCTCAACGCGCGCGACGAGCTCGCGCTGCGCCGCGTGATCAACTATCCGGCGCGCGGGATCGGCGCGACGACGGTCGAGCGGCTGGTGGCCGCCGCGCACGCCAAGCACGCCTCGCTCTGGGACGCGCTGCGCGGCGCGATCACGGGGACCGGCACGCTGCCGGGCCTGGGCACGCAGTTGCCGCGCGACGAGGCCGATCCGGCGCCGTGCGACGTCGAGGTCGGCGATCTGCGGGGCGCGGCGCGCAACGGCATCATCGAGCTGGTCCACGTGGTCTCCGAGCTGGGCGCCGCGATCGAGGGCGGCACCGACGTGGTCAGCGCGACGCGGACGCTGATCGAGGACATCCGGCTCTACGACGATCTGCGCGCCGCCGCCGGCTCGCTCGCCGCCGCGCAGCGCCGGATCGACAACGTCGAGGGGCTCCTGGGCTCGCTGCAGCGATTCAGCGACAAGGGCAAGGGCCGAGAGCAGCTCGCCGAGTACCTGCGGATGCTGTCGCTCGAGACCTCCGACGAGCGCGAGGAGTCCGGCGATCGCGTCGTGCTCACGACGCTGCACGGCGCCAAGGGTCTCGAGTTTCCGATCTGCTTCATGATCGGGCTCGAGGAGGAGCTGTTGCCGCACATCCGGACGCTGCAGCCGCAGGTCACCGACGTGCTCGACGTCGATCACGCGACCGACATCAGCGAGGAGCGCCGGCTGTGCTACGTCGGGATCACCCGGGCGCAGCGCAAGCTCTACCTGACGCGGGCCTGCACGCGGGTCCAGCGCGGCCGCTCGATGCCGCGTACGCCGTCGCGGTTCTTGCTCGAGATCCCCGACGAGCTGCTCGAGGTGCGCGACATCGCCGAGGAGGCGCGCCAGCAGGTGCCGGCCGACGAGGTGCGAAGCTTCTTCGCACAGCTCGCGATCGACGAGTAAGCGCGCGGCGGGGAATCAGCAGCCCTTCGGGTTCCAGCACGACAGCTGCGGGCCGGCGTTCGGCGCCTCGGTCCGCTGGAAGAAGTACGGGACGATCGCGGTGGTGTCGTTGCGGCGGGCCGGGAACTGGAGCTCGGCGACGGTCTCGCGGATGCAGGTGACGATCTGGTGCACGGCCGTGGCCGGGACGCCGGGTGCCGCGATGTCGAGCGAGACCACGCTGCCGTCGCGTGCGATCACGAACATCACATCGAGGTGGCCGGGGCGCCGGGAGGTGCCGATGGCGTCGAGGTAGCAGCGCTCGATCGCTGGACGTTGCGGCGTCACGACCGCGGTGATGTCCGCGACGGCCAGGAACGGCTCCTTGCGCGGCGCGCGCGCCGGACCGGTGAGCGCCAGATCGCCGGTGGTCAAGGTCGGCACGCGGCGGTCCTCGCGGGCCGGGCCGCTCGCGGCGGCAACGCGGGGTGCCTTGTTCTCCGCGTACGCGGGAGCGGCGAGCGTGACGAGCGTGACGAAGACGAGGGTGCTGGACAGGGCCGAGATCCGCATGCCCGGAGGTAGTGCAGTGGCTGTACCACACCTAACCACCTGAGATGATGTGACGGTGAGGCCAGGGAGACACGCTTTTGTCTACCTGAGACGACAAGGCTGACGACCACGGGATCGGCAGCTCGGATCGGCCCACCGGCCCGTCGCCTACTCCCGGTGGGGGAACGGGCGGCGAGAAGCCTCGCTCCCGGCGTCCGTGGACGGACCGCTGCCGTCGTACCTCACCGCGCGGCAGGGGCGTTGGGTGTCGTTGGACGCTTGTGGTCTGAGGTGCATTCGAGCGCCGCGGATTCTTGGTATGGAGTCGGGCATGAAACAGCACGCGATTCTGGTTGGGCTCGTCCTCGCGGCGTGCGGCAGCCCAACCAAGGCTCCGGGGATCGAACCAACCCTTGGTACCGCCCACGAAACCCGGCCCGATACGCCGAGCGTCCCGGCGGTGGCTGCCAGGCCGGATCCGGCGCTCGGGTTTCGCCTGCAGTACACAAACCCGGGCGGCATGTGGCTGCCGCAGCAGATGACGCTGCCGGCGCACGTCGAGACGTTTCACAACATGGGCGTTCCGCTCGATGCCAAGACGCTCTCGGATCCGCTCGCCGCGCCGCTGGCCGCGGTGGTCTCGATCGGCGGCTGCACCGCGTCGTTCGTGTCGCCCGACGGCTTGATCGTCACCAACCATCACTGCGTTCAGGGCGCGCTGCAGGTCAACACCAACAAGCAAGCCAACCAGGATCTCATCGAGGACGGCTTCCTCGCGAAGACCCAGGCCGACGAGAAGTCCGCGGGGCCGGCGCAGCGCGTGGCCGTCGCCCAGGCGTTCAAGGACGTCACCAAGGAGATGCGCGACGGCCTCGACAAGATCAAGGATCCGGTGCTTCGCAAGGAAGACTCCGAGAAGCGCCTGAAGGGGCTGCTCGCGGCGTGCGAGAAGGATCGCCCGAGCATTCGCTGCAGCGTGCGGCCGTACTTCGGCGGCGGCATGTACATCCAGACCGAGAGCCTCGAGATCCGCGACGTCCGGCTGGTCTACGCCCCGGCGCGTTCGGTCGGCAACTACGGCGGCGAGAAGGACAACTGGAACTGGCCGCGCCATACCGGCGACCGGTCGTTCTACCGCGCGTACGTCGGCAAGGACGGAACCGCCGCGGAGTACTCGCCCGACAACGTGCCGTTCCACCCCAAGAGCTACCTCCACGTCACGACCGCGGGCCTCAAGGCGGGCGACTTCGTGATGGTCGCCGGCTACCCCGGGCGGACGGCCCGGACGCAGACCGCGGCCGACATCCACCACGAGGTCGAGTGGACGCTGCCGTACCGGATCGCGCTCGCCAAGGAGCGCTACGCGATCTTCGAGACCCACACCGCCGACGCGACCGAGACCGGTACCAAGGCGACGGTCGCCAAGCAGGGGATCCAGAACGGCCTCTCGAAGGATACGGGCGTGCTCGCGGGCCTGACCAAGGGCGACCTGCTGGCGCAGAAGGACGCGCTCGACAAGAAGATCAAGGACTGGGCCGCGCAGCCGGGCCACGAGGCGGCCAAGCAGGCGATCGACAAGCTCGAGCAGCTTGGCGTCGAGGCGCGACGTACCGCGCGCGTCGATTTCGATCGCGCGACGGCGTTCGGCGGGTCGCGGCTGCTCGGGACCGCGCTGATGTTGACGCGGTGGGCGGAGGAGCGCGCGAAGCCCAACGAGGAGCGCAAGCCCGGCTTCCAGGACCGCGATCTCAAGCAGGCGCTCGGCGGCCAGAAGCAGCTCGGCCGGACCTATGACCGCACGCTGGATCGCGCCGCCTTCCGGCTCGGGCTCGTCCGCGCGTTGCAGCTTGCGGACGGCGATCGTCCGTGGCTCGCCACGCTGCTCGACGTCAAGAAGGGCGCGAAGATCGACGAGGCGCTGATCGACAAGACGCTCGACGCCTGGTACGGCGCCCAGCAACTCGAAGACGAGAAGCTCCGCGTCGAGCTGCTCCAGACCGGCACGCTCGCGCAGCTCAAGGCCTCGAAGGATCCGTTCCTCAAGGCGGCGCAGCGGCTGTGGCCGACCGTCAAGGCCGAGGAGAAGAAGACCGACCTCCGCCAGGGCGAGCTCTTGCTGGCCACGCCGTCCTACGTCGAGGCGATGAAGCAGGTGCTCGGCGGTCAGCTGGCCCCCGACGCGAACCAGTCGCTCCGGATCACCTACGGCACGGTCAAGTCGTTCCAGCCGGAGTCGAAGGACCCGGCGGACTGGCCGTTCACCGTGGCGAGCCAGATCCCGGCGAAGGACACCGGCAAGGAGCCGTTCAACGCGCCCAAGAAGCTGCTCGCCGCGATCAAGGCCAAGACCTACGGCCCGTACGCCGATCCAGCGCTCGGCGGCGAGCTGGCGATCGACTTCCTGACCGACCTCGACACCACCGGCGGCAACTCGGGCTCGCCGACCCTCAACGGCAAGGGCGAGCTCGTCGGGCTCTTGTTCGACGGCACCCTCGACGGCGTTGCCTCCGACGTCGTGTTCAACCCGGCGACGACGCGCTCGATCTCGGTCGACGCGCGCTACATGATCTGGACGCTGGACCTGCTCGACGGCGGCGACCACCTCCTCAAGGAGATGGGGCTGACCCCGAAGCTGCCGTAGCGGGCTCGCCGTACCAGGCCCCTGGGCGACCACGCCCGCTGCGCGGTCGCATCCCGCTCGCTGGGCGGCACGCCGGGCCCGTTCGGGGCCTGGCCTGAAGGTTCATTCCGGGAGCGTCGCCGGCCGCGCGGCCGGTCGCCCGCGGCGCTTGCCGGAGGCCGCCCGTTCGGGCGCATGATCGCGCGCGGCGACCGCGGGCGCCTCGAAGCAGAGCACGCCCTGCGGCACGGCCACCTGCGCCGCGACCTCGCGGCGGACGGGGCGCTTGCCAGCCGGGACCGAGGGCGTGTCACGGCGAGGCTGGGAGCCGCGGGGCTTCAGCGACGCTGCACCTGTGGGGCCCGCGGATTTCTGCGGTGTGTCACGGCGAGGCTGGGAGCCGCGGGGCTTCGGCGGGTGCGCGGCGGCGCCGGCCTGGGCAGCGAGTCGCTCGCGCGTGAGCCCGACGAACCGCGGATCGCCGTCGCCGGCGATCCAGGACCGTCCGAGCCGCGCGGCGACGACGGCGGTCGTGCCCGAGCCGACGAACGGATCGACGACGAGCTGGCCGGGCGCGCTCGAGGCGAGCACGAGCTTCTCGATCAGCGCCTCGGGCTTCTGGGTCGCGTGCGGCGTCTTCTCCGCCATGCCGTTGCAGATCACGGGCAGCTCGATCACGTCGCGCGGCTTGGCGCCGAGCGGGTTCGGCTCCCAGCGGTCGCGCCGCGCGTCCTCGCCGCCGTACTGCGACGACACGGCCTGCACGCGCGCCGGGTACTTCGTGGTGTGGCCGTTGTACGGGACGCGGACCGCGTCGACGTCGATCCGTGCGTCGGCCTTGCGCAGGTGCAGGATCGATTCGTGCGAGCGGCCCCAGTCGCGGCCGAGGTTCGCCTTGTTGCGGTAGTACCAGACGAGCCACCGGCAGCCGGCGAACCGCCGCGCGCTCCGTGCCTTGACGTCGGCGAGGTTCTCGGAGAAGCCGCAGACGTAGGCCGAGCCGTGCGGCGCGAGCACGCGCGCGACCTCGGCGAGCCAGCGATCGCACCACGCCACGTACACCTCGAGCGACTCGAACTCGTCCCACGCGGCCTTCGCGATCGCATATGGCGGGTCGGCGACGACCAGATCCACGGAGCCGTCGGCGAGCTTGCCGAACAGCTCCATGACATCGGCGTGCCAGAGCTCGCCGCGCGTCGCCGGACGTTCTGCGCCAGGCCCGCCGGGCGCCGAAATCGTGAGCGCGCACGTGGGCCCATCACCGCGCAGATCATGGGGAACCGGCAACTCACGAACGACGCGGGGAGGACGCTTGGGCACGTGCTCTCTAGCCTAGCGAACCGGTCTGACGCTGGCGCCGCGCGGTCTCGGCCGGCTCGCCGTCGCGCTCGCCCGGGAGACCAGGCGCGCCGTCAGCGCTTGCGGCGCGCGGTGGACTGGACCTTGCGGCGGCGCAGCCGGGTGGCTTCTTTGAGCCGCCGCTCGGTGCGCTCGATCGCCTGCTGCTGGCTGTGCTTGGCGCCCATCCCGCTGCGCTGGACGTAGCTGCCGTC
>Ga0137437_1000777_pt1 | contig 10542 bp, 12 predicted proteins | sample EasRivERMGT138_2_FD_102332 | JGI IMG/M metagenome (GOLD analysis project Ga0137437, IMG submission 102332) | Soil microbial communities from meander-bound floodplain in the East River, Colorado, USA - East River MetaG ERMGT138_2 | ecosystem: Environmental > Terrestrial > Soil > Floodplain ...
AGGGCCAGCCTGATGCGCTGCTTATATCTAATGGTATTATTGTAAAATCCGATAATGTTAACGTTGTTCAGCTATCTTTTGGTATTCGTGGAAATGAAGAATACATCACAGTCATCGCTGAAAAGGTAGCTTAACATGGGCCTCAATATAAATGCTCTACGCAGTGGTATCAAAAAGCCATTAGGCATGGATGATACTGATACAGAACTTACAAATGATGATATTGATCTATATTTAAATCGTTCTCTTTGGGAAGTAGATAACAAGTTTCCATTTAAAGAGAAGGAGAAAACTGTTACTTTTCCGCTTATTGAAGGAATCAGGAATTATTCTGTTCCTGTTCCTTATGAAGCGGTTAAGACGCTTGCAGTTATTGGTCAATATGATGAGTTATCTCACCCACTTAGATATATGGAAGTGTTTGAGTATAACTCTTTGTATGATACTTCTGAATTTGCAAGAGGTCAGCCTACCGGTTATACTAGAGAAAACAACTTCATTCGTTTTTATCCAACACCTGATTACGAATACACAATTGTATTGAAGCGATTGATTCTACTTGATGATTTATCAGATACAAATTCAGAAGCAAATATTCCAAGAGTTTGGCATGAAATCATAATGTTTGGTGGTTTATGGAGAGCATTGATTGATTATGGAGATATTGCACGAGCTAACCATATTAAGAATCACCAAATAGCATTGATCAATAGTACTGTTCCTGTTCAGGCTAAGGAAGAAGGTCAGGATAAGTTCGCAGGTGTAGAAGTTTTGCGTTCAGATTATGATGGTGCTCAATGGTGGAAACGTTAATTCTTCCTTTAACTATAGAGTAAGAAAATGGCTGACCTTCGTAACGCAAGATTTTCCGTTTTCTTTCGCAATAGTCTACTAAATGCTGGTGGACTAGAAGATTTTGACGGTGCGAAAGTTGATGTGATGAGTGGTGCTCAACCAGCTACACCAGAAACAGCAATTGGTGCGCAGGTTACTCTTGTTACACTTACGTTGAATGCTGAAGCATTTCCTGATGGTGCAGCAGTTGGTGGTGTTGCAACCGCAAACGCAATTACAAGTGGTGTTGCTGGTAATACTGGTACAGCTGCGTGGGCACGTATTTGGAACTCAGCACGCACACAAGTGTTGATGGATATTAGTGTCGGTTCATCTGCTGATGCTGATGTTCAGAACTTCGAGCTTCCAACTACATCTATTGTAAGTGGTATTACGTATGGTGCAAATGCATTCACGCTCACACTCCCAATGCAAGGTTTGTAAGGAATAATGGCTTCTCCATATATCAACAACGCTCTTGATGGTACAGACCGTGGTGCTAATGTGGCCACGGTTATGTACTATAATGGGTTCGTAAATAGTGGAGACAGAAGGACTCTTAGTATTCCGCGGCCTGTTGGTTCATTGTCATATCTTGGTGTGTCGCGTGCTGATTACCCAGCTGTTTACATGCAGTTTGATTACTTTCCTGCTTACACAAGACTCGTCAATGTCAACAGTAATACTACACTAAACAACGCAATTCAAAATGCTATACCAGGAGACAGGATTGTTGTTGATGATTCTGTAGTATACACCGTCAACGTCACTGCACCTGTTATTAATGGTGATTCTACTCCAGGTACGAACAATGTTGTAACGCTCATCTCCAAAGCAATCCATGATAGTATGCCTGGAGGTACTGGTTTAGCTACAGTTCTTCCTCAAAAGGTAAGGATTGCTGGTCCTGCCGATTATGGTGATTTGGTTAGATGGAAGAATGTTTCTACTGCAAATGAGCCAACACTCAGATTCCTAGGACCAACAAAGGGATGGAGAATTGTTGGATTTCGATTTGATGTTGATCCATTAAGCTTCATCTTTCAACGGCTGCTTCAAATTGGAAACGGCGATAATGCTGTTCAGACGAATGCTTCATTGTGTCCGTCTAACATCATTACGGAACGGTGCGCATTCACAGGTCACTCTGCGCTTGAAATTCGTCACGTTGTGGAAGCACACGCGAAGTATGTTGGATTACTAGATTGCTGGTTTGATGATGAACTTCATGACTATGCAGATGCGCAATGTTTCTATTCTGCTAATGGACCAGGACCAAATGCGGTAATTAATAATCGACTGAATGAAATGTCGATGGCTTTCATTTTTGGTGGTGCTCCGACTGTTTGTGGCGCGCCCGCTAATAATGAAATCAAGCTTAATCTTTGCACCAGACCGCTCAAGTGGAACAATACTCATCCGACGTATGATAGTTCTTCTTGGCAGATTAAGTGCGGCGGAGAAATTAAGAAGGCTCAGAACACTGATATTGCGTACAACGAAATTCGCTATAATTGGCCGTCTGCGCAGGATGGTTTCGCATTACTTATTAAGGATGAAACCTATGGAGATGCCGGTCAGGGTCATACTCAAAATGTTTTGATCAGGCATAATCTCATTACTCATGCTCCCGCAGGAATTAATTTTGCTGGAGTTAGTGGTACTCCAATCAAGCGTGTTGTCAGTTATGGAAACTTAGGCATCAATATTAATGCTCAATATTTTGTGGGGTCTAGTGGTAAGTTTATTGGTACAGGAACATCAGAAGATTTAGCTGTTATACATGATACATGGGTTCCTAGTGGTACTACGAATGCTATTATCTTCACAGATGCAATTCTTACAAGACTCACACTTTTAGATAATATATTTGGACCAACGAGTTATGGTATCAAAGGTAGTAGTGTAGGAAGTGGTACGGCTGCATTAAATATGTATGCTCCTGGTTGGGACGTTCGTAAGAATGTATTTGTTAGTGTTGATGTTCCTGCCTATCCTCCGCTTAATGATTTTGAATCATCGCTAACAGGTGTTCAATTCACCAATTTGGGTGGTGGTGATTTTACTCTGTTAGGATCAACACAAATTGCTGATGGATCATCTGGTGGAGGTGGTGGAACTAATCCACAATCACCAGTTATTGGTGTTATTACTGCTACAGGTCCTCGCGCTTCTACAGCATTAACAGGAACTGCACAAGCTATTGGTGCTTTTGAAGCTACGCTTGGTCCAGCATCAGTTTCTATAAACACACCTGGGCCACTGTATTTTGAAGGTTCTTTTGATGCAACACTTGGTGGTGGACACGTAATCATTATTGGTGAAGTTGACCCTGTTATTGGTGCAATTACTGCTCAAGCTGCACAGCCTAATGTTGCACTAGCTGGAACACAAACGTTACCTCCTGATGTCATTCCTGACCCCGATGGTGAAGTAATTGTAACTGTTTCCACATCTGATGAAACTCCTGTCGTTCCTGTTGTTACAGATGATTCAATTGCCATTGTCACCTAGCAACAAAAAATGAACGATTTCATGCCCGACAATCTTGCTGAGTGGGTGGTTTCCCTCGGTACGATTCTAGCTTGGATTATTTCGCTGTGGAAAGTGTGGGACAAACTACATACGCAAGTTAATAACGTTGGAACTAGAGTTAATTTTCTTGAACTAGCTAAAGAAAGACATGAAACTGAAATATCTAATTTAATTCTAAATATGCAGCGCAGCATAGATGACAGAGGTGTAATTCGTGAAAATGTTGCATCGAACACCAAAGCCATCGAAGCTATGGATGATCAAATGAGGGAAGATCGTCTTGCCGTCATGCAGACGTTGCATGATAATGAGCGTGCTGCGTCTGAAAGGAATGCTGTGCTGCGTGAATCTATGGCAAGACTTGAGGAACGTTTGAACGTTGAGATGATGATTAAGAGTGTTGTTAGAAACCTGAGAGAACACGAGTAAACTTTTTTTCCGTGGGGCAATTCAATGTTATCAGAACCAGTTATACTAGCATTGATCGGCCTAGTTGTTCCAACAGTTACTGTATTGATGACTTCCTCTCGATCTAACAAAAAGATTGATGAAGTTCATCAAGTTGTGAATAGTAGGCTTGACACTGCGCTTAATAGTATTGAAGCACTTAAAACTGAAATTATTAGGCTTAATAAAAATGAGGATGCTGGTATTACTCCAGAAACAAAAGGAACACCATCAGAGGTAACTCTTGCTGATGGAATAGTGTCTGTAAAACCAAAAGATGAAAATGCTTAAAACTGACATTCCAATTAAAGCACCATCAATTTGGGTAAGGATTGAGGAACTTAGAATCAATCGTTTAGATAGACTTGCACCGATGATGAAAGAACGTGTGGAAGCGCTGTTGGAAGATGCTAAAAAGATTGGTTCTATTAATGGAGAATTGTTTGACCCTATAGTTTTCGAGACCGATCGAGTTGATGAGTTACAAAGAATCTATTATGAACAAGGTACTACCAATGCCCCAACAGCTATTTATGGCTGGCATTTCTTTGGTTTAGCGACAGACATGATTAGTAAATCAAAAAAGTGGAGCGTGAAGGATAGTTGGTGGAGAGCACTTGGTAAACTTGCAGAAAGACATGGTTTGAAGAGCGGATATTTTTGGAAGCGTAAGGATAGTCCTCATATCTATTTTGGAACACTAAAAGATAGTCCCTCTGATATCGCACGCACGTTGTATTTTGGTACACCGAACTGGCGTGGTGTTAAAGTGTTCCCTGATCAATCACCAGAAGATATCACAGGACTACATAAAGTATGGAAAGCAGTCGGCGCGATGTAGGAGGGCTAAATAAAATTGAGTCTGAGCAAGTTGTTAATGCTCAAGCAACTCAAAATGCCTTACCTAAGCAGTTCGTAAGATTCGCGCGCCGTGGTGATACTACACCATCGGTGATGAATATTGAGCGGCTATTGCTCAGAAATACGGCGCCGCTTACCATTACTGATTTTAGTGAAGGACAAGAAGGACAGCAAGTTACGATACTTGGAGATGGCAATACAACAGCACAACAAAACACAAAAATCTTCAATGTTTCTGGTTCGGATACATTACTAGAAGATGGTGTAGTTTACATATATGTTAGATTTAGTGATGGTGTTTGGAGACAGTTAAGTGGAAGTGGTGGTGGGGGTGGTGCAAAGATTAGATATCTTGCATTCCCATTTGGTGATAGTGTTGCATTAGCTGCTATTGGAGAACAGAGATTCTTATTCATTCCCTCATCATATACCATATTACATTGGTATGTTAATGGATACGATTCGGGTGGTGATCCTATTGATGTAACTGCAACATTCTTTATTCATAGAATTAAAGGTGCTGTAGTTACTGATGCTGTAGGTGCTGGTACTGTACCAAATATTTCTGTTGCGATTGAGAATGATGGAGATACCTCAGATTGGGATGATGCAGCAGGTACAGCAGAAGAATCAATTAGAGCATTGCTTGATTCATTAACAGGTGGCGGTGCTACAACACTTCTTCTAACCTTAGTAGTTCAGACATCATCCTAATATGTCGATTAAATATACTGGTGGTGAGGATTCGGACCTCATCATTTTAAATGGCGGTGTTACTACAAACACAACAAAATTTCGCGCGGCTTATGCAAGATGCGCCTTATATTGTGTTGGTGAAGATGCTATTTTACATCGCTTCAAAGGCGCATTGTGGGATTATCTCGATGCTCAATCTGCCGGAGATAAAGATTTTTGGTATCATTATAGATGGGTGGGTGGTGGAGGATTTATTACAGGGTTAGTTGGTTTTAAGATGTATGATTCAGATTCACCTTCTCCAAAACCATTTCTCAGATTCAGATCAACAGGAACAAGTAACGCTGTTTTAGAAACAAGTGCTAATGGATTTGCGAGTGTCACAAGTTATGGAGCGTCTGCTATTGCTCAACCATCTTCACCAGCAGAATATGTTTTACGTGTTAAGATTCATCCAACATTAGGGCAGATTTGGTGGTACATAAATACTGGTTTATGGTTCGCAACACCACAAGGTGACACAACTGGATTGTGTGTTGGTTCTCCATCTCAAGTTATTTATGGAGCGCCAAACTCAAATGGTGATAGTTACATCTCAGAAGTGTTGGCTACATCAGCTGATGATCCGTGTGTTGGTTTGGACGTTTCGACCATCATTGCAACTGCTAATGGTGCAAGCACTGGTTGGAATGGTGATGTACTTGATATTAATGAAATTGTTAAGAATCAGTCTACTTTGTTGAGCACAGGTGCAACAGGAGTTGATTCTACGTTCGTTGCATCTGATATTGCAGCATTAACAGGAACAAACATTGTTCGTGGTATTGTTCTTTCTGGTGAGTATAGTGCTCCTGATCCAGCAGCGCCACAACAAATTGCTGGGTTGCTTAGGATTGGTGGTGTGAATTATGATTCAGCTTTCCAAACGGTTTCAAACGTACTAGATAACTACCAATTCATATTTGAGGAATCTCCAGCTAATCCTGGTAATCCTCTTACAGAATCAGAAGTTAATAATCTTGAAATTGGAATGAGGAGTGGCTGATGCCATTACCTAGTGTCTCAGGTACATTAGTCAGAGATATTGATCCTGATTCATGGGGATTAGCTCACGGTACACTTCTCACTAATGCTAATAGTGGATTAGATAATATCGGCGTTACCATGCCCAGCTACAGGGCTAATACATTTGGTAACGGCGCTGGCGCAATGGTTATTTCTTTTGGTGAAGCTACTGGAACAGCAAGACCTGTTCAGGATGATTTTTCAATCTATCTAAGAGTTGGTAGATTAAAAGGACAAGGTTCTGGATCAAACTGGTTTAATAACGCGCCAATAATTGATTCAGAAGCGCCGTTTGTTGGTAATGATTATGGATTGACCATGAAGGCTAATGGTCGTCTGACTGGTGGTGTTGGTAATCCTGATACAACATCAGTTGGTACAGTCGATCTTGGAAATTTTGGTTGGCATACAATCTCTATCATTCGTACAAAATCAACAGGATTATATTCTGTTTATGTTGATGGTACTTTAGACCTTGCTTTAACAGGAAACACTAATTCACTCACACACGGTGCGAATACATATTTTGGTAGGAGTTATTCAGCTGGTTGGTTAAGTGGTTCGTATGGACGTGTGTTGTTTTATGATGATGATCATAATACTACAGATAGACAGTCTGTTGAATCGTTTCTTACTACAGACTATCCAGAAATTAATGAGATTGTTTCCACAAAGTTTCCAGGATATGTTGTTTCTGGTAGTCCACGTGTTGATTTACATGACTCTAAATTTGTAGCATATTCTGTGCAGGGTACAGGTATTGGACTTTCAGGCACAAAGTTTGTGGCATATGCAGTTTTAAAGAGGCGAAAACTTCAAATTAATCCTCAGATTTATTAATCATGGCACACACTAATGCGTGGAACACAACTGACCCACCGGGGTCTGAACAAGCAAAGAATATTGATGATCATATTCGTAAGGTTCGTTTAGATGTTGGTGAGAGGTTATCAGACATTGTTACAGATATCATGGCTGATCCTCTCGTTTTAAAGCCTCAATATTCTGGTGCTGTTGATGGAAAGCAGATTGTCATTCCATTTTCATCTTTCAATTCTAGCATCATTGGAAAAGAAGTCACGTATGGACATGGTTGTCTAACTGCTTTTAGTGATAGCCATGTTGTACTTGCACCAATTATTCTACCTCCAGGTACTACTATTAAGAAGGTGGAATTACTGTGTGATGCTGGTGATACTGCGGGTCTCACTTGGTATTTGTATTCTAGGAATTTTGGTGGTGGTGGTAGTCGTCCATCTTCACAATCATCACACACAACTCTCGTCACCACAAGCGTGTCTGGTGTTGGTGTACAGATTTCTGCCACAAGTGATCTTACGTTTGTTGTGGATGCAGCAACTATGTATTACATTGCTGTTGATGGTCTTGGTCCGAATGGTTTGAGCTACGATATCTTTGGTGCTCGTGTTACGTATAACACACCAAGCGCGCAGAAAACCATTTAATTTAAATTAAGAAGATGGCAAAACTCTCAGGCGTTCCGGCAGGTCGTGAGCAATTCAGAGCACCACCTGACTTAGAATCTTTTAAGTTTGTGGAAGCTCAGGTGAATAAAGGCATGATCACGATGATTGATCCTGCTGATATTCCACCGGGAGCTTTCCAGCTTATTAAGAATGCTAATGTTAGATTTGATCGCACTGCTAGACGTGTGGGAAGTATTCTATTAGTACCCTCGCAACCTGATACGAATGCTGTTTTGAAGATGGCTTCTATCAAGAAGAAGGAAGGTACTACATACACAACAAGATTCACGCCTTCAACAGTATTTGTTCGTAATGCTGGTATTTGGTCGGCTATTGCCGGCACACTTACAGGAACAACTGTTGATCGTATTCAAACAGCTGTTGTGAATGATGAGTTGATCTTTGCGAATAATGGAGCTGATCCTATTCACAAGATTGACTTCCTTGCTAATACGCATGCACAACTTGGTAATGCTCCAGCATATCGTTATATCACAGGTTTCTATGGTCGCGCATTAGGCGCAGCTAGACGTGATACGAATGAGGTAGAAGTTGGTTGGTCAGCATTAGATGATATTGAAGAATGGAATCCAGCAGTTGATGAAACAGCAGGAAGTTCTGCAATCATGGAGTCTCCCGCTGATCTTTCAGATTTCATAACGGGGATATTCTCATGGACGAATATCGGAGTACTGCTAAGGGAAAGATCACTTTGGACGATTCAAAAGCAAACGATCCCGCAAAATCCATTCTTTTTCTCGACGGCCGTTCCGGGGATTGGCTGCGACTCACCGTATTCTGCTCAAATTATCGGGAACGCAATTGCTTGGCTGGATAGAAGAACAGGTAGCGTTTATGCATGGCAACCTGGAAGCAATCCTGAGCCTATCGGTAGACCAATTGAAACCTCGCTTTTGAATAATATTGATGATCCATCTACCATCTTTTCATCCTACGATAATACACAGAATGAATATTCTGTTTGTATTCCTCAGGTTGGTAGTGATTGGGTGGCTGTTTGGACATATAATCTGAGAACTAAAGCGTGGGTTAAAAATGAATACTATGCAATCACGGCTATTGATGATATTGATTTGTCAACGGCTGGTATTACCATTGATCAACTTGGTGATATTGCTATTGATGATTTGAGTGGTACTATTAATAGTTTGTCCCCAACAGGTAATATCATCACTACTCGTGTGTTTGGTAGAGATGATGGTTCTATTGCACAGATTGATACCAATGCAGATATGGATGCACCACATACTGTGTATCCCTCAGGCATCAGTTATGAGACATCACTAATTAGCAAAGCCTTTGCGATTCCTGAAAAGGATATCTATGTTGCAGAGGTAGTGATTGAGTATCAATGTTCAAAGCCAGGAACTCTTTCTTTAAAATATTCCAAGAGTGGTGGTGTTGCATCTGATTGGATAGTCGCAAAAGATATTACCGTTACTGATCTAGGTAAGCCAAAACTATTTATCTTCCGTAAATTTATCAGGACTAGAAAGTTCGCGTTTAGATTCTCTACCTCAGATGGACTATTTGATGTACTCTCTTTCGAGATTCATGCATATCCTTCCGGGAAGAGTAGACAATGATTTCCACTTATGTAGGAGAACTTACGACTTACAAGGATAGCATTATAACAGCTATCTGCCAAGAACCAGAAGGAACGTTTGCTAGACGTGTCTTTCCAATGGCATTGTCTATTGAAAACTTACACAAATTCTGGGAAAAAGCTAGTCAGTTTCGGACAGTATTTAATGAAGATGTACGCGGAGATTTCAAAGCTTTCTGTGAGCTATTCATAAGTATTGATGGTAATCTTCCAAGGGCTCATGGATTGTTTTGGGTGATTGATGATTTTGTTGGTTTGTACTATATGACACATTTGACTGATCATGATTGTCAGGTACATTATACCTTCTTTGATAAACGCCACAAAGGTAGAGAAGAACTCACCAAAGAAATGTTGAAGTATGCATTTCGTACATTTGGATTTCAGAGAATGAGTGTTGAGATTCCTCTCTATGCTAGTCGAAACACGTTCGGATTCACACACGCAATTGGATTCAGGAAAGAAGGTGTTAAAAGAAAGTGTATTAAGTATAAAGATTCTTGGTTTGATGCCACGTGTTTCGGACTCCTAAGATCAGAGGCTTTGCCTGACGATGGCTCCTAAATATAAAGAACATGGCGGTGGTCCAGCAACGGGACTTGGAAATGATTGGGTTAATTTCCTATCTCAAGGCTTGAACACTGGATCATTCGGCGCCGGTAATCCAGCAGGTGGTGATGCTGTTGGTCAGACTGCTGGAATAGCTGGTGTGTTGAATGATATTCTTAGTGGCGGTGCTGGTAATCTTGGTGGATCACTTTCACAGTTGATTCAACAAGATACGAGTGATCAGGTAAATCAGCTACGTTCTAGATTTGGTGCAAGCGGTGGTACTGCATTTGGTACAGGTTCACAGTATGCTGAGAGTGTATTGCGTGCAAAGCAAGCACCACAACTAGCAAATGCTATCGGTAATTTACAACTTGGTGCAGTTATGCAGTTACTTGGTTTGACTGGTCAAACTGCTAATAAAGGAATCACACAACGCCA
>Ga0137437_1000778_pt1 | contig 10541 bp, 10 predicted proteins | sample EasRivERMGT138_2_FD_102332 | JGI IMG/M metagenome (GOLD analysis project Ga0137437, IMG submission 102332) | Soil microbial communities from meander-bound floodplain in the East River, Colorado, USA - East River MetaG ERMGT138_2 | ecosystem: Environmental > Terrestrial > Soil > Floodplain ...
CGAAGTGCGGCACATGTTCATTGGCTTAATGGACGCTGGAGAATGTGGTACGTAGCCGGCGACGGGTGGATTCATATTCAGGGCAAACAACTTCCCAGATATAACATACGAAGCTTGGAGTCGGACGACGGCATACGCTGGCAAAAGAAAGGCGCCGTCGGCTTGTGCGCTGACGGCAGCGATGAGTTTGGCCTCGGTAGACCCTTTGTGATTGAAGAGGATGGCCTTTACAAAATGTGGTATTCCAGCCGCACCATCAGCAGAGGGTATCGCCTGGGCTACGCTGAATCCCATGACGGCAGGAGCTGGCTTCGCAAGGATGGAGAAGTTGGTATTGACGTTTCCGAGAATGGCTGGGATTCGCAAATGATTTGCTTTGCCTGCGTTCAGAAGACGGAGTACGGCACTTACATGTTTTACAACGGTAATAAATACGGAGAATCCGGATTTGGAGTCGCTATTTTAGGCCGATAAAAAGGTCTCCTGGGTCAAGTTTGTGATGCTTCGATGAAGGTTTCCGATTATTCTAAAGAGTATGCCGAACTGTGGGATGAGTTTATCGCGCGCGCTTCGATGGCGACATTCCTCCATACCCGGCGTTTTCTTTCCTATCATCGAGACCGCTTCCAGGATGTCTCCGTGGTCATTGGGGATGAAGCAAATAGCATCCTAGGCCTGTTTCCAGCAGCGGCAGATCCGACCGACACGCGGCGAGTGATCAGCCATCCTGGAATCACCTATGGCGGCCTTATACATGGGCGTGAAATGCGCGGAGAGAAGGTTCTTCACGCGCTTCAGGCTGTGATGCATCACTATGCTGAGAGAGGTTTCGAATCACTCCGGTACAAGGCAGTGCCCTATATTTATCACCAATTCCCTTCCTCAGACGATCTGTATGCGCTCTTTCGCCTCGGCGCCATGCGCTACCGCTGCGATCTCTCCTGTGCGATCGATCTTGCCAGCCGACGGAATCCAAGCCAGAGGCGCGACAGGGGACTCAGGAAGGCGTTGAAAAGTGGCATCGAAATAAAGCAAGGTCACCTTTTCGCAGGCGAGCTATGGCAGGTGCTGGAAGAGAATTTGGCAAAAAAATATCGTACAAAACCGGTTCACTCCTTAACTGAAATTCTGAACTTACATTCGTCCTTTCCTAAGAACGTTGAATTTATCGTTGCGCTGCTAGGTTCACGAGTGGCAGCCGGGATCGTTTTGTTTTCCAGCTCCCAAGTCGCACATGTTCAATATGCCGCCTCGAGCTTAGAAGGCTACGCAACCTGTGCGCTCGACGCGGTGTTTGCGCATAGTATTACTGAAGCCCAGGGCCAGGGCGTGCGTTATTTTGATTTTGGAATCAGCAACGAGGAAGACGGAAAATATCTTAATGCACAGTTGTATCAATTTAAGGCGGAGTTTGGTGGCGGCGGAGTGGTCCATGAATTTTATGAGATTAGGCTGAGATCGTAGGTCATATGGTCATCGAGAAGTGTCGGCTGATCGATTTTCCAAAGATCGCTAACCCGAGCGGTAATCTTACCTTCATCGAGGGTGGAAGGCACATACCGTTTGACGTCAAGCGGGTTTATTACCTCTATGATGTCCCGGGCGGGGCGGAGCGGGGTGGCCATACTCACAAGGAATTGCACCAGCTGATAATCGCGATGTCGGGCAGCTTCGATGTCATTTTAGATGACGGCTACCAGCGAAAGTGCTTTCATATGAACCGCTCTTATTATGGACTCTATCTCTGTCCGATGGTGTGGCGCGAAATTAACAACTTCTCATCCGGCGCGGTCTGCCTGGCGTTGGTTTCTGACCTCTACGACGAGTCCGATTACATTCGGGATTATGAAACCTTTATCAACATTGCGAGAAGAGGAGTATGAAGGTCCCACTGCTCGATCTCAAAGCTGCGTATCTGGAAATTCGCGATGAATTGGACTTGGCGATCCGCCGAGTCATGGAATCAGGGAGGTATATCTTAGGCGACGAGCTGCAAACGTTTGAGGAAGAATTCGCGGCGTATTGCGATGCCGCCTATTGTGTCGGCGTTGGCAATGGTTTCGACGCGCTCCATCTAATACTCCGCGCTTACGGCATCGGTGCAGGCGATGAGGTCATCGTTCCTTCCAATACGTTCATTGCGACATGGCTGGCGGTGACCTACGCGGGGGCGACGCCAGTGCCGGTGGAACCGGAAAAGGGAACTCATAACATCAATCCTGATCTTATTGAACCAGCCCTGACGCCGCGCACGAAAGCGATTATCGCGGTTCATCTTTATGGCCAGCCTGCTGATATGACTCCGATCGACAGGGTGGCGAAAAAATATGGTGTCAAAGTGATCGAGGATGCAGCCCAAGCCCATGGGGCGGCCTACAAAAACCGAAAGGTCGGCTCATTGGCGGATGCGGCAGGTTTTAGCTTTTACCCGGCAAAAAATCTAGGTGCCTGCGGAGATGGCGGGGCCATCACGACAAGCGATTCAACTCTCGCGGACAAAATTAGGATCTTACGGAATTATGGCTCCGGCGTCAAATATCTTCATCACAGCCAGGGGCTGAATAGCCGCCTGGACGAATTGCAGGCTGCCCAGCTCCGTGTAAAGCTGCGCCATCTCGATGAATGGAACCGGCGCCGGGAGCAGATCTCGTGCTATTACCACCAAGCGCTGGCGGGAACGGCGACGGAGTTAATATTGCCGTATGTGCCTCCATGGGCGAGACCCGTGTGGCACCTGTTTGTTGTACAGCACCCAAACCGAACTTTAATTCAGCAGCAACTGGATCAGGCTGGCATCTTCACCGCTATTCACTATCCCATTCCGCCACATTTACAGGAAGCTTATGGATGTCTCGGTTATCGTGAAGGAGCCTTCCCGATTGCAGAGCGTCTCGCCAAAAGGGTGCTGAGTTTACCTATGGGGCCACACTTGTCGCAAGAGCATGCGGAATATGTAAGTTCCAGACTGATTTCTGCACTTTCATGACGGAGATATGGCAGAAAATTATTGCGAGCAGCAGTACCAGGGTCTATTCATTGCTAGTGGGACTTGCTTCGCTGGCAGTGACGGCTCGGATCCTTGGACCGGAGGGGCGAGGCGTAGTGGCCGGGGTGATGGCTTGGGGCAGCCTATTTGCGACCCTTGGTTCGATGAGCATTGGGCAAGTCGTCGTCCATCATGCAACGAAGCAACGCGGCAAGGCGTGGGTAGAGCCGCTTTTTGGCGTGCTGCTGTTCATGACCCTTATTTTAACCATTTTGATGTGGTTAGTCGCTGCCGCCATTGGCTATTTTAAACAGGATATTTACGGAAGGTTGCCGGTCTGGGCCCTTCAGCTGGGATTTCTATCAGTGCCGTTCCTGATCTGGCAGAGCTACGGATCACATCTATTAATTTCCAGCGGGAATCTTAATTTCTACAATCGTGCTCAGGTATTCGCTTCGTCTGTTGGATTCCTATTCATCGTGTTTGCCCTGGTTGTGTTGGATCGAGGAGTCGCGGGCGCCCTCATGGCGACTTTAATAACAACCGCCCTCGTCTCGTGCATTGGGATCGCCAAGCTCTGGAGGTTGGCGGGAGAGAAAATTGTCATACGGGCACAAGTGATCCTCGCGCTCATAAAGGATGGCTTGAAGCTACACCTCAATGCAGTAGGTGGCGTTTTGCTGACAGTCGTGAATACGTTGATGATCAACTATTATTCAAGTACCGAGGAAGTAGGTTGGTATCAATTTGCATCACAGATGATCGCGACAATTATTATTCTCCCGCAAGCCCTCCAGAGCGTACTTTATGAAATGACGGCAGAATCCGGACCGGATCAAATATGGCCTAACCAAAAGCGGATTCTCGGTCGATTGATGGGCATTATGATTGTGGTAATTTTAACAATCTACTTCATCTCTCCCTGGCTGGTCGTACTGATTGCGGGAGACAGGTTTCTCCTGTCCGTGGAGGTACTGCGGCCTCTCCTTATTAGCGTCGTCGGAGTATCCATGTCTTATGGGATGGCAAACCAGTGGCTTGGGCGCGGGCTTTTTTTGCAGACTGCGCTTCTCACCTTAATGTCTGGCATCGTCAATGTTTGTCTCAATGCTTGGTTTATTCCGCGCTTCGGCATGATCGCAGCCGCCTGGTCGTTAGCATTCGTTTATAGCGTTGGCCTTTTAACTAACCTGTCGATGGCTGTTTATGTTGAATGTAAATGGCGATCCAACATGCGCTGACTCCAGCAGAGACTATTCAGTGAACGAGTATCCATTAATCAGCGTGGTCATGACATCGTACAATTACGCGCGTTACATTGAAGAAGCCGTAAGAAGCGTTTGGTCTCAGAGTTATTCGAATTTAGAGCTTGTGGTGGTCGATGACGCATCAACCGATGGTACTCCTGCTCTCCTCAAGGAATTGGAAAAAAAATCGCCGACACCGATGAGGATCTACCAGAACCAGAATAATCAGGGGCCCAACCCGACGCAAAATCGGGCGGTGAATCTTGCGCGGGGCGATTTAATCGCTTTCCTATCCTCGGATGATAGGTACGCTGCCGAGCGTTTCCAGTCGCAAGTGGACTTGTTCAAGCGAGACCGAGATTTAATGATCGTTTACGGTAACGGCTGGAGCTTCAAAGGGCGGGATCTAGTAGTCCGCCTACATGGTGATAATGTCAAACACCTGCTTTCCCAAGAGGCGCACATCATCCTGAGATATCTTTACACTCACACCAGCCCTTTTTATCTACAGACCTCGTTAGTGAAAAAAGAATTCTTGTTGAAGTGCGGCGGCAACGACGAAGAAATATTGGCGGACGATTGGGTGCTGAATATCCGCTTCTTCCAGTCTCTGGCAAAAGCCGGACATTTTGCCTACGTCGATGAAGATATGGCTTACTACAGACTGCATGATGAAAACCTGCATAAGAATTTTGCACGACAGGTCGCTCTCAAGAAGGAAGTCATAGAAAAGTACACCCCCAAAAAGCTCAAGCGAGAGGCCCTTGCAAACATCTACAGAAAGCAGGCTAGCAGCGCGCTGGCGCAGGATCGATTCTTAAGCGGGATGAGCTTTTTTCTATTGAGTAAGGCATACCGTCTTTTTTCCAAGGCGCAATTCAAGAAAGCTTCATGAAGACGACGTTGAACATTCCAGAGCTGGAGTCTGCGCCGTGCGCAGTCGGCTGCCCATCCGATGATGAAGAAATTTTGGTGGGACGAGATCGCTTGCACGCGCTGCCCGGAGACTTCCACGTCGTGCGGTGTCGCAATTGCGGCTTGATGCGAACGAATCCGCGGCCGACATCGGAGACTATGGAGGCTTACTATCCGGACGATTATGGACCTTATAAGAGCACGAGGGTGCATTCTTCTCGGCAAGCTACGGGGGAGATGAATCGCTTTGCGAAGCTTTTCGATACGGACACGAGGAAGATCCCTCAGCTACCCCCTGGACGAATGTTAGAAATTGGTTGCGCCTCGGGCGCGTTTCTGCAGCAGATGTCGAGCCTGGGGTGGCAGGTGGAGGGATTAGAGATGTCTGTGAAAGCTGCCCATCATGCATGCTCTCTAGGTTTTCCGGTGCGTGCGGGGACGTTTGAAACTGCGCCTAATCCAGATGAGCCCTATGATCTCGTCGTGGGTTGGCACGTGTTTGAGCATCTCCGCAACCCTGTTGCGGCGCTGCATAGGCTCCATGATTGGACCAAAGTGGGAGGCTGGCTAGCGCTGTCCATGCCAGACGCAGGATCATGGGAGTTTAGGGTCTTTAAGGATAGGTGGTACGCCTTGCAGGTTCCGACTCATGTTTATCACTACACGCCCAAATCATTGAAAGAGGTCCTCGCGCGAGGGGAGTGGGCGCTGGAGCGACTGTTCTGGCACCACAATCCAAATAATCTGTTGTACAGTCTGCGCTACTGCTGCATCGACCGCGGCTGGGATCGCGAAGGGGCTTATCTGTTGGATGTCGTCCAAGGGCGGCGACAACGCCACCTTCGCCTATTCCTGGCAAAGCTTCTCGGCACTTTGCGCGCCAGCGGCCGTATGACTGTGTGGGCTAGACGGGCTTAAAGTAAAATATGCGTGAACGCGTTGCTTGGAAACCGAGATTTTCTGACCCGCGGGTGGCGAGCACACGGATTCGGTGTTTAAACCCATTGTCTGAGCTGCAATCGCGCGGCTATCCGGTAGAGCTGTTCCATCCACAGCGAGTTAGCCAGTACGCTGCGGTGGTATATTCCAAGCTCTACGATGAAGCTACGTACCGTGAGGCCAAGGGCCTGCAAAAGTGCGGAGTGCGTATCGTTTTAGACCTCTGTGATAATCACTTTTACAATCCAAACGGCCTGGAAATTTTGAGGAAAGCCGGGGAACAATTAAGACGCATGATGTTATTGGCCGATGAACTTGTGGCTTCCACAACGGCTATGTCAGAAGTCATGCGTGCAGAACTTTCGACCCCGCGGAATGTCACCATCATTGAGGACGCCGTTGAGACGGAGATCCGTGGTGTGCGGACTTTATTTTGGGATGGTTGGTGGGAGAAGAAGCAGTTAGCCAAGCTCTTGCGGCAGTTGGAGGACGGGAATCTAAACGGTAGAACTCCACTGGTTTGGTTTGGTATCCATGGCGGTCCCAATGCAGAGTACGGGATGCTTGATTTGCTCAAGGTGAGGGCACTACTCGAAAAAATGAATTACACCTATCCTCTGAGTTTAACCGTTATCAGCAATTCGAAGGAGAAATATGATCGAGCGATAAAACCTTGGTCTTTCCCCACTTATTATCTTAACTGGCAAGCAGATACTTTGTTGCCTGCATTGCAGTCGCATGCAATTGCCGTCATCCCGATATCCCAGAATCCTTTTACGCGCTGCAAGAGCAACAACCGTCTCGCGTTGTCGTTGAATGTGGGTCTTGCTGTGGTCGCAGACTCCATCCCAAGCTATCAAGATTTCGCCGAAGTATGTTGCCTCGATAATTGGGAAACTGGCTTAGAGAATTATCTTTTCGATCCCGAACTGCGGCGGCGTCATGTGGAAAGGGGACAGACGATTATCGCTAGAGACTGGAGTCCTACGCAGCTTGCTGAAAAATGGCGCAATTTGTTTGATACATTATTAGCTAAAAGGACAACCCATGCGAGCACTCTTTGCTTCCAAGAAACTGCCCCTAAAGGGCTATAAGGCAAACTTAAATGAGATAAAATTAATCGATTCCTTGAGTGACGACGATCTCATCAAATTGAACAATTTGCTGCGCTGGAACTGTTTTGTGGTGGATCGCCATGGCCGCAGATTCGGCAATGCGGCCTGGGCAGGTAAACGCATAGAGCCCCAGGTTGTTCCGGATCGCAGAATTTTGTTAATGAACGAGCGGTTTAGCCTCTCTGACAAACATGTTCTGGAATTTGGTTGTTTCGAAGGCATACACACGATCGCGCTATCCATGTATGCAAAAAAAGTCACTGCCATCGACGCTAGAATCGAGAATGTGGTGAAGACGATGGTCCGTTGCGCCTTCTTTGGGTTTCGTCCCACAGTATTTACATTAAACGTCGAAGCGGGAATGCTTGATACGGCGTTGGTTGAGGCTGATGTGGCTTGCCACATAGGTGTGTTGTACCACTTGAGAGATCCTGTGCGAAACTTGCTCGATCTTTCCAGGTTGGTCAGACTCGGTATCCTGTTGGACACCCACTACGCCACTGAGGAGGAGGCGCGAAAGACTTATGAGGTGAACGGCAAGATGTATCGCTATAAAAAATATAGAGAGATTAACTCCTCGGTCTTTGCCGGTATTTATGATCATGCCAAGTGGCTGAGGTTGACGGATATCGTTCAAATCCTCAGCGATTCAGGTTTCAAACATGTGGAGATTGTCGAGACCCGGAAGGAGCGGAATGGTCCACGGGTCCTCCTGTTAGGCCAGCGCAACTAATTATCGATTTTGGATGGAGCTGATGCAAAGTTTCTTTGAATGGTTTGTCGCAAAAGGGATCGATCCCAATCGACCATGGTTGATTTTGGGTAAGGGGCCAAGCTTCACCAAACGAAAAGAACATGACCTGACACCTTATCACACCATGTCTCTTAATCACGTGGTCCGAGAGCAGGCAGTCACCGTAGCTCATATGATCGATTACGATGTCGTGGATGGTTGTGGAGAGTCCATTCTTAATAACGCGCAATTTCTGGTCCTTCCATGGGTTCCCCACATTAATAACCGTCCGGGTCGACATAACCTGGAAGAACTGGCACAGATTCACCCTCTATTGCGCAGCATGAATGCGCAGGGTCGTTTGTTATGGTACAACCACAGTAGGGCGCGGCAGCGACACGGGGACTCTCCGGTAGTCCGAGTAAAGCTCTTTAGCGCCGTAGCCGCGCTGAATTTACTCGTCCTGGCTGGCGTACATAAAATATGCTCTCTTGGTGTCGATGGGGGTGCGAACTATAGTAAGGAGTTTGACGACCTGAAGGATAAGACATTACTTTCCAATCGCCGTTCGAGTTTTGATCGACAGTTCGAGGAGTTCGCCAGAACCATTGCTACGAGCGGAATTGAATATGCGCCCCTCGATTTAGAGTCCCCCATCCGAGTCTATGTCGGAGCCACGGAAGCGGAGCTGCTCCCGGTAAAGGTTCTCGAATATTCGATCCGCAAGCATGCGAGCATGAGCGTGGAAGTATTTCCCCTGCACCGATCAGGAATCGCCATTCCTCTCCCCAGAGATCCAAAACAACAGCCACGCACGCCATTCTCTTTTCAGCGGTTTCTAATTCCGGCTCTAACCGGATACCGGGGTAGGGCCATTTACCTGGACTCCGATATGCAAGTGTTTAGAGACATTCGGGCTCTGTGGATACTGCCGTTTGAAGGAGCAGACTTACTTACGGCCAGTGAGCCCAAGGGGAGCGTTCGGCGGCCTCAATTTAGTGTCATGGTTATAAACTGCGAAACCCTTCACTGGGACATCCGCGAAATCGTGCGGGCACTTGATGAAAGCAAACTCACATACGAAGAGCTTGTATATGAAATGTCTATCGTGAAGAATATCCGCGCTGATATTAACCTTGAGTGGAATGCGCTAGAGCAATTTTCCGCGCACGAGACCGCGCTGTTGCACTTCACCGACATGAGCACTCAACCGTGGGTGTCACAGGAGAATCCTCTCGGTTATTTCTGGACAGGGGATCTCATCGAGGCGATCGACGCTGGAGCCGTTTCCATAGATTTCGTCAAACAGGAGGTTGCCAAGGGCCATGTGAGACCATCGCTTACGTACCAGGTGGAAAACCGAATACCAGACGGTCTATTGCTTCCACGGGGAGCGCGACGAATGGATGCGAAATTCGTTCCTCCTTACCATTCTCTGTCGAAGCAACACGGATATCCCTGGCTCCGTCCCGGAAAACGGCTCCGCGCGTTGCTCCGGCACTGCTACCAGAAAAACCCCGCATACCGTTATCAGCGCATGTTCTATGACTGGCTTTATCGATAAAGCCGAAGAAAAAAAATGCTTCGCCTCCAGACGCGCCGCTTCAAGATCAAGTTTGGTTTCCGCAGAAGCGGGTGCGAGAAGAGACGATGTTGCAAAGAATGCTGATTGAATGATGAACTCCTTGCCTATCTCCCCATTTCTTGGTTTGACGATCGTTTTCATCTTCGGCGCAGTTGTCGGTAGCTTTCTCAATGTCTGCATCGGCCGCATTCCCGACGGCGAGTCGATCGTGACGCCACCTTCCCACTGTCCGAATTGCGAAGCGCCAATCGCCTTCTATGACAACGTGCCTCTGCTAAGTTTTATTTTCCTGCGGGGCCGCTGTCGTGCGTGTAGTGAGCGAATTTCGCCGCGCTATTTTATCGTCGAGTTACTGATGGCGCTCTTTGCCGTGGCGTTATTTTACTGGTTCGGTCTGACCTTCAGCTTTTCAGTAAGTTTGATCTTCGTTGCCGCGTTGATCGTGATTTCCTTCATCGATCTCGATGTCCGCATCGTCCCGGATGTGATCAGTTTACCCGGCATCGTTCTTGGCTTAGTTTTTTCGGCTGTCGGCTATTTCTTCTTTCGTAACGAGTTGAGCATCGTTCCATCGCCGCTGAGCTCTCTGATTGGCATTCTCACCGGTGGCGGTTTCTTGCTGGCCACGGCATGGGTCTATGAGAAGATTACCGGTGTCGAAGGCATGGGCGGCGGCGATATCAAACTACTCGCGATGATCGGCGCGTTTCTCGGTTGGCCGGCGATTCCCGTAACGCTTTTTATCGCGTCGTTGCTTGGTTCGGTAGTCGGTATCGCTTGCATGGTAGCGACCGGGGCCGGCCGGAGGTTGGCATTGCCGTTCGCGCCTTTTCTCTGCTCCGGGGCGCTGGCCTACCTGTTTTATGCCAACGAGATCATCGAACTCTATCTCCCTTCTCGTTAGCATCCGCGCCCCCGCAAATAGCAAAATTCGTCACCGGCACGGATTTCGTCAATCCATCAAATCTCCCTATTGCTGCGTTTGGGACGGAACTGACCAGATGCGCTCAAACATTACACA
>Ga0137437_1000780_pt1 | contig 10526 bp, 8 predicted proteins | sample EasRivERMGT138_2_FD_102332 | JGI IMG/M metagenome (GOLD analysis project Ga0137437, IMG submission 102332) | Soil microbial communities from meander-bound floodplain in the East River, Colorado, USA - East River MetaG ERMGT138_2 | ecosystem: Environmental > Terrestrial > Soil > Floodplain ...
ACGATCGTCGCGCCCTCCTCGATCGCCACCTCGAAGTCGTTCGACATCCCCATCGAGAGGCCGCTCGCGGCGGGGGGGAGGATCCCCTCGGCGCGCAGCGAGGCCGACCAGCGCGCCAGCTCGCGGAAGTGGGGGCGCGCCAGCTCGGGGTCGTCGGCGATCGGCGCGATCGTCATCAGGCCGCGCAGCTCGAGCTCCGACGCCGCCGCGACGCCGCACGCGAGCGCCGGCAGGTCGTCGGGGTCGACGCCGTGCTTCTGCGGTTCGCGGGCGAGGTTGACCTCGATCCAGACCGGCCAGCGCCGCCCGATCCGGGCCGCCTCGCGCTGCACCACCTCGATCAGGTCGAAGCGGTCGACGGCGTGGAACTCGGCGGCCGACTCGACCGCCTTGCGCGCCTTGTTGGTCTGGAGCGAGCCGATCAGGTGGAAACGCCCCCGCGCGAGCAGCGCCGGCGGGCGCGCGACCAGCCGCTGGACCCGGTTCTCAGCGACTTCCCTCACCCCGAGGTCGAAAAGCTCGGCCACCACGTCGTCCGGGACCAGCTTGACGACGGCGAGGAGCTCCGGAGGCGGCCGGCCGGAGCGAGCGGCGGCGGCGGCGATGCGGGCGCGGGTCCGCTCCAGCCGCGTCGCCAGCGGGCTCGAGCCTTGATTCGAAACCGCGTTCAACGGATCATCCTGCGCCTTCCGCGCCGGCCGTTACCCCGTGCAGCGACCCGAGGTACGACGGCGCGAGCTCGTTCAACCATAGGGCTTCGAGGTCTTCCATGTCGACTGCGCGCCCCCTGGGACTGCTCGCGTCCGGACTCGGCCTCGTCCTGCCCGGAGCCGCCGCAGCCCTCCTCGCCGCCGCCTGTTCGAGCACGTCGGACAAGGCCGCCGCGCAGCCTGAGTCGGCCGAGACGGCCCAGCCGCCCCCGGCTCCGACGCGCGAGGAGCTGACGCCGACGATCGACGCGCTCGTCGCGGGCGGCCGCTTCCACGGCGAGCTGTGGCGCATGAACCTGAGCGAGCGCAACAGCAAGCCGACCGAGGCGAGGAAGCTCACCATCGACGGCGACCTCGTGCTCGTCGAGGACCAGGTCCACGAGGTCCACGCGCTCGACCGCGATTCGGGCGTCCACCGCTGGGTGCTGACGCTCGCCCGCCCGACCACCCTGCCGGTCGGCGGCAACGCCTCGAGCACGACCTTCGTGTCGACCGACGAGGTGGTCGGCGTCGACCGCCGGACCGGCGCGCGCCGGCAGATGCGCAGCTCGCAGCACCTCGACTTCTTTCCGTCGACCCGCGCAGTCACCGTCGGCGGGACCGCCTACGTCGGCCGCCTCGCCCCGATGGGGGTGCAGGCGGTGAACCTCGCGTCGGGCGCGTCGGGCTGGGAGTACCCGACGAAGTCCGAGGTCGTCGACCTCGTGTCGGTCGGCGACGGCCCCACCGCGCAGATGGTCGGAGTCACCGCCGAGGGGCTCCTCTTCGCGCTGCCGCCCCGCCCGGCCATCGAGACGAGCTGGGCGCCGACGGAGAACTGGTTCCGGCGCCTGGCCGGGACCAACGTCGTGACGCCGCTCGCGCACTCCGGCAACAGCCTCTGCTTCGGGTCGTCGAACGGCTTCCTCTTCCACGTCGACTCGCGCAGCGGCCAGATCCGCTGGAAGGTCCCGTGCGGGAGCGACCTGCACCGCCTCGAGGCGACCATCGCGGGGAACGCGATCTTCCAGCGGTCGGACGACACGCTCCACGCGTTCGCGGCCGACAGCGGCAAGGAGCTCTGGACGGTCGAGGGCGGCCTGCGCGTGATCACGCGCATCGGCGACAACTGCTACGTCGACATGGGCCACGGCAAGGTCAGCGTGCGGCGCGCCCAGAACGGCGCCGAGGTCGCCACCTTCTCGACCAGCAGCCTCATCTACGTGCCGACGATCCAGGGCGGCGGCGTCTTCGTCGCGAGCGACGGAGTGAACGTCTTCGCGCTGAACTGAGGCGCGCCTCGTCCTAAGGGAAGCGGGCGCGGCAGCGCCAGGATCCCGGCGCCGGCGCGAACGTCGCCGGCCGCGCGACCCTCCTCGCTCCCGGCACCCAGACGGGCGTGTCGTCGATGCAGACGATCGGCCAGCAGTCGCGCTCGCCGGGGTGCGCGAGCTCGTTCACGAGGCGCGACAACGCCGTCGAGCCGCCGTTCGAATGGGCGATGCGTTCGCCGGGGCGCCGCGCGCGGACCGTGACGGTCGGGCCGGCCGGGATCCAGATCGCGAGCGGAGCGCCGTCGCGCTCGGAAGCGAAGTCCTTCGGCGCGTCGTCCGCCGCGATCTCCACGGTCGAACCGGAGAGGCGCGCGGAACCTCCGGGCTCGAGGCGATGGACGGCGCGGTCGGGCGCGGGCGCGCGCTGGCCGTCGTGAAGCAGCAGGGAGTCGCCGGCGCGCTCGAGCACGAGGTCGCCGGAGCGGCGCTGTCCGCGGCGCGAGCTTCGGAGCCATCGCACGAGCTCGCGCGAATCGCGGCCGCGCGCGAGCGTCCGGACCGCGGCGTCGCCCAGCCGCTCGACGGCCCACGCGCGCACGAGCTCGTGGACCAGCGCCGGCGAGAGGCGCGCGAGCGCCGCGACGTTCCGCAGGACGGCGCCCTCGCGCACGCTGCGGCGCGCTTCGAACGGTGCGCCGCCGGCGGCCGCGGCGATGCGCCGCAGCGCGCGCGCGGCGAGGCGCGAGAGCGCGGGCGCGCGCGCGAGCAGCGGGTCGCCGCGCTGCGCGAAGCGGGGGAGCAGGCGGTGGCGGATCGCGTTGCGGCGCAGCCGCAGGTCGTCGTTCGAGGCGTCCTCGACCCAGGGGATCGAGCGGTCTCGCAGCCGCGCGCGCAGCGCGTCGGGAGGTTCCGCGAGCAGCGGCCTCCACCACGTCACTCCGCCCCCGTCGCGCACCTCGCTCATCGCCGCGAGCGCGCGCAGGCCGCCGCCGCGCGCGACCATCAAGAGCTGCGTCTCGACCTGGTCCCGCGCATGGTGGGCGAGCGCGACGACGCGCGCGCCGAGGCGATGCGCCAACTCGACGAGCAGGCGGCGGCGCGTCGCGCGCGCGGCCGCCTCGGGGATCTTCGCGCCCGGGCGCCAGGCGGCCGGAGGTGCGCCGTCCAGGACGTGCAGCGGCGCGCCGATCCGCCGCGAAAGTTCGCGGAGCGCCGCGACCTCCTGCGCGGCCGCGTCGGGCCGATAGCCGTGCCGCACGTGGGCGAGATGGAGGGGCCCCACCTTTGCATCCGCGAGCAGCAGGGCGAGCGCCGTCGAGTCGGCGCCCGCCGACACCGCGACGACGACCGGCCCGCTCGCGGGAGGGCTGAGGCGAATGGACAGTTCGGACGCGGCCATCTAGTCTTTTCGCCCCTTCCAGGGCCCAAGTCGCATTCCAGGAGACGTCAGGTCATGGCCATCCGGATCGGGATCAACGGCTTCGGACGCATCGGCCGCAACGTCTTCCGCATCATGTGCGCGCAGCCGAAGGAGTTCGAGGTCGTCGCGATCAACGACCTGACCGACCCGGCGGGTCTCGCGCACCTGCTCAAGTACGACTCGATCTTCGGCCGCTTCCCCGGGAAGGTCGCGTCGGGCGAGGGCTACCTCGAGGTCGACGGCCGGCGCGTGAAGGTCATTGCCGAGAAGGACCCGGCGAAGCTGCCCTGGAAGGAGCTCGCGATCGACTTCGCCGTCGAGTCGACCGGCGTCTTCACCAGCAAGGCCGACTGCCAGAAGCACGTCGCGGCCGGCGCGAAGAAGGTGCTGCTCACCGTCCCGCCCAAGGACGACGTCGACCGGATGGTCGTGCTCGGGGTCAACGACGACCAGCTGCTCCCGACCGACCTGATCCTCTCCAACGCCTCGTGCACGACCAACTGCGTCGCGCCGGTCGCCAAGGTGCTGCACGACAAGTTCGGCATCGACCACGGCTTCATGACGACGGTGCACGCCTACACCAACGACCAGCGCGTCTCCGACCTGATCCACAAGGACCTGCGGCGCGCGCGCGCCGCGGCCGTGAACATCATCCCGACCTCGACCGGCGCGGCGCGCGCGGTCGGCAAGGTCCTGCCCGACCTGAAGGGCAGGCTCGACGGCACGTCGCTGCGCGTGCCGGTGCCGGACGGCTCGATCGTCGACCTCGTCTGCGAGCTCAAGAGCGACGCGACCAAGGAGTCGGTGAACGCCGCCTTCAAGGCCGCCGCGAGCGGGCCGATGAAGAACGTCCTCGAGTACACCGAGGACGAGATCGTCTCGAGCGACGTCATCGGCAACAGCCACTCGGCGGTCTTCGACGCCAAGTCGACGATGATGCTGGGTGCGCGCTCGGTGAAGGTCTTCGCCTGGTACGACAACGAGTTCGGCTACTCGTCGCGCGTCTGCGACCTGATCAAGCTCGCCCACGCGAAGAAGTGAGCGGGGCGGCCGCGATGCGCTTCCAGAAGCTCGGCGAGCTCGACGTCGCGAACCGCCGCGTCTTCGTCCGCGTCGACTTCAATGTGCCGCTCGACGAAATGGGTCGCATCACCGAGGACACGCGCATCCGCGCGGCGGTCCCGACGGTCCAGGACCTGGTGAAGCGCGGCGCCAAAGTCGTCCTCGCGAGCCACCTCGGCCGGCCGAAGAAGGGGCCGGAGCCGGGGCTGCGCCTCGCGCCCTGCGCGATGCGCCTGTCGGAGCTGCTCGGGAAACCGGTCCTCGCGCTGAGCGAGTGCATCGGGCCCGAGGTCTCGAAGGTGCTCGCCGCGATGAAGGCGGGCGACGTCGTCCTGCTCGAGAACGTCCGCTTCCACCCGGAGGAGGAGAAGGGCGACGCCGCCTTCGCCGCGCAGCTCGCGAACGGGGCGGAGCGCTACGTGAACGACGCGTTCGGGACGGCGCACCGCGCCCACGCGAGCGTCACCGGCGTCGCAGCGTTGCTCCCTCCGAAGGCGCGCGCGGCCGGGCTCCTGATGGAGAAGGAGATCGCCGCGCTCGACCGCCTGCTCGCGAACGTGCAGAAGCCGTTCGTCGCGGTGCTGGGCGGCGCCAAGGCCTCCGACAAGATCAAGGTCGTCGACCAGCTCCTCGATCGCGTCGACGCGCTCCTGATCGGCGGCGGGATGGCCTACACGTTCCTCGCCGCGCAGGGCAGGAAGATCGGCGCGAGCAAGCTCGAGAAGGAGCGCCTCGACGTCGCCAAGGCGGCGCTCTCCAAAGCTGCGGCGCGCCAGGTCCGACTGCTCCTGCCGGTCGACCACGTCGCGGCGGCGAGCTTCAGCGAGAAGGCGCAGCCCGAACGGATCGACGGCGTCGACATCCCCGACGGGAAGCTCGGCCTCGACGTCGGCCCGAAGACCATCGCGGCGTTCCAGAAGGAGATCGCCGGCGCGAAGACCGTGGTCTGGAACGGTCCGCTCGGCGTCTTCGAATGGGCGAACTTCGCGGCCGGCTCGAAGGCGATCGCCGAGGCGATCGCGGCCAACCGGAACACGACGGTGGTCGGCGGCGGCGACTCGGTCGCCGTGATCGAGAAGTTCGGCCTCGAAGGCCGCTTCACCCACGTCTCGACCGGGGGCGGCGCTTTCCTCGAGGCGCTCGAGGGGGAGACGCTGCCGGGCGTGCAGGCGCTGCTCCTCGACTGAGCCGCAGCTCGCCGACCGTCGGCGTCGGCGCCGCGGCGCGCGGCCATCCCTTCGGAATCCGGGTCGGAGCGGCGCTGCGTGGATCGGCGCAGCGCCAGAGCCACACTCCCGCGAGCGGCGACGACAGGCCGATGCGCGGCGTCCAGACCAGCGTCATTTCGCGGGTCGCTCTCGTCGCGACGCGTTCCCGCGCCGGACCGGCGGCGATCCACGCGATCTCGTCGCGCGTGAGGTCGACGCCGTCGTGCTCGCGCGCGAAGGAGAACGCCGCCGCGAGGTTCCCCGGACCCGACGCGAGCCGGTCGTCGAGGTCGCCGCGCGCGAGCGCGTCGGCCGTCGCGCCCGGCTTCGTGCGCGCGCGCCTTCCCGCGCGCATCGCCTCGATCCCCTCGCGCGGCTCGGCCGCTCGCAGGAGGACCGCGGCGGCGTCGCGGCGCGAGCCGGCGACGACGTTGACGCAGAAGTGGGCGCCGTAGGTGAAGTAGACGTAGAGGCGGCCGAGCGGGCCGAACATGGTCGCGCAGCGCGGCGTCCGGCCGCGAAAGCTGTGGCTCGCCGGATCGAGGCGACCCGCGTACGCCTCGACCTCGACGATACGAGCCACCCGCAGGCTCGGGCCGTCGCGCCGGACCAGGAGCTTGCCGATCAGGTCGCGGGCGACGGCGTGGACGGGACGCGCGTAGAAGCTCCGCGGCAGCGGGCGATAGATTCCGCGCCCATGAGCGACCCGGACCTCCCGCGCACGCTGCCGATGGGTCTCCATCTGCCGGGGCTCCTCACGATCCTGAGCGAGCATCTCTACTCCGATCCGTCGGTGGCGCTGCGCGAGGCGCTGCAGAACGCCCACGATTCGTGCGAGCGGCGCCGCGTCGAGGGCCGGGAGGCAGCCTACCGGGCGCGCGTCGACGTCCGCTTCAGCGCGCGCGAGCGCTGGCTCGAGCTCGCCGACAACGGAAGCGGGCTCACGGAGGGGGAGATCGCCGAGTTCCTCGCGACGATCGGCCGATCGTACACGCGCGAGCTGCGCATGCGGCTCGAGGTCGGCGACGCGGACGAGGTCGCGGCGGCCGAGCAGCTCGTCGGCCAGTTCGGGCTCGGATTCCTCTCCGCCTTCCTGCTGGCGCGGCGCGTCGTCCTGACCACGCGCTCGTTCCGGCCCGGCAGCCCGACGCTGCGCTTCGTGTCGAGCGGCGGGCCGAGCTACGAGCTCGCGACGGTGGGGGAGGGGGCGGAGCCGGGACGCGCGGCCGCCGGCACGACGCTGCGCATGGAGCTCAAGCCCCACGCGCAGTTCCTCCTCGACCCCGACGTGCTCTCGCGGGCGATCCGGAGCTTCGTCGATTTCCTGCCGACGCCGGTCTTCCTGGGCGACGGCGAGGACGACGAGCCGGTCAACCGCGGCCGCGCGCCCTGGCACGGCGACGGCGGCGCGCCCGCGGAAGCGGCGAGCAACGAAGAGTACGTCGAGTTCGTGCGCGAACGCTTCGGCGTCGAGCCGCTCACGGTGGTGCCGCTCTCCGACGTCGTGCTGAAGCTCGGCGACGACAAGGTCACGATCCCGCTCTCGGGCGTCCTCTTCGTCCCGCCCGGCTCGATCACTTCGCTCCAGGAGTACGGCGACGTCGCGGTCTACGTGCGGCGCATGTTCCTCTGTGAACGCGAGCGCGACCTCCTGCCGGCGTGGGCGCGCTTCGTGCGCGGCGTGGTCGAGTCGCCGCGGCTGCGGCCGACGGTGAGCCGCGAGGCGCTGCGCCAGGACGAGACGTTCCGGCAGGTGCAGGCCGGGCTCGAGGCGGCGCTGCTCGCCCACTTCGAGGTGCTCGCGCGCGAGCAGCCGGCCGTGTGGAACGAGGTCGTCTTTGCGCACAACGACCTCATCAAGGGGTGGGCCGTCCAGGCGCCGCGCCTCTTCGAATGCGTCGCGGACCGGGTGCAGTTCGAGACGTCGCGCGGCCGCCTCACGCTGCCCGAGGTGCGCACCGTCAACGGCGGCGAGCTCCACTACTTCAGCGACGACGCCGGGCTGAACCAGGAGCGGCTCCTCTTCGAAGCGCGCGGCCGGGTCGTCGTCGACGCGTCGCGCTTCGCCGAGGAGGCGTTCCTGCGCCGCTACGCGGCGGCGCGCCCCGACGTGCGGCTCGCCCAGCTCACCTCCGGATCGACGGCCCTCTTCGCCGCGGCCGACGGTGCGCTGCCGGAGCTCCTGCGTCACTTCGAGGGGCGCGGCATCGCGGGTCGCGCGGTCCGCTTCGAACCGGCCACGCTGCCGGCGCTGCTGATCTATCCGCCGACGCACGACCGCGTCCGGCGCGTGCGCGACGCGCTGCAGCAGGGGTCGCTCGAGGGGCCGATCGGCGCGCTGCTGCGCGAGTACGTCGAGCGGCGCGGCGGCGACGGCGCGGGCCCGGTGCTCCACCTGAACGCCGGCAGCGCGCTGCTCGCCGAGCTCGAACGGCGCGGTCCGGCCGACCCGTCGTTCGCTCCGGCGGCCGACCTGCTGCTGCAGGGCGCGCGCTTCTTCGCCGGGAAGCAGCTCGCCGCCGAGGAGTCGCGCGGCGCCTTCGAGAGCGCGATGGCGTCGCTCGCGGCGCTGCTGAACCTCCCGTGAAAGACAGGCCGTGACGAGCGAGCGCCTGCGCCGCTGGGCCGAGCGGGAGCTCGCCGCCCTCTTCGCGGGAGGCCATCGGGAGCGCGTGCGCGCCTTCCTGGCGCTCGACGGCGACACCGACTTCCAGCGCCTCCCGCATTACGTCGACGCGCTGCGCCGCATGGCGGCCGACGCCGGGCGCGCCGGGCTCCACCCGTTCCAGGAGCTCCTGCGCTACCTCGCGGCGCGAACGCTCGCCTTCCCGCTCGACCGGCCGAAGGCGGCGCTGCCGGAGCTGGCGCAGCTGTGCGCCGACCTCGCGACCGGGCCGTCGCGCGGCTCGATCCTGCACGCGCTCGCCGACCTCGAGCTGCTGCGCTGCTTCCACAAGATCGACGCACCCGGCTGGCGCGCCGAGATCGTCGCCGGCGTGCGCTCGCTTTTTCCGAAGGTCGCCGAGGACGTCGGCCCGGCGAGCGAGCTGCTCGACGTCCTCTGGCGCACCGGGTACTGGTGCCGCGACGCCGAGCTGATGCGGGAGGGGACGCGGCTCGCCGACGGCCGGACCCGGCTCCTGCAGTACACGGGCTGCTACTGGCAGGCGCGCGAGCTCTCGCTGCGCGGCGACGCGCGCGAGGCGGCGGCGCTGCTGCGCGGGATGCTCGAGGCCAGAGCGGAGCTCGAGGAGCACGGCCGGAGCTGGCGCCACTACGTCGCCGTCGAGCTCGCGGCGCAGGAGGCGGCGCTCGGCGAGAGCGGGAGCGCGACGAAGCGTCTCGCCGAGGTGCGGCGCGACAGCGGCGAGCTGCACGATCCGATGCTCGCGTGGGACCTCGAGCGCGCCGAGGCCGACGTCGCGCGCAGCCGCGGCGACGCGCCGGCGGAGGTGGCGGCGTGGCGGCGCGGGCTCGCGGTGCTCGAAGACCTCGGCACCGATCGCCTCTCCGCGGAGTTCGCGCTCGCGCTCGGGGAGGCGGCGCAGCGCGCCGGCGACGCGGCCGGGCTCGACGAGGCGCGGCGGCGGATCGAGCGGCTCCTCCCGGAACTGCGCTCCGCCGCGGAGCTCGCGCCGAGGGCGGCGCGGCTGCGCCTATACTGAACCGCATGCCGCCGATCCGGATCGCGCCGTCGCTCCTGTCCGCCGATTTCGGCCGTCTTGCCGAGGAGGTCCGCCGCGTCGAGGACGCCGGGGCCGACCTGCTCCACGTCGACGTCATGGACGGCCACTTCGTCCCCAACCTGACGATCGGCCTGCCGGTGGTCGAGGCGCTGAAGCGCGTGGCCCGCCGGCCGCTCGACGTCCACATCATGATCTCGAACCCGCTCGAGTACGCGACCCGCTACGTCGAGGCGGGGGCGGCGGGGCTCACCTTCCACGTCGAGGCGACCGACCGGCCCGACGCGGTGATCGACGCGATCCTCGCGGCGGGCGGGCGGCCGGCGATGTCGGTGAACCCCGAGACTCCGGCCGAGCGCCTGCTGCCCTTCCTCGACCGGCTCGCGATGGTCCTCGTGATGAGCGTCCGCCCCGGCTTCGGCGGACAGAAGTTCATGCCGGAGGTTCTGCCGAAGTTCGCCCGCCTGCGCGCGGCCGGTTTTCGCGGCGACCTCGAGATCGACGGCGGCATCGGGCCGTCGACCGTCGCCGCGGCGGCCGCCGCGGGGGCGAACGTCTTCGTGGCGGGCAGCGCCGTGTTCGGCGCCGCCGACGTGAAGGCGCGCATCGGCGAGCTCCGCTCCGGCGCCGAACGCGCCGCGGCCGAGCGCGCCCCGGTCCGCTGAGAGGGATCCGACATGGCGTGGATGCGCTTCCGCAAGCGCGAGATGCCCGAAGGCCTGTGGACGAAGTGCGACGTCTGCAAGGAGATGCTCTTCCAGAAGGAGCTGCTCGAGGCGCAGAAGGTCTGCAAGAAGTGCGGCCACCACTTCCGGATGTCGGCGCAGGAGCGCATCGACTCGATCCTCGACCCCGAGTCCTTCGAGGAGGTCGCGGCCGACCTCGAGGCGGTCGACTCGCTCGGCTTCTCGGCGAAGGGCCAGTCCTACGTCGACAAGCTCAAGGACGAACAGAAGAAGACCGGCCGCAACGACGCGCTCGTCATCGGGACCGGCCGGCTGCGCGGCCGTCCGATCGTCTTCGGGGCGATGGAGTTCGAGTTCCTCGGCGGGTCGATGGGGGTGGTGGTCGGCCACAAGGTGCTGCTCGCGGCCGAGCTCGCGCTCGAGCGGCGCGCGCCGCTCGTGCTGGTCTGCGCGTCGGGCGGGGCGCGCATGCACGAGGGGGCGATCTCGCTGATGCAGATGCAG
>Ga0137437_1000781_pt1 | contig 10519 bp, 7 predicted proteins | sample EasRivERMGT138_2_FD_102332 | JGI IMG/M metagenome (GOLD analysis project Ga0137437, IMG submission 102332) | Soil microbial communities from meander-bound floodplain in the East River, Colorado, USA - East River MetaG ERMGT138_2 | ecosystem: Environmental > Terrestrial > Soil > Floodplain ...
CGCGGCGAGATCCCGCGCGCCCACGCCGTCGCCTGGATCGTCGCGCAGGTGAGCGGCCGGTAGAGGCCGCGTTCCGGCTCGCCGCCCCAGAAGTCCTCGCGGAAGTGGTCGAGGACCTGCGCGGGAGGCCGCTTCCAGCGCTCCTTCATGGCGAAGTGGGCGAGGTCGTCGCGGCTGAACGGGTAGGCGAGCGCTCTCCCGTACTCGGCGACGGCGAGCCCGCAGACCACGATCAACAGGAGGGAGAGGAGGAGCGTGACGCGGCGGTGCGGGGGTACAGCTTCGACCAGCGGATCCGGGCCTCCCATCGGCGTGGCATCATGCCGTGACGCCCCGAGAAAGTTTCGATGTCGATCGACCGGCCACGCGCCGCCGTGAAGCTCGTCCCGACGCTCGTCGTCGCCGCCGGCGTGTTGCTGCTGGCCGCGGCGGGTGGCGCGATCTGGCACTTCCTCCGGGACGGGAGCGGGCGCTCGGACAGTTCCACCGCCGCGACGCCGGGAGCGCGGCGCGACGCGGCACGCGTCGCCGCCGAGTCGGCGAAGACGGAGCCGGAAGAGGCGCACGGGCCGTCGCGCGAGGCCGATCCGGAGACGGAGAAGGCGCAAGACGCGTCGACGGTCGCGGCGGCCGCGGCGGCGGAGAAGTACGGGATCGACGTCAAGGTGGTGCGCCACAAGGACGGGCTCCCCGTTCCCGGCGCGAGAGTCGTCGTCCTCGATTCGAGGAAGACCCCGCTCGAAGAGCTGCTGCGGCTCGCCGCCGATCCGATCGAGCTGCGCACGCGCGCGTCGGCCCGCCTGCGCGCCGACGAGAACGGCCGGGTCCGCGTGGCGCGCCCCGTCGCGGGCGCGTGGGTGCTCGCGTTCGACGACGCCGGACGCGGCTGCATCGAGGTCGAGGCCTGGTCGTTCGCGCCGCAGCGTCTCGAGCTCATGCCGCGACTCACGGTCGCGGTGCGCGTCGTCGACGAGACGGGCGCGCCGTGCCGCGACGTCGAGGTCGCGCTGGTCCCGAAGGGCGACCCGCCGAGCCGATCGAAGTGGCGCGCGACGTCGGGAGCCGACGGCCTCGCGAAGATCGCCGACGTCGACCTCGCGTGGTCGCGCACGCGCTCGGCCTGGAAGGCGCCGAAGGCGCAGCCGTTCGAAGTCGGACCGACGCTCCTGATGCGGGAGCCGCCGACCGTCCCAGTCGACCTCGACGCGCTGCCGGCGGAGCCGCTGGTGCTGCAGCTGCCGGCGACGGGCGCGCTCGCATTCCAGGTCGTGGACCTCGCCGGCGAGCCGCTCGCCGCCGCCGGGAGCGTGAAAGTCATCGTCCCGAACGTCGGAAGGCTCGACGTCCCACTCGACTTGCAAGGCAAGGGCAGCGTGCCGCGCGTCGGGCTCGGCGGCGCCGGCGAGGCGCGGCCGCTGATTCCCGAGCGCGCGTGCGAAGTGGTGAAGTTCGCGGGTCCGACCCGCGCCGGCGACACGGTCGAGGTCGCGCTCCCGGCGGGCGTGATCGGGCCGATGGTCGTCGGCCACGTCACCGACGCCGCGGGCACGCCGCTCGGCGGATTCGACCTCGACGCGTCGCTCGACGCCTTCGACCGTGCACGCGACGGCACGCCGATAGGCAACAGCGCGCAACGGGTGAAGTGCGACGCCGACGGCGCCTTCCGGCTCGACTACAGCCGCGCGGGGATGCGGACCACCGTCGCGACGTCGCACCAGCTCTGGCTGCGCGCGCTGCGCGACTTCGACGAGCCGTTGGCGCAGCCGATCGAGGCGCGCTTCGACGTCGTGGTGCCGGAGAGCGGCGAGGTCGACGTCGGCGTCGTGAGGCTCGCGCCGCCGCCGCTGATCGTCGGCGGCCGCGTCGTCGACGACGACGGGCTGCCGGTCGAGGCGGCGGGCGTCCGCGTGCAGATCGACAAGCCCGTGCAGGAGCTCTACCGCATCGTCCACCTGATCGGCACGCGCAGCGCGGCCGACGGACGCTTCGAGATCCGCGGCGAGATCCCGCCCGGTCGCCTCAAGGTCGTCGCTTCGCGCGGCGGCTTCCTTGCCGCGAAGCCGGTCGCGTTCGACGCCGGCGCGCCGGACGTCACGCTGCAGCTGCGCATGGGCGGCGGCGTCGCGGGCTTCGTACGGCTGCCCGAAGGATTCGCGTTCGAGCTCCTGTTCGCTCGCCTGCGCCTCGCGTCGGACAACGGCCGCACGTCGGAAGTCCAGCGCGTCGATCCGGACGGCAGGTTCGAGTTCGGGCTGCTCCTGCCGGAGCTGTGGGACTTCGAGCTCTTGCTCGGCAAGGAGGCCGACGCCGCGGAGCGGCTGGTCCTCTTCCATCAGGTCGCCGTCCACCGGGCCGAGCAGACGCAGGATCCGCGGCTGCAGGAGCTCGACCTCGCGTCGCTCGCCCACCTCGTCGACGTCGCCGTGCGCGTGCCAGGCGGCGAGCTCGCGCCGGGTGGCGCGATCGGGCGCGCCGCCGTCTTCGCCGACGGGAAGCGCGGCACGCTCTCGATCCCGCTCAAGGGAGGGCGCGCGCTCGTCCCCTGCCTCACCGTGCCGGTGCCGCTGCAGGTCGTCGTGCCCGGCTTCCTCGCGCAGACGGTGCGGGCCAACGACGCGCCGATCGACGTCCTGCTCTACCGCGGGTATCCGCTGCGGCTGCGCATCTCGGGCTCGCTCTCGAAGTTCCCCGACCTCGTCGCGCTCCGCGTGAGCGCGGTCCCGCGCGACGACTCCATTGCATCCGTCGGCGCCGCCCCGTCCGCCCCGATCAAGGACGGCGAGGCGGCGCTCGTCGTCCCCTCGACCGGCCGCTACCGCGCCCGCATCACGTTCGGCCGCCCTCCCGACCCCAACGCCTCCCCCGACGAGGCGCGCCGCCGCGACCGCCGCACCCCCACCCCGGAGCTCGACTTCGAGGTGAAGGACGTCGCCGACGAGCAGGTGGTCGAGCTCAAGGTGAAGGGCTGACCGCGCGCCCCCGGATTTCGAGCAACTTCTCGGTTGCCTTTATTTCGACCTCCGGTAACGTGCAACTCATCGGTTGCTCGATTCCGGGCGGGCTCGGCTCGCCCTCCCCATCGTTCCGGAGGTCGGGATCCCATGACGCCGTCCCCTGCGCAGCAGCCCTCGTCGACCGACCAGATCCGCAAGGAAGTCGTGCTCCAGGCGCCGCGCTCGCGCGTGTGGCGGGCGCTCACCGACTCGAAGGAGTTCGGGGCGTGGTTCCGGATCGACTTCCAGGAGCCGTTCCGCGCCGGGAGGTCGCTCTCGGGGCGGGTCACCTATCCGGGCTACGAGCACATCGTCGGCACCTTCCAGATCGAGACGATCGAGCCGGGGACGCGCTTCACGTATCGCTGGCATCCGTACGCGGTCGATCCGAAGGTCGACTACTCGAAGGAGCCGACGACCCTCGTCGAGTTCACGCTCGAGGAGGTCAAGGGCGGGACGAAGCTCACCGTCGTCGAGTCGGGCTTCGACGCGATCCCGGCGGCGCGCCGCGCGACCGCGTTCAAGATGAACGGCGACGGCTGGGCGATCCAGGTGCAGAACATCGCCGAGTACGTGCGGAGCCGCGCGTGACGGCTACCGCCCGCGCGAAGCGGATCGACGGGGCCGCGCCGATCTTCGGCGCGCTCGGCGACGCGACGCGGCTGCGCCTCGTGAGCCGGCTCGTCGACGACGGCCCGCTCTCGATCGTGCAACTCACGGAGGGCGCGAAGATCACGCGGCAGGGCGTGACGAAGCACCTGCGCGTGCTCTCGGACGCCGGCGTCGCTCGCGACCGCTGGCGCGGCCGCGAGCGGATCTGGGAGCTCGACGGCCGCCGCCTCGAAATTGCACGGCAGTTCCTCGACCACGCCTCGCAGCGGTGGGACGAGACGCTGGGGCGGCTGCGCGCCTTCGTCGAGCGGGAGGCGCGTTGAGCCCAGGTCCGATCCGGGCCGCCGCGCGATTCCGGAAGGGGATCGCGCCTGAGCACGGTCGAATGGCGGCATGGACTCGCGCTCGAAGCTCCTTCTCGCGCTGCTCGCGCTGCTCGCGCTGCTCGCGGCGATCCCGCTCGCCGCGAGCCGCACGTCTCCGGCGCCGATCCAGGCCCAGGCCGCCGCTCCGCACGGCTTCTTCCGGACCGAGAAGCGGCAGGGGCGCTGGTGGCTGATCGACCCGGACGGGAAGCCGTTCCTGTCGAAGGGCGTCGCGAGCGTCACCTTCAACGGCGACCGGATCCGCGACACGACGCGCGCTCCGTACGGCGAGACGGCGCGCGCCCGGTACGGCACGGCCGAGGCGTGGCGCGCGGCGACCGCGGAGCGCCTCGTCAGCTGGGGCGTCAACACCGTCGGCGCCTGGTCGGACGACGGCTTCACGACGATCGACGTCGACGGCAAGCACCTCGCCTGCACGCCGATCCTGAACCTCGGCGCGAAGTACGTGTCCGCGCGGATGAACGGCCGGGCGTGGCTCGAGGGGATCTTTCCCGACGTCTTCGACCCGGACTTCGCGGTGCTCGCGCGGCAGGTCGCGCAGAGGCAGTGCGCGCCGCGCAAGGACGATCCGTGGCTGATCGGCTGGTTCACCGACAACGAGCTGCGCTGGGGGCCCGACTGGCGCGGTGACGGCGAGCTGCTCGAGCTGTTCCTCGACCTGCCCGAGTCCGCGCCCGGACGGCGCGCCGCCGTGGCGCTGCTGCGCGAGCGCTACGCCGACGTCGCGAAGCTCGACGACGTCTGGGGGACGCGGTTCAAGAGCTGGGAGGAGCTCGAGGCGGCGAGCGCCGTCCGGGGCTCCGGCGCGGTGCGCCGCAAGTACCTGCAGAACGAGGCCGCTCAGAAGAAGACGAGCTCGGTCGACCGCCGGCGCGTCGCGTTCGCCGCCGACTGCGACGCGTTCCTCGCGCGCGTCGCCGAGCTCTACTTCCAGATCACGGAGGACGCGATCCGCGCGGCCGACCCGAACCACATGGTCTTCGGCTGCCGGTTCGCCTACCTGCCCACCCCCCCGGTGATCGCCGCCGCCTCGAAGCACGTCGCCGTCGTCTCGTTCAACGCGTACGGCAAGGATCCGCGCTGGCTGATCGGCCAGTACTCGGCGTTCGGAAAGCCGCTGCTGATCGGCGAGTTCAGCTTCCGCAGCCGCGACAGCGGCCTGCCCAACAAGAAGGGCGCCGGCCCCCTCGTCGCGACGCTGATCGACCGAGCCATCGGCTTCGAGCAGTACGTCTACTTCGCGCTCGACCAGCCCGACGTCGTCGGTTACCACTGGTTCCAGTACGCCGACGAGCCCCGCGAGGGCCGCCCCGACGGCGAGGACTCGAACTACGGCCTCGTGAACATGAAGGACGAGCCGTACGAGGCGCTGACGCGCAAGATGACGATCGTCAACGCGAAGGCGGACGAGTTCCACGCGCGGTAGGCGGGCGCGCGACCGCGTCGATCACTCGCGCGAGCGGAGCCTCCCGACCAGCCGGTCCCAGCAGTCGCGGTCGGGCGTGATCACGAAGGTCTGCTCGTCGGCGCGATCCTGTACGTCGATCGTCGTGTCGAGCAGGTGCGACTCCTCGACGTTCTCCTCGCCGTTCACGCCCTCGCGTCGGATCCGGAAGACGAGCGGCCACGAGCCCGGTTCGGCGAGCTCGAAGCGGAGGTCGGCGCCGGGGCGGATCTCGACGGTGCGCAGTTCGTCCCGATCCCAAACGAAGTGCGGCAACTCTGAGACGCCGACGTCGAGCCGTGCCTCGAGCTGCGAAGCGTCCGGCATCTCGAAGCCGGGCGCGAGCGCGAGGCGGATCGGGATGCCGCGCTTCAGGACGACGCGCTTCGAGTCGGAGCGCGGGTCGAGGACGAGCGGACGGAAGCGCTGCACGACGATCTCGGTCCGGACGTCGTTTCCTGCGAGGGTCAGCAGATCCGCGCGGCCGTCCTCGAACCTGTCCGACGATTCGAACGCCGCATCGCCTTCACGCGAGGTTCGGACGAAGCCGGAGAGCGGACGGCCGGCGGCGTCGACGACGTCGAGGTGCAGGCGCCGCAGCCTTCCCCGCAGGTCGACGTCGAGGAGACGCGGTTCGCGCAGGTGCTGTGCGGGCGCGACCTCGAACGGCGCGGATTCGTGCAGCACGACGTCCGGGTCGACGTCCGAGAAGCTGCTCCACGTGATCTCGATCGAGTGCAGGCCGGCGGGGACGTTGCGGACGGTCGCACGTCCGTTCACGTCGATCCAGGCATTCGAATCGTGCTCGTGCGGATCTCGGTTGCCGTCGAGACGGACGCGCAGACGACACGGATCGATCGGTACGTCGACCCGGACGGAGACCGCGACGGAGCTGCGTGCATCGGGCGAGTCGACGGCTTCTGGCGCCGTCGCATCGGACGAGTCGTCCGGAATCGCGACCGACGCATCTTTCGCCGAGGTCGCCACGGCGCCATCGACCGGAGCACCGAACCATTCCGCACGCAGGACGACGTGCGTCGACTCGCCGGCCGTCGTCGGACCACGGACGGTCGTCGCGTCGGCGCTCGCGCCGACCGGCTTCAGGTCGTCGAACGTGAACGACCTTGCGCTCGACCCGATCTCGAGTCGGAAGTTCAGTGTGGCGCCGAGTTCGACGCGATCGAGGCGGCAATGGCCGTCGACGAATGGAACCTCCAGCGATCGCTCCGGCCAATCCTGAACCCAATCGGGAGCGCGGCCGACGCGACGCCAGGAGCCCTCGACGAAGAGCCCGACCGAGAATGCTGGACCCGAGTCCTTCCGCAACGGCCGCCCTTGCGCGTCCTGCAGCTCCACTTCGACCGATCCGCATTCGGGCAGCACGAACTTCACCGGCTCGAGCACCGGCGCGTCGGCGCCGCGCAGCTCCCTGCCGATGATCAGCAAGCCGAGCATCACGAGATCGCGCCGCCCGCAGGTGCGATGGACGCCGCGCTCGAGCTCGAGCGCGGGAATGGCGAAGCGGCCGTCCGCGCCGGTGGTCCCGACCGTCGCCCCGATGGACTCCGGATCGAGCGAGCACTTCGCCATCTGGATCGGCACGCCCGCTTGCGGCCGGCCGTCCCGGTTGACCACCTCGACGAGCAACGAGCGCGGCGCGATCGGAACGACGTGTTCCGCGCGGTCGTGGACTTCGACCGTCGTGCGGCCGAACTTCTCTCCGCTCCAGACGAACACGGAGAGCGGCGCCGTCGGGTCCGCGACGCGCGCAAGGCCTTCGCAGCCAGTCGCCCAAGCGCTTCCCTCGCGTCTCAGGAGCGAGCGCGCGTTGCGCTCCTCCCCGTCCTCGTAGTCGGTGTCGGCATACGTGAAGAGGTACTCGTCGATCGAGACCACCAGCGCATCCCCGACCGGCTTCCCGCTCACCGCATCGACCACGCGGATCGGGACGCCGTCCGCCGGCGCGGGCTGGAGCACGAGGCCATAGGACTTCGCGAGCTCGGCGGCGGAGAGCGGCGCGGCCGGTTCGGGCGGCGCGGGATTCGTCGAGCCGCAACGGATTGCGGTCGCGAACGCGAGGCACACGGAAGCACGATCGATCCGCCCTGGTCGCATCGACCCGACCTCCTCGACGCCGTCCCGCTTCCGCGACGATATGCGGCGCGTCCGCGCTTCCAGTAACGCCGCAAAGCCTCGGGATCGTTCACTCGAAGCGAGAGCGCGCCGCGCACGGTAATTTGGTCGAGCTTCCCTTTCTCCTCGGGGTCCCCGATGCCGCTCGTTCGCGTCGAAGTGACCCCGAGCGACCGGCCGCTGCCGGCGAACGTCGCCCGGTTCGTCCGTGGCGCCGACCGGCGGATCGACGACTTCAACGAGCAGCGGGTCAAGCGCCCGCTCCACGCCTTCGTGTCGAGCGATCTCGAGGGCACCTGGCGGATGATCGACGCGATCGCGCGCGGGAAGCTCGCGCCGGGACGCTCCTTCTGCGAATGGGGCTGCGGATTCGCGGCGGTCGCGGGGCTCGCCGCGCTCTGCGGCTTCGACGCGTGCGGCATCGAGATCGAGGGCGACCTCGTCGACGAGGCGAACCGCCTGATGACCGCCTTCTCGCTGAGCGTCCCGATCGCGAAGGGCAACTTCGTGCCGCAGGACGCCGGCGAGCTCGCCGACTGCACCAGCGAGTTCACCTACCTCTCCGAACGGGGCCCCGACGGCCATATGGCGCTGCGGCGCGACCCCGACGACTTCGACCTCGTCTTCGCCTATCCGTGGCCGGGCTCGGAGGACGTGATCTACCGCCTCTTCGACGCCTTCGCGGCGACGGAGGCGCTGCTGCTCACGTTCCACGGGAGCGAGGGGCTGCGCGTCGACCGCAAGGTCGAGAACCGGGAGTGGCGGCGGCGCTGAACGCCCACGCCGCGCGGGACGAGTCGTTCAGTTCGGCCGGGGCGCGTAGTACTTGTCGTAGAAGCCGTCGAGCGCGCGCGCCGCGGCCTGCTGCTGCTCCGCGGTGACCGGCTCGCCGGCGATCCGGCGCCGCTCCACGTCGAGGTAGCCCTTGAAGACGACGTAGCTCTCGCGGATCAGCGGCGCGGCGCGCGCCAGCATCGGATCGTCCGTCCCGCTCGGCCGCTGTCCGTTCGCCTGCTCGAAGAGCGCCTCGGTGAGCTCGAGCGACCGCTCGTACTGCCGGTTCATCTGGGCCAGCGCGAGCAGCGCGTTCTGCAGCTGCCGGTCGGTCTCGTCGCGATAGGGCTGGTGGTCGGGCCAGGTCGGGAGGTCGTGGTACTCGAAGCGGTCGGTCGCGGCCTTCTTCGGCGCGACGCCCTCGTTCGCGAGCAGGTCGTAGACCCACGCCGCGACGCGCAGGTTCGCCGGCTTGGTCGGGTGGACGTAGTCGAGGAAGAGGTCGAAGCCGGGCGCCGCGTTCTGCGTCGCGGCGGAGAAGAGGCGCTCGAGGTCGAGCAGCAGGACGCCGCGGCCGCGGTTCTCCTGCGCGAGCTCCCGGATCGTCTCGTTGAACGCGCCGATGGCGCGGAACGGGTTCAGGTCGAGGTCGCGCGCCTTGCCGTACGCGTCGCGCGCCGCCGCCTTCTGCCCGTCGGCCTCGAGCAGCCGCCCGAGCCAGAACCACGACTCGGCGTGCTCACCCTCCATCGCGAGGGCCTGCCGCATCTGGTCGATGCCGTGCGCGCAGTCGCCCTGCTCGAGGCCGCGGCGCGCCTCGTCGCAGTGGCGCTGCCACTCCTGGCGCGCGTCGCCTTCGAGGCGGTTGCGCGAGACGGTCGGGAGCCAGTCGCGCAGGTTCACCGGCACCGTGCAGAGCACGAGCGGGACGTGGTGGCGCTGCGCCGCCTCGACCATGTGCTCGAAGCTGATCTTGAAGTGCTCCTTCACCTTCGCGAACTGCGCGGGGTCCTCGCGCAGCCGGAGCGCCTGCTGGTGCATCTTCTTCCAGAGCGTCTGCGCCTCGCCGCGCAGCTCCTCGCCACGCAGCTCCATGCGGCGATGGGCGAGGCCGACCAGGGCCTGCGTGACCCGCAGATGGCTCGCGAGCGAGTCGACCCACGCGCCGGCGGAGTCGTAGCTGCGATCCTCCAGGAACTCGTTGTTGCCCTCCCACACGAGGATGGCGTCGGGCTGCATCTCGACGACCTCGTCGAGGATCCGGCGGGTGCGATAGGCGGCGAAGCCGTGCGCCGCGGCGTTGACCACCTCGACGTTCATGCCGGGATGGGCGGTCGCGAGCGCCTGCTTCAGGTAGGCCGTGAAGGTCTCGCCCTGCGGATGGGGCCAGCCGGCGCACGCGGACGACCCGACGCAGAAGATGCGCAGCGTATTGGCCGGCTTCTCGACGGCGATGCGGACGCTGCCGTGGGAATAGACGCGATCGTGCGTGATCGTGAAGTACTCCCTGCCGTCGATCGTCTGGCGCGAGAAGGCGGAGAGCGACGAGACGTTGACGTAGGGGTCGCGCACCTCGCTCCAGGCCGGCACGAGCCGCAGCGCGAGCTCGACCAGCAGCAGCAGCGCGACGGGGAGGCCGGCCGTCAGTCCGCGCAGGAGCCAGAGGCGGCGGCGCGAACGCGCTGCGCCGCGCGCTTCATCGCGCGAGGCTCCGACCGATGCGGCGGACGACGCTGGGACGGACGCAGGGACGCCTTGACTGGCGACCATGCGGCCTGGCTTCCGCACGGAAACAGTCATCCGAAGCCTCTCTCACGCTTCCTCCCATCTCCTTCCGGGGCGTCGGAGTACGACGCGAGGGGGGCACCGGTTCTCGGGAAGAACGCGCGCGGTCGATCCCTTACGACCGCTCGGACGACTCGTTGAAGTCCTCTTGTTCGCGAAAAGTGCAACGTGTCGCGTGTTCGGGGACAGAGCGCGACGCGTGCGGACGATTCCGAAGCTGGCGAGCTACGCGACGGCGGCGACGGAGTTCCGGGATTTCCGTGCGATCGATTCCGCGCGCGATCACTTCCAGGCGACGTCGATCTGCAGCTTCGTCACGCCGCGGACGACGCCGGACCACTGCCCGGTGCCGCCCATCTGCTGCATTCGTCCGACGCCCTTGCCGTACTCCG
>Ga0137437_1000783_pt1 | contig 10516 bp, 10 predicted proteins | sample EasRivERMGT138_2_FD_102332 | JGI IMG/M metagenome (GOLD analysis project Ga0137437, IMG submission 102332) | Soil microbial communities from meander-bound floodplain in the East River, Colorado, USA - East River MetaG ERMGT138_2 | ecosystem: Environmental > Terrestrial > Soil > Floodplain ...
CGTTAGATCGAAATCTCGCTCGTGGTCTTTCGGTATTCTTGAACTCAACGCCGTTGGATAGTTATTTCCGGCAATTCAACGGTCACACCCAGGTCAATGCGACGGATCTCCGGTCACTCCGGTATCCCACAAGAGATGCACTCGTTAAGCTGGGCCAGAGAGTTGGACAGATTCTTCCGGCTCAAGGTGTCATCGACTCCATCGTTGCAGAGACCATCGGGATACCGTGATGGCAAACGTCAGGTCACGCCGCATCAAGGAAGCACAGGCAATCCTTACTGCGTTCGGATTGCCCGCAGAGCAGCGAAACGAACGGGCAGCCCTAACCTTGCTGGCCCTTCTCGACCTTCCTGCGACTAAGCCCTGGGAGATTGCCAATGATCCGTTACGGGGCGTCACGCCAATCATGGAATTCGTAGCCACTCATTACAAAAAGAAATGGGCGCCTAATACACGGGAAACGGTCCGACGATTTACGCTGCATCAGTTCGAGCAGGCGGGCCTAGTAATAGCGAATCCTGACGAGCTGCAGCGACCAACGAATAGTCCGAAATATTGCTATCAAATTGAACCTCGTGCCTTGGCTGTCATCCGACGATTTGGTAGGCGGGAATGGGACAACGCTCTTCGGCGCTATTTGGCTGATATTCACACGCTTGCTCAAAAGTACAAACAGGCGCGCGACATGCAGCGAATTCCGCTTGACCTAGCTCCTGGAGCGACCATTCGACTTTCTGCGGGTGGACAGAATGTTTTGATCCAAAGAATCATCAGAGAGTTCTGCCAGCGATTTACGCCGGGTGCGAAACCAATATACGTCGGAGATACGAACAAAAAGTGGGCCTATTTCGATCACACTTATTTACAAACCCTGGGTGTTTCCGTCGAGGAGCATGGCAAGATGCCAGATGTCGTTGTGCATTTTAGAGAGCGGAACTGGCTTGTTCTTATTGAGGCGGTAACAAGTCACGGCCCGGTAAGTCCAAAGCGATTGACCGAGTTGAAAAATCTTTTCGCCAGTAGCAAAGCCGGCTTAGTGTTTGTAACTGCTTTCCTCGATCGAAGAGGTTTGTTGAGGTATATCGGTGACGTGGCATGGGAGACTGAGGTGTGGGTTGCCGATGCCCCGGATCACATGATTCATTTCAACGGCGAGCGGTTTCTGGGACCATACTAGACAGAGGTGGCTGGGCCTTTCAGCTTTTCTATTTGCTGCGGGATTGAGCAACTCAGACCCGGCCATGGATATGCCTTCTAACGCAGACGAGTTGCGCCGTGAACTGGCACGGCTCCGCGAAGAGAACGCCGAATTGCGGAAGCGCTTGGGCCTCTCCATTCACGGCCCGTCGCGCAACTATCAACGCAAATCCGATCCCGCCACCGCAAACACGAAACCGATCGGGTCACTCACTGCTGATTCTCCCGCTATCGAAAAGATCGCCTTGTTTCGAAATCTCTTCCGCGGACGAGACGATGTGTTTGCGCTTTATTGGAGCAACGAACAGACCGGTAAAAAGGGTTATTCCCCGGCGATCGAGGATCCGTGGAACCAGGTGAAGGGGAAACCAAAAAAATATATTCCTTTGACGGACGCACTCATTCACGATCACTTGATCGGCGAAAAAGTCATAGGGTGTTACCCATTGCTGAAGGACAATAGCTGCTGGTTCTTGGCTTGTGACTTCGACAAAGACGGGTGGGTCTTGGATAGCTTGGCGTTCCTCGATGTCTGCAAGCGATTCGGCATACCCGCCCATCTTGAACGGTCTCGTTCAGGTAACGGTGGCCACGTCTGGATTTTCTATGCCACACCGGTGTCAGCGGTTTCCGCTCGGCAACTTGGAATGAGACTACTCAGAGAAACCATGAATCTCCGCGCCGAGGTCGATCTTGTTAGCTACGACCGATTGTTCCCCAATCAGGACTTCGTGCCAGCGGGTGGATTTGGAAATCTCATAGCATTGCCACTACAAAAGAAAAGCCGAGCTGAAGGAAATACCGAGTTCGTCGATCCCGAAGAACCCGAGCTGAGTTCCTATCCAGACCAATGGGCTTATCTCAGTGGCGTGGAGCGACTCTCTCCCGCACATCTCGATGATTTGCTTGCAAGAATACCTGCGTTGACGATTGGACCAGGATTTTCGGAAAGCAAATCTCTTTTTGCTCGAAAGAGATATCCTGCTCCCAAAAAAGTTCACGCGGTGTTCGCTGCATCGATAATCTTGGAGAAAGCCGGAATGCCGCCGTGGATGCTTTCTCAGATCAAGCATTTGGCGTCTTTGCATAATCCCAAGTTTTACGAACGGCAAAAGCTTCGACTGTCGACATTCCAAATTCCAAGTTTCATCAGGTGCTACGACGAGGACATTGCTTCTATCCATCTACCCCGTGGACTGCTCCAAGATATTCTCGACTTAGCAAAAGATGCCGGCATCGCAACAGAAAGCAGTAACGACACTCATGCGCCATGAATTGGGAGTTTTGGTGGCGCCGCCGGGAGCTGGAAAAACCGTGATGGGTTGTTACATGATCGCCAAACGAAATTTGCCAACACTTATCCTGGCGCACCGGAAACCGATCCTGGAACAGTGGCGCGTGCAGTTGATGAAATTGTTGGGTTTTGCTCCGCGAGAAATTGGCCAAGAAGGAGGCGGGAGGAGTCGTCTGAGCGGAATTGTCGATTTGGCCATGATTCAAAGTTTGAAAAAGATTGACGACATAAGTGATATCTTCAGGAAATACGGCTTCGTGGTCGTGGACGAATGCCACCATCTACCGGCGTTCACGTTTGAAGACTGTATTAAAAGGGCACCGGTGCGCCACATGCTCGGGCTAACCGCTACGCCGTATCGCAGAGACGGACTGCAAAATATTGTGACCATGCAATGTGGACCGATTCGTTGCGCGATCGAGGAGACTGCGTCAGAATTATCTCTACGGCTAAACGTTCGAGAAACCACATTCACGTTTCCAAATGGAGACTCCTCTACAATCCACGACATCTTTCGTTCCTTGGTGAACGATGAGGAGCGCAACATATTGATCGAAGAAGACGTGTTGTCGGCGTTGAGAGACGGGCGTCGATGCTTGATTCTCAGTCAATGGAAGGAACATTGTCGGCTGCTCGCGGAGAGCTTAGCAAGAAGAGGCAAGTCTCCATTTGTCCTAAGTGGCGATGTCGGGAAAAAGGAACGATATTCAATTTTTAAGGCAATCGACAACGCGCGCCAGGAGGAGGCGCTTGTCGTGATCGCTACCGGCGAATTCCTGGGTGAGGGATTTGACTGCCCACAGTTGGACACTCTTTTTCTCGCGTTCCCGATTTCCTTCAAGGGAAAAGTCGTTCAGTATGTTGGTAGGACGTTGAGAAGCTATCAGGGTAAAGAAAGCGCATGGGTATACGACTATCTTGACGCAAAGGTGCCGGTTCTCAGCCGAATGCATGCGCGCCGCCTGAAGACTTACAAATCGCTGGGGTTTAGTCCTGGGCAAGCTATATTTTAAGTTGACCACGCGGCAACCAGCGTGATCAACCTCAGATTGAAAGGAGTCGGACATGACAAATTATGTTTACTCAGGTTCTAATCGTCGAGCGTTTTCCCATGTCGTCGCGCTTGCCGCGGCGATGTCTCTGTTTGTCGTCATGCCACGCGCGCTGTTGGCGCAGACGGCGGCCGGCACGACGCCGATGAAGATCGGCATTATAGGTGCCGGCAACATCGGCGGTACGGTCGGTGAGCTCTGGGTGAAAGCTGGCCACCAGGTGATGTTTTCGTCGAGAAATCCGGACCAGCTTAAACCGTTGGTCGATAAACTTGGACCTCTGGCGCGCGCCGGTACGGTGAAAGAAGCATTGACGTTCGGCGACGCCATTCTTGTCGCGGTGCCTTATGGCGCCATTCCCCAGATTGGCAGAGATTATGCGGCGGAGTTTGCCGGCAAGATCGTTCTCGATGCCACCAACGCGGTTTTGAATCGCGATGGCGAGGTAGCTAAGGAAGCGCGCGAAGTCGGCGTCGGCATTACATCGGCGAAGTATTTGTCCGGCGCGCGCATCGTGCGCGCGTTGAACCTGATGAGCTTTCGGCGCCTAGCCAGTAACGCTAATCGCGCCGGAGAGCGCATGGCGATTCCCATCGGCGGTGATGACCAGGAGGCGCTGAAGGTAGCCGCGAAGTTGGTGCGCGACGCCGGGTTCGATCCGGTGATCGTCGGGTCCCTCGAACGCACCAAGCTGTTCGCTCAAGGCGGGCCGTTGTACGGACAAGAGATTTCCGCCAGGGAGATGCAAGAGCGTCTCAAGACGCTGCCGTAAAGCGCTTTCGCTAAACCATCGGCTCGGCGCGGACGACAGTGTTTGAAGTGAAAAAATATTCGACGGGTCATTTGGAAGATTGCGTGGCGCTTCTTGCCAACGCCTTCGTTACCAATCCGCTTCATCTTGCCGCGTTCGGTGCAGGACGCATCGATCAGAACCGTTTATTCTTTCGCATAGGCCTGCGGCAAATGTTCTTGGGCCAAGCCTTTGTCGCGCTCGCCGACGGCGCGGTGGGTGGCTACGTTCATTTCAATGCCTCGCCTCACTGTCTGCCCGCGCCGGAGGAAGTTCCCCTTGCCGCTGCAACGTCGCTCAAGCCGCTCGGCGAGGCTATCCCTCAAGTTGTTCGGTGGTACAGCCGTTGGTGTCGGCTGGATCCCGACGAGCCGCATATTCATCTTGGCCCTATCGGCGTCGCTCCAAGTTTACAACGGCAAGGCACCGGCACGGCGTTGATGCGCCACTACGTCGCGTATCTTGCGCATGAAAATGCCGCCGGCTATCTCGAAACCGACCGACGGGAGAATGTCGAATTTTACCAAAAGTTTGGTTTTACCGTGCAGCGCGAAGAAGAACTTCTCGGCACGCCGATCTGGTACATGTGGCGGCCGAGTGAGGCGTCGGCAAAAAGTTAAGTCATGTCACGCCAATTCGCTCACCTCGTGAGCGATTTTTAAAATATCTTGGATTCTTCCACCTTCGTTTCCAAAGTTGCGAGAGCTTTTTCGATGAGGGCGACCCGCCAGCGCAGCTCTTCAGCCGGCGGCAGCTCGGGCTGGCCGACGGGATAGTGAAACTTGTTGCCGGCCATGATCCTGCCGACACCGACCTGTGAGGCAACGTTGGCGAGGCAGGTGATGAGCACTACCGGGATGCCTTTTTTTTCTATCTCTTTACCGATCGTAGCGCCGCTACGCGTGCCAGTTCCTCAGGTCGCGGTCAAGATCACGGCGCCGACGGCGGAATCCACCAGCTCCGACGCGATCCCCGCGCCGATCTCTGCCATCTTGCTCGGCATCGCGCCGGTGCCGGTGGTGACGAAATAGTGGTCGTGCAGTTTTTTGAATCGTTGTGATTTCTCCAAAACACGCATGGCGTCGAGGGGTACGATCCGATCGGGGTCTTGGTCGACGGTCGCGGTGTCGTAGCCGGTGTGCATCGCTTCGAACTCGCCACGCGGTAAATCTTCCCGTCCAGACAAAGGATATTTAAAGTATCGGGTGCCGCGCGAGCTCTCTAGTCGATCCGGGTTGCCTTTGGGAACGAGGCCGCCTTCGGTCACCAGGGCGACGGTCGTGTTCGCCAGTCCGACGCTCAGATTGGGAATCGCATGGCGCTTCGACTCAATGCGCGGGATCTCGCTCTCAAAGGCTTGGCCGGTAAGCTTGGCGAGCAACAGATCGGTGGCGCGGACATAATCCGGCGCGGCGCTGCCGACGGTAAAGCGCCGTGGTATTGGCAAACAATATTCGGCGCGGAAACTCTCAACGCCAGTTTCGTCACCGGCGAGCAGCCGTTCGATGAGCCGTGAGAAACGATTCAATGATTCCTGCATCGCCGCGGCGGAAGCGCCGGTCTGGAGTACGAAGACATGGCGGCCGATCTCTTGGGTTCCCGGATTGTCTTCATGCATGCCGGTGATTGCCGGTATGCGCCGGTAGTCGCGCACCCAGCTCGATACCTTGGCGCAGGCGAGACCGTACCTACCGGCATTGAACGCCGGACCGGCGATAAAGATTTCCGGCTGAAAGCGCTCAATGGCGGCGCGGATCGCTTGCAGCGCATTTTCTTCCTGCTCGTGAAAATAATTGTCGCCGCAGACGATGGTGCCGTATTCGACGCCGCGCGGTTTGAACGCATTCTCGATGACCGCGCCGGCGCCCACCGCGCTGGGAATGAAGAGCACCTCCTGTCCGGCTTTTTCTTCGCCGCCGATGCCGGCGAAAAACTGATTTAGATAATGCAGGACTCTTACCATATGCAGCGCTCCTTAATTTTCATAGACCGCGCGCAGGCCGCTGCTACCCATTTTGCTGTATGAAGCATAAAAGATCGTTGGATCGAAGAGAAACGGCTGGCGCGGATCGTGGGTCGCCTTCAAATGGAGATCGATCTCCGTGCCGCCGATGACCAATTGCAGCGGCTCGATGAACATCTTTTCCGAAACGTTGCCCCGGCTGATCATGCCGTCGGCCTCTTTGGGATGGTCCACCAGGGGCCGCTCGTATCCTTTGGGGCCGTTGGACTCATGGAGCACGGCGGCGGTCTTGATGCCTTCGATTTCGCATGCTTTGACGGTCTGCATGAAATCGACGGTGCCATTGCCGGTGCCTTCCATCAACGCGACCGCGCCGTCGGCGCCGAGATTGCGCGCCAGGCGCGCGACCCAGAGGCCGATTTTTTTCTTCTGCTCAAAGCTGTCGTGGTAGCCGCGCGACAGAATGACACCGAGGAAGTTCAAGCTGCGGCCGTGGCGCGCCAATAGCTCGGCGATAAACGGATTGTCTGAGTGCAGCGACGTGGGAATCTTACGCTCGCTCTTGTAATTGCCGCTGACCAACGCGCCGTCGAAGAATTCCGCGGGATGGACTAAGGTCGGCAGAGTGCGCGACACTTCTTCGCCGTAATAAAAAGTCCGCGCGCAAGCGAGCTGACTTTGTACCTGATAGATGAGCACCACTTTCGGCAAATGTTCGGCGACCGCAGTCAAGGCCACCGTCTTCGTTTCAGCCGCGCAGTTAAGTTTCTCCGCCGTCGCTAAGTATCGCGCCAAGCGGAGGCCGATCGTTCTCACCGCGTGATCGAACGTTGCGTTGGACACCGATGAATCGGCGCGCGGCGAAGCGATCAGGTGAAAGTAATCCGAGCCGTAGGAATAGGGCGCGCCGATGCCGGTCAGGTCGATGATCCCCTCGCGCGGCTTTTCTATCGGTGTCATCAACTCGAGATGGGGAAAACGGCCGATGACCGTCACGAGCAGATTGTTTAGACGAACGGTGCGGCCGCTGCCGACAAGCTCGGCGGGACCGTCGAAGCCCGGGAAGGTGAGGCTCGCGCCGGTGAGTTTGGCGATCGGCAGCACGGTGTCCAATACATGGACGATGCGCTTCGATTCGCCTGGGCGCGCCAGGTCGTAATCGACGTGGATGCCGGCGGGCAAGTCTTTGATTTGTTCGTGGAGATCGGCGACGGAGAGCGAAAGAGAGTGGCTGTCGAGAGTCGTGCGTTCGCCCCAGCGCAGCTCCGCGAGCGAATAGTCGAGGAGTTCGAGTTCCATTCGATGATTCATTTGTTCTAACCGCTGACTCCCCTGTACCGCGCCACGGCTTTGGCTGTCAATCGCGACAATTGAAATTCATTCCCCAGATTGCCAAAGCTCGAACAAGGTGATTTAAGCGGGTTTATCAAGTCGGCCGGGATTGGATTATCTTTGCTTACCGGCTGGCTCGTCGTGGGTGGCTAAAATGCGGAAAACGTTTTTGCTGGGTTCGGTATTGTCAATCCTCTTACTGGGACTCGTTACGACGGGCGCCGTGGCGCAAGAAAGACTGCGCGCGGCAATTCCGTTGTTTCCCACCGCAGCATTTCCGCTGCTGGTCGCCAACGACAGAGGTTTCTTTCAGAAAGAGGGGCTGACCATCGAGCCGATCAGGATCAATAGCGCGCCGACGACTTATCAGGCGCTGATCTCCGGCGACGTGCAGGTCGTCGTGGGGGCGCCCACGGGGCTGCTGCCCAGTCACGCGCAAGGTGCGGACATCGTTGCGCTTGGCAGCTGGGACAATTTCGTCCCCTATGTCTGGGTGACTCGGGAAAAAATCACCGACATCCGCGAGCTGCGCGGCAAAAAAGTCGGCGTCAATCGCGCCGGCAGCAAGCCATGGCTGATCATTCAAGTGCTCTTGCAAGACGCCGGACTCGACCCGGTAAAGGATCTGACGTTATTGCAGATGGGCGGTGGCTCACAGGAGCGAATCGGCGCGCTCATGCGTGGCGGGATCGACGCGACGCTTGCTGACATACTCTTCGAGCCGATCATGACGAAGCGCGGCTTTTCGATCCTGCGCGGCAAGCCAACGCCGTTCATGAACGCGCCCATCGCGGCAAAACGCTCTTATGTCACCAGCCACCGCGCGACGTTAAAAAAGTTCGTCAAAGCCTTCGTCGATGCGACCCGCTATCTGATCGACAACAAGGAAGGCACGATGCGGCCGCTAACTCAATTGCTGAATAGCAACGACGCCGAGGTAACCGACTTCGCCTACCAGTACCTGCACGCAAACTCCGAAGCCACGCTATATCCACCGGAGGAGGCGGTGAAAAATCTGATTAGGATGTCCGCCTATATGGACAAGAAACTCGGCGCGATCAACGCCAATCGGTTTATGGATCTGTCGATTCTCGATGAGCTCGGCACCAAACGAAACCAGCGGGCGCCGAGATAGTTGCCGATTTAAAATTTATGCGACTGAATCGGAGGCTTGGTCCCCTCTCCTTAGATCGAAACAAAGTGCCATGCGCCGTTTCGGTCAGCGCAGCGTCTGGCTGATTTTCTGCGCGATGCTGAAGTCGAACGCCTGCGAAGGCAGCACCGGCTGCTTCGGTTTTATCAGCGCCGACGCATCGGCGATCATCTGACGCTGAATGTCTTCGCCTACGGTGCCGTTCTCCAGGAGCGCCGGCGCTGCAATATCATAGGTGCGCGCAGCGACCTTCTCAGGGTCTTTGCCGATGTCTAACCAGGGCCCTTTGAGGAAATCGATACCATACTTCTTGTCGGATTTGATCAATCGAGTAGCGCGCAACATGGCGCGCACGACCTTGGTCACCAGCTCGGGCTGCTCGGACAGCATGGCTGAGGTCGTCGCAAGGCCTCCCTGTACCGTTTGATAAACGTCTCCGGCCGCTACCAGCTTGCGAAATCCTTCATCCTGCGCGGTGAAGGTCAAAGGCATCTGCAACGGGGCGGCGTCGATGACTTTGGCCTTGAGCGACAAGTAAGTCACATGGCTGGGGCCCGTGGCAAGAATCGCAACTTCTTCAGGACGAATGTTATTCACAGCGAGAATCCGGCGCGCGAGGATTTCCGCCAACGAGCCGACACCGCCGGTGCCGATTTTCTTGCCGCGCAACTGCTGCACGCTGGTGATGTTCGGCTGAGAAATGAGATCAAACGAAGGGCGGTCGGTGACGGCCAAAATCACCTTGATGTCGGCGCCTCTGATCGCGGCACTAACGGCGCTGCCGGTGGCCGAGGCGAACTGTGTGCTGTTGCCCAGCGTCGCTTGGATGGTTTGGATCGCCTGCATGACGATCAGCTCGACGTCCAAGCCTTCCTCCCGGAAAAAGCCACGCTCCTTGGCGACGAAGAACGGCATCGAAGTCGTGCTGCGCGCCGCCAAGCCCATGCGGATGCGGGTCAGCTTGTCGCCACTCTCGGCGGCCAGGAGGCTTGCCGGCGCTAATTGAACCGCAAAGGAGGAAAGCAGTAGAACGATTGCCAATCGTCCGATTTGATTCATCGATCCCTCCTTGGTGCTATTTCCAATCGGCGCGTTGCGATAATTTTACTCAGCGCGAGGGCAAGGGTTTGTTGCCGTTGATCAGGTTGAACAGCCCGATGGTCTCCGCGTCGCGCGGGATCGAACGAATGGTTTCTTGCTGAGCTTCCGGGGTCAGCGGACTGACATCGTCGCTGGTGATCTTGCGGTATTCTTTTTGAAACTCCGCATCACGAAATGTACGGGTCATTCCATCGCGCAAAATTTGGACCTGTTCCTTGGGTGTGCCTGGAGGAATTAGAAACGGCGTGCCGACCTGCCGGGTCGAGCGGATCAAAGCGAGCAGGCGCCGCTCTCTTTCCGATTTGGCAAAGCTGTCGATTTCCGGCAGATGATCGAACTCCGGGTCTTTGTCTTCCCGCGGTATTTTGAAGACCGCGAGAATGTTGAAGTGAGATTTCTTGAACGCGTCGGGATAACGGCGCATCACCTCGGCGGTGTTGTTGCTGCGCGCATCCAACTCGCCTCGTTCGATCGCGACATCGACTTCCACGGAGGCATAGCCCAAGCCGAACCTGGGCTCCTTGAGACCGAGCAGCCAGGCAAAGCTGCGGCCGAAAGTGTAGGTGGTATGGCCGATGGATGTGGCGCCAATCCTGAGTCCGGAATGGGACTGCAGCTTTTCGATGTTGGTCAG
>Ga0137437_1000784_pt1 | contig 10510 bp, 8 predicted proteins | sample EasRivERMGT138_2_FD_102332 | JGI IMG/M metagenome (GOLD analysis project Ga0137437, IMG submission 102332) | Soil microbial communities from meander-bound floodplain in the East River, Colorado, USA - East River MetaG ERMGT138_2 | ecosystem: Environmental > Terrestrial > Soil > Floodplain ...
GCCGTCGAAGTTCGCTGTGGTAGTCGTTGGGGACAGGAAAGTGATCGAAGCCGGCATCCGCGCGCTGAAACTCCCGCAGCCGATACGCGTCATGACCGTGGATGAAGCGCTGGGACCGTAAGTGTGGTTCGCGACAACCTTCACTGAATACGGGCCACGGAGACACATGTGCTTCGTGCTCAAGAATGCATGGGATGCCTACTGTCATTCCCGCCCGACGGGGATCCGTCATGGGTCGCAGGGCCTTCGCGTCGCATGACGAATGGCTCCAAATCAACTGGTGATTTCTCCGTGTCTCTGTGTCTCCGTGGCTCTTGGAAGTGATTGGCGTTCCCGATTAACTCACTGGCTCAAACACGCCAGTTTCGCTGTTCTTCCTGACCTTGTCCCACTCGAAGTGCCGTCCGTTCATCGCGATGTACACGCCCGCAGGCAGCACCTGCACGAATGAGAGTGCGCTCCCGAGGTTGAACAACCCGTCCGAACTGCCGAACGCGTAGGGGATCATCGCCCCGGTCAACACGATCGTCTTCTCTGTCACGCCGCGCGCCAGTGCGGCCGCCGTCTCCACCATCGTGTCGGTGCCGTGTGTGATGACGATGCACGATTCATCGCACTGCTGGCAGTTGTGCACGATCAACTCACGATCGGCATCGGTCATCTGCAGGCTGTCGATCATCATCAGCGTACGAATCGCGACGTCGGCGCGCGAGCGCCCCAGCCGCAGCATCTCGGGCAGGTGCGTGTCACCGAACGAGAGCTGTCCGCGGATTTCGTCGTACGTCTTGTCGAAGGTCCCGCCCGTCACGAAGATGCGAATCACCACGCCTCCCGACTATCGTCTTCCGACTACAGGCTACCGTCCTGGCAGGACCGAAGATAGTAGACGGTAGACAGGCAGACGGTTTGATAGTACCGGAGAAGGTAGGATCTGGGGCGTGTCAGACACCGTCACGCGAAGCGAACCGAAAGACCATCTTGTCCGCGGCATCGGCCTCGCGCAGGCCACGGCGCTGAACATGATCGACATGATCGGCGTCGGTCCGTTCATCACGATCCCGCTGATGATCGCGACGATGCACGGACCGCAGGCGATGCTGGGATGGATCCTCGGCGCGGTGCTGGTCGTGTGCGACGGGATGGTCTGGGCCGAGCTTGGCGCGGCGATGCCGGAGGCGGGCGGGCCAGTGCGCTACCTTCGCGCCATGTATCCCGGAAAGGCGGGGCGCTGGCTGTCGTTTCTGTTCGTGTTTCAGCTGACGTTCAGCGCGCCGCTGTCGATGGCGTCGGGCTGCATCGGCTTCGCGCAATACGCGTCGTATCTGTGGCCGTCGCTGGCGCAGACGATCACGTCGCAGCAGATTCCGCTGCCGATTCCCGGCATCGGCGCGCCGGTCATCGAGTTCACGATCACCCGCGGCACGTTCCTCGCGATGGGCGTTGCCGCGTTCGCCGTGCTGCTTCTCTATCGCCGCATCACTGTGATCGGCCGCATGGCGGCGTTCTTGTGGATTGGCGTGATCGGCACGACGCTCTGGATCATCGGGACGGGCCTCACGCACTTCAACGCGGCGCAGGCGTTCAGCTTTCCCGCGGGCGCGTGGGATCTCTCCCCCGCGTTTTTTACCGGCCTGGGCGCTGCGCTCCTGATCGCAGTGTATGACTACTGGGGCTACTACAACGTCTGCTATCTGGGCGCCGAGATCCGCGATCCGGGCCGCGTGATTCCGCGCGCGATCCTGCTGTCGATTGCCGGCGTCGCCGCGATGTACCTGGCGATGAACATCTCGATCCTCGGTGCGATGCCGTGGCAGGACGTCGAGAAGTCGAGCTTCATCGCGTCGGACTTCATGGCGCGCATCTGGGGTCCGCGAGCGGCCGTCGTGGTGACGATACTGATGCTCTGGACGGCCTTCGCGTCGGTTTTCTCGTTGCTGCTTGGCTACTCGCGCGTGCCGTACGCGGCGGCGGTCGACGGCGACTACTTTCCCGTCTTCGCGCGTGTTCACCCGAAGCATCACTTCCCGAACGTCTCGCTCCTCGTGCTTGGCTCCGCCGCGATCGTGTTCTGCCTCTTCCGTCTTGCCGATGTCGTCACCGCGCTCGTCGTGATTCGCATCGTCGTGCAGTTCCTCGCGCAGACAATCGGGATCATCGTCCTGCGAACACGCCGCCCCGATTTCCCGCGGCCGTTCAGGATGTGGCTCTATCCGCTGCCCGCCATCCTCGCGTTCCTGGGCTACATCTACACAGTGGTGATGCGGCCCAAGTCGATTGAATCGATTCGACTCGCGATTCTCGTCGTAGTCATTGGGACGGTGCTGTTCTGGATTAGACAGAGACAAGCGACCGAGACACGGACCCACGGAGTCTGAATTTGTTTTCTCCGTGTCTCCGTTCCTCCGTGGCCCGTCTCAGGAACGGTCGCAAGCCTCAGAGCATTTGACTCCGCTGGCGGCGGCGCGCGTCGGCATCGCGCAGCGCCTCGTGCGTCTTGTCGAGCCAGGCGCGATCGCGGCCGAGCACGTCCCGCGACAACGCGATGGCGCGCGTCGTCTCGGCCGGAGCGGGGCCGCCCGGCGTGCGGCGTACTTCGACGAAATGACGCGGGCTCGTGATCCGCGCGATCTCTTCGTCCTGATACTGCAGCGGCGCTCCCAGCATGTCGGCGGAGACGCGAGCCAGCGTCGCACCGGGTAACACGTCCGGCTCCTCGCGCCGCAGCTGCAGAAACGTCGCGGCGATTGTGTACGCAGTACCGAACGGAATCTTGTGGCCGCGCACCAGGTGATCCGCAAGCTCGGTCAGCGTCGTCCCGCCTTCGGCCGCTCGGGATTCCAGCTTCGCAACATCGAACTCCGCCCCGCGCATCGGCGCGCCGACGAGGGCGACGGCGCGCAGCGCGTCGCGGAACGTCGACGCCACCAGCGGCTGGAGATCGTCCTCGGTATCGACGATGTCGCCGAAGGGCGTATTGTGGACGCTGGTGATGATCGCCATCCCCTGTCCGAGCGCTTTGCTGGCGATCGCGCGCGCATGCTCGAGCGCAACGGGGTTCCGCTTCTGCGGCATGATGCTGCTCCCCTGCACCAGGCCTTCCGCCAGCCTCAGGTATCCGAATTCGATGGTGCACCACAGCAACAGGTCCTGGACGACGCGGCCCAGGCCGGCAAGCATGACACTCGTAGCGGACACGCTTTCGAGCAGGTAGTCGACGGTGGCAATGCTGCCGTAGGTATTGCCGGTGGGCGCGTCGAAGCCGAGCAGGTCGCTCGTGGCCTGGCGATCAATAGGGAAACCGGTGCCAGTGATGGCACACGAGCCGAGCGGGCTCCGGTTCGTGCACGCAAACGCTGCGCGGAGCCTCGTCACATCCCGCTCGAGCTGCTCGACAACTCCCAGGAGGTAGTGCGCGATCGTCGTCGGCTGCGCCGGCTGTGTGTGCGTGTGCGCGGCGAAGAGCGTGTCGCGGTGACGCTGCGCCAGATCGAGCAGCGCCTCGCGGAGCTCCAGTACGGCGCCGATCAGCGCCGCGATGAACTCCCGCTGCCGCATCCGGTACATCGTCATGTCGATGTCGTTGCGGCTGCGTGCGGTGTGAAGGCGACCGGCCACCGCCTCACCGCACGACTTCACGAGAATCCGATCGACGTAGAAGAACAGGTCCTCGCAGGTCGCGTCATACGGCGCGGCCTTCACGTCGCTGAGCGAAATGGAATCGAGCCCCTCGCGCAGGGCACGCGCGTCGGCAGAGTTGATGATGTCGCGCTCGCGCAGCATCACGAGATGCGCGTAATGGATGGCGATCAGCGGCGACAGGAACAGGGTCTTCGCATCCTCGAAGTTCTCGCTGAGCACCTGCGAGATGTACTCGGGATCGAACGTCATCGCCTCATGACTGTCCCCGCAGCCACGCCTCAAGCTCGCGGCGCTGAATCTCCGTGGCGTTCGGGTTTACCTCGAGGCGCCAGCTCCTCACCGGCTCGCTCATAAGGGGCACATCGACTTTCAACAGCTGTTCGCGGCGCGCGACGAGGACCGAGACCTTGTCGCCAGGCTTGTACTGCTCGAGCCGGTTTTCGAAACGATCCGCGCGGACGCGAAAATCGTCGATGGCGAGAATCTCGTCGTCGACGTTGATACCGGCGACATCGGCCGGGGACCCTCGTTGGACCTGTGAGACCACAAGCCGGCCGTTGTCGTTGCGGGTCGTGATACCGAGCCATGTCTTCGCCGGCCGGTCGGCCACCGGCGGCGGGACTGGCTTGAAGCGCAGGCCGAACGTGTCGAGCGCTTCCGAGTAATTGAGCTCGGCAGTACTCTCGACGGCGGCATCCCAGAATTGCTTCAGGTTGAGGCCGGTGACTTTCTCCGCCTCGACACGAAATTCCTCCGGCGTGTAACCCTTCGCCCCTGAGAAGCGCTCATATTCCAGGCGCATCACGTCGTCGAGTGACTTCGCCGTTTCCTTGCGGATCTTGGCATCGAGCAGAAACGCGATGACCGTGCCTTTCGTGTAGTAGCTGATCGATGTGTTCGGGGAATTCTCATCGGGTCGGTAGTACTTGATCCATGCGTCGAACGAGGCCATCTCCGCCGACTGCACGAGACGCCCGGGCGTCGTCTGGAGCGCCTCGATCGCGTTCGACAGACCTTCGAGGTATTCATCGCGCGTCGACAAGCCGGCGCGATGCACCTGCAGCTCGGCGTAGTAGTCGGTAAAGCCTTCCGCAATCCACAGGCTGCGCGTGATGTTCTCGTCCTCGTAGTTGAACGGGCCGAGCTCTGCGGGGCGCAGCCGCTTCACGTTCCACGCGTGGAAATACTCGTGGCTGGCCAGCTCCAGCCATGACAGGTACGCGCGGCGCGTTCGCGTGGTCCAGCGGTTGGTCATGAGCAGCGTGGAGTTCTTGTGCTCGAGGCCGCCGCCCGACTCGGTGATCATGTTGAAGAACACGTACCGGTCGTACGGCAGGAAGCCCCAGAGGCGGCGATCTTCCTTGACGATGGTCTCGAGATCCTTGGCTGCGCGGGTGCCGTCGAACACCCCGCCTTCGCCCACGTTGACCAGCGAGTGCTTCTTCCCGTCGACAACGAAGTCGTACACAGCGGGATTGCCGACGACGATCGGGGAATCGACCAGCGTGTCGTAGTCGGGCGCGCGATAACGATGTTCGCCGCCACCCATTTCAGGTAGCGGGGTGACCGACCGTTTCCATGCGGGCGCGGGATTGATGATGACCTCGTGCGGCCGCGGCGCCAGATCGGCAAGCGTGATGAATGTCGGAGCGCCGTTGATCATCGCGAAGTCCGACTCCACCCAGTTCGTGCGCACGGACATCTCACGACAGTAGAGGCGGTACTTCAGCGTGATTGACGGCGCGCCGCCTGTGGCGATGCGCCAGTGGTTCTTTTTCGACTTGTCGACATCAAGGGCGCGCCCGTCTGGACCCGCGGCTGTTACCGCCTCCACGTTGCGCGCGTACTCGCGCACGAGGTACGACCCCGGCGTCCAGACGGCCATCATCAGGTCGACATCCGCGCGGCGTCCCGTTGGAACCGTAGCGGTGACCTCGACGTAGTGTGTCTGGGGAGCCGGGAAACTCAGCGTGTATCGGATTGGCTCGGGCGCGGTCTGCGCGCCCGCAGCAGCGGCATGCGTCATAAGAAACAGGGCGACAAGCAGTCGGGAATGCTTTGCGGCCATGTCGCGATTCTATAGAATCCAAACGGGTTTGTTCCGAAAATACCTCTTCTCCCTCGATCACAAAGTCATCGGGCTTCAGTACGCGCTGACAAGTCTGATCTTCCTGCTGATCGGGTTTGGCCTGGCGATCGTCTTTCGCTGGCAGCTTTCCTACCCCGGCAAGGCGGTTCCGCTCGTCGGCTCGCTGTTCGGGGGAGCTCAATGCGCCGGGCGGCGTCCCGCTTCCGGAGATCGATTTCGACGTGTGGCTAGCCAATCAGTTAGCGCAGCTGACACCAGCGACCCCCTGATCCCCGATCTCGGATCTCGGATCCCGGATCCCGGATCCCGGATCCCGGGAGAGGCGTTCTGCACTCATGGCCCGGCTCGTTCCGCTTTGCGTTTCAAGTCGTTGGTATATCGCTCGAAGACCGGCCCGAAGTCGGGTAGCGAGCCTTTCACCAGCGGCAGTATGAGACCGGAGAAAGGAAAAAGGCGGAGTGCCCGGCGTGGCACCCCGCCTTTGGATCGACGTAGACGTTTGTTACAGCAGCCGACGTGGCGAGTCGACTACTTCTTCGCGACCTTGCCGGGCTTCGGCGCCGCGGCCAGGGTCACACTCTGGGCCATCTTCTGCCCGTTGCTCTCCATATAGCGAATCGTGACGCGCGAGCCGCTCTCGCTGGCCAGATCGCTGGTCGGGAGGGTCTTGCCCGCGCGCCGAATCTGCGCGGTGGCCCCCAGCATCACTGTTTCCGAACCCTTCGGCGTCTGCACAGTCAGCGTCTGACCGTCGACTTTCTGCAGGGTGCCGCTGATCGTCATGGTCTTGGCCTTCGCTTCTTTCGCCTGCGCCGCAAACGCGGGCATCGCGAGCGCGAGAACGGCCACCATGGCTACGGCAATCAATCGAATCGAACGCGCCATACTTCCTCCTGATACTTTCCTGATACTGGGACGGTTACCGCCGACTGTTTTGGCATCCGGCCATGCAAAGGTCAAAGGGAGTGCCATCCTTTGTCTCCCTCGCTGTAATTGGCTAACTGGTTCTGTTACTGTGACTTTCATGCACTCGACCGCTGCACACGACGCGTCGGATGCCGAGCACGATCGCCTCACCACGGCACGATCGCCCCGTCGCCTCGCGCTTGGCACGCGGCTGACGATCTACGTGACGCTGTCCGTGGCAGTGGTCATTACGGTCATCACATTCGCAGGCACGCGGCTGGCCCAGCGGCAGCTGGACAACGACCTGCGCGAGACCGCGGAAGTCACCGCGTTCGCCGTAGCCGACGACATCGAGCTGCGCCCCGAACCTGTGTCGGCCGACGCGCTCGTGCCGGTCCTTCGCTCGTTCATGAACGCGGCACCCGACCTGCGTTCCATCACGGTATTTCGCGCGACTGACGGCCCGGCCGAAACGCTCGTCAGCACCTCGGTCGTCGCTCCGGCCCCCGCTGCGCTTGTCCGTGATGTGATCTCTCGCGGTGAGATGGTGACGCTCCAGACGACGCCTGACATGATGTTCGTCGCCGTCCCGATTCTGGCCGGCGGCCGAGTGTCTGGAGCGGTCGCCGTTGCCGTCTCGCTTGGAGCCGTCACCCAGTTGCAGCGCAGGGCCGGCATCGTCGCCGTTTCTGGTGCGGCATTTGCGGTGATGGCGATCGCCTTGCTCATCCACCTGCTCGCCCGAAGCATGATCCTGTCGCCGCTGGCCGAGATCCACCGCGTCACGCGGCGGGCACGTGAGGGCGACCTGGGAGCACGCGCGCAGGTGACGCAGGACAGCGAAATGGGGGACGTGGCGGAAGGCCTGAACGCGATGTTGACAGAGCTCGACGACTTGCACCGGTCGCTGAACCAGCGTGTCTCCGTCGCGACCGGCGAGCTGAGGGACAGGAACCAGGAACTTGTGCGGTCGTATGAAAGCGTGTCGCGACTACGCGAGACCGCCGCGAGGGCGCAGCAGCTTGCCGCCGTCGGCCAGACGATGGCGAACGTGGCGCACCAGATCGGGACGCCGCTCAATCTCGTCTCCGGTCATGTGCAGCTGCTGCAGCACGAAGTCACCGACCCGGCCTTGAAACGCCGTCTGCACATCGTGGAGGAGCAGATCGATCGCGTGGTGTCGACAGTGCGCAGCCTGCTCGAGCGCGCGCGGCCGCAGGGCGAGCGACAGCTGGTGCGCGTCGACACAGTCATAGCTCGCATCGGCGATGCGATGCGCGCGCGCCTCGCGAGCGGCGGCGTCGACCTCGAGTTGAAGCTCGCTCAGCCGATGGCCAGCGTGGCCGCTGACGAAGCGCAGCTGGAACTGGCGCTGCTGAATCTCGTCACCAACGCGCTCGACGCGATGCCTGAAGGCGGCACGTTGACACTGGAAGCGCGAATGGCGGACGGGCGGGTCAGGATCGACGTCGGCGACACAGGATCCGGCATCTCGGCGGCCGTACTGTCGCGCATCTTCGAGCCCTGGGTAACGACCAAGCCGGCGGGGCGCGGTACCGGCCTCGGCCTGAGCATCACGCGCGACCTGATTACGGCGCTCGGCGGCACTATCGCTGTTACGACGTCCGCCGCACACGGCACGACGTTCACCATCGAGCTTCCTGCCGCCGACGCGCTGGCGGAGGTGTCATGATGGCGGCGACCGTGCCCGCGCGAATCCTGATCGTGGACGACGATGTGGAGACGTGCCGGTTGATTGCGGAGCTGGTGGCGGCGCCAGGCCGCGAGCTGCACCAGTGCCAGACCGCAGCGAAGGCGATCGAGCTCGCTCAGAAGGACACGTTCGATCTCGTCATCTCGGACATCAACCTCAACGGCCCCGAATCGGGCCTCGACGTGCTCAAAGCCTTCAAGCAGGCGTATCCGGGTGGCGAGGTGGTGCTGATCAGCGGCTTCGGCACGCTCGATACGGCGGTGCAGGCCGTGCGCGCGGGCGCCTTCGATTACATCAGCAAACCGTTCAACATCGCGGAGGTCCGCGCCACAGTCGGCCGGGCGCTCGCGCGCGACAGCAAGGGTGGAACGACGACCGAACAGGTCAGTGGAGTGCCTCCGGAGGGGATCATCGGACGCACAGCTGGCATGCTCGCGGTTTACAAGCAGATCGCCTATGCCGTCGATTCGATGGCGCCGGTACTAATCCAGGGCGAGAGCGGTACTGGCAAAGAGCTGGTCGCGCGCGCGATACACGTGCACGGCGCGCGCGCGGCGCGCCCGTTTGTCGTCGTCAACTGCGGCGCGATCACCGAGACGCTGCTCGAGTCGGAGCTCTTCGGCCATGTCCGCGGCGCTTTTACGGGCGCGATTGCCGACCGCAAGGGTGTGTTCGAACAGGCGCACAGCGGTACGGTGTTTCTCGACGAAATCGGTGACATGCCACCGGCGATGCAGGTCAAGCTGCTGCGCGTCCTGCAGGATGGAGAGGTGCGCCCGGTGGGCGGCAACCGCACGATTCACACCGACGCGCGGGTTGTTGCGGCGACCAACGTCGACCTCGATCGATCGGTCGCGGACCAGCGTTTCCGTCAGGATCTGTATTACCGGCTCAGCGTCATCGTGATCCATCTGCCGGCGCTGCGCGATCGCCGCGAAGACATCCCGCTGCTGATCGAGCTGTTCGTGCGCAACGCGTCGGCACGCACAGGACGCCACGTCACCATATCTCCCGACGCGATCGTCGCGTTGATGTCGTACCGGTGGCCGGGTAACGTGCGCGAGCTGGAAAACACCATCGAACGGCTTGTGGTGTTCAGCCGCGGGCGCGTCGAGCTGGCGGATCTGCCCGCCACGGTACTGGCGGCGCCGTCGTTCGAGGAACGGATGTTCCAGGGCCTGCCGTCGCTCGACGAGCTCGAACGGCGATACCTGGTGCACGTCCTCGAAGCGGTTGGCGGCAATCGTTCGCGAGCAGCCGAAGCGCTGGGCATCGACCGCCGGACGCTGTACCGCATGGCGGAGAGACTCGGCATCGCGCTCAAGGATGATGCCGAGCGCACGACGTGAGGCCGCTCAGCTGCAGTGGGGCAATCTGCCACACCTGGCGTTGTGGCTACGGGTCCTAGGCAGGTGTAAAGACCCGCCTCTACAGAGACACTCTCCTGAAACGGTACCGACTCTCGCGGTACGTGACTTGCCCTCACGACCATCAGTGAGGCATCTGATGTGGCGGCGTTTCACTCTGACAACGCCGGCTGTTCTTTCGGCGTTCACCTTCGTAAGCGGCGCGGTGCTTCTCTTCTCAGGGGCAACCCCGGCGATTCCCACGCGCGTCGCATGGCTGTCGCGAGTGATGCCTCTGCCGCTGGTGGAGGTGTCGCACTTCGTTGCAAGCCTCATCGGCCTGCTGCTTCTTCTGTTGTCGCGAGCCATCGCGCGTCGAATCGACGCCGCCTTCTACATCACCTCCGCAGCGCTCGCGATCGGAAGCGCCGCATCACTGCTCAGGGGCGGCGAGTACGAGGAGGCGACGATCCTGGCCGTCGTCCTCGCAGCGCTGATTGTGTCGAGACGGCATTTCACGCGCCGCGCGCGCGTCTTCGAGTCGCCGCTGTCCCCGGGATGGCTCGTGGCAGTTGGCTTCGTCGTCGCGGCATCGATCTGGCTTGGCTTCTTTGCGTATCAGCACGTCGCCTACTCGAACGACTTGTGGTGGCGGTTCGAGTTCGACGCCGATGCGCCGCGGTTTCTCAGGGCATCGATCGGCGTCACCGTTGCAACGCTGATTCTGGGAGTGCACGAATTGTTGCGACCCACGTTACGTACGCGTCCGGCAACTGGAGCTGACACGATGACCAGTGTCGAAGAGGCGATCGGAAA
>Ga0137437_1000785_pt1 | contig 10501 bp, 9 predicted proteins | sample EasRivERMGT138_2_FD_102332 | JGI IMG/M metagenome (GOLD analysis project Ga0137437, IMG submission 102332) | Soil microbial communities from meander-bound floodplain in the East River, Colorado, USA - East River MetaG ERMGT138_2 | ecosystem: Environmental > Terrestrial > Soil > Floodplain ...
GCGCTGCAGTTCGCCAAATCCCTCGGGCAGAACCTCACGCTGGCAATATGCAATGTGCCGGAAAGCTCATTGATCCGACACGCCAGTCTGAAATTTCTCACGCGTGCCGGACCGGAGATTGGGGTGGCCTCGACCAAGGCCTTTACTACTCAGCTCGCAGCGCTGTTCTTGCTGACGCTGGTGCTGGCCAAAACGCGTGGCCGGCTTTCCATGGCGGATGAACAAAAGCATCTGCAAGCCCTGCGGCACTTGCCTTCGGCGCTACAACAGGTGCTCACGCTCGAACCCGCGGTCGCTAAATGGGCGAAGCGTTTTTCCGACAAACAGCATGCGCTGTTCCTCGGCCGGGGCATGCACTATCCGATCGCCATGGAAGGCGCGCTCAAGCTCAAGGAGATTTCCTACATCCATGCGGAAGCCTACCCGGCCGGCGAGCTCAAGCACGGACCGCTGGCGCTGGTGGACAAGGACATGCCGGTCATCGCGATAGCGCCGAACGATGTACTGCTGGAGAAACTCAAGTCCAACCTGCAGGAAGTACGCGCCCGCGGTGGCGAACTCTACGTGTTCGCCGATGCTGACTCCCAAATTCAGGCCGGGGACGGGGTGCATATCATCCGCATGACCGAACATGCAGGTTACCTCAGCCCCATCCTGCACACAGTGCCACTGCAGCTGCTCGCCTATCATGCGGCGCTTACCAAAGGCACCGATGTCGACAAACCGCGCAACCTGGCAAAGTCTGTCACGGTCGAATAAGCGTGGAAACGCGAATGGGCGGATGAGCCGGCGAGTGGGCCGAACGGAGGAGCAAGATGCAGATGATCCCGAAGTTATCTATTGCCTCAACGCTTGCCGTCCTGAGCCTGTTGATCCTGCCGGCGGCCATGGCGAATATGGGCTCGGAGGAATCAAACGAGAGCACTGACACAAACTACCTGGAAGGCAAGAAGGCCCTGGAATCGCAGGAGTGGAAAAAGGCAATCGACCTGCTCTCGAAAGCGGTGCAGGCCGCGCCGAACAATGCCGACGCCCATAATTTCCTGGGTTACGCCTATCGCAAGACCGGGAAGTTCGACGCGTCGTTCGCGCAGTACAACGAAGCGTTGAAGCTCAATCCCAATCACAAGAACGCCCACGAGTACATCGGCGAAGCCTATCTTCTGACCGGCGACCTGCCCAAGGCGGAGCAGCATCTCGCAGAGCTCCAGAAAATCTGCTCGCCGATTCCCTGCGAGGAATACAAGGAACTCAAGCGCGCCGTGGACGCCTACAAGAAAAACAAGAAGTAGCAATGCCGAATCCGGCGATTCGTGCCGTACTCTGGGATTTCGGCGGCGTGATGACCGAAAGTCCCTTTCTGGCGTTTCGTCGCTTCGAACTGGAACATGGCTTGCCTGCCGGTTTCCTGCGCGGAATCAACGCTCGCAACCACGACCACAATGCCTGGGCACGTTTCGAACGATCGGAATTATCGCCGCATCAATTCGACGAAGTTTTCGCCGCGGAGACGCGGGCCGCCGGCCACGAAGTGCGCGGGCTCGACGTCATCGATCTGCTCTATGGCGAAGTCCGACCGACAATGGTCGCGGCACTCAAGGCCTGCAAGGGCCACTTTATCAATGCCTGTGTCACCAACAATGTTAGTGCCGGGCCGGGGCGAGGGTTCGAGCGTGACCCGGGGCGCGCCGGCGAATGGAAGGGGATTCTCGATTTGTTCGACGTCGTCATCGAATCTTCCAAGATCGGCGTGCGCAAACCCGAATTTCGCTTCTTCGAGCGGGCCTGCGCGCATCTCGGCATAGCGGCGGCGCAGGCGGTTTATCTGGATGACCTGGGCACCAACCTCAAATCCGCTCGGACCATGGGAATGCACACCATCAAAGTGGAGGATCCGGCAGTCGCCATAGCCGAACTCGAATCGGTGCTGGGAATTTCCTTGCACTGAAAATGCGGCGGGTTCAGTCCGGCGGCCGGCGCGGTTTGTGGGGCGCACGCGCAAACAGCAGGTCATACAGCGGGCGCGGCAACCAGCGCAACACCCAGCCGACCAGCGCCATCTGCCAGGGCAAAACGTAAAACCTTTTGCGGGCGGCGATCGCCATAGCCATTTTCGCCGCAGCGACATCGGAGTTCATTAAGAACGGCATGCGATACGGATTCTTAGAAGTCATCGGCGTGGCGATATACCCCGGGCAAATCGTTACGACCGATACGCCGCTGCCGCGCAATTCGACACGCAAGCTTTCAAGATAAGAGATCGCGGCTGCCTTCGACGCGCAATACGCTGCCGCGCCCGGCAGGCCGCGAAATCCGGCCACGCTGGCGATCCCGACCAATACACCTTTGCGCTGCCGTTTCAGCGCTTCGACGAATGGCTGAAATGTCAGCATTATGCCCGTGACATTAACCGTCATGATTTCGTCGAACGTCGCGTTGTCCTCGGGGTGGCCCGTGAGCGTACCGGCACTCACGCCCGCATTCGCTATTACAATATCCGGACATCCTGCGCGGGCGATGAAATCCTCTGAAGCCGTCGCCAGTGAGTGCGCATTCGTGACATCTACAGCATAAGTATAGGAGCGAACCGGCAGCGACGCCGCAAGTTGCGTGAGCAGATCCGCGCGACGCGCTATAAGGCCCAGTGTCGCCCCCAGTCTGGCGTATTCCAGAGCTAGCGCCCTGCCTATGCCGCTTGAGGCGCCAGTAATGATGACTTTCCGGGCCGGCGCCGTCATTTCGGTGGGCGCGCTGCGCGCGCCTTGTCGATCAGGCCATCTACTGTGGGCAGCAGCGCTTCCAGACTGCCCAGCATGCCGCCACTGGTCATGTATTTTCCATCCACGACGAAGGATGGCGTGGCGCGAATGCCATACGCCACGGTTGTATCACGTGCTCTTTGCACCTGCGTCCTGACCTGATCGGAGTCCAGCGCTTGCGCAAGCTTCAAGCTATCGAGCCCAGACTTCTGCGCCCATGCTTCAAGTTCGGCGGAATTGCCGAGATTGAGCCCTCCCTCATGTACGGCCTGATAAACCCGCGCGTGCAATCTTTCGAGTTCCCCTAGTTGTTCAAGGGCAAAATAGACCCGCGCGAGCGGGACCCAGGCCGTGCGCCGAAGGGCCGGCACGCGCCGGAATGAGATGTCTTGGGGGAGCGTCTTCAGCCAGGATTGGAGCTGCGGCTCCAGGCGGCTGCACGATTCGCAGCCGTAATAAAAAAACTCGATAACTTCGATCTTGGCCGGCACTGACACCGGCTGGGGCGCGATGAGAACGTAGTCCACGTCTTCCATCGGCTCGGCTGCCACGGCGCCAGGCACCGACGCGAACAGAAGTGCGGCCGCCATCAGCCACGCCGGGCTAAGCGCGGCAATGAACTGCTTCACGATCCCACCGCGAGCGACTTAGCGCGTGCCACCCTGGCTCAGATCGATCAGCTCGTTCAGGACCTGCATGAGCCGGTTATGATCGATATTGCCATCCGCACCGACGGACATCGAGGGGCCCGTCAAATACCGGCCGCCGATGATCAGATAGGGCGTGCCGGGGATATGATAGTTGCGTGTCATCTGCGTGGCGCGCTGCACCTTATTGTTCACACTGAAGGAATCGAAGGTCGCCTCGAATCTGTTGGTTTCGACTCCCTGTTCGCCGATCCATTTCAGCAGAATCGCACGGTCGATCAGATTCAACTGCTGCTGATGGATCGCGTAGTACACCTTGTCATGCAGTCTTTCGAGCAATCCCAATTCCTCGAGCGTGTAATAGATCTTGGCAAGCGGGATCATGCGCTCATTGAAAACAGCAGGAACGTAGCGGAACTCCGCGTTCTTCGGTTTGCTCTTCAGCCAGGTCTTCAGGCTGGGCTCGAACTCATAGCAATGCGGGCAGGCGTAATTGAAAAACTCCAGCACCTCAACGCCTTTCACGGTGGCCGGCTGGGGTTGCGGTGGAACGATCAGCTTGTATTCCTTGTCGAGCACAGGCTTGGCTGCAACGCTCGACGCGAGTACGAATCCCAGAATCGTCAGTCCGGCAAGCAATATGAGGCGTAGTTGTTTCATGGGCATTCCCGTAGCGTTGTCAATCTCCGAGCCTACTGGCGAACCTTGATCAGGTTCGCTTCCAGCTTGTTTTCCTTCAGAGCAGCACGTGACTTGCTTAGCTCATCCTGGTTCGAGAACGGGCCAACTCTCACGCGGTGCCACACCTGGCCGTCCGGCAATGTGGCGGTCTGAATCTGCGTCTCGATACCGGCAAGAGCCAGGCGCGCCTTGAGATTGTCCGCGTCGGAAGGATTCTGGAAGGCCGCCACCTGCAGGAAATAAACTTCCTTGGTCGCCACAGGGGAAGTCCGTTTGAATTCCTTGTCCGTAACCGCTTCTTCGGTACCCGGCAGGATCTTGTAGAAGTCGAAGCGCGGTTTGACTTCGCTGTTTTTTATGTGCTTTTCGCCCGCGGGCGCGGACGGCTTTGATGTCTCCGCAGCAGGTGGCTCCTTCTGCGAGGTCGCGGATTTCTCGGCGGGCTTTTGCTTCTGCAGAAAGGGATTGGCACCCTTGTTGATGTAGAGGGCAACGCCGAGAGCAATGCATAGGCCGACCAGCAACCCGATCAGGATGCCGGCCCATATCGGACTGCCGCGGCCGGCGGACGCGGCAGATGCGCTGTTCTTGTAGTCGCGACTCATGATCGAAGTTTACCTCACATCCTGTCGGGAGCCCCGACGCCAAGGATCTCGAGCCCATTGCGCAGTACCTGGCGAATCGCTGCTGCCAAAGCCAGTCGCGCCAGCCTGATACGATCGTCGTCGACCAGAAGGCGCGTTGAGTTGTAATAACTGTGAAAACCACCCGCGAGATCCTTGAGATAGAACGCCAGCAGGTGCGGCGCAAGTTCGCGCGCTGCACCTTCGATCTGTTCCGGATAATCCAGCAATTTCTGCAGAATCTGCAATTCTTGTTCTTCAACGAGCGGGCTCAGGTCGGCGTTGACCAGCTCCGCCGGATTTCCGCCCCATTGCTCCATGACGGAACAGACACGCGCGTGCGCGTATTGGATGTAATACACTGGATTGTCGTTGCTCTGTGACTTCGCGAGGTCGAGATCGAAGTCCAGGTGCTGGTCGCTCTTGCGCAGCACATAGAAGAAGCGCGCCGCATCGTTGCCGACCTCGTTGCGCAGCTCGCGCAATGTGACGAACTCGCCGGTACGGGTGGACATCGAGACCTTCTTGCCGTCTCGGTAGAGCACGGCGAACTGCACCAGCGCGATCGTGAGCCTGTCGGGATCCAGGCCGAGCGCCTGCAGCGCGCCTTTGACGCGCGGAATGTAGCCATGATGATCCGCACCCCAGACGTTGATCACGCGGTCGAAGCCACGGTCGTACTTGTTGACGTGATAGGCAATGTCGGAAGCGAAATAAGTGTACTGTCCGTTTTCGCGCCGGACGACGCGGTCTTTCTCATCGCCGAAATCGGTTGAGCGAAACCATTGCGCCCCCTCTTTTTGAAAAAGGTGGCCGCTTTTCTCCAGCTTTTCGACAACCCGTTCGACGAGCCCGGAATCGAACAACGATTGCTCCGAGAACCAGGAGTCGAAGGTGACGCCGAAATCGATCAGGTCCTGGCGGCAATCGTCGAGCTGTTCGGTCAGTACGAAGCCGTGGACGCGGGCGTAATCCGCGCCGAGCAGCCGCTTGGCGTTCTCGATCAGTGCGTCGAGATGCGCTTCCGGGTCGGCTTCAATTGACGGCACACCGTGCAACACGGCGGCGGCGGAATGCAGATAGCGCTTGCCGTCTGCCTCGTGGAGTTGGCGCGCCATGTCGCGCACATAGTCTCCCTGATAGGCATTCGGCGGAAACGACAATGGCGTCCCGGCGATTTCCAGATACCGCATCCATGCGGACAGGGCCAGAATATCCATCTGCCTGCCTGCGTCGTTGACGTAATACTCGCGCGCCACCCAGAACCCGGCGGCTTCGAGCAGACTGGAAAGACTCGCCCCGTAGGCCGCGCCGCGTCCGTGTCCTATGTGCAACGGCCCGGTCGGGTTGGCTGAAACAAACTCGACCTGCACCTTGCGTCCGAGTCCCAGATTGACACGTCCGAAAGCGTGTCCGTTTTCCAGTACCCCACGCACGATCCCCTGCTTTGCGGCGGGCTTCAAGTGCAGATTGACGAACCCGGCGCCCGCGACCTCGGCCTTGTCCAGAAAAGGTGATGCCGGCAACGCCGCCACGAGTGCTTGCGCGATGTCCCGCGGATTGCGCTTCATCGGTTTGGCGAGCTGCATGGCCAGACTGGAAGCGTAATCTCCGTGCTGCAAAGACTTGGGGCGCTCGAGCACCACGGGAAAAGCGGCGGCTCCAGGCGCGACAACCTGGAGGGCAGCGTGCAGCAAATCGGCGAGGTGGGAACGCAAGTCTGATGGGGTATTGCTCATTACGCACTACGTCGAATAAAAGGCAGGATTATACCGGCTCGATCATGGCGGACCGCTACAGATCTATCGGATCAACATCAAGCGACCAGCGCACCTTGGCGGCCCTCCTTTGCACCAGCAGGGGACGCCATTCGGACAGAAAGCGCTGCAGTTCCATGCGCGACGCGGACTGCGCCAGCAGATGTCCGCGGTGATGGCCTGCTATTCTTGGGATAGTCGCCGGCACCGGATCGTAAAGCGTGACGGCCTCGCGCCCGATGCCAGCCTGGCTCGCCGCGTAGTTGAGGAAATCCATCAACATCGATTCGCTCTGCGATTCCGCGCGCAAGAGCGCCTGATAGACAAACGGCGGAAACACGGCACGCTGCCGCTCATCGAGTAATTCTTCGGCGAAGCTCCGATAGTCCTGGCGCACCAGTGCCTGATATAGCGGATGCTCGGGAAATTGCGTCTGCACGAGCACTTCGCCCGGCAGGCCGGCACGCCCGGCCCGACCCGCGACCTGCATGAGCTGCTGGAATAATTTTTCTCCGGCGCGAAAATCGGTCGAGAACAACGCACTGTCCGGATTGACCACAATGACGAGCGTCAGCTTCGGAAAGTCATGCCCTTTGGCCAGCATCTGCGTGCCAACCAGGATGTCGACGCGCTCGCGGCGAATATCGTCTTGCATTGCGTGCCAGGCATGCTTACGCCGGGTGCTGTCGCGGTCGATGCGCAGGACGCGCGCGTGCGGAAAGCGTTCCACCAGCAGTTGTTCGAGACGTTGTGTACCGTGTCCCAGGCCCTTCAAATCCTGGTTGCCGCAGGACGGGCAGGCGCGTGGCAATTGCTCCTGGTGCCCGCAATAGTGGCAACGAAGAACGGCATCGCGAAGATGCCAGACCAGGCGCGCGCTGCAGCGGCTGCATCCGGCGTTCCAGCTGCAGGCTGTGCAGACCAGCGCGGGAGCGAAACCTCGTCGATTCAGGAACACCAGGCTTTGCTCGTTGCGGGCTTGGCGTGCGCCGATCGCGCGCAACACCTGATCGGAAATGCTCTGGGTTTTCGCTATGCCGCGCATGTCGACCAGCTTTATCGATGCTCTGGTCGCTGCTGGACGCCGGCTCAGATGTAAATGGCCGAAGCGCTTGCTGCGCGCATTGTGGTAGGTCTCGAGCGACGGCGTAGCCGAGCCGAGGACTACAGGCACCTGCCGTTGCCGTGCCAAGTAAATCGCAAGATCGCGCGCCGAATAACGCAAACCGTCCTGTTGTTTGAATGACCCATCCTGCTCTTCGTCGACGATGATCAGACCGAGTTGCGGCAGCGGGGTGAAGACCGACAAGCGGGTGCCGATCACGACTTGGGCACGACCGGTGTGCGCCGCGAGCCAATTCGCACAGCGCTCGCCTTCCGCCAGATTGCTGTGTAAGCCGACCAGCCGCAACGCGGGAAACCGATCGCGAAATCGGTCTTCCAGTTGCGGCGTGAGATTGATTTCCGGGACCATCAGCAACGTCTGCAGGCCGCGGCCGGCGGCCTGCTCGATCAATCTGAAGTAGATCTCCGTCTTCCCGCTGCCGGTAATGCCTTCCAGCAACCATGGCGAATAGGACCCCAGCCCGGCGGATATTGAGTCGACCGCACTGCGTTGTTCGTCGGTAAGTTCATGTTGCGCACTCGTCGGGAAATCGGGTTTGCCGTGACGAGCGGTATCGGCATGCTTATCTACCCATCCCGCCTGCACCCACGACTCCACCAGTTCGACGGCACGCGCAGAAATCGCGAGCAAGTCTGGGCGGCGCAGCGCATGCCCGGAGCGCAGGGCCTCGAGCAGCCGACGCTTGACCGTAGCCTGTACCGGAAACTGATCCGGACTCGGCTGCTCGGAAGCAGGCGTAAGCACATACTGCCATTGCGGTTCAGGAGCGACGTAGCGAACGCGCCGCAAAGCAGCAGGCAAGGCGACGAACGCGGCCTGCCCGATCGGACATTGGTAGTACTCACTGGAGAATCGAATCAGAGCAAGAGTTTCGGCTGGCAATGGCGCCACCGGCACGATTCTTTCTATGCTGCGAAGGCGAGCATCGGCGATCTCCGAGTGCTCCGTGATGTCGAGGACCAATCCGACCTGGCGTCGCCTGCCGAAGGGAACAACGACGAGTTGTCCGGCCACCGGTTCTTGGCCACTGGATCGGTAGTCAAACAATGAATCTACCGGGCAATCGAGCGCGACTCTTACGATAGCCATGATCTGTTGGCGGGCAACCCGTAGCGCGTGCGCAACCCAGTGACTTTTCTTTAACTGACTTTCGGAAAAGGGCTTTTTTGGGACGTGGACCGACTGTGGATAAATCTGTTGATGAAACTACCCGGTTGGCCTCGGGGAAATTAGTCTGAAACCCAGAAGGGGCGCGGGATTGAGCGTGTCAACACAAATTAAATACATAAATTCAATATATTGCATGCCGCCCCTCGAAAAGGCGCATGGATGCTGCGTCTCCGCGTGTAGCAGCCCCGAAATGCGCATAAACAGTAGGGTTTGGGGCGGCAGCGGCCCTATACCGGTTGGTGAAATTGCCTACTTTTTGAGTGTACCGCGTCCACCAACGCCGCCAGATTCTCGGGCGGAGTGAACTGGGAAATGCCGTGCCCCAGATTGAAAACATGGCCACTCCCATATCCGTAAGCCGCTAATATCTTGCCCGCCTCCCGGTGGATGACTTCCGGTGGCGCCAACAGCACGGCCGGGTCGAGATTTCCCTGAAGCGCCACGCGATCGCCTACGCGGGCGCGCGCCTGTCCGATATCGACTATCCAGTCGAGACCCAGCGCATCCGCCCCGCATTGCGCGAGGCTCTCCAGCCATAACCCTCCACCTTTGGTGAAGACGATGCGGGGAATTTTTTGTCCTTCCCGTTCGCGTCTCAACTGGGCGCAAACGCGCTCGATATAGCGCAGGGAAAACTCGTGAAATGCTTCCCCCGCGAGCATGCCTCCCCACGTGTCGAAAATCATTACAGCCTGGACACCGGCTTCAATCTGCGCATTAAGATAGTCTGCCACCGCGCGCGCATTGACTTCCAGAAGGTGATGCAGGAGTTCGGGACGCTCATAGAGCATCTTCCTGGTTTCGTGAAAATCGCTGCCGCCGCGTCCTTCGATCATGTAACACGCCAGCGTGAACGGGCTGCCGGAGAAACCGAGCAACGGCACTGCACCGGCCAGCGCTTTTCTGATCTGGGCAACTGCGTCCAGCACGTACCGCAATTGATTTGCCGGATCGGGCGCGATCAATTTGCGTATGTCGCGCTCGTCGCGGAGTGGGTGCTGGAAGCGTGGGCCCTCGCCCTCGGCAAAATAAAGTCCCAGTCCCATCGCATCGGGAATGGTGAGAATATCGGAAAACAGGATCGCTGCGTCGAGCGGGAAACGGGCGAGCGGTTGCAGCGTGACCTCGGTGGCGAAGTCCGGGCTCTTGCAAAGATCGAGGAAGCTTCCGGCGCGGGCGCGAGTCTGGTTGTATTCAGGAAGATAGCGACCAGCCTGCCGCATGATCCAGACCGGCGTATACGGCGTCGGCTCGCTCAGCAGCGCGCGCAGGAAGACATCGTTCTTCGGTCGGGACACGAGCGGGGGGGTAAGAAGTTATCTTGATCGGCAAACTGTGGCTGGCTGGCGTATCCGCGCCGTCACATGTTCAGAGTTTATCGCTTAACGGTTTCAGCGCGGCAAATCGGAATGGCCCATCAAGAACTCGTCGATGGAGCGGGCACACTGACGGCCTTCACGAATTGCCCAGACCACGAGGGACTGGCCACGACGCATATCACCCGCGGCGAAAACCCTGGGCACCGAGGTGTAATACGCCCTCGGTCCTTCCGTGTCGGCCTTCACATTGCTGCGCGCATCTTTCTCGACGGTGAACTGCTCGATCAGTCCGCTCTGGACCGGACCGAGAAATCCCATCGCCAGCAACACCAGGTCGGCCTTGATCTCGGTTTCCGAACCCGGCACTTCGATCATCTTGCCTTCCTTCCATTCGACTCTCACGATCTTGATTTTTTTTA
>Ga0137437_1000786_pt1 | contig 10496 bp, 9 predicted proteins | sample EasRivERMGT138_2_FD_102332 | JGI IMG/M metagenome (GOLD analysis project Ga0137437, IMG submission 102332) | Soil microbial communities from meander-bound floodplain in the East River, Colorado, USA - East River MetaG ERMGT138_2 | ecosystem: Environmental > Terrestrial > Soil > Floodplain ...
GAGGGCGAGCCCTTTTCCTCCTCGCTATCGAGGAGTACCTTGACGTTGATCGCCGGGTCCACGCCCATCTCCTTCAGGCCGTCGAAGGCGGCGAGGAACATCATGATCGGCGCCTTGTCGTCGGAGGCGGAGCGTGCGAACACGCGCAGCTCGGGGTCGAGCGCCGAGGCGAACAGCGCATCGCTGCTCACGATCTCCCAGGCGCCCGCGCTGTTGCGCTGTTTCACCACCGGCTTCCATGGGCTCGGCTGCGACCACTCGCGATCGACGACCGGCTGGCCATCGAGGTGCATGTAGTAGAGGACGGTCTTCGCGCCGGGCGCTTGCTTCGGCCACTCGGCGTAGAACATGGGCTTGCCCTTGTTCTCGAGCTGGCGCGTCGTGAAGCCACGCTTCCGGAAGGCGCGCTCGAGGAAGTCGACGTTGTGCTGGATATCGGGCGGGTTGATCGCGTCGTTCGGCAGTGACAGCAACTCGAGGTAGTCGCGGAAGGTGCCCTGCGCGAGCTTCTGCGCGGCCTGCTGCGACATGGGCGCCTGGGCCAAGGCAATGGCCGGAATGGCGAGGAAGAACAGGCAGAGGCGAAGCATGGCGATCCCCTTGGTAGGGGCGGAGGCTAACTCCGCGCCGGCATCCAAGTCGAGGGGACCGGAACAGCGTCGGTTCCGGCAACGTGCGCAGATCTGCAGCGAACGGGCGATGCAAGTTGCTGTGCGAACCTGCAACGCTGCTCGCGAGCCAGCTACGATGCGCTGATGATGCGCGCGTACGTCCTGCTCGTCACCCTCGGCATGAGCTGCACGAGCTCACAGCAGCCCCGATCCACGGGGGCGGACTCGCCGCCGTTTGACGTCGCGCAGCTGCGCGCGGACATCCGCTTCCTCGCGAACGATCTGCTCTCCGGCCGGCGTGCCGGCACGCACGGATATGATGTCGCGGCCGAGTACGTCGCGTCGCGGCTAGCGATGATGGGGGTCGCCGCCGGTCGCCAGGGCGGCTATTTCCAGACCCTGCGGCTCCGCGAGGTCACGCCCGACCTGGCCGCGACGAGCGCCGAGCTCTCGGACCCGGCGCTCGCGGCGGCGATCCACGTTCCGGACAGCGCGATCGTGAACGCCGATCTCGCGCACCTCGACCTCGAGCTGTCGGGGCCGATGACGTACGTCGGCAAGGGCGTCTGCGATGTCGACAGCGGGCGCGATGACGCCGCCGGCGTCGATCTGAGCGGTCGGTTTGCCGTGATGCTCGCCGGCGTCGCCGATGGGCTACCTCCTGCGCGCGCGGCGGTGCGTTCGGAGGCCGCGGCGAAGTGGGCCTGTGTCGCCAGGCACGGCGCGATCGGGATGGTCAGCCTGCGCACGCGCAAGGCGACGGTGCAACCGTGGGCGGCGACGATCGCATCGTACCGATCGGGCACGATGGGCGTCGTCGAGGCTGACGTGGCTCGGTCGCGGTCTGTCCCGGCGCCGATCCTGGTGCTCGACACGGACGCCGCACGCGCGACGCTCGCGGCCGTGGGGCGAGACCTCGAGATCGAGGAGACGCGTGCATCGGTTGGCAAGCTCGAGCACTTCGACCTCCCGGGTACCCTCCGGATCCGCTATCACGCACGCGCGCGGGACATCGTGTCGGCGAACGTGATCGGCCGGATCGAGGGGTCCGATCCGCACCTGGCGCGCGAAGCCGTCGTGGTCAGCGCACACCTCGATGCCCACGGTCTGGATGGCAGCGGCGCGATCCGGAACGGCGCGATCGACAACGCCTCGGGCATCGCCGAGCTCCTCGCCGTCGCTCGCGCGTTGACCGCGCTGCCGCGGCCACCGCGCCGCACCGTGATCCTGCTCGCGACCACCGGCGAGGAGCTCGGCCTGCTCGGCGCCGAGGGTTTCACAGCGCACCCGCTGTGGCCGATCGACCAGATCGTCGCGAACCTCAACATCGACCAGACCGGCATGCTGTGGCCGATCGTCGACGTGGTGGCGGACGGCGCCGAGCGTAGCTCGCTCGCAGGACCCGCCGCGCGTGCGTCCGCCGCGCTCGGGCTCGTCGTGTCGCCCGATCCGGTCCCCGAGCAGGGGTTCTTCCTGCGCAGTGACCAGGCGCCGTTTGCGCGTGCCGGCGTGCCGGCGCTGATCTTCCGGCCTGGATTTCGTGATCGCTCGGGTGGCAGCGACCGCAATCGCGCGCTGTTCGTGAGGTGGCGTGGAACCGCGTACCACTCGCCGCTCGACAAGCTCGATCAGCGCGATCCGCCGATCGACTTCGACTCCGGGGTTGCGATGGCCCGCGTCATCTATCTCACGGTGCTCGACGTCGCCAACGCCGACCAACGCCCGCGCTGGAACCCTGGCGACGTGTTCGCGCCAAGATAGGCTCCGCTCGCGATGCGCCGCGGGGGCATCAGCCGAAATACATCGGGAACCGGCAGATCGTCGCGAATCCGAGCCACTCGAGGATCGGGGCCGAGGTCGCCTCGCTGGCGTGCGAAGTCGCGAGTGCGACGCTACGTGCGCGCGCGTCCGCGAGCCGCGCCTGGACCAGCGCGCGATACAGGCCTCGCCCGCGAAACCGAGGCAGGACGACGCCGCCGCGCAGGTACGCCGACCGCGGGAACGCGACATAGCTCGCGACCGCCGCCGGCTCGCCGTCCCAGCGCGCCAGGAACATCCGCTGGCGAGGCGCCGGCGAGGCTGCGATGACTCGATTCGCGGTCGCGAGCGACGCGAGCTCGAGGCCCCAGCCCTCGGCCATCACGCACGAGTACGCTCCGACGCTCGCTTCCTCGATCTCCTCGACCACGATCGCCCGATCGACCTGGCCGGCCAGATCGGTCGTCGCGCGCGCCATCCCGCGTCCCCAGCTCGCCACCAGACCTCGGCGCTCGAGGCGAGCCCCGAGATCCGCCGGAGCGCTGCCCGGACCGGCGTTCCACCGGAACTTGAGGCCCAGCTCGCGGTACGCGGCGATCGTGGCGTCGATGACCCGATCGGCATCCGCCTCGTCGAGCGCCGAGAACGCGACCTCGTTGAACCCACCCGTGTTGATCGACGGCGTCACGATCTGGAGCCAACCCGGGCGCTCGATCACGCGCAGGTCGGGCAACGGCGGAAACGCCTTCCGCGGTGCCACGATCACCTCCTCGAAGATCGCCTCGTCGCTCATCGCCGGAAGCACGCCGTCGACGCTACCACCCCGGCTCCCGGATGCGGGCGCGGAGGCCGCGGTTCCGCCGAGGGCGTCGCGCTCGCCGTGCAGGGCGACACGGACGGCGAGCTCGCAGCCTCGCTCGTGGACGAGATGGTTCGAACGAACCTGACGCAGCGGAGGTAGAGCGGTGGCCGTGGCTTGCGCTACGCTGCCGGCCATGACGGTGCGCGCGATGCGCGATGACGAGGTCGTCGAGGTCGGGACGATGATGACCGCATTGTGGCCAGACTTCGACGGCGATTTCGGCGGCGACCGCGTGCTGGTATGGGAGCGCGGCACCGACGGCCAGCTCGGTGGGTTCGTCGCGTATGGTGTGCGCGAACGCGGCGAGGGCTGTGACACGGCCCCGGTGCCGTGGATCGAGGGCTGGTGGGTAGCGCCCGACCTGCGGCGCACCGGCGTCGGGCGTGCACTCGTTGCGGCGGTCGAGGCCTGGGCCCGCGAAGCTGGCTACGCCGAGCTCGGCTCCGACGCGCTCGTCGAGAACGAGGTGAGCCTCACCGCGCACGCGGCGATCGGCTTCGAGGCGACCGAGCGCCTGCAGTACTTTCGTAAGCGACTCCGCTGAGCCAGTGCCACGGCCGGTTCTTGGTCCGCGCGCACGCAGATCCGACCGGGTTACTTCGTCGAGCGAACCCGGGCTGATTCGTGGGCAAAGCGGATCGGTTGTCTGCGGCTTGCTTCAGCGAGCGGCGACGGTCGGCAGGGTCAGTTCTTCGCTGCCTTCTTGCCGGGGAAGTACGTCGTCGAGCGCTTCTGGCCCTTGGTGGCGACCACGCCTTCAGAGATCAGCTTGCGGATCGGCAGTGCGAGGTCCTTGGTCGTCGTGCCGAGCTCTTTGTTGATCTGCTCGATGCGCAGCCCCGGGTTCGCCTTGACGAACGAGCCGACTCGCTCCGACATCGCTTCGATGTCCGCCGGCGTACGCTTGACGCCACGGCCGCCACGGGGACGACCGGCGCGGGGCGCGCTCGTGGTTGCGGCAGCAGCGGCGGGTGCGGCACCGCGCGTAGCCGGAACGCCGAACGCCGATTCCAGCGTGTTGATGGCTGCTCGACGAGCAAGCTCGGTGATTTGCGCCACAAAGCCTTGAACCGTGTGGTTCATCTCATTCTGGAAGTTGTTCATTGAATGTCCTCATCGATAGCAAGTATAGGAGATCGGGTTGTTCGCGCGCATTCCAGCACAGATGCGGGTGTCGGGCAACTGATATGGGCATAGCTCGACTCAGAGGGACACGCCAGTCGGTCATGGGCCGTACCCGATGAGCGGGGCCGGCCGGCGCAATTCACGATGTCCCTGCCGCGCTCGTAGGCTGTCGCTTTGCCCTCCCAGGGCGAGGTCGCCCATGATGGGCTCCGAGTCGGGCGACCACGGTTGCTCCGGGCCTGTTCTGGCTGTTCTGCCTGTTCCGCTGTTCCACCTCGTTCCGATTCTCCGAATCGGCACGAGATCGCTTCGATCAGAACAATCCGCGGTTCGGTGAGCGCAACCACCGGCACCCGGTCGAACATCGGCTTGTCGGCGCGGCAAGAATGCCGCCCGCGTTTCGATCCGAGGTCACGCACCGAGTACGACGAGAAAGAATAGGAGGTGGGTGCGTACCGCAGCGCCCCGGACGGCGCTCGACGTCGGGAGGCCGCGCGCTGCAAGGCGACTCGAACGGGGCCGCGGACGCCCCCGGCACTGCCGCAGCTTCGAGCCAATCCCAAGGCGGCCTGACAACGCAGTCTTCGGTGTTGTTGTCCTGACATCTTCGCCATGAACTGACTGGTCGCACGTCGGGACGCTGATGGCGGAAGACAAGATCCGACACACCGGGCTGCATGAGCATCTGATCGGCGCCCGCAACGGCTTTCTCGACGCTCGTGCCCGACAGTCCTTCTCGCTCAAGCCGTCTCGACCTCTGCCGCGACGACTGCAGCCGCGCCAGGACATCCCCGCCGAACCCGATGCTGCGGACCCTTCGTCGGGCTGCATGGTGACCCGCGGTGGGCCCAGGACGAGGCCACGGCGACGAAGCTCGGGCGCAAGGTCGACTACGCGTGGCGATCGGCCAGTCCTCGATGGCCGAGAGAGCCTCGCGGCGCCGGCGAATCAGAATCGGGATCCCTTGGCGCGGCGGGCGCTCGGCCGGCGATCAGGGCTGTCCACGCGCCGGTGGGCCGTCTGGATACAGCTTTGACACGTGCAGAGCGGCGACGTTCAGGGCCGCCTCGAAGCGACCGAAGATTCGACGCGTGGCGGCGACGAGGCCCGGCGGGCCATGGCGCGTCACAAACGTTGCGTCGATCGACGTACCGCTCACCATCCAGGTCGCGAGCTCGTTGATGATCGCGTCGCGCGTCCACGGCACGCGCTTGCGGCCCCCGGCCGGCGCGGTGGCCGGCGGCGGGGCCGGCGGCGGCGGCTCCTGCGGCCTCACCGGCGCCGCCACAACAGGGGCGGCCACGGGGGCGGGCTTTTGAGCGCGTCGTCGGGGGGATTGGAGCTTGGCCCGCTTGCGGTCGAGCTCTTGCCTTTTGCGGTCGAGCTCTTGCCTGAGGACTGCTCGAACGACGGCAAATGCCAAGCGTTGAACTTCGGCCTGGAACCGCGCGACTTCATCGGTCAGCACGGTGCGGTTGTCGGAACGTCTCATGGACTCGAGATCATCGTCTAAGCTGCGGGGCCGGAGCAGCCCTGGCCGCGAAATTCCGCGCGCGATCTCTGGTCCAGGGGCCTTCCAAGAAAATGTGCTTGCGCTCCAGCGCCCGCTTGCGTATAGCGCTGCGCGATGTCCCTATGATTACAAACAGTCAGGATCGCAGACTGGGGCGCTCTGTCAAAGGCTTGCTCGCGGTCGACGATCCCGATCGTCCGGGGCTCGCCTCACCCGCTCGACTCTCCCTCCAGATCTTGGCATCGTGCGCCATGCGGATCTCGTTGTCGCTATCGCTGATGGTGCTCACGGCATGTGCGCCCGCACCGGCCGCACCGGCCGCACCGGCCACACCCATGCCGGCCGACCCGGCCCGCCTGGTGGTCACCGCCGACGACGGGTTCCAGCTGACCCTGTGGCGCAAGGCCCCGGCGCAACCGCGGCGCGCCGTGCTGCTGATCCACGGCCGGACGTGGAGCGGGCGACCCGACTTCGACCTCCAGGTTCCCGGCGAGGCGCGCTCGTTCATGGATGCCCTGGTCGCCCAGGGCTACGCGGCGTACGCGCTCGACCTGCGCGGCTACGGCGCGACTCCGCGCGATGCGACGGGCTTCCTCACCCCCGAGCGCGCGGCGGCGGACGTGGCGGCCGCGCTGCGCACGATCGGCGGTCAGCCGGTGGTGTTCGGCTGGTCGAAGGGATCCATGGTCGCGCAGCTCGCCAGCCAGCGCACCCCCGAGCTGATGGCCGCCGTGATCCTGTTCGGCTACCCGGCGGATCCCGACCGCACGGTGCCCGAGGCGCCCGACGCCGACGTCCCCGCCCGGAAGCCAACGACCGCCGAGGCCGCGGCCGAAGACTTCCTCGCGCCGGGCATGATCTCGAAGCGCGCGATCGCGGCGTACGTGGCGGCCGCCGTGGCGGCGGACCCGGTGCGAGTGGACTGGCGCCACGAGACCGAGTGGAACGTGCTGAGCCCCGAGGCCGTCCACGTCCCGGTGCTCCTCCTCCAGGCCGAGCTCGATCCCTTGGCCAAGAGCGACGCCCACGCACGGCTGTTCGCGCGCCTCGGCACGACCGACCGCCAGTGGGTCGTGATTCCGAAGGGCGACCACGCCGCGCTCCTCGAGGACACGGCGCCGCGCATGATCGCGGCCATCCGCGGCTTCCTCGAACGGCCGTGACCGTGGTGGGCGACCGCAGGTCGGGTCAGCCGGACAGGGAGGCCGCGCCGAGCGCCGAGGAGAGTGGCTCGGCGCCGTCCGTGCGCGCCAGCGACCCAGCGTGGCCGAACACGCAACGACGGCGGCGGTCCTGATCGACGACTGTCAGGTCGCACCGGTAGGCTGCTCGCATGGCAACCGTGCTCGGAATCGGTGGAGTGTTCGTCAAGTCGAAGGATGCGGACGCGTTGCGAGCCTGGTACCGCGACATGCTCGGGTTCGAGATCCAGGAGTGGGGCGGCGCCCAGTTCTGGTCGACACCCGCGAAGACCTACAGCGTGTGGAGCGCGTTCCGGGCGGAGTCGACGTACTTCGAGCCGAGCCAGCGCGAGCTCATGGTGAACCTGCGGGTCGATGACCTGGATGGGCTACTCGCCAAGCTGCGGGCCCTGGGCGCACAGGTGCTCGATCGACGAGAGGACAGTCCCGATGGAAAGTTCGGGTACGTGGTCGATCCGGACGGCACGCTGCTCGAGCTGTGGGAGGCCGTGACGGCCGGCTGACGGCGCGCTACTTGATCAGCTGGAATCCCTCGCTGATCGTCGGGATCGTGGGAGGCCGTGACGGCCGGCTGACGGCGCGCTACTTGCTCGCGGTGCGCCGGGCCAGGTACTCGCTGAGGAGCGTGTCGGTGGGGCCGGTGTAGCGCTTGGGCGCGATCTTGGCGCGCTCGAGGGCGTAGTGGACGATCTCGTTCATCGCCTGGCCGTAGGTCCGGCCGCTCGCGCGCACGCATTGCGCGAAGGCGCAACTGTCGGCGAGGTCGGGGTTGGGGTTGACCTCGAGGATGTAGGGCTCGCCGCTGACCTCGTCGAGCCGCATGTCGACCCGCGCGTAGTCGCGGCAGCCGACGGCGCGGAACGCCCGCAGCGCGACGTCCTGGATGTGGGCCACGATCTCGGGCTCGAGATCGTCGGGCGGGCACTTGCTCTCGACGGCGTAGTGATCGCGGCTGTAGGGGTCCCACTTGGCGCGATAGGTGATGATGTTGGGGAGGGTGCGGCCTACGTCGTCGACGCCGCCCTTGAACCGCATCTCGTAGAGCGGGAGCGCCTCGGTGCCCAGGATCGCGCAGTGGAGCTCGCGGCCGGGGATGTACTCCTCGACGAGGGCGGCCATCGTGTGCTCGGACAGCAGGAGCTTGACCCGGTCCTCGAGCTGGGCGCGGTCGTGGACGACGGAGCCGGCGTCGATGCCGCCGGAGGCGTCGTCGTGCGCGGGCTTGACGATCATCGGGTAGCGCAGCGCGAGATCCTTGGGGACCGGGCCGCGTTCGATCACGATGCCGCGCGGGGTCGGCAGGCCGGACGCGGTCAGCAGGGCCTTGGCCTGGGGCTTCTTCTGGCACAGCGACAGCGCGAGTGGCCGGTTGCCGGTGTACGGGATGTTGAGGAGCTCGAACAGCGCCGGGACGTTGTGCTCCTGCTCGGGATCGTCGTGGAAGAACTCGACCAGGTTGACGACGCAGTCCGGCGGATCGGTGCGAACCGCGTCGAGCAGGTTCTGGAAGTTGTCGCGGATGTTGATGTGGTAGGCGGTGTGGCCACCATCGATGAGCGCCCGCTCGATCAGCTCGATCTCTTGCTCGACCGTTTCCCACGGCTCGATCTCGAGCGTCGGGTCCCAGTCAGGAGCGCGCCGGTTGTCGCGACGATAGTGTTCGTACACATCGTCGTCGATCTGGTTCCAGAGGATCAGGATGCGTGCCATGAAGGAGCGCCGCTATTCCACAGGTACCATCACGCGCGCGTGATGTCGATGATCGTCCGCGGTTGCGCGTCAGGATCTCGGACCAGGGATCACGAACCGGTGGAGACGCCGAGGCGCGTGCCCCATGGATACCGCGCGATCAGGTCGTCGGCGCGGCGCCGCTGATCGAGATCGAGGCCCTGGGTGACGGCGGCCGAGAACCAGCGCGCGAGCTCGAGCGCGAAGGCGAACCGATCGCGAGGATCTTTGGCCAGGCCGATCGCGAGGACGCGATCGACGTCGCCCGAGAGCGGGGCGAGCATCGAGGGCTGGGTTGGAACGCGGTAGACGACCTCGTAGAGGGTCGTGGGCACGTCCTTGCCGGTGAACACGGGGTGGCCGGTGATCGAGCGGAAGATGATCGCGGCGAGCGAGTAGACGTCGGCGCGGTGGTCGACGTCTTCCCCGCGAGCTTGCTCGGGTGCCATGTACGCCGGTGTGCCGACGACGTGGCCCTGGGTGAGGGTGCCCGATCCACCCGACTTCGAGACGCCGAAGTCGAGGATCTTCCAGCGCCGGAGGCCGCCCTCCTCGGCGAAGAACACGTTGTGCGGCTTGAGATCGCGGTGGACGATGCCGGCGACCCGCGCGGCTTCGAGGCCGATCGCGAGCTGGTCGACCAGGATCTTGGTCTGCGGCAGCTGGAGTCGGCGCTGGCGGCGCAGCTGGTGGGCCAGGTCGTGGCCGCGCAGGCGCTCCATCGCGAGGAACGGGAGCTCGCCCGCGGTGGTGCCGACCTCGAGGACGCGGACGATGTGGGGGCAGTCGAGCCGCGCGGCGGTGTGGGCCTCGCGCAGGAACCGCTGGAGGTGGATCGGATCGGCGAGGGTGCCCGGGTGCAGGAGCTTGACCGCGGCCTCGCGCTGGTCGCTGAGCGCGTGGGCCTCGTAGACCTCGCCCATGCCACCGCGGCCGATCAGGACGCCCAGCCGGAACGAGCCGATCGCCTGCTCGGTCCAGCGGCCCGGGCCGCCGATCTTGAGCGCGCGGTCGAGCTCGGCGCGTGCCTCGGCGAGCAGGGCGTCGCGCTGGGCGTTGCCGCGCACGGCTTGCTCGAGCTTTCCCATCGCGTCGAGCGTGACCCGCTGGCTGACCCGCGCGGTGTAGTACGCGACGAAGTACAGCGCCTCGATGATGCAGAGGATCGCGACCTGCTCGCGGGTGCGCAGCTGGTCGATCCGGATGACGCCGTGATCGGCGAGCACGCCGAAGATGATGCCCAGGCCGAGCACGCCGTGGATCACCGCGACGAGGCCGTACATCGCGATCGTGACGCTGCGGTTGGCGCCCAGGCTGAAGAAGTAGATGCCGTAGACCAGCATCGCGGCGACCGGCGAGCCGGTGCCCCAGTAGTAGACGCCCGCCATCGAGCCGAACACGATCGGCAGGCCCGGGAGCACGAGCTTCTTCTGGTCGTAGCTGGCCGGATCGCGCAGGACCACGAGCAGCACGGCCGAGCCGAGCGCCGCCGCGAGCGAGCCGATCAGGACGACGACCTTGGCAACCGGATCGCCGCCGGTGCTGAGCGCGACGATGATGCCGCCGACCGTCAGCGCGAGCACGACCTTGAGGAAGATCCGGGTGCGCGCGATCTCGTCGAACTTCATCGCGTCGACGGGCGAGCCGGTCGTCGCCGAGCCCGGGGTCTTGCTCAGCGAGGTCGACGCCCGGAGATC
>Ga0137437_1000789_pt1 | contig 10492 bp, 6 predicted proteins | sample EasRivERMGT138_2_FD_102332 | JGI IMG/M metagenome (GOLD analysis project Ga0137437, IMG submission 102332) | Soil microbial communities from meander-bound floodplain in the East River, Colorado, USA - East River MetaG ERMGT138_2 | ecosystem: Environmental > Terrestrial > Soil > Floodplain ...
AGGGAGCGACCGCTGCAAGGTTCCCGACGCGGCCGGAGAGAAGGTGCTGGCATGAGCTGGCTGACCGACCCGAACTTCTGGGAGGAGCTCGCGCAGTGGGCCCTCCTCGGCTATCTCCTGACCCGGACGATCCCCAAGGTGATCCCACGTGACGTGACGAAGAAGCCGGTCGACATGGGGAGTGTGAAGGTCACCGAGGAGCACCTGAAGCGGGGGTACCACTGAGGTTCGGTGTCCAGACGGGGTGTGGCAGAACGGTATACGGTAGGGGGCAAACCGGGGGCCTGCAGCTACTCCGCGTCGCTCCTCCCAGTCCGGAGCTAGATCGCCGACCAGGGCGATGGCACGACGTACCACCCTGGCGAACGGCTTCCACGTTGGGCATCGATCGCCATCAGTCGACGGAGGCGGTAACGGAGCTACCGCTACAGCCCGCCGGCTGCAGTCGCTGGGGCTCGCGCTGACGTCGCGCTGGGAACTCGATCTACCCCGGGTCGGGAGCGGCGTGCGGCGTGACCTCAGCGGCGCCTTCTTTTAGAGAGGACATGACCGTAGACGAGCAGCGATTGCGGTGGCGGGCGTATCGAGCGGTTGCATATGCGCTAAAGACAGGCCAACTGGTACGCCCGCAGGTCTGCGACGTTTGTGAGAAGCCCCCACGACCCGCGAAGGATGGGCGCTGCACCCTCCAGTCTCATCATGCCGACTATACGAAACCACTGGAGGTGCAGTGGCGGTGTCTCGACTGTCACAGCGAGGTCACGCCGCGCCCCAAGGGACTCCAGAACGGGGCGTATACGCGACCGGATCGAGTACGCCGGGGGGAGACACACGGAATGGCCAAGGTAACAGCCGCCCAAGTACGTGAGATGCGCAGCCTATTCGACCGTGGGGAAGCGAGTGTCATGGAGCTGTGTCGTCGGTACGGACTAACTCATAAGACTGTTGGTCAGTTAGTCCGCCGGGAACTCTGGAGGAGTATCAATGGGTAAGGAAAATCGTGGATTTGCTAGTATGGATAAGGCCAAGCAGCGGGAGATCGCCTCGAAGGGGGGCAAGGCCGCGCACGCAGCCAAGACAGCGCATGAATGGGACAGCGAGGAGGCACAGGCGGCCGGGCGCAAAGGTGGGATGGCCAGCCGCGGCGGACGTGGACGGTTCCTCCCGCACGCGCAACGCCCGGATCCGGCCGAGGAGTAGATGCAGGTCATCTCCGGGGGCCAGACGGGTGCGGATCAGGGTGGGTTGTGGGCAGCGCGGTCACTCGACCTGCCGACCGGGGGCTGGGCCCCGAAGGGCTGGATGACCGACGCAGGCCCGGCTCCCTGGCTCGCTGACTACGGGCTGAAAGAGAGCGCCTTCCCGAACTACCGGATCCGCACGATTCAGAACGTCGAGATGGCTCACGCGATCGTGTGGTTCGGACACCCGGAGAGCCCCGGCGGGATCCTCACGCTGGGGACGGCCACGAGCAAGGGGGTGCCATACGTCGTGCTCGAGTGGCCGACCAAGGATGCGCTCCGGGAGGATCTCGTCCACGCCCGCTTCCTGTACGACTGGCTGCATCATCCGGATGGCGCGTGGCGAGTCGAGATCCTCATGGTCGCCGGCAACCGCGAGCGCACCAACCCCGGCATCGAGACCTATGTGAAGACCGTCATGGTGGGCGCGTTGAAGTAGATGGCCAAGCGCCGTCGAGAGGCCACCGCCGAGGAGCAGCTGGCGGATCCCGTCACGCTCCTCCGGGTCGACGGGTCGATTCCCTATGCCGAGGCGTGCCTCCGGCAGTTTATCAATCGCTATGTGGTGATCCGCGACCAGCAGCCCGCCGCGCTCGCGGAACTGAAGGCGCTCCTCATGGACCTGGCGGAGGACCCCCCAACGTGTCCGCGGCTGGGGCTGGAGATGGTGGAGGTCCTGGGGGTGGCTGTCCTGCCAGATCCTGGTCCCCCGGCAGCTGGGATTCCGGGGTCTCCCCAATCAAGTCCTCCAGCATCTTCTGCTGTCGTTGCCGGCGGCGTGCCTCTTCGCCGACCACTGTGGCTTCCGTGAACCGAGACTCACCCAAGGCCTCACGCGTCTCCCCCAGGGCGGCACGCTTGAGGGGTGGGAAGATGTAGCGCTGTAGAAAGTCGCGCTGCCGAGCGGGCGTCCGCAGCTCGATATAGGATTGATCCTCCAGGACCGCCGGCAGCTCCTGTTGCAGGATCCGCGCATAGTTCTCCGCGACCATCTTATCCAGCCCATAGTCACCGGTCTCACGGATGAACACCGACTGCCCGGGCACCCCCACCCGGCGCACCTCCTCGGTCACGAAGTCCCTGGGGGCTGATCCAATGCCGGCCAGGGCGCGCAGCCACGGATGCGTGGTGGTAACCGCCTTCCCCGTGGTCTGCGAGATGCGCTCAGGGATCAGCCGCGACACCCCAGGCACTTGTGACAGCGGGGCGGCGAGCGGGCGCGTCCACTCCTCCGCCGTGGCCCGCGGCGGGATGCGAACCTTCGCCTCCTCCTCACTGAACCCCGCCGCCACATCCTTGATATCGCCGAAGCCGGTGTAGAACCTGGAGAGGAACTGCCCGATGGTCCCGACGATCGCATCCCCGGCATCCTGCGGGCCCGGCCAGCCGTTCTGCGTCATGAGGTCGGTGAGGGTGAGGGTGGTGCCGCCGACCCTGGAGATCGAGAGGAAGGCTTGGGCGAGCTGTGCCTTCATCTCGTCGCTGGTGTACTTCCCTTCATAGTTGTCCCAGGTCGCCCGCGTCCACCCATCCGCCGGGGCTTGGGCGTGCGCCGCTTGCCAGTCGGTGAACCGGGTGATGTCCTGCATCGCGTCCGCCACCATGAGGTACTGGGCGAAGGGGGCGTAGGGGCGGAAGTCCAGGATGTCCGGGTCGCTGCCGTCCCCCTTGTCATAGCGATACTCGTACCACCGGGTACCTTCCGCCTCGGGTTGCGCGCGAATCACCGCGGCCGCTCCCAGGATCGCCGCACCGGAGGTCATGCGCGCGATGTACTGCGGAATGGTAGGGGCGTTGATCCCCTGCGCGTCACGCACGACATCGAGGAGCTTGTCTTCCTGCGCCTTCAGCTTCCGGATGCGGTCGCGCTCGAGCGTCATGCGCTCCTGCACCTGCGACCGGCGGCGCCCCAGCTGCTCGCGAGCCTCCTGCGCCGCCTGGAGTGTGGTGCGCCCCTCGGGCAGTCGGGGTTGATCGCCACGCGCTTCGAGCCGGCGGACCTGCCTGGTACGCACCCCCATCTCACGGGAGGTCGCGAGGTATTCTCGCTGCGCCGCGCCGAGGCGACCAATGGCCTCCTGGCGCTTGCCGGCGAGCTCGGGCAGGGCGGTCTTCTGGATGCGCTGCGCCCGCACCCCACGATACAGGCGGCCGCCCGCGAACTCCCCACTGGTCAACCCTATGGTGTCGAGGGGGAAGCGAATCAGTTCCATCAGCGCGGCGGGCGAATGATCGTAGATCCAGCGGGGCGCCGCCACAATGTTGAACTTCGGGAAGGGGTACCCCAGTTTCAAGGGCCACATCGTATTGACAGCGTGGAGCAGCGCCCCAGGGATGGATCCTCGCGCTGCCTGCCCAGAGAAGGTGGATTCGAGCGCCGCGGCGGTGGCGTTGTACACCAGATTGTCGAAGGCCTGCGCGCCCCCCACGGCTGTCACGATATCCTCATAGGGTTGCTGGAGGAGGACGTCGGGGGTATGTCCGGCGGCCCGCAGCTGAGCGCGCATGGTGGCGTCGAACACGATGCCGCGGCCGCTGAACTCCTGGGCGCGATTGAACACGGTGAGAACCCGCTGCAGCTTGGGGTCGAGGATCGCGTTGAGCAGCTTGAAGCGCGAGCCCCCCTCATGGAACTCTTCCCCACCGGCCATTGCCCCCAGGAAGTGGGCCTCATGCTCGGGGACCTTCGTGAGGAGGTTGATCGTGTGGCGCGCATCGGATGGGTCGAGTTGCCCAATGGTCGCCTGCCCGAAGTCATAGATGTCCTGTAGGGTCGCCTTCCAGGCGGTACGCGGGGTCACGGTCGCGCCGTACTTACCCTTCAGCGTCAGCTTCTCCGCCGCGGTCGCCTTCGCGAGGGAGGCCCCTGCTTCGTCACCGAGCAACTTGGCCAGCGGGATGGTCAGCGCATCATCCAGGGCATCCACCGTGTACCGGCCGGCCGTCGACATCATGTTGCGGACCGCGGTGCGCCAACGCATCAGCATGAACGGATAGCTCGCCGCCTGGAGCAGCTCCAGCTCGGAGGCCTTCCGCGGCCGCTGCAGGGTGTTCGCGAGCATGGCCTGATCGAAGGAGGCGGTGTCGGTGGCCAGCACGTCGAGGGTGGCCTGCGCATCCATCGTGGACCCAGTAGCTCCCACGACCTGCCCACGCTTGCCCACGATCACACGACCTGAGCCGAGCATCCCGCGCAGCGCCCCACCCATCGACATCTGCTCGGCGACCCGCGTGAGGGTTTCCTCGTTCGTCTGACGGAAGGCGGAGAGCCGCTGGAGGATCCGCGCGGCCTCCTGGACCGCTTCGATCGCGTGCTGCCCGATCTCCTGGTCAGAGAGATGGAGGTACTGCTTCAGCTCCCGGGTGTTGGTGCCGGCGAAGGCGAGGTCGGCGATCTGGCGATAGAGCCGCAGGCTGGTGTCTTCATTCCCAGGGATGATGTGGATCAGCTCCGGGTCGGTCTCCTCGATCAGCGTGTCGACGAAGGTGCGCGGCAGGGTGTGGGCACGCTGCGACGGCTTCAGCGGCCGCTGGATGCGCCCAGGATTGATGATGCCCGCCGGGCCAATCGTCGCCTTGCCACGGGCTGCGCCAGCCTGCGAGACGATCCCGGAGGGCGGGAAGTCCTTCACCGGGGGCGCGGTGCCGAGCCCGGATTCCTGCCGGCCTTGCGCCACGAGCTGCGCGTTGATGTCTTCCTGGAGCGGGGTACCCTTGACCGCCTGTGCGAGGAGCCGCTCCTGCTGGGGGGTCTTGGCCGCCTGGAACGCGGCGGAGTACGAGCGCACCGAGGCCGAAGCGGCGGTCTTCCACGCCTTGTCCCAGTTGCCCTCCTCCATGTGCTGCTCGACGCGAGAGAACCACGGGCTACCGCCGTGCTCCTCCTCCTGCCGCTTGAGCCATTTGCGCAGGCCCTGCCGGTCGCCGGAGGGGATGTCCAGAATGAGCACCCCCTCTTCCTCGAGCAATCGACTGAGGAGTGGGGGGCGCTCGGCCAGGGTACGCTCCCCGACGCGCGGCTTCCCTGGGGGCGGGGCCGCGAGGCTGAATGGCACCTCGGCGACCGGCGGCAGGGGACGATCCTCTGCGCGCACCCCCTCCAGCTCTGGCAAGGCCGGCTCAAACTCCTGCAACCCCTGGCCGGTTGGTGGTGCCGGACGGGCGGGTGGAGGTGGGGCGAGGGCACGGCGCTCCGCCTCGGTCCCGCCCCCAAACTTCCGGAGGAGCTCCGCGTGTCGACGCTCACTTACCCCGGTTGGCGCCCCCATAATCTGACTGCGCCGCTCAGGACCGCTATAAGCGAGGTCTTTGGCCGCGCGCCCCGTCGGGCCTGGAGGTGGTTCTCCCCCTTCGAAGTCAAGCAGCGAGGGACCCTTCGCACCACCGGGGCCTTCCATTGGTAAGCCCGGCTGTGCTGGGCGGATTAAACCACGACGTACCGCCTCATTCCGGGCCGCATCGAAGTACTCCTGGACCTCTGGGTTGATTGGACCTTCCGCCGCGATCCGCATGGAGCCCAGCAGTTCGCCGTCGGTCGCCTCCCTGGCGGAGCGTTCGAACTCCGAGAGGTCCTGCTCGGGGAGGGCCTGCATCCCGGCCTCGTCCACCCAGCCGATGATCGAATCGCCCGCGCCAGGCTCGGAGATGATCGCGTGGCCTTCCTTGGTCGTGATCACCGGGGCCCCCTTGCCTCCGTGGCCACTACGTCGGGTGAACACTCCACCCCGGCGACCTTCCGCCACCTGGGTCAGACGCCCACGCGCGACCTGTGCGGCCGCATCGGAGATAGTGGTGCCTTTCCCTTCGAGCAGGGCTGCGCGCAGATCCGCGAGGACCTCCTGGCGGGTGGCGTGCGCCCGCGCCCCCTTGGCGGCAGTGAGAATCTCATGGTACACAGGCGCCCCGGAGATCGCCCCGCCGCTGGTTGCACCCCGCCGCTTCGCCTCCCCGATCGCGGACGAGATGTCGCCTGTCTCGATCTTCAACTCTGCCAGCTGGCCCTGGGTCGAGCCGCCCCCGATGCGCTCGTAGGGGTGCTCCTGCAGCTCGTAGAGCATCCGCGCCATCTCGCGGCGCACCTCGGCCGGGTAGGTGCCAGGATCCTCCGCGTGCAGCTCCGAGGGTGCCTGCTCAAAGCGGAAGGTCTTCCCCACCTGCAGCCGGCGCCGGGTCATCCGGGGTTCCCCGTGCAGCTCACCCTTGCGGCGCGGTCCAGCGTTCGGTCCACTCGCGTACTCTCGGTCGATGGAGGTAGGCTCAGCAGTACCAGGAATGCGCGGCTGCTCAGGCGTCGCCGGGCGGCCACCCATCCGCGCGCCCTGACGAACCGGACCCTCCTGCGACACGGTGGGGCGGTCGATCAGCTCCGGCGGCGCTCCAGGCTCAGCCATTCCACGTGGAACGCCCTCACGCCTCAGCTGGAATTGCTTCGGGAGGAGGCGCGGCGGCCCTGGAGGCTCCTGGAGCGACGACTCAAGCTGCCCACCCAGACGCTCGGCTAAGGCAGGCGGCCCACCACCTGCGACGATTGTGCGTCCTGGCGGGCCACCACCGGGAATGGTGTCGATCTGGTTTGGATCCGGTGTGAACTGCCCAGGCTCAAGCAGCCCCTGCGGTGGCGGCGGCGCGTAGGGGGTCGCCTCTAAGCCCGGCTGTATCGGTGGGATGGCCGTCGGGACGATCTTGCCGAGGGTGGCCAGCTGCTCCAGGTAATCCTTGGCCTGCAGGGCGGTGTGGGCATCTGACCGCGCCCCAGGCACCGCATCAGGCCCGTACAGCCGGCGGAGCTCGCCCAGCAGACGCGCTTCCTCCTGCTGGTACATCTGGTCGGCCATCTGCGCCATGATGAGCTGGTCGGCTGGGGACAGCGGGGACGGCGGGATGTCGGTCGGCAGCGCCCCTGTGGCGTCACCAAAGCTGGGCGCGCGTCCTCGGATATTCGCGTACCCCTCGAAGGCGCCGTGGGTCACCCCGCCGAACGCACCCCCGAGCGCCATGCCGGTCGCGACATCGGTGGCCGAGGGGGGTCCGCCGGTCTCGATGTACGAATGCCCGACGGTCCCTGCGCCACCGATGGCTGATCCGAATCCGACCTGCGACGCGGTGCGCCCCAGCAGCGTGGCACCTCGAGCGCCAGGGTTCAGCGCGCCCAACGCCGCATCGAATGCCATTGCCCCCGGGGAGTACTCCTCGCGATTCCCGAAGTGCTTCTGATAGTACTGGCTTGCCGCCGACCCCACCCCACCCCCTGCGAACCCGCCGGCTGCCGTCCCCCAGGGCCCTACCGAGGACCCCAGGAGGGCCCCACCGATCGTCGGTACGACATTCAACCCAGTCTCGATCGCCGTGTCGACGAAGGAGTGCTTGAGCGGGTAGGTTGGCAGCGGCCCGGGCGGTCCAGGCGGCATCGCCTTGGTGTAGTGCGGCAGGATCTCCGACCCGATGAGCAGCGGGTCTACCAGCTGGAAGGTCTCCGGATCCTCGGTCTCGAGCGCCTTCATCAGCTCGCCGTCGTCCAGATCATCGAACATGCGCGGGTGCTCCTCGCGGTAGGCCTTGGCGACCTCCACGGGTGAGAACCCGCCCCGTCCGAGATTCAGACGATCCGGCATGCTACTGTCCTACTGGCCCTGCCCCACGCGCACGAATGGGCGGCGCCGGGATTGGTTCGGCTGGTGGGAGCGCTGGACGGACGGGCGGACGGGTACCAGACGGTCCACCCCCACGATTCTGTAGCGCTCGCTGCCGGACACGCTCGGCCACCGTTCCACCAGTGGATCGCTCCCGCGCCGTCACCGGGGTCGCCGATTTCGCCGCGCGTACCAGGTCGTCGTACGACATGTAGGGGAGCCCCTGTTGCTGCGCCTTCTCCCGGACGATCTGGTCGCGCTGCTGGGGCGTCGGCGACCGCTTCAGCAGATTGGAAGAGGTCTGCAGCTTCACGGTATCCTCGACCGCTGCCAGCAAGGCCTCCGCGTCGAGCTGCGTCTGCGATTTGACCGCTGAGGGCTCGTCGCCCAGGGCCGGACCGGTCCCCCCGCCTCGGAGGATCGGCGCCCGCACCGGGACCTGTGGGTTGCTCGGGTCCTGGATGACCGTGGTCCCCGCGTAGGCCGGGGGCGGGGTGTATTCGCTCGGCATGACCATCGAGGACCCATCCGGGAGCTGCTTGATCTTCCAGTAGCCACTGGTGGTGACCTCAGAGGGTTCGATCCCATACTGCGCGCGGATCTCCGGTGAGTCACGAATCGTGGAGGTGAGCCCCGCGCCAGTCGTCGCCGACATCCGCACGAACTCGGCATCGGCGGGGACCGGGGTACCATCTGGCCAGGCGTACCGCCCCGTCGTGTAGTCGAAGCTGACCGGGTGAACCTTGCCGTCCGGTGTCTTGACCCCGAAGGTTGGCGCCGCGAACTGCCGCTGATTCTGTGGTGCCCCCAGCATCCCCATGATCGTCCGCTGGATCTCGTCAGGCGTCGCCCCAGCCTTGGTCAGCTGCTCGGTCGCGACCTGGATCTTGGTCTGCAGCGGGACGCGTGCCTGCATCTCGGCGATCTCCTCGGCCGTCGGCACCCCCGTCCCGCGACGCTTGTAGGGCGACTCAGGTGGAGGCGCCCCAAGCATCCCAGTCGCTGCCGCGTCAGGTCCCCCCGTCGGCCCAAGCTGCGGTGGTTGCATCGGATTCTCCACCCCGCCAGGTGTACGTCCACCCCCACCCCCGGGGCCCATCCCGAGCTCTGGAGGCGGTTGGGTCGGCAGTTCGCCCGCGGTGGGGGGTGCTTCTGGAGGAAGCTGTGTCCCGACCATCTGGCTCCCCGCGTGGACCGGCTGGTTGGTCGACATCGCTGCCCCGCCAGGGGTCGCAGGGGCTTGCCCGGGAGTCTCGCCCGGGACCATCTCGTTCATGCGCGCGATGACCTGCGCCATAAAGGGGTTGCGCTCCACCTCCCCCATGAACCCTTTGAACCCCTTCTTCTTGTCGATCGGCTGCATGAGCCCCTGCAGCGCCAACTCCTGCATCTGGGGGTCGCGGCTCGCGAGCAGGTGCCCGAACACGCGATCGGCCATCGCGCGGTTCTCCTGCTCCTTCTTGTAATTCTTGTCGGACTCGGCTTCGCGCCGCCCCTGGAAGCCCTCGACCAGCCCGCTCCAATATCCGGAAGGCATGATTTACTCCCCCGCCGATCCGTAGCCTGTCGGTCCGTACAGGGACCCACCACCCCCGCCGCCGCCCTTCTTGCCCCACGGGATCATCCCCGCGACATCGTAGAGGAGGTTCCCCCAGTTCTTCCCGCCCTCCTGCTCCTGCCCGCGAATCTGCGACGCCTGATTGAACAGCCCGGAGTTGACATACGCCGCGTTGCTGGCCGCATTGACCCCGGTATTGGCGGCGTTCGCCCCCGCGCCGACCTGCGTCCCTCCAACTGACCCGGCCCCCTGGGCGGCCATCGCGCGAGCCGCCGGCAGCATCCCGGCCATCTGCCCAACCTTCTGGCGATCGAGCTCGGCGAGGGCATAGTCACGCCCACCCCCGCGCTGGGTGCGCTTGGTCTTGCTCTCAGCCCCCTTGTAGAACTCCAGCGCCCCCTGCATCTCCGGCGCGAGTGACTCCCGCGCGGATTGCCGGTTGCTGAGGATATTCTTGTAATAGTTACCGGCGGCCCCGAGGGTCTCCCCACCGGCCTGCGTCATCTCCTGCCCGGTCTTCATCAGCGGGGGTGCCATGCCCGCCAGCTGCGTCGCGGATTGCTGGGTGCCGGCGGTCGCGGCCTTCTGTTCCTTCGAGGCGCCGGAGAGCTTCTTCCCCATGTACGCCCCGGCGATCATCGAGCCGGCTTTGAGGGCGAATGGAATCGCAGCTGCCATGACTAACCTCCTACCACCGCTTGTGCGGGCTCGAGCACGACGTAGAACAACTTCCCAGGCGCCTCATAGAACCCCAGCCGAGACGCCGCGGCGGCGAGGGGCTCGAGGTTCTCATCCCCGATCACGGCAAAGGCAGAGGGCTCCCCGGTCGCCTCGACGATGCGCTGCATCTCCCCCACCAGCCCACCAACCACCCCAGGAGACTTCCGGTAGTCTTCGTGGATCCAGAGCGGCTCGGTGTGGAGCGCGTACCAGACCACCCAGTACGCGACAATCTGGTCGTCCATCTCAACCACCGCGATGGACATCTCCTTGAGGCGGTCGGCGCGGACCTTCATCTCGGCGAGGGGGCCCCCCGCGTCGATGGCCTTCTGGGTTTCCTCGGG
>Ga0137437_1000791_pt1 | contig 10483 bp, 9 predicted proteins | sample EasRivERMGT138_2_FD_102332 | JGI IMG/M metagenome (GOLD analysis project Ga0137437, IMG submission 102332) | Soil microbial communities from meander-bound floodplain in the East River, Colorado, USA - East River MetaG ERMGT138_2 | ecosystem: Environmental > Terrestrial > Soil > Floodplain ...
CGCGCAAGCGCGAGGGATAAGGTCGTTCAAGCCGTTCAAAACGTTCCAATCGTTTAAGAAGGGAAATGCGAATGCGGTACGGTAATCTGAACTTGTTGTTGGCGCTGGTCATTTCTCATTTCTCCTTTGTGTTGGATTGTCGAGCGCAGGCGACCGATCCAAAAATCGTCGAGGCGGCGAAGAAGGAGGGCGGCGAGATCGAGGCCTACGTGACCTTGCGCACGGATACGGCGCTGACCGTCTGGAAAATGTTCGAGACCAGGTACCCGTTCTTGAAAGTGAAGCAGTACAAAGCCGACAGCGACAAGATGTTGCAGCGCTTGGCGACCGAGTACCGCGCCAAGAAGTATTTGGTCGACGTGCTTAATTTCGGCGGAGGGTTTCAGACGCAGGTGCTGATCGATCAGGGTATTGCAGGCGCTTATCTATCGCCGGAGACAAAGCATTTCGCGCCGCCGTTCAAAGATAAAAACGGTCTGTGGACGACGCTCTACTACAATCCGATGACAATCGTTTACAACACGAAAATGGTCCCCGCCAATGAAAGACCCAAAGACTGGGGCGATCTGGTCCATCCGAGATACAAAGGGAAAATGGCGATCGAGCATGAGCAAGTCACTTGGCTCGCGGGCATCGTGAAACGCTTTGGACAGGAAAAGTCACGGCAGTATCTTCAAGCGCTCTCTAAACAAGACTTTCGTCTCGAATCCTCGGGCCGGGGCAACGCGCTGCTGGCCGCCGGCGAGTTCGCCGTGTACATTGGCCGCGGCCATGTGGCCGAGATGTTCAAAAGGAAAGGCGCGCCGGTGGAATGGATCAAAAATCCCGATCCGTTGGTGGTGCAGCCGGCGACCGTGCAGATCGCCAAACAAGCGCCGCACCCCAACTCGGCAAAGTTGTTGATCGACTTCATGTTGTCCGAACAGGTCGCGGAACTCTTGGCGAGAGAGCAGCGCCTGCCGGGCCGGGGTAACGCTACCGGCCTCGACCCGGCCTTCAAGGAGATCAACGCGGAAAGAATATTGCCGTTGTCGATGGAAGAAGTGCAGGCGAACTACAGAAAATATTTAGAAGAGTTTCGGAGCTATTTCGGTAAGTAGTTTGAGAGGGGAAAGATGGCCAAGGCAACCGATCAATCGAAAGCTGGCAGCGTCACCGTCGCGACCGTGCGCGCCCGCGAAGAAGCGATGTCGATCGCCAGCAAGTTGGAAGCCGCCGGGATCTCTTGCGTCTTGACGGTGGAGCGCGATCCCGATACACCAATCATTGGAAATCGCGGCAATAAATTTAGCGAAATTAAAGTTCAGGTAAGCCGGGCGGATGCGCAGCACGCGGTGCAGTTATTGCGGGACAAGGAAAATGACCGCATTGAGCGCCCGCGGGACGACGAATTCGTCGCTCGGCGATCGCGCATCTGGCTGCCCCTCAAAGGTTGGCAACAAGCTGTGCTTGGCATTGTCGTGATGGTTGGGTTCGCAGCGCTTTTAGCGGCGTGGTTGTTTTAATAATGTGCGAGTAAAAAAATCTGCTTGGTGATCAACGACAAATTAATTTTAACTATGGGTTCCTAGGAAAGGGGAGACAACATGTTAGACGGCAAACTGAGAATCGCGCCGACTTGTTATCATATGCTGCACCAGGTGCCGGTGCGGGCGGCGCACGAGATGAATTATTTTTACGACGAGGGGCTGAAGACGGCGGACGGTAGTTTGGCCTATGAACTGCTCACCGATTCCATGGTGCCGTTCGGCCTTGAGAAGCTCGGTATCTCGCAGGCGATGAAGGAAAAGTCGGTGGACATCGCGTTGGACGTGCAGTCGCGGACGATATTTTATCAGCGCGCCCGTGGCGCCGATCTTTACATCATCGCCGGTTGGCGCAACCAGCACACCAACGTGTGGGTCGGCCCGCCGCATATCAAGTCGTTGCAGGATCTCAAAGGCAAGCGCGTCGGCATCAGCGACTTTAACAGCATTCGCCACTGGGCGATCCAGATTCAATTGGTCAAAGCCGGATTGAATCTGGAAAAGGACGTCGAGTGGGTGCGCATCGGCGTCAACTCGCAACTGCACAAAGACGCGATCCGCGCCGGTCGGGTCGAGTGCGCGCCGGTGCCGCCCTGGTACGCCGAGGATCTGATCGCGGAAGGTTGTAATATCTTGGTCTCGCCGGCGGATCAGTATCCCGATGGCCGTCCGGAGAGAGTCATTGTTTCTACTGGCCGTATACTCGAGGAGCGGCCCGACATGGTCAAAGCATTCCTGCGGGGTTTGGTCCGTTCGTATTGGTTCGTGCGCGATATTCCAAAAAACTACGAATATCTCGTCAATCTGGAAAAACGAGTTCGCTTGACCAGTCCGGACCCGGAAGAGCGTAAAGTCCAAGCGCCACGCTCGGAGCGCGACCTGGAAGCGATGCCGTTTCCGCTCGACGGTAGAGCGACGGGTTTCGAGGACATGCTCAAAGAGGAAGCAAAGCTCGGCGAGCTGAACTATGATGTGCCGCCGATCAAAGATGTCGTCGCGCAAGATTTGGTCGATGAGGCGTTTAAAGAACTGCGTTCGCGGTCGGAATTGCAAGAGGAATTTGCCCGACTGAAAAAGGCTGAGGCACGTTGGGGTTATTAGTCCGCGCTGCGTCTCGGAGCGGAATCTCAAATTTCGGATTTCTCAGTGCCGAGTTGCTGGCGAGCGGCGCTGGGATTTAAAGTGAGAGGACGACGATGAAGACAATTGGCTTGAACCAAAAGTTTTTCTTCTTGGTATTTCTCAGCGGACTGATTTCAGCTTCGTCGCTTCATGCCCAAGCAGATAAGAATTTCTTTGAAGGCAAGACAATGTCCTATCTCGTCGGTTCGACGCCCGGAGGCGGCAGCGATGTTACGGCACGGCTCGTCGGCCGGTATTTGGAACGGCATATTCCGGGCAAGCCGCGCATCGACATTATCAATAAGCCGGGCGCGGGCGGTTTGATCGCCGCCAACGAGCTGTATAATTTGCGCAAGCCTGACGGTTTGAGCTTTGTCGCAGTCAATGTAAGCGCGCTCTTCGCGATTGCGAGCGGCAACGATGCGATCAAATTCGATTTGACGAAGTTCATCTGGATGGGCCAAGCCTTCGACGACACTCAAACACTCTTGATGCGAACATCGACGCCCTACACCAGCTTCGAGGCGATCCGCAAAGCGAACAAGGAAGGCAAGCTGCCGAGAATGGGCGCGCAATCCCTCGATCACACGAGCAACGTCGTGGTCAAGATCGTCGGCCATATTCTCGGCTTGGACTTTCTCGTTATCCCTGGATACCCCGGCACGCCGCAAATCTTGCTCGATATCGAACGCGGTGCCCTCGATGGCCGGGCGTTCAGCACAGGTTCGTTTTTCGCAACCAAACGCGAGTGGCTAAAGACCGGCTTCATCAAACCCCTGGTCACCTCAGGGAAGGAGCGCGATAAGCGTTTGCCCGGGGTGCCGAGCATCGAAGAGATCGCGCCCGCCGGCAGCAAGGGGTTGCTCTCGGCGCTCTACTCGTCGCAGGATTTGTCGCGCTCGCTGGCTCTGCCGCCGGGCACACCGCCGGACCGAGTCAAGGTTTTGCGCGATGCTTTCGTCAGGATGACCAAAGATGAGATGTTCCTCAAAGAAGCCGATAAAATGGGCTTGGAGATAAGTTTGATTCGCGGCGAAGAGATGAATCGAAACATCGAGGCGACCGTTCGCGACAAACGGCTGATGGAAATGTACAAGCAGATCACCGAAGTGAAGTAGCATTAGCGGGCGGAGTTCAGAAGTCAGCGGTCAGAGATCGGAAGTCGGAAGTCAGTCTTGCGCTGGGAATGTGATTTGACACCGTGGAAAAGGAAAAGATGTTGGTAAGAAATTGTTTTTTGCGAATGAGTGTTATTGTCCTTTTTGCCGCCTTTGCGGTTTTGCTGGTCGGCGCGCCGCTTCAAGCCCAGGAATCGAAAAATTTCTACGAGGGGAAAGCCATTTCTTACTACGTGGGGTCAACCGCAGGTGGCGGCAACGATATTACGTCCAGACATATCGCGCGCCATTTCGAGCGGTATATTCCCGGAAAGCCGCGCATCGATATCGTCAACAAGCCCGGGGCCGGCGGTTTGATCGCCATGAATGAGCTCTACAATCTGCGCAAACCCGACGGCCTTAGCATGGTCTCGGTCAATCCCAGCAGCCTGTTTGCATCGGCCGGAGGAGATGAAGCGATTAGGTTTCAACTGCAGAAGTTCATCTGGGTGGGACAGGCGTTTGACGATGCCCAAACTCTTTTTGTCCGATCGGCGACTCCCTACACCAGTTTCGTTGCGATCAGAAAGGCCAACAAGGAAGGCAAGCTGCCGAAGCTAGGCGCCCAGTCCCTCGACCATCCCAGCAGCGTGGTGGCGCGAATCGTCGGCTACATTCTCGGCCTGGACTTTCACGTGATTGTGGGTTATCCGGGGACGCCGCAGATCTTGCTCGACATCGAACGCGGCGCACTCGATGGGCGTGCGTTCAGCACCGGGTCGCTGTTCGCCACCAAGCGCGATTGGCTCAAATCCGGCTACATCAAGACGCTGGTGACTTCGAAGAAAATTCGCGATACGCGCCTGCCGGACGTGCCCAGCATCGACGAGATTGCGCCGCCTGGGAGCAAGGGATTGCTTGCCGCGATGTACGCGTCGCAGAATCTTTCGCGTTCGGTGGCGCTGAATCCCGGAGTACCGGCTGACCGGGTGAAAACATTGCGCGATGCCTTTGCCGCGATGACCAAAGATGAGCAATTTATTAAAGAGTCTGAAAAGATGGGATTGGAAATCGGCTTGATCCGAGGCGAAGAAATGAACCGGGACATCGAGGCGACCATGCGCGATAAGCGGCTCATGGATATGTATAAAACGATTACGACAGTGAAATAAGAAATTAAAAATTGAAAAGGAAAAATTAAAAATTCAACTTGCATCGGAGATCACTCCTGACTATCTTCAATTTTTCATTTTGAATTTTTAACTTTTGATTGACAACGTGGATTCTCTCGCCATTCTGATTGATTTCGGCAGTACCTTTACCAAGGTTACGGCCGTGGATTTAGCCAAAGCGGAAGTCATCGGCCGCAGCCAAGCACCATCCACTGTTCTCACGGATGTGCGCGAAGGATTGCTGCAAGGGTTAAGATACTTGCATGCGAGCCATGCTCTGTTCAACGCCGTCCCGAAGGATCTCAGCGTTCTCGACGGCAAGGTCGTGCTCGCTTCGAGCAGCGCCGCCGGCGGTCTGCGCATCGTCGTGGTCGGCAACGTGCCCGGGCTCACCGTGGAAGCGGCGAATCAGGCCGCCCTCGGCGCGGGCGCCAAGATCGTCGGCTCGTCGTCATTCAAATTGACCGACGCTAAGATCAAAGAAGTCGAAGGGCTTAAGCCCGACATGATTTTGCTAACCGGCGGGGTCGATGGCGGCGATGCGGATACGATTCTGCACAACGCTCGCTCGCTCGCCGGGACCAACCTTGCCATGCCCATCGTAGTTGGCGGCAACCGCGCGGCGATTGACCAAGTCGTCGGCATTCTCAAACAAGCCGGTAAAGAAGTCCGCGTGGTCGACAACGTCATGCCGAAGGCAGGTATGCTCGCCGTAGAATCGGCGCGGGAAGCGATCCGCGAACTTTTCATGGAGCGCATCACCCACGCCAAAGGACTCGATGCGCTACTGGGCATCGTCCCGGTGGTGTTACCGACGCCGATGGCGGTGATCCAAGGGGTTCGTCTCGGCGCCGATGGCACGGCCGATGTAAAAGGTTGGGGCGACATGTTGCTCGTCGATGTGGGCGGCGCGACCACCGATGTTCATTCGATCGGCTACGGTCATCCGGCTGGCGAGAACGTCATCGCCCAGGGATTGGCCGAACCCTACGCCAAGCGCACCGTCGAGGGCGATCTAGGGATTCGCTTCAACGCGGCGACAATCGTCGCGCGCGTCGGCTTGGACAAGCTAACTGAAGATTTGCGCCATGACTTTCCCAGCTCCGCGGTCGAGCGCGAACTGCTTGGCGCTTACATCGATCAAATCGGACAAGACACCGGCAGCGTGCCGCAAGAGCCGTGGCATCTGGCGGCCGACGCGGTGTTGGCGCGCACGGCAGTCGATCTGGCGGTGGACCGTCACGTTGGCCGGCGCGAACGAATCGTCGCGCGCGAGGGCGAGACGTGGGTGCACTCCGGTAAGGACATGCGCGACACGCATACTTTGATCGGCACCGGCGGTGTGTTCGTCCACAATGCCCATGCCGCCTATATTCTTACCCAGCGGCCGAGCGGCGACGATCGCGTTCAAGCGCTGCGGCCGCGCGATCCGAAGAAATTTTTGGATGCCTCCTATCAATTGTACGCGGTCGGTTTGCTCTCCGAGAGCCGCCCGGATGTGGCGCTCAAGTTGTTTCAGCGCTACGTCACCGAGGTGAGTTAGTGTCAGATTCCCGGCATTTGTGAATTTGACTTCGTGTGGTTCGTATTTTTCGTGGTAAAATATCCTCCCGCTCATACTTCAAACGTCACAAATGGTCACCGCTGTTAAATAATCTAAATTAACTTACCCGCGCTGCCACTTCGGCGAGACGATCCATCTGATCCAGATCTTCGGCGCAGGGGCGCAGGATGAATTCATCGACGCCCATGTCGGCTTGGCGTTTGATCGATTCCTCCACAGCTTCTCGAGACGCCGGGAGGGAAAGCAAACGCTTCGCGGCGAGTTCCGGATTGTAACCGTAATTGTGGCTAATGTACTTGGTGGCGTGATCTTGCGCATCCGGCCCAAGAGCGAAGTAGCTGGCGCCGACCCAGCGCGGCTGGCCGTGGCGATTGTTTTCCTTCCACGCTTGTAATATGTCGCGCCACATATTTTGCATCGCCTGCGGTTCGCCGCCTCCCGGCGCCATGTAGCCGTCGCCCCATTTGGCGATGCGCGTTGCGATCGCCGGCACATAGCCGCCGATGAGCAACTCAGGGCCGCCGGATCGAGGTGACGCCGGCCCGATGGCGCCGGCTTCGTTCGACAATGCTTCGCCGGCCCACAGACGGCGGAGCAGGGCGAATTGCGCTTCCGAGCGTCGGCCGCGCCGATGAAAGTTTGCACCGGTGGCCAGATAGTCGTTCTTGCGCACGCCGATGCCGACGCCCAGCGTAAGCCGGCCGTTTGAAAGCACATCGATGGTCGCGGCTTGTCTGGCGAGCAGAGTGGTTTCTCGGGTCGGTCCGATCACCACGCTGGTCATCAGACCGATGCGCTTAGTGGCGCCGGCCGCCATAGCCAGCACTGAAAGCGGTTCGAGCGCTTGCGAGACGACTCGGTCGGTAACGACCAGACTGGAAAACGGTCCCCGCTCAGCGCGGGTAATCCATTCGAACATTAACGCGCCGGTCGCCGCGGCGACACGGCTGGGAAGTCCGAGTGCGATACGCATGCATCCTCCGATAACGTCTTTCTTAAAGTGCGCCGCCGTGAAGCGAATTTCAACCTAGCGCAGTCGTCATTGATCTTGCCAGCTTTCGTTGAATCTTATAAAGAACATGGCTTCGGGGGATTAAAATGAATTATCGCTGCCTTGGTTTCATCATGTCAATATTTCTTCGACGGGTTTTGCTCGCGTTGCTCGTTTGCAGCACGCTATGGTTTTCCAATGTTTTGCTATGCGGCGTTGCCGCAGCGCAGACGAGTAGCAAAGCGGATTCGAGAACCATCACCTTAGGGCTGATTTCCGAGACCAACCATACGGCCATCGAGGAGCACTTCCGGGATTTCGTCGGCTACGTCGCGCGCAAGCTATCGCCGGGTTCTACCTTGGACGGCAAAGTCGTTGTCGCGTTCACGCCCTTCGAGCTCGTCAAGATGCTAGAGCAGCGGCGGGTCGATTTCTTCATGGAGAGCATCTATCCGACGTACACGATTAACTACGTCCATGGCGCCGGCAAGACGCTACTTCGGCGTTGGAAAGGCGGCATGGCCGAGTATCAAAGTCTGATCTTTACAAAACGAGATAGCGGCATCAGGCGACTTGATGATCTACGGGGAAAAATCATCGCCTTCGAAGATCCGGGCTCGACTTCGGGTTATCTCTTGCCGAAGTTTTTTCTCCAGCGCAGCGGTTTCAAGCTCGCTGAGCAGCGCGGGTTCGACGCCAATGCAGCGCCGGCGGATATCCAGTACTTTTTTGCCATTTCTCAATCACGACTTGTGGATGCGGTGCTGGCGAAGCGAGCCGCCGCGGGCGCCTTCAGCGATAACGATCACGCCAATCTAAGCGAGAAGGAGAAAGCGGACATCGCGGTGTTGGCGCAAACGGAAAGGTTTCCACGCCACCTCGTATCGGTCCGCTCGGACCTTGCGCCCGCAATCGCGAGCCGCGTCGAAGAAATCTTACTCGCCATGCACGAAGATAACGCCGGCCGCGCTATCTTGAATAAAACCGATCAGACGACGAAGTTCGACCGGCTGCCGGGAGGAGACGCAGCGCTGCGCAAGCGCTTATTGGAAAGCTTCTACTCTGCGGACAGAAAATAATGCTAGCGACATCACTTGCCTAGCCCAACGCGCCGATCTCCTCCATGCTGGCGTCGAAGCTGATCCGTTCATTTTGCTCCGGTTGCCGCAGCGTCCAAAACGGATCTTTGCCTGCGCGCACGGCTTCAATCGACTCAAGGATCAAGTTGCGCAGCAGAATCACGCCTTCGTCCGAGGCGCCCAAGTGTTCTTTGCGGCGGTCGAAGATCGGTCCTTGGCTCTCTTGAGCGACGCGGTCTTGGTCGTGCGATGCGACACCCCACCAGCCGTCGTCGACGCGGGTATACACTCCCGGTTTGTCGTCTTCGAAGCCAATGGTTTTTTGCGACAACGGCTTGCCGCGCTCGGCTTCGGTGTAGGGCGTGAAGCGCAGCCAGAAGGTGGCCGTCTTGGTATCGTCGGAGGGCACGCGAAAGCGCATCGCATGATCGGGGATGCGCCCCTTGCGCGCGGTGGTGTGGCGCGTGTGCGACGGAAATACCCAGTGCGAATGTTTGGGCTTCGATACCCCCGGCACATGCATGGTGATCTTGGCGCCGTAGGCAGTTTTTTGCCAACCGATCTCTGGCCGCTTCAATGCCATTTGCGGATACTCCGGCGCGTGCAGCGCGACCAGGTGAGTTTGGTCCACCGAATTCTCCGCACGTTGAAGCCAGTTACAATATTCCGTTCCCGCGCCGATGACGCGCTCGCCATTTTCCGCCAGCAGCAAATCGTAACGTGGCATCAGCGGCGCGGGGTCGGGACCAAGGTAGGCGAAGATGAAGCCGCCAAGCTCCTGAACTTTGTAGGCCGGATGTTTGATGCGGTCTTTGAACGTGCTGTCGGCCGGCTCCGCCGGCTGTTCCAGACACTTGCCGTCAATATCGTAGAGCCACCCGTGATAGCAGCAGCGTATGCCTTGCGCTTCCACCCGGCCGAATTCCAGCGAGGTGCCGCGATGCGAGCAGTGCAGATCGACCATGCCAAGCCGTCCGTTGCCGTCGCGAAAGAGAATAAAATCTTCGCCGAGCAGGCGCGCGCGCACCGGACTGCCTTTGGTTTCTGCATGTTCAGAGAAACCCACCGGCCACCAGTAGCGGCGCAACATCTCGCCGGCCGGCGTGCCCGGGCCGACTCGGGTGATCAGTTCGTTTTCTTCTTTCGAAAGCATCGAATTAGCTCTTGGTTTAAAAGGTTCAAGCCGTTCAAATCGTTCAACCGCTTTGCTCCGTTCAATTCGTTGACTCGTTCAAGAGTTCAAAGGTTCAATCGGAATTATGAGCCTTTGAGAATCTTCGCCAACTCTTCTTTGAACTGCAGGCCTTCGGCGTCTTCGGTTTTCAAGTAGTAACTGATCGATAGTTTGGGCTCTTGGACGGCGACTTTATTTTCCTTGAGATACTTCTGCATTAAGGTTCCTTCGACCAAGTGTGAGCTGCGCGATTCATGTTTTTGCATGATGTCTTGGGCCTCGCGGGTCGCCATGAATGCGGTGAAAAGCTTCGCCAAGTTCGGATGCACCGCATTTTTCGGCACACTCAACTGAAAATAGTCGGTATTGATCGGCGTGACGCCGGCCACGGCAACCAGCGGCGCGCCTTTGGGCTGCCATGACCACATCGCGCTCAATGCGTCGCCAAAGTTCGCCATGATGGGAAATTCCCCGCTGACGACCCGCTCCTCTTCACTGTAGCGCAAGCGCCCGCCGCTGATCGCCACCAGCTTGCGCGTGTAATCTTTTACCTTGTCCGGGCCCCAGACGAGAGATAGTTCGGCGAGCCACGCGACGTAAGGCGGTATGGCGATCTTGCCGGCCCAATTTGGGCTCAACTTCGAATCGATCAGATCGGCGTAGTTTTTCGGCGCCTTGTCTTTGGGTATCAAGTCTTTGTTGTAGACGATGCCGTTGGGCGAAGTGTAAGTCAGCACAGTTTCGCCGGGGAAAATTTC
>Ga0137437_1000792_pt1 | contig 10482 bp, 6 predicted proteins | sample EasRivERMGT138_2_FD_102332 | JGI IMG/M metagenome (GOLD analysis project Ga0137437, IMG submission 102332) | Soil microbial communities from meander-bound floodplain in the East River, Colorado, USA - East River MetaG ERMGT138_2 | ecosystem: Environmental > Terrestrial > Soil > Floodplain ...
AACTAGCGAGCTGATCGGGCAACACGGCCTGGCCCTGAGCCAGAACAACGCTCTGCAAGAACTCGAAAACCAGTTGAGCGAACAGAATAAATTGGCTGCGAGCCAGAGCCAAACCCTCCAGACAGCGCAGGCGGAAGCGATCGCGCTTAATCAGCGCGTCTTAGATCTAGAGCTTGTGGCGGAGCAAGCGCAACGCGCAGCGGCCGATCAAATCGAGCAAATCAAACAAGATAACAGCGCACGCCTAGAAGCGTTAAATGCCACGCACAATGCTTCGCTCAATGACGCATTGGCAGAGCAGACCGCCGCGCTGGAAAATAGCCGCGTCGAGCAGGCTAATCTCGAACAATCCCTGCGCCAAGAGCTACAGCAAACCAGCTGGGCACTGGCGCAACAGCAAGCGGCCGTCGAAACGCTGGCCGCAGCGCACCGTGCTCAGCTGCAAAAAGTCGAAGCCAAGCTGAACCAGCAACAGAGCGGCACCAACCTGCACAATGAAGAGCTGGAAAAATCAGCGGCGCAGGCGCGCGCGCTGAAGCGCCGTGTCGAGGAGTTGGAAGTCGAGTTGCGCCACGCCGAGCTCACGGCGCTGAGCCGAGCCGAACAGATGCGCCAGGACACCGCGGCGCGAATCTACGCACTCAATTCAGCGCTCCAGCAAAAATCTGCAGAGCTGGAAGAACGCGGTGCCGCGCAATCAAGTTTGGAACAGTCGCTACGCCATGAAGTGAACCGGCTGGTACACCAAGTTGAAGAACGCAATCAAATCTTGCAGAACCGCAACGACGAGCTGGTTCGGGTAAAAGCGGAGCTGAATCGAATTCATGATCGCTTCAATCAACTGGAATCTTCCGCTGTCCAGGCGGAAAACGCGACCCGCGGCGAGGTCGAGCGCATGCGCAGCGAGTTTCAAGCTCAGCTGGCGCCGTTGCAGGCGGAGCTCAGCCAGAAGGAGTGGGCCCTGGTCGAGCGCCAAGCCAGCGCCAATGGATCGGAACAAGATCTGCGCCAACAGATCGAGTCGCTGCGGCGCCAGTTGAGCGAGCAAAAATCCGTCGATCAACAGAGTATCAGTGAATCGGCCATAAGCGCGGCGCAATTGGAACGTTTGGCCAGTCTCGAGTCGACCTTGAATGCGACGGCAACCGGCATGGCGCCCTTGAGCGACGAATCGTCGCAGCGCCGCTGGCGCAGCCGGTTTGTCGCCAAGCGTCGTTGGAAAGTTTGATGAGCACAGCATGGCGGTGAGATTTTAATTGTCATCGACCATGGTGCACATTAGTTAATAATGAAAAGAAGGGCGATTACATGATTCAGACCGAACGAGTGCCGACCGGCGTCGTCGGACTCGACCCGCTGCTAGAGGGCGGATTCCCCAAAGGGCGGTCGATCCTTATCACCGGTGAGCCCGGCACGGGGAAAACCATCTTTGCTTTGCAATTTCTCCACGAGGGACTTAAACACGGCGACAAGGGCGTGTTGGTCACCGCCGATGAAACCCCCATGGATGTGCTCGAACAAGCCGCCTCGCTCGGTTGGGATTTCGAACCCTATGTTGAAAACAAGCAGCTGGGGATTTTGAACGCCGCCGGCCATTTTAGTTCACTCCACGGCGCCGAGCAGCCGATCGACGTGCATAAAGCGGTCGGCGATCTCGCCGGCTTCGTAAATCAGTTTGGCGCGCAAAGATTGGTGCTCGATCCAGCGGGTCCGTTCGTCCTGCAACGCGACTCCGCCGCGCGCATCCAAGAGCAGACCCGTTCGCTGATCCAGCAGCTGCGCGCTTCGCTGTCGACCACCAATCTGCTCACTTCCTATGCCGCGCCGCGTTCCGGCGAGCGTTCCATGCACGGCATCGAAGAGTATTTGGTCGCCGGCGCCATTGTCCTGGAGATGATTTGGAAGGGTGGCGACTTCGCGCGCAGCCTGATCGTGGAAAAAATGCGCTACACCAATATCAAACCGCATCAGCTGGAATTCGACATCGTCAAAGGCGAGGGCGTCGTGCTATCGGCGTGCGGCAAATTAACCAAACACGGATGACTTAATGAGTGACCAACGCATTTCCACCGGCATTGCCGGGCTCGATTTGCTGCTTCACGGCGGCTTCGTCAAGGGGCGCACCTATCTTCTAACCGGCGATACCGGTACCGGCAAGACCATCGCCTGTTTGCAGCTGCTTCAGCAGGCACTCAATCAGGGCGAAAAAGCGGTTTACGTCACCGTCGATGAGCGGCCGTCGGAGATCACCGACTCAGCTTTGTCGTTTTCCTGGAACTTGCAGCATCACATTCAGGAAAAAAACCTGGCGATCTTGGATGCCTCGCCCTATTTCAGCGGACGTTCAGCGAGCTCCACTGAAAAAGGCATCGATCCCCAGAAAATCGTCGCGGACCTGAGCAACTACGTCAAAAGGCTCGGTGCGAGCCTGCTGATCGTCGATCCGGTGACGCCGTTCATTCTGCCAGCCGACGCCAATAGCCCGACCCAAGACCAGGCGCGCTCGCTGATCAACTTGATCCAAACGCAAATGAGCACGACCAACTTGCTGACCGCGCATTTATCCACCCGCTCAAGCCACGATCAAACCTTTGGCATAGAAGAATTTTTGGCCTCGGGAACTTTTTTGCTGAAAGTGCAACGCGCCAGCGATAAATTTCAGCGCAGCCTGACCATTCGCAAGATGCGCGGCACGCCGGTGCCGCCGGGAGAGTTTCCATTCGAGATCAATTCGGCTCACGGCATCGTCTTGCATGACCGTGCCGCGCCCGCCGCCGTTGAAGCCGCCGCAGCGCCGATGTTTGAGCATTTCCAGTTACCGCCGAAATAGCGATGCCGATTAAGCTCCGCAAACGCTGAAATCGCAGCAATTTAACGCAATTCAAGTTCCGCATCCGGCACCGCGCTTTCTTGACAGGTCCCACATGGATGCTTAAATTCCCAGCACACGCGGGGGAAACTATGCGTTTAGACAAACTTACAACTAAATCTCAGGAAGCGTTGCAACAAGCGCAAGAGCTTGCCGAAAAACGCAACCATCAAGCCATCGACGTCGAACACCTGCTGTTTGCCCTAATGGGGCAAAAAGATGGCGTGGTGCTAGCGCTGCTGCAAAAACTTGGCACGCCGCTCAGCGGCGTAACCGAGCGTTTGCAGAAGGCGCTAGAGCGCCTGCCCCAGGTGACCGGAGGCGCCGGCCAATCCTATATTACGCCGCGCTTAAAAAAGCTTATCGAGGCCGCCGAAGCGGAAGCCGAAACGCTCAAAGACGAGTATGTTTCCACCGAACATTTACTCCTCGCCATGGTTCAAGACCGCGGCGAAGCGGGCAAAATCCTCAAAGAGTCAGGCGCGTCGCGCGACAAGATCTTGAACGCCCTGGTGAGCATCCGCGGTTCGCAGCGCATTACCGATCCCAATCCCGAGGCGAAGTATCAATCTTTGGAAAAATATGGCCGCGATCTCACCGATCTTGCGCGCAAGGGCAAGCTCGATCCGGTGATCGGCCGCGACGACGAGATTCGCCGGGTGATTCAAGTGCTGTCGCGCCGCACCAAGAATAATCCGGTGCTGATCGGCGAGCCGGGCGTCGGCAAAACCGCCATCGTCGAAGGCTTGGCGCTGCGCATCGTCAACGGCGACGTGCCGGAAGGGTTGAAAGATAAGCGCCTCATGGCGCTCGATTTGGGCGCTTTGGTCGCCGGAGCAAAATTCCGCGGCGAGTTCGAGGACCGGCTGAAAGCCGTGCTCAAAGAAGTCACCGAAGCGAGCGGCCAGATTATTCTATTCATCGACGAGCTGCACACCCTGGTCGGTGCCGGCGCCGCCGAAGGCGCCATGGATGCTTCGAACATGCTCAAACCGGCGTTGGCGCGCGGCGAGCTGCGCTGCGTCGGCGCAACGACGCTCGACGAATACCGCAAGCGCGTCGAAAAAGATCCCGCCTTGGAACGGCGCTTTCAACCGGTGCTGGTCGGCGAACCCTCGGTGGAAGACACCATCGCGATCCTGCGCGGTTTGAAAGAACGTTACGAAGTGCATCATGGCGTACGAATCACCGACGGCGCGATCATCGGCGCGGCGACGCTCTCCGAGCGCTACATCAGCGACCGCTTTTTGCCCGACAAGGCGATCGACTTGATCGATGAGGCGGCGTCGCGGCTGCGCATGGAAATCGACAGCATGCCCATCGAGATTGACGAGGTTGAGCGCAAAATCATGCAGCTTGAGATCGAGCGGCAGGCGCTCAAGCGCGAGGAAGACAAAGCCTCGAAAGAGCGGCTCACTCAGCTTGAACGGGAAATTCACAATCTGAAGGAAACCTCCAGCGGTTTGAAGGCCCATTGGCAAAACGAGAAGGAATCGATCCAGCGTATTCGCTCGCTTAAAGAAAAACTCGAGTCGACTAAAGTCGAAGAGCAAAAAGCGCAGCGCGAAGGCGATTTGAACCGCGCCGCGGAGTTGCGCTACGGCACGTTGACGCAACTGCAAAAAGAGCTGGAAGCGGCCAATCTAAAACTCGGCGAGCTGCAAAAACATCAGAAGATGCTCAAAGAAGAGGTCGACGCCGAAGATGTCGCGGAAGTGGTCGCCAAATGGACCGGTATTCCGGTTGCCAAGATGCTCGAAGGGGAAGTGCAGAAGTTGCTACGGATGGAAGACCGGTTAAAACTCCGCGTCATCGGTCAGGACAACGCGATCATCGCCGTCTCCAACGCAGTGCGCCGTGCCCGCGCGGGGCTGCAAGATCAGAACCGGCCCATCGGTTCGTTCATCTTTCTCGGTCCCACCGGTGTCGGAAAAACAGAATTGTGCCGCGCGCTAGCGCAGTTTCTGTTCGACGACGAGCAGGCGATGGTGCGCCTCGACATGTCCGAGTACATGGAAAAGCATTCGGTCTCGCGCTTGATCGGCGCCCCTCCAGGCTACGTCGGCTACGATGAAGGCGGACAGCTCACTGAAGCGGTGCGCCGCCGGCCTTACTCCGTCGTCTTGTTCGACGAAATTGAAAAGGCCCATCCGGATGTCTTCAATGCGCTGTTGCAAGTGCTCGAAGATGGCCGCATGACTGACGGACAGGGACGCACCGTCGATTTCAAGAACACGGTGATCATCATGACCTCGAACCTCGGCAGCCAGTTTATTCTTGAGCTTGCAACCGAGAACCGCAAAGAAATGGAACGACGGGTGAACGCCGCATTGCGCGAAGCCTTCAAACCGGAATTCTTGAACCGGGTCGACGAAACCATCATTTTCAATAGTCTCGGTCGCGACGAGATCAAATCGATCGTCGATGTTCAACTCAAACGGCTGCGCCAGAACTTGGCCAACCGCAAGATGGCGCTTGAAATCACCGAGCCAGCCAAAGCGCTGCTCGCCGACAAGGGATACGACCCGGTCTACGGCGCGCGCCCGCTCAAGCGCACGATCCAGCGATTGATTCAGGACCCGCTGGCGGTTAAGATTCTGGCGGGGGAATTCACCGAAGGCGATTGCGTTAAGGTCGACGTCGAAGACGACGAGTTAATATTCAGCCATGGCAAAGCCACGGCGCCGAGCGAAAATTACGAGCAAAGGACGATTCATTGAGCCCGTCGTCGAAGAAAATTCCCATTGGTCTAGCACGCGTTCGAAAAGAGCTGCCGCCACCCGGTAAAGTTTTTAAGAGCAAGGCCAAAGACAGCCGCAAGCGCGCCAAAGAGAAGCTTCAACGCGAGCTAAACGAAACCTTACCGCGGCATTCTCGATAGTTTTCCCCTGCGATCTTTTCATAGGGGGCAGCCGAATCCGGCCGGTCTCCTATGTTTTTTTCTCCTTCCGGCTTTTATGTGAATCATTTGATCCGTACAGCCGAATTTGATCACCACGAAGGACACGAAGAGCCCGAAGTTCGGAATTTTGATCATCCGAGCCCTTCGTGTCCGGAGCCTGCCCTGAGAATTGTCGAAGGGTGATCTTCGTGGTGAATACTCATTTGCGGTAACCCGAAAAAATCGCATTATTTGACATGGCCGATTCAAGCATCACCGACCAAGAGCGCCGCTATTCCCGGCTGGTGCTCTACCAGGTTTCGCTTGGCCTGGTTTTGGTCGCGATCAATCATCGGGCGATTCAGGTCGCGCTGCCAACCCTCACCCATGTGTTTCATACCGACCTCTCGTTTATCCAATGGGTCCTGCTGGTCTACGACCTCGCGGTCATCGGTCTGGTGCTCACGCTCGGCCGGCTCGGCGATCTGTTCGGCCGCAAATGGATCTATATCATCGGCTTTGTGGTTTTTGTCGCTGGCTCCGCACTATGCGCCATCGCCCAAACGCCGGCGCAGATGATCGCCTTTCGCGTCATTCAAGGCATTGGTGGGGCCATGATCATGGCCAACGGGCGCGCCCTGGTGACAGTCAACTCGCCACCGTCAGAGCGCGGCAAAGCGCTGGGCTTTACTTCGATGGCGTTTCACGTCGGCTACATCACCGGGCCGACCCTCGGCGGCTTTATCATTGACGCGGCGGGCTGGCGCTGGATCTTCTTTCTCACCATCCCGATCGGCATAGCCTGCGCCTACATTGGCTGGAAAATCCTCAAAGAGCGGGCGCCGAGCCAGCAACCGATCAAGGTCGATATCGCCGGCGCAGCCTACTTGCTGCTAACCAATATCTGTTTCATCTATGCCCTCAATCGGCTGCCACATCAGGGCGTGCGCGATCTGCTCGTCCTTACATTCTTCGTCGTCGCGGCGGTAACTCTTTGGCTCTTCATTCGCACCGAACAAAGAGCCGAAACACCGATCCTTAGCTTGGCGCTGTTTCAAAATCGCCTCTTCACGGCGGCCAATCTGAGCCTGTTCTTCCTCACTTCGACGCAATCCGCCATCAGCGTGCTCATCCCCTTTTACTTGCAGAACCTCATGGGCTTCACGCCGACGCAGATGGGCTGGATCTTGATTGGTGGTTCCGCCGTGATCATCGTGCTTGCCCCAGTGGCAGGCCGCTTGTCCGACCGCTTCGGTTCGCGCATCCTTTGCAGCATCGGCGCCGCCATTATGATAATCGGACAATACCTCATCGGCTCGCTGACATTGCGTTCGACGGTATTTCAAATGATCTTTCCGCAGTTATTGATCGGCCTCGGCTGGGCACTCTTTAACTCGCCGAACCAGAGCGCGATCATGAGCACCGTGCCGCGCGACAAAGTCGGCGCCGCTTCCGGCATGACCCTAACCACCGGTCGTATCGGCGGCGCCATGGGCATCGCGATCTCCGGCGCGATCATGACCTACGCGCTCGGTGCCAACGGTCTCACGCCCGCGCAGATCGAGTCGCCGGAGAGCTGGACCGCCGCACCGGAGATTTTTCTAAAATCGTTTAGCTTCACGGTCCATTTGATCAACGGCTTCGCCCTCCTGGCGATATTCTTCGCCGCCGTGCGCGGTGGGCAGAAAGATTAGGCAGCCGTGCGATGAGCCCGCCAAGCGAAACCAGCGAAGTCATCCGCTCGAAACGCGATTCGGGTTTGATACTGTTGAGCGTCTGCCTCGGTCAGGCCCTCGTTGGCCTCGATCAACGCGCCATCGCGGTCGCATTGCCGACCTTGGCGAAAATTTTTGCGACGCCGTTCACGACGATCCAATGGACGATCCTGGTTTATGATCTCGTATTAATCGGTTTGATCATCACCATGGGCCGGCTCGGCGACCTATTCGGCCGGCGGCGCTTTTATACCCTCGGATTTTTGATCTTCGTGACCGCCTCAGCCATTTGCGGCATGACCCAAACCACTGGACAGTTAATTTTTTTCCGCGCCGTACAGGCGATCGGTGGTTCGATGATTGCGGCCAACGGCCGCGCCATCGTTTCGGTTAATCTACCCGTAGAAGAACGGGGCCGAGCCCTTGGGCTCACGTCGACCGCTTTTCATATTGGTTTTCTCACCGGCCCTTCACTCGGCGGCTTTTTGATCGACACCATCGGCTGGCGCTGGATCTTCTACATCAATTTGCCCTTCAGCCTCGCCGGCGCTTTTCTCGCGTGGAAAGTCGTGCCCGAAACGCGGTTGGCCAGAACGACGGATTCACAGAGCAATCCGATCGACGTTCCGGGCGCATTGCTGCTGCTTTTGACTAACGGACTATTCATTTACGCCATCGACCAACTGCCACGCGGCGGCTGGCGCCATCCTAACTTTTTGATCTCCTTCGCTTGCGCCGTCGTTGCGGGAATCTCCCTACTGCGGGTTGAAGCCAAAGCAAAAATGCCGATCCTTAATCTGTCCATGTTCCGCATCCGCCAGTTCAGCGCCGGTGTCACCAGTCTGTTCCTGATCGCCGCGACGCTCTCGGCGATCAACTTCTTGCTGCCATTTTTTCTGCAGAACCTGTTGGGTTATACGCCATCGCAAGTCGGTTGGATCATCGTTGCCGATTCGGTGATCATCATGGTCATGGCGCCGATCGCCGGCGCGCTTTCCGATCGCCTGGGATCGCGTCTGCTTTGCACCATTGGCGTTGGTGTAATCGCGGTGGCGCAAATCTTTCTCGCCACGCTAGACCTGCATTCCTCGCTGGTGCGCATCATGTTGCCGTTGGTCATTTGGGGGATTGGCTGGGCGCTCTTCAATGCGCCGAACCAGAGCGCAATCCTCGGTGCAGTGAGTCAAGAACGAATCGGCGCCGCCGCTGGCATGATCGCGACCACGGCGCGCACCGGCGGCGCCATCGGCGTGGCTCTATCGGCGACGTTGTTCGGCTACCTGCTTACCAGCGCCGGCCTCACCGGCGCTCAAGCGAATTCGCCCGACGGCTGGCGCTCTGCACCGGAAGTTTTTATGAATTCCTTCTCGACGACGATCTACGTTCTGAGTGTCTTTACTTTGCTCGCGGTATTTTCTTCCGCGGTCCGAGGCGCGAAACGCGACCAGTGAACTGTTTAAAAGGCGTCAACCCACGCTTTCCGCTTGACACCAACTAGAAAGCTCTCCTAATCTCCGGCCATATCCGGCCACAGGAGGCATCTATAAATGAATCATCGCTCACCGAGGGTAAAGCTGGCCTGTGCTTTCACTTTAATTAGTCAGCTGCTCGCCTGTGCGAAGCTGATCGCCGCCGAAGCGCCGGCGCTGCGCGGCGTGCATAACGCCCTTGGCGGCACCATGACGCCGGTATTTGTCGCGCAAGATCTTGGTTTGTTCGCCAAGCATGGTTTGCAGCATAGCCTCCAATATATTGCCGCCACCACGGCGATCCAGGCGCTCGCCGCTGGAAGTGAAGAGATCGGCTTGGTCGGCAATCAGTGCGTCGACGTCGCCCTGGAAGGGGCCGATTTGGTCTATATCGCCAACACGGCGTCGCGCTTCATCTTCCGACTGTACGGTGATCCGGCGATCAAGTCGGTGGCCGACTTGAAAGGGAAAGTCATCGCCGCCACGCAACCGGCAGCGTCCACGGATTACGCCGCGCGCATTTTATTGCGCAAGTATGGTTTGGTGCCCGACAAAGACGTGAAGATTATTTACGCCGGCAGCAGTCCGGCGCTGTTGTCGATGTTGAAGGCCGGTAATGCCGCGGCCGGACTGATCAATCCGCCGGCGACCTATCAGGCACAAGAACTGGGCCTAAAGCAAATTGCCAACGTCACCGACCTTAATATTCCATTTATCTTCGTCGCCGTCTGTACCACGCGTAAAGTCATTCAACAGAAGCCCGACGCCATCACCCGCTACCTGAGAGCCTACACCGAAGCGATCTCGATCATCCTGCGCGACAAAGAAACTGCTCTCAAGGTCATGGCCAAAAACATGAAGATGGATAATCGCCAATGGGTCGAAGCGGTCTATGAGGACGTAGCTGCGGTGCTGCAGCGCACGCCCTATATGTCGAAAGTGGAAGTCCAAGCGGTGTTGGAGGTCGTCAAGAATCCGAAGGGCGACCAGGCCAAGCCGGAAGACTTTTTCGACAATTCCTTCTTGCAGAAACTCGACTTCAGCGGTTACATCAATTCACTGTACAAGCGATGATGGTTCAAGCACCACGGAGGCGAAGATGAAAAGAAAATTGGCAAGGAAAACCGCCAACCGGCTCATGCGCGCCGTATGGATAATCTTGGCGCTGCAAATATCTCAACCGCACGGCACGGCGGCCGCCGATGCGCCGAGCATGCGCATCGTCTACAACGCTCTCGGCGGCTCCATGGCGCCGCTTTGGCTGGGGCAGGAGCTCGGTCTATTCGCTAAGCATGGCTTGCAGCATAGTCTCAACTATTTGGCGGCGACCACGGCAGTGCAGGCGATCGTCGCCGGCAGCGAGGACATTGGCATGGTCGGCAACCAGTGTATCGATGTCGCCCTCGAAGGCGCCGACACCATCTACGTCGCCGGCAACATCAACCGATTTGTTTTTCATCTCTACGGCGATCCGGCGATCAAATCGGTGCAAGATCTCAAAGGCAAGACCGTCGCGGCAACTCAAGCGGCGGCCTCCACCGACTACGC
>Ga0137437_1000793_pt1 | contig 10477 bp, 11 predicted proteins | sample EasRivERMGT138_2_FD_102332 | JGI IMG/M metagenome (GOLD analysis project Ga0137437, IMG submission 102332) | Soil microbial communities from meander-bound floodplain in the East River, Colorado, USA - East River MetaG ERMGT138_2 | ecosystem: Environmental > Terrestrial > Soil > Floodplain ...
ATTCCTGCAGCGCTTCTCGGTGAACCCCGATGCGGACCCCGCCTCGGTGTCCGGCGGCGAGCGCAAGCGCGCCGCGCTGGCGCTGGCCTTCGCGATCGCGCCCGATCTGCTGCTGCTCGATGAGCCGACCAACCATCTCGACGTCGACGGCATCGAGACGCTCGAAGAACTGCTGCAGAAGAACGTCACCTCAATCGTGATCACGCACGACCGGAGATTTCTCGACGCCGTCGCGACGCGCATCGCCGAGCTCGATCGCGGCATCCTGCGCAGCTTTCCCGGCAACTACAGCGTGTACGAAGAGCGCAAGGCGGAGATCAACATCGCCGAGGATCTCGCGCATCGCCGCTTCGAGAAGTTCTGGGCGCAGGAAGAGGTCTGGATCCGCAAGGGCGTCGAGGCGCGTCGCACGCGCAACGAGGGACGCGTCAAGCGGCTCGAGCACCTGCGCGAGGAGCGCGCCGCCCGGCGCGAGCGCATCGGCCGCATCAAGCTCACCGTGGATACCGGCGAGCGTTCCGGCAAGCTGGTCGCCGAACTCGACAACGCCAGCAAGAGCTTCGGCGGACGGCACATTCTCGACGACGTCTCCTTGCGCGTGATGCGCGGCGATCGCGTCGGCTTGTTAGGGCCGAACGGCGCCGGCAAGACCACCATGATCAAGCTGATCGTCGGTACGCTGGAGCCCGACGCCGGACGCGTGCGGCGCGGCACCAACCTGCAGGTGGCCTATTTCGATCAGCTGCGCGATCAACTCGATCCGGAAGCCACGCTCGCCGAGACGTTGAGTCCGGGCTCCGACTGGGTGCAGGTCGGCGAGAGCCGCAAGCACATTTCGAGCTATCTGCAGGATTTCCTGTTCGACAGCCGGCGTGCGAGCGCGCCGATCCGCATGCTGTCGGGTGGCGAGCGCAACCGTCTGCTGCTGGCGCGGCTGTTCGCACGGCCAGCCAACATGCTGGTGCTCGATGAGCCCACCAATGACCTCGACATCGATTCGCTCGAGCTGCTCGAGACGATGCTGGTCGACTATCCGGGCACGCTGCTGCTCGTGAGTCACGACCGCACGTTCCTCGACAATGTCGTGACGCAGACGATCGCCGCGGAAGGCGGCGGACGCTGGGGCGAATATGTCGGCGGTTACAGCGACTGGCTGCGGCAGCGTTCACGACCCGCTGCGAATGATGCGGCGCGCGGCGCGGCGGCGCGCACGCCTGTCGCGCCCGCGAAGCGCAAGCTGAGCTTCAAGGAACAGCGCGAACTCGAATCGCTGCCTGCGGGCATCGAGAAGCTCGAGAGCGAGCAGATCGCGCTGACGCAGCGGATCTGCGAGCCCGAGTACCATCGCGTCGGCGCCGAGCAGATGCGGCGCGACCGCGAGCGTTCGGCGGAGCTCGCATCGTTGATTACAGCAAGCATGGATCGGTGGGAAACGCTCGAGGCGCTGGCTTCGCGCGTTGGCGAGGGCAAATGATGAAGCCTGCAACTCCCGGCAAACCTCCGGCAATCCGGATCTGGAAGGAGACCGCGCACCGCGGCGGCAAGGGCGTGAGCGCGATTCACGGCGTTCCGCTGCCCGTTCCGCAGCTCGAGGAAATCTGCAGCGCGCTCAAGAAAAAATGCGGCACCGGCGGCACGGTGAAGAACGGTGTGATCGAGATCCAGGGCGATCACCGCGACCGGCTGGTCGAGGAGCTCAAGAAGCTCGGGTTCACCGACGTCAGGAAAGCCGGTGGCTAGAAAGAGGGGACAGATTTATTTGTATACGATATCGAAGCGGGACTGACCTCAGGTCTGTCTCCGTCTTCGATATCGTATACAAATAAATCTGTCCCCTTTTTACTTCCCGCGCACTCCACCCGTCAGCACAATGCGCATCGCCTGCTCGACGGAAAGGTCGGTTTCGACCACCCTGCTGCGCGGCAGGTAGATGGTATAGCCGCCGATCTGGTAGCTCATCGGTAGATAGACGGCGACGAGATCGTCGCCGCCGCCGATGCCGAGCTCGCTGGCGTGTTCCTGCGTCACGAAGCCGATGAGCCGGCCGAACCCCAGATCGAGCGTCACCACGCGATCGAGATCGCCCTTCTTCTTGTCGGTATTCACCAGGCGCGTCATGTCGCGGATGGCGCTGTACACGGTCTTGACCACCGGCACGCGCATCAGCAGCTCTTCGCCGATGCCGAGCACGCGACGCACCAGGAATGCGTTCACCCCGAGGCCGACGACGAACAGCAGCACGAAGCCGGTCACGAGACCCATGCCCGGCCAGTAGTTAGCGTCGTCGATCACCCACTTGATGGGCTTCGACATCAGGGTCTCGGTGGTGATTCCCAGCCAATAGACGAAGTAGACCGTGAGACTGATCGGAAGGATCGTCACCAGCCCCTTCAGGAGAATTCCACCGAGCTTCTTCATCCGCTATTTCTTCGGTTTCACAAACTTGAGCGTCATGCGATCCGACTCGCCGATCGCATCATACTTGGCGCGATCGAAGGCCGGATCCACGGGCTTGTCGCCCTCGGAAGACTGGCGCGTCGGCGGCAACGTCCAGACACCGAACGGATGATCCTTCGTGTCCTTGGGATTCGCGTTCATCTCGGATTTTCCATCGAGCTTGAGTCCTGCCTTCTCCACGAGCGAGATGACGTACGACTCGTCGAGGTAACCGTTGAACACCGAGGGGTCCTGGCCGGCCTTGGCGCGATGTTGCTCGATCGCGAGCACGCCGCCCGGCTTCATGCTCTGCACGATGTTGGCGAGATTCGCCTCGGCGGTGTTTTGCCGCACCCAGCCGTGCATGCCGCGCGTCAGCAGCACGAAGTCGAACTTGCTCGCGGGTAGCGGCGCGGCTTTTGCGCCCCAGTTCACCAGGTTGACCGTGCCGTAGATCGCGGCGTCCGCGTACTTGGCCGCGAAGTCGGCGCGGCCCTTGCGCGCGTTCTCCGAGAGGCCCGGGTCTGCGAGATCCGCCGCCGTCGCGTAGAACTCGCTCTTGTTGGCGCGCGCGTAGGGCGCGAGGATTTCGGTCCACCAGCCGCCGCCCGGCTGGACTTCGAGAATCGTCATGCCGGGCTTGATGCCCCAGAACGCCAGCGCTTCGCTCGGGTGACGTTCGGTGTCGCGCGCTTTGGCGTCGGCGCTGCGCCAATTGCCGGCGACGGCCTGCTCGATGGCTTGCATGCTCTTCTTGTCGTTCGACGCGAGAGCGCCGGTCGCCAAGGCGGCGAATGCTCCCATGACAATTCCGACGGTCAGGATTCTCAGTTTCATGGGGCGCCTCTCTTGATTCGAATTGCGGGGGCAGCATGCTAATGAATCCCGTGCCGTTCGGCCACGCGTAGCGCACGCACGGCGAAATCCGCGGAAAGTCCTGAACTTTCCGCGGATGCCGGGGTCGCCGAATAGCGCTAGTGGAAGACCTTGCGGTCGGGCTGCATGAAATTATCGAACAGGTAGTCGGCCACCTGCGTGCAGCTCACCTGGCTCTCATCGATGTCGAAGCGGTAGTGAATTCCGCCCCAGATCCGACTGTTCGCCTGATCGTCGCCCAATTTCCACAGACTGGTGTAGGGCTGTGCCCACACCACCGCGTTGGCGGCGGTGTACCACGTCGCGGTAAACGTCTGCGCATCGTCGCCAAGTACATTCGCCAACATGCGCGACGCACCCGTGCCAATGCAGGTCATGTTGCTGGAATACGCGGGATACGGCGGCGTCGGAATCAGCGGCACCCAACCTGGTTCGGCGACCGTCGCGTCGTTGTTGTCGATGTCAGCGTGGGCAATCGCGGTTTCCGGGCGCCACAGTCGATACACCGCCTTGCTGTTCTGCGACGTCTGCAAGCTGTCGTGAATTGATGCGTACATCAATGCGAACAGGCGCGATGCGCCCGCGAGGGCCATGGACTTCTGCTGCGACAGATCCCGCGCCAAATTGCCCCACAAACGGAAGGCATTGGTGGCGCTGGCGTAGGGTCCGACGCTGGCAAACAACTGTGCGAACCGCGTCTGCTCCTCAGTCCGGTCGGTCACCGGAGCGCCGATGCGGCCGACTTTTTGAACCTCATTGACAGCGGTGGCATACGCGGCGCTTTCAAGTTGCGGGAACGGTGCCGGCAGGAACTGCGTAGGCGTCAGCAGTCCGAAAGGCTCCACGCCGCCGATCGCAGAGAAAATGAACGCGCCGGTAGCCGTCGGTCTCCAGATACCCGGCAGTGTCGAAGCCGCGAGTGTCGGCGGCTGCGGGTTTGCTGTCGCATAGCCGTCGTTCTGCCGCCAGTCGAGAATCAATTTGGCCGCCTTCTTGCCGACCTGGATTCCCCAAAAACGCGCGCCGGGATTGATAGCCGCGATGCGCGCCTGAAGTAGCGCATCGGCCGCTGTTAGCGCAGCGGGCGTCGTCACCAACGCAACGAACACGTCGTGCCCGGCCTGCGCGGCGGCGGCCTCGGCGGAGGCGCCGCGCGGTGCCCACAGATGCGCATGAAAAGGATCGTATCGCCCGTCGATCGCGAGCACGGCATCCGACATTGCGATGTGCAACATGGTGTAACCGCGCACCTGTACGAACGGCGGCCCGCCGATATTCTGTTGCAGCAGCTGATTCCACTCGATGATGACGTCCGCACCGGCCGGCTGATTCGTAGCCTCGGCGCGCGGAGTCAAGACGCTCGACACGGCTGCGAATAGCATCGCAGCCCAATATCTCGTGTACCTGGTCATGAGAGTTCCCCGATTGATTGTTAGTTAGCTGGTTTGTGTCCCTCGACGATTTCGAATTCTTCGTGGTGGTTCTACGCTCCAATGACCTGCCGAACAATTGCGGATACACGTCATCGCGCCGAAACGAGACCCTTAGGTTCTGGATGGCGCGTGCTCGAACCCCACGGACCTCGAGATTCGTGAGGATTCAATCGAGCATTGAAATGGAGCGGGTGATGGGAATCGAACCCACGTTAGTAGCTTGGGAAGCTACAGTTCTACCATTGAACTACACCCGCGCGCCCGCACCGGAAAGACGAGCCGAGCGAGAATAGCCGAGCCAGCGTAGGCTTCTCAACCAGATACGAAATGCATACAGCGAAATCTTTGATCGTCATGGCGCTGCCGCAGGAATCACGCGGTCTGCTCGAAGGCGCCGGCGCCGACGTGCTGTACACCGGCGTCGGCAAGGTGAACGCCGCGTCGTCGCTCGCACGCCACCTTGCGGAAACCCGCTGCGCGGGCGCGGCGCTGCCACTGGTCGTCAACCTGGGAAGCGCCGGTAGCCGCAGCGTCCCCGCGCACACCCTCATCGCCTGCAATCGCTTCGCGCAGCGCGACATGGATGTCAGCGGGATGGGATTCGCTCGCGGCGTCACGCCGTTCGACGAGACACCGCCCGTCATCGAATTCCCACAAGTCTTCGCGCAATTGCCGCAGATGCTCTGCTCCACCGCCGATTCGTTCGCCACCCACCTGCATACCGTCGCGGGCGATGTCGTCGATATGGAGGCATTCGCGCTCGCGCGCGTCTGCCGCTCGGAGGGCGCGCGCTTCGCCTGCGCGAAGTACGTCACCGACGGCGCCGACACTGACTCGGCTACGCATTGGGAAGCGGCCCTCGAACGCGCCGCGCGGTCCTTCGCCGCGCTCTATCGTGAGCTCGCCGCATGAACGAGTTGCGCAATCGTCCGATCCGCAGCTTCGTCGTGCGCACCGGCCGCATGACGACGGGGCAAACGCGCGCACTCGAGGAGCTGTGGCCACGCTTTGGCGTTGAATATGCCGCGCAACCGCTCGCGCTCGACGCAGTCTTCGGCCGCAGCGCACCGCGCACTCTCGAGATCGGCTTCGGCAATGGCGAACATCTTGCGGCGCTCGCCGCCGCGAATCCCGGACGCGACTATCTCGGCATCGAAGTACACCGGCCGGGCGTCGGACATCTCTTGATGCTCGCCGCCGCTAACAACCTGACGAACGTGCGCGCCAGTCAGCACGACGCGGTCGAAGTCCTGCGCGAGCAGATCGCGCCGTCTGCGCTCGATGAGGTACTGGTGCTGTTCCCGGATCCCTGGCACAAGAAAAGACACCATAAACGCCGGTTGATTCAGCCGCCGTTCGTGGAACTCATCGCTGCGCGGCTCAAGAAAGACGGCGTGTTCCGGCTTGCCACCGACTGGGAAGAGTACGCACTGCAGATGCTCGAGGTGTTGCGCGCCGCGAATGGGCTGTTCGCGAATCTCTCACCGTCCGGTGACTGGATGCCGCGCCCCGACGAGCGCGCACCGACGCGCTTCGAGAAGCGCGGCGCACGCCTCGGGCACGGTGTGTGGGATCTCGCCTTCCAGCGCCGCTGAGGCGTCAGGCGCGTTGATGCACGCCGCGCATCCAGAGAATTGCGGCGCAAACAAACGCCATCGCACTGAGCCCGCCGAACAACCACAACATCGCGGTGTATCCGCCGGGGTTCGTGGCACTCGCCGCGTACTGATCATTGACGTAGCCGGCCGCGATGTTCGTGACGAATACGCCGGCCTGCTGCACGGCCGTCAGCAAACCGAAGGCCGTGCCAAGCTGTTCCGGCGCGGCGTAACGCGCCACGGCCGGCCATAACACCGCCGGCACCATCGAGAAACTGATGCCGAGCAATATCGTCGCGCCCGACAGCGGCGCCTGGCCCGGCATGGCGAGCACCAGGAAGCTCAGGGGCAACGCCAGCGCCCCGAGCGTCAGCAGCAGCGCGTGCCGGCCGAATCTATCTACCAGCAGGCCGAACGCGGGCGTGGCAAACATCGCCGCGAGGAACACGTAGCTGTTGAGCGTGCTCGCCGCCTCGAGCGTGAGGCCGTGCGCTTCCTGGAAGTACTTGATCGAAAAAGTACTGCGGAACGGAAAGATCACCGAGTAGAAGGCCACGCAGGTCGCAACGATGAGCCAGTATTCAGTCCGAAAATTCAGCAGGTCCCACCACTCGATGGGTTTGCGCTGTGGCGCCAGTGCCAATGTGCCGCGCGCGGCTTCGCGACGATCGAGCAACCAATAGGCAAGCGCGCCGCCCACCGCCAGCGCCGCAAAACCAGCCGCCAGCCACAACGGCGGCTGCCACCCTTGCGCGTACAGGTCGTCCGCGAACGACGGCGAACGATCGGCCAGATACGAGCCGAGCCGCGCGAAGGTGATGTTGAGCGCGAACAGCAACGCGAAATAGCGCCCGACGAACCACTGCGCCAGGGCGACGGTGACCGCGACGATCATGGTTTCTGCGCCGAGACCGAACAGCAGTCTGCCCGCCACCATCGTCGCGAATTCCGAGCCGAGCGCCGTGAGCACGGCGCCCGTGAAACACACGATCGTCGTGACCAGAGTCACCGAGCGCGCGGAGTAGCGATCGACCAGCAGCCCGCCGATCAACACCATGATGATGTTCGGCAGACTGTAGACGGCGTTGAGCGTGCCGATCTGCGTGTCCGAGAACTCGAGTTGCCGCGACAACAGCTCGGCGACCGGGCCGATCGAATCGTAGACGTAGTAATTGCCGATCATCGCGAGCGCGAGCGCGACGAACATACCCGCCATGCTGGCGAGCGACGGTTTGCTCATATCCCGAAACTCTGTCGCAACCCGTCGACGACGAATTGCACGGCCAGCGCGCCGAGTACCACGCCGAACAACCGGTTCGCCACGTTCGTGCCGGTCACGCCGATCACGCGCATCAGCGGACCCGCCACCCACATGGTGAACAGGCAGCAGACGAGTACGACCAGCGCGCACGCGAACATCACGATGAACTGCACGGGATGCGTGGTCACGGGAATGGGTCCAAACCAGAGCAACAGTGTCGTCAACGCACCAGGACCAGCCATGAACGGAAATGCAAGAGGGAAAACCGAGATGTCGGCGCGGCGCTTATGTTCGGCCTTCTCATCGTCTGACGTCCGCGTGCCCGATTCGCGCGCAAACACCATCTCGAGCGCGATGAGGAAAAGCAACAGGCCGCCAAAGATCCTGAACGAGTCGATCGAAATACCCATCGCCGTGAGGAATCCGGCGCCAACCAACGCAAAGAGTAGAAGTATTCCGCTTGCCACCAACACCGACTTCAGGGCCATCTTGTGTTTGTAGGCGTTGCTCGCGCCTTCGGTGAGTCCCGAGAACACCGGGATGAGCGAGATCGGTTCGACGACGACGAAGAACACGATCAAAAATTTGACGGCTTGTTCCAACATGATGCTTTGCGCAAGAAATTCGTTCTTGTAAGTGCCATCTTTCGGGAGCAACATGAAGTCGACTCGACGAACGACGCGCGCATCTTAGCAGCATCACGTTTCGGAGGGATTCGATGAAACCCATCATCGGCAATTGGTACCGCATCCAGGGAAGCGATTCGTTTGAGGTTGTCGCCTTCGATGAAGACGACGGCACGATCGAGTTGCAGTACTTCGACGGCACCGTTGAAGAGATGGACATCGAAGATTGGGACGCCGCGAAAGAAGCGGCCACTCTCGAGGACGCGGAGCCACCGGAAGACTGGACCGGCTCCGTCGATGTAGACCCGGAAGAAGACGACATTCGCAGCCCGGCGGACTACGGCGCGGACGACGACCGTCGCCAGAGCGCCAGCAAACTCGAAGGCCTCGATCTCTTCGAGCAGTAACCGGCTCTAACTACAGCGGCGCGTTCGCCAGCCGCTCGACGTCCACGCCTTCTTCCAGCATCACGAAGCCGCCGAAAACCTCGACCGGAATGCGCGTGAGCGACTGCCCGGCGCATGGCCCCGCGATGCACAGGCCGTTGTCGCGCGCAAACAGCGCGCCGTGCGAACAACACATGATCAGGTTACCGTCCGGTGACAGGAACTTGTTAGGCCGGAAGTTGAGGGGATGCCCGGCGTGCGGGCAGTAGTTCACGTACGCGGCGACGCCATTTGGTGTTTTGACGAGAAAGCCGCGCAACGGCCAGTCGCCCTCGCCCACGGCAAAGCCGCGGCTGCCGGTCTCATCGAGCTCCGCGAGCGAGCACAGCACTCGCGTGACATCAATCTCGCGCGGCGGTGATTGCATGGTAGCGGCGCGAGATCCAGATCAGCAGCAGCAGGCCGGGAATGCTCAAGGAAGCGGTGTAGAGGAAGAAATCGCCGTAACCGAGCGCATCGACCACGAACCCTGATGTCCCCATCAGCAGTTTGCCCGGCAACGCATACAGCGAAGAGAGCACGGCGTATTGCGTCGCCGTGTATTTCGCGCTCGTGAGGCCCGACAGGAACGCGATGAGCGCGGTGCCGTGGACACCCAAAGCAATGTTGTCGATCGACACGATCGCCGCGAGCCCGTAGTAGGTGGGGTACTCCCGATTCTCGAGCGCGCTCGACAGCAGGTTGTACATGCCGTTGCGCGCGCAATCCATCGGCAGGTCACAGCTGTAGGCGCCGAACAGGGCGTAGCCGAGATTCGAGACGATGACGCACAGGCTGCCGAGCAGCAACGACTTGATGGCGCCGAGCCGGTGAACGACCAGACCGCCGACGAACACTCCAACGATGGTGCCGATCAAACCAAACAGCTTCACGACGCCGGCAATTTCTTTCAGGCTGAACCCGAGATCGATGTAGAACGGGTTCGACATCGTGCCCATCGCGAAATCGGTAAGCCGGTACGAGCAGATGAAAGCGAAAATTAACAGCCCGAGTGCGACACCATAGCGGCCGAAGAAATCGGCGATCGGCCCGACTACCGCACCGAAGAACCACCCACCGAGGTTCACAAGCCAGGACGGCCAGTGCGCTCTTTGCGCCATCCACTGCACCACGCGCTGTTCCCGCACCTCCGACGATACGGCGGCACGGCGCTCGGGTTCGCGCACCAGTGCCGTCGTGATGAGTCCCGCCGCCGCGAGCACCGCCATGGCGCCGTAACTCGCACGCCAGCCGGCTTCATCAGCAATCGTGGCAGCCCCGGCCGACGCCACCAGCAACGCGATCCGGTAACCGATCTGGTACGCGGAGGCCATTTCTCCCATGCGGTTCGGCAGCGTCGATTCGATGCGCCACGCATCCACCGCGATGTCCTGGGTGGCGGCGAAAAATGCGGTGCCAACCGCGAACAGCGCCAGATAGAGCACGCTGTGTGCGGGATTGCCGAGCGACATGAAAAAGAGGCAGACCCCGATGCCCACCTGGGCGAGCGCGATCCAGCCGCGCCGCCTTCCTAACAACTTGTCGAGAATCGGCAATCCGACGCGATCGACGATCGGTGCCCACGCCCATTTGAACGTGTACATCAGGCCGACCCAGCCCAGCATGCCAATGGTCGCGCGCTCGATGTGCGCGGTGCGCAGCCACAACGAGAGCGTCGAGAATACGAGATAGAAAGGAAGGCCCGCCGAGAAGCCCAGAAATAGCATCGAGAACACCGGCCGTTCGGTGTAGACGGCGAGCGCCTGACCCCAACTGCGCTTTTGCGCCGTTTCAGCGGGCATGGTTCGGTATCATTCGCACC
>Ga0137437_1000794_pt1 | contig 10474 bp, 9 predicted proteins | sample EasRivERMGT138_2_FD_102332 | JGI IMG/M metagenome (GOLD analysis project Ga0137437, IMG submission 102332) | Soil microbial communities from meander-bound floodplain in the East River, Colorado, USA - East River MetaG ERMGT138_2 | ecosystem: Environmental > Terrestrial > Soil > Floodplain ...
CAGACCGGGCTCGCCGAGATGCGGGTGGCCGATCTCATGCGGGATGCGGACCTGTTGCCCGCGGTCCAGGCCGCGGCCGAAGACCTCCTTAAACATAATCCCGAGGCGGTGACCGCCCTGACGCGCCGCTGGGTGGGAGCCGGGGAGCGATACGGCCGGATCGGATAGCCGGTTTGCGCACATAGATAAGTATCCGTGGTTGAGCTCCAAATGCGAATCATTTACATTCGCTCTCGAGCAACCCATGGCCGTCCAGATCCTCAACGACATGCCCGACGCCGCGGTGAACCGCGGCGACCCGTTCGGCGCACTGCGCGAACTCGCGCCGCAGCGCGCGGTGCGTGCGTGGCACGACCGTTTTCGGGGTCGCGCGGGATTTGCGATCGCCACTGTCTCCCTGCATCTGATCGCCTTCGCGGCTCTCATGAATGCGCAATCGCACGATCGTGCAACTCCGGACGCCGAACCCATCCTCGTCTCGTTTGTTGACGCACCACCTGCGCCGACAGAACGGCCGGCGGACTACACACCGCCGCTGCAGGACATCACGTACGCGCTGCCCGTCCCCCAGGAAGTCGCGTTCGAATCGGATTCGATCACGCTGCCGGAGAACACCACCGCGATCTCGGACCCAGGACCGCAGACCGTCGCACCCGTCGTCGTCGATTCGGTCGAGTACGTGCGCCCACCGGCGCCTGTCTACCCGAGTGAATCAAATTACCGGCGCGAGCGCGGCACCGTGGTATTGCGCGTCATGATCGATACGCTCGGCCGCCCCGCGCAGATCCAGATCGAACGTTCGAGCGGCTTCGCACGGCTCGACTCCGCGGCGCGCGCAGCCGTCGAAAAAGCGCTGTTCCGTCCGTACGAAGTGAATGGCATCGCGCAGCCCGCGCAGGTGTTCATCCCCATCGAGTTCAAGCGCCGCGCGACCTGAACGCGGCGCGGCGCGTATCATGCGCGCCAGTGGCTCAACCCGCGCTGACAGACTTCGATACGCCGCCCGCGCCTTCAGGCGCCAGGCTCGCCGCATTACGGTACGGCCGTCGCTTACGCGACCTCGTCGAACTCGCACGGCTGCATCGTCCCATCGGCATCTGGCTCCTGCTGTGGCCGGTGCTGTGGGCCGTGTGGGTCGCCGGCGGCTCGCATCCTTCGCCCAAGGTGCTCGTGGTGTTCGTGTTAGGCACCGTCGCTATGCGCTCCGCGGGCTGCGTCGTCAACGATCTGGCGGATCGCGACTTCGACCCGTTCGTGAAGCGCACCCGCGATCGGCCCATCGCCTCGCGCCGTATCGCGCCTTACGAAGCCGTCGTGTGGTTCCTGGTGCTCGTCGGTCTCGCGCTCGCGCTGGTAATGCAGCTCGACAAATACACGATCCGCATGTCGGTGATCGGCGCGGTGCTCGCCGTGAGTTACCCGTTCTTCAAGCGGTTTTTTCCGCTGCCGCAGTTCTATCTCGGTTTGGCATTCACCTGGGGCGTGCCGATGGCATTCATGGCGCAAACCGGGCGGATCCCACGCGTCGCCTGGATCCTCTTTTTCGCCGGCATCATCTGGGCCGCGGTCTACGACACGATGTACGCGATGGTCGATCGCGAGGACGATCTCAAGATCGGCGTGAAGTCGAGCGCCATCGTCTTCGGCGACATGGACAAGCTCATCATCGGCATGTTGCAGGGGCTCATGCTCTACGCCCTGTACCTGGCCGGCACGAACATGGAATTCGGCTACTGGTACAACGCGGGCCTCGTGAGCGCCGGCGTGTTCTTCGCCTACCAGCAGTGGCTGATACGCAATCGCCGGCCCGACGCGTGCTTCGCGGCGTTTCTCAACAATCAGTACGTCGGACTATCGGTATTTGTCGGTGTCCTGCTCGAGTACGCGTTCCGCGTACCCGAGCAGTTGCCGTAACCTGCGCTAACTACCACCAGGTGTAGTAGAGCGCGCCGAGGGCGCCAATGATCAGCAGCGCGGAGATGTTGAATCCCGTGCCGGTCTTGAAGTCGACGTTCTTGATATCGACCTTGAGCGCGGTCGTGCGTGGCGGCGAGGCGAGCGAGATCACCACCGCGATCACGAAGCCAGCGACGAAGCACCAGCCGACGCGGTTCATGAACGGATACTCCGGCAGCCAGATTCGGAATGCCGCCGACATCACCACGGTGACCAGCGCGGCGGTCATAGCCGCCGTGGACGTGGTGCGCTCCCAGAACAAGCCCAGCAGGAAGATCACGCAGATTCCCGGCGTCACGAAACCCGTGAAGTCCTGGATGTACTGGAAGCCCTGCTGAAAATTCTCCAGGAACGGCTTCGTGATGGCGATCGCGATGAGGATCGACGCCACCGCGACGATGCGCCCGACCTTGACCAGCTTCTGCTGATCGGTTTGCGGCCGCGCCGCGCGATACAGATCCATCGTGAAGATGGTCGCGATCGAATTGATCTTGGATCCCGTCGACGCGACGATGGCCGCGACCAGCGCCGCAAACACCAGGCCCTTGATGCCCGTGGGCAGCATCGCCATGAGGCTCGGATACGCCTGGTCGGTGTGCTCGAGCCCCGGCACCAGCACCAGCGCCGCGATGCCCGGCACCACGATGATCGCCGGCATGAGCAGCTTGAGGAACGCCGCGAGCACGATGCCTTTCTGCGCTTCGTTGACGCTCTTCGCCGCCAGGCCGCGCTGGATGATGTATTGATTGAAGCCCCAGTACGAGACATTCATCATCCACATGCCGCCTAACAACACCGCGAGACCGGGAAGATCCTTGTAGTGCGGATTGTCCGGCGACAGGATCATGTCGAACTTCTCCGGAAACTTCGTCGTCAGGGCGTGGAAGCCCGCCACCACACCGGCGCCGTCGCCCACCTTGTCGAGCGCGATCCAGGTGATGATGAAACCGCCGGCGACCAGCAGCGACACCTGCACGATGTCCGTGAGCGCGACCGCTTTCAAACCGCCGTACAGTGCATAAGCCAGCGCAAACAGCGCGAGCGCCGTTATCGAGATCTGGATGTCGAGGCCCGTGATCGCGTTCACCGCAAGTGAACCGAGCCACAGGATCGAGGTGAGATTCACGAACACGTACAGAATCAGCCAGAAGATCGCCATGACCGTGCGCACGGCGGGGCTGTAACGCCGCTCGAGGAACTCGGGCATCGTGTAGATGCCGTTCTTGAGGAACACCGGCAGGATCCACTTGCCGACGATGATGAGCGTGAGCGCCGCCATCCACTCGTACGAAGCGATGGCCATGCCCATCACGTAACCGGATCCGGACATGCCGACGATCTGCTCGGCGGAAATGTTCGCCGCGATCAGCGATGTGCCGATGGCCCACCACGGCAACGCGCGACTCGCCAGGAAGTAATCCTGCGCGTCCTTCTTGTGTTCGCCCTTTTCGCGCGACACCCATTGCGCGAGCGCGAAGATTCCAATCGCATAGATCACCAGGATCGCGATATCCAGAGTTGCCAGATTCACGTGAGACCCCCATTGCTGCAGCGTCTTGAGACGCCGTTATTTATTTTCAGTCGCCGCGCGCAGCGCCTGTACGAGCTCCTGCGCGCGTTTCGTCAGCTCCGCGAGTGTATACGCGGGCTTGAATAATTCACCGCCAAATCCGAATCCATCCGCGCCTGACACGAGCCATTCGGCGATGTCCTGCGAGCCAATGCCGCCCACCGGAAACACCTTCACATGTTTCGGCAGCACGGACTTCAATGCCTTGAGGTGTCCTGCGCCGTATGTCGAAGCGGGAAAGAGTTTCAGCTCCGTGGCGCCGGCGCGCAGCGCGGCGAATGCTTCGGTCGCGGTAGCGATACCAGGGAGCACGCGTAAACCAAGCTCCAACGCGCGCCGGATCACGTCCGCGTCGCAGTTCGGCGCGACGATCAGGCGCCCGCCGGCCGAATGCACCCTATCTACTTCCGCGGGGCTGAGCACCGTGCCGGCGCCCACCAGGCAGGCCGGATGCGCGGCGGCAAGTAGTTTGATGGTATCGAAAGGGTCGGGTGAGTTTAGCGGCACTTCGATCGTGCGAAAGCCCGCACCGGTCAGCGCCGCGCCGACTTCCGGCGCCCGCTGCGGCGTGAGTCCGCGCAGGATCGCGACGAGTTCGATTCCGGATTCCGCCATGTTGCAACCTCTAGGTATTCGCCAGCGCCTGGTGAATGCGCGTGAGCCCGGCAAACGCGGCGCTGTCGCCCGCGATGCGCGCGCTCTTGCGCCCAAGGCGCGCCAGCGCCGTGGCATACAGATCGGCGAGCGGCTCGGCGGCGACGATGTGCACCGGCGCGCTGGCATCCTGATTTGCGAACAGGGGCAATGCGCCGGCGACGTCCGTGCCGATCAGCAAACCGGAAGTCCAGGACGGCGCGCCAGCGGCGGTCAATTGCTGGTCGAGCCGCAGGCTGCGCGCCTGGAACAAGCGATGCAGGAGCGGCACCGCGGCGTGTTTCGTCGCCTCGATCAGGCCACGCTCGAATTCGCGTGGGTGGTGCTCGACCGGTGTCGCGCGATCACGGACCAGCACGCTGTGATCGCACAGCATGCGGAACAGCTCGCCGGTGGGCACGGTGAGGAACTCGAGCACTGCGCCGTCGTGCAGCGCCACCCACTTGGTGTGCGTGCCCGGCAGGCACACGAGATGGCGTCCGCGCTCGAGCTTGGGATCGAGCGCCAGCGCGCCAAGCAATTGGGTTTCCTCACCGCGCATCACATCCGGCGCGCCCAGTGGGTTCGTGCACCGCATGCCCGGAACGATGCGTACGTCGGCACGCGCGCTGGTGAGCGACAATGCGACGTCGTCGACGTCCTCGGGACACAGTAGATAGGGCGCTTCGGTCCAGCCGAAGGTCGATCCAGCCATGCCGCACAGCAACGCGGTCAGCGGCGCGCTGGCGCGCCAGTCGGCCGTGAGCCCGTCGAACACCTCGGCGAACTTGCCGCGCGCGTCCGCGGCTCCGGGCCCGTCGCGCGTGTCCAGGGCGCTGCCATCCGCCGCGCACAGCCGCAGGCGCAGATTGCTCGTACCCCAGTCACCGGCGATGAAAGCCGCTTTCTTCATGACATGTACATGCCGCCGTTGACGTGCACGATCTGCCCGGTGATGTAGCCCGACATTTCGTCGGAGGCGAGAAACAGGAACGCGCCGACGCAATCCTGCGCTTCGCCGACGCGCCCGAGCGGCGTGGCGTTCTTCATCGCTTCCATGCGTTCGGGCGGCGTGCGCGTGTGAAACGGCGTGGCGATGGCACCGGGCGCGACAGTATTCACGCGAATCTTCTTTTTCGCGAGATCGCGCGCCAGGTGCCGCGTGACGTTGTGCACGGCCGCCTTCGCGGTGGAATACACGCTGGCGCCCGCACCACCACCGTCGATGCCGGCAATCGATCCGACGTTGATGATGTTGCCGCCGCCGCGCTTTTCGAAATGCGGGATTGCGGCCTGCGTCGCGGCGATCACCGAGCGTACGTTGAGATCGAAGACGAAGTCGATCAACGCGTCGTCCACCTCGAGGATGGGCCGCCGCTCGCCGAGACCGCCGGCGTTATTGATGAGGATGTCGAGTGCGCCGAGTTTATCCGCCGCCGCCTGCACCACTCGTTTTGCTTCACCGCGCTTCGAGAGGTCGCCGCGGACGAGCACGGGCTCGTTTCCACCGCCGCCGATCTCCCGCGCCAGGGAGCGCGCGGCATCCTCGTGGGAATTGAAGTGCAGCGCGAGGTTTGCGCCCTGTGCGCCGAAGGCGCGCGCGAGGGCGGTCCCAATTCCAGAGCTCGCGCCGGTGATGAGCACGGCTTTGCCGCGCAGGTCGTCAATTCTTGTCATGCGCGCTACTAATAGGGGAGGACGCGCTCCATCGCAAGCGAGCCGTCGGGGCGCAGCAGTTTGACGACCAGCCTCAATTCCCCGGGCGGGTCGCGTGGCGGAACGGCGCCTCCGATCGTGACCGGCGCGGGTCCGCTGACCACGCGCGAGCCACTTGCGAACGCCCGATTCTCTTTACCCGTGAGCTGCCATACGACGCGATAGTCGGTCAGCGGCAGGTACGGCAGCTGGCTCGAGGAGTTCGGCGTGATCATCACCGAGAAGCCGGTCGGCATGTTGTCCCCGCTCTTCACCCAGCGCAGCTCGGCGCGCGCCGGCTCATTGAGCTCCTTCCATGCGAAGTACGACGGCTTGCGCTGCCGGTTCTCATCGACGATGCCGTGTTCGAGGTAGCCCTCTTCCTGTCCGGGCCACGCGTAACGTCGCGACTTGTAGTCCTGGTAGCACCACAGGATCGCGCCCGCGATCCAGTCGCGCTTCGCGAGTTCGGGCAGTTGCTCACGCAGGATTGAAACGCGCGTCGGATCGGCATCCGCCGGGTTCTTGGCAAAGATCCCGGGGTAACCCATCTCCGAGATGATCACCATTTTCGTCGGGAACAGCGCATTCACATGATCGAGCGCGGGACTGAGCGCTGCGCGCGGCCCGTGCCAGGCGCCGAAGTACTCGTTCATCATGAGGAAGTCCGCATCGTTGGCCGCGGATTCCTCAGCAAGTTTGAGCTTCGGCAAGTTGTCGTCGGCGAGCGTTACCGGCCGCTGCGGATCGATGCTCTTGATGAAGTCACGCATCTCGCGGAAGAACTTGATGCCACCCGGTGAGCCCGCCGCGCTCTCATTGAAGACGCTCCACGCAAACACGCTGGGATGGTTGCCGTATTGTTCGATGAGCTCGCGCATCTGGCGCTTCGCCAGTTCCAGATACTGCGGATTCGAAAGCTGCGCTTCGCTCGCCTGCCAGACCGGGATTTCCGGGATCAATAGAATTCCGCGCCGATCCGCGAATTCCACCGCGCGAGTACCGGGTGCGTAATGCACCGGCCGCGTGAGAGTCATGTTCAGACTCTTCATGTCTTCCCAATCGTGCCGCATGGTGCCCGCGGACTCGGCCAGCCCTTCCCACGGCGAATCGATGTGGCGTGTCATGCCGGTGAGACGCACGCGCTGACCGTTGATCAACAGGTGGCGATCGCGGATCGCGATTGTGCGCAGACCAAAGGTCTCGCTCGAGCTCTCAAGCGTTTTGCCTGCGGCATCGAGCACCTCGACGTACATGCGATAGAGCCGCGCGTGATCGAGATCCCAGAGCTCCGGATGTTCAATTCCGAGCAAGATCTTCGCCGAGGTCTCGCTGGGCGCTAGCGGCGCCGTGCTCGTGGTAACGGCCTTGCCTGCGGGCGAAAACACCGTGGCGCGCACGGACAGCGGCTGGGTCGTGCGACGTGCGATTGTCACGCGATTCGTCACCGCGGCTTTGATCCCGTCCGTTTCCGAACGGATGAACTGGTTCGCCACGCGCACCGGTCCGTGCACGTTGAGCCACACGTCGCGCACGATGCCGCCGTACGACCACCAGTCGTACCACGCGTCCGGAGCGCCGCGCGCGCCGAAGCCGGGAATCGTGAACATGCCGGGACGATTGTCGATGGCCACGGCGATGCGGTTCGTGGCGCGCAGCTGCGGCGTCACGTCGAACGAATACTGGTGGTAACCACCCTCGTGTGAGCCGACCTCGACGCCGTTCACCCAGACGCGTGCGCGGTAGAACGTGCCGCCGAAGTGCAGTTGCGCGATTGCATTCGCAGGCAGTGGCGGCAGGTCAAAGCTGCGGAAGTACCACGCGACACCCAGGTAGTCGCGGTGCGCACCGCGGTTCCACGTGTGCGGCACGGTCACGGATTCCGCGTCCGCGGGAGTAGTTAGTATCCAGCCGGCGCGCTCGCCCACGCCGTCGGGATCGGTATGAAACGCCCAGTCCCTGGTGAGGTCGACGCGGGTCGCGGCGTTGGCGGTGAACGCCGCAAGCAGCAGCGCGGCGATGAGCGAAGTGCGCAACGGGTATTTCATGGGTCAGATCTCGTGCGGCGCGACGATGCGCCGTTCACCAATCAGGAATGCATCGGCAACCAGCTGGAACGGACGCCAGTCGACCTCGGACAATCCAGCGGCGCACAGCGCCGCGAAGCGCTGGTACAGGCGCGGGTATTCACCCGCCATGCTTGTGTCCATGCCGATGATCTTCCCGTCGATCTCGAGGCTGGCACCGCCGTGCGACAGCTTGAGTCGGCCGGAGGTCGTCATCAACACGATGTCCCAGCTCTGCTCGCCCTTCTGGCGGAAGTCGAATTCCGCTTCGATGGCGATGCCGCCTTCGGTGCGCAGCGCCAGGTTCGCCGAGATCGGCGCCTGCTGATTTTCCGGAAACTCGAGGCGCGCCGCTTCCACGCACACGTCCATGGGAAGCACTTCAGTGAGCACCGAGAGCGCATTGATGCCCGGATCGAAAACCCCGAAGCCACCCGGCTCCCAGATCCAGCGCTGACCGGGATGCCAGTGATGCACGTCTTCCTTCCAGATGATCCGGCCGCCGGTGAGCGTACGGGTGCGCAGCCAGTCGCGCGCGGCGTCGACGCTCGCGGCGAAACGTGAGTGCCAGGTCTGAAACAGTGTGCGCCCGACGCGCCGCGCCTCATCGGCGAGCAGCGCGATCTGCCGCGTGGTTGCGGCCGGCGGCTTCTCCAGCATCACGTGCTTGCCGGCGCGCAGCGCCAGCAGCGCGGCGTCGAAGTGCGCCTGCGGCGGCGTGCAGATCGAAACGCAGTCGAGCTCGGGCACACCCGCCAGCATGGCAGCGAGATCCGGAAAGTTGGCGACGCCGTCGACGCGGGCATTGCGGCTCGCGCAGGCGACGAGCTCGAGATCCGGGTTCCCGCGCAGCGCCGGGATATGCTGATCCCGCGCAATCTTGCCGATGCCGAGCAGGCCTACACGCAATGGCATTCTGTTTCTCCGCTGATCAGGTCCCTGATCAGACAATAGTTAGAGACCGCGGATCGCCTTCAGGAAGCCCGCTGCCGGCGTGAGTTCGTTTCCGTCGCGGAAGTCGAACAGCGTGGCGTTTTCCCAGTGCGAGCCCGTGCCCCAGCGCGTCGAACAACGCGTGGAGACCCAGGCGGGCTCCCAGTAGACGACGCCGACGCCGCCGGCCCGCAACGTCATCTGCACGACATCATTCATGAAACGCTGCTGGCCGCGAGCCGTCGCAGGATACCCAGGATGCAGAGAGTCTTCACCTAACAGGTTGGGAGCCTTGTCGCCCGCATCGCGCAGCGTCCAGGGATACGAGACCTCCACGACGATGATGGGCCGGTTGAATCGCTGCTGCACCCGCTTGAGCGCCGCTTCGCCCTGCGTGAGGCTGAGCGCCGACCACTTCGGGTAGTAACTGACGCCGATGTAGTCGAAATCGCGTACGCCGGCCGCGACCGCGGCGGCGAACCACGGCTCCACGTTTTCCGGTTGCGCCACGTGCAGCATGACCTTGGGGCTCGATCCGTCGGCACCGCGCGCTTCGCGCACCGCGCGAATGCCGGCGTTCAGGATCTTGGCGTTGCGTGCCCAGTCGATCGGCGTGCCCTTGGTATCCGCCGCACGCAGCATCTGCGTGTTGATCTCGTTGCCCACCTGGACCATGTAAGGCAACAGCCCGCGTGAATTGAGTCTTGCCAGCACGTCGCGCGTGTATTCGTAGACGCGCGCCGCGAGCTTGTCGGCGTCGTCGATGTCGGCGCTCCAGGCGGCCGGAATGGTCTGCTTCTGCGGATCGGCCCAGTCGTCGGAATAGTGGAAGTCGAGCAGCACGTGCATACCGGCCTGCTTCGCCCGCTCGCTCGAGCGCGTGACGTCCGCCTCGGTGCTGTAGTTAGTCCACGTGGGGTTGTTCCAGAGCCGCAACCGTACGAGATTCGCGCCGCTCTCGGCGAACAGCTGGTAGGGATCCTTGAGCTGCCCATGCAGCCGGTATTGCGCGCCGCAGGCTTCGACTTCATTGACGTAGGACAGGTCGACGCCCGCGAAGTAGTCGGGCTTACCCTTCGGTGCGACGGGGGTCGCGCCGCTCGCGGGCAGACCGGCGGCACACAGCAGTAGAACCGCAGCGCGTACTCGCAGGCCCACAGTGGCAGTTTCAGGCTTCACCGCAACCTCCACGAAAACGGCGCGGGGAGTTTCCTTCCCGCGCCGGAGTCCCCGTGTCAACCGATCAGAACTTGAACGTGAAATCGAGCAGCGCGCGCCGGCCGTACACATCATACGAGCCCAGCCGATCGTCGCTGTTGTCGCGCGAGATGCGCAATGGTTCGTTCGTCAGGTTGTTCACCTGCAGCCGGATGCCGAACATGTCGTTCACCTGGTACGACGTGCTGAAATCCAGGATCGTTTCTTCGCCCAGCGTCCGGATGTCCGAGCCATTCCAGCCCGCGATGATGCTGAACGGCGAATGGTATTTGTAGCCGAGGCGCACTTCGACGACCGAATTGCTGTACCACAGGTCGAGCGCCGCGGTGTCCTCGGCATACCCTTCCACGGGCATCGGATTCGGCGCGGGGTAGAACTCCTTCACGTCGGTGTCCACGCGCGC
>Ga0137437_1000797_pt1 | contig 10469 bp, 7 predicted proteins | sample EasRivERMGT138_2_FD_102332 | JGI IMG/M metagenome (GOLD analysis project Ga0137437, IMG submission 102332) | Soil microbial communities from meander-bound floodplain in the East River, Colorado, USA - East River MetaG ERMGT138_2 | ecosystem: Environmental > Terrestrial > Soil > Floodplain ...
GGCTTTACCCTTGAAATAGCCGCCCGGCAGCACTTCGAAACGGCCCATCGCCTGAACCGAACCGACGAGTTTTCCTTCTAACTGCACCTGGCGCGCTGAAATATGCGCATCCACTTGGGCGTTAGAACCGATTATGAGTAGCTCCGTCGATTTAATCTCACCGGTAAAGTTACCATCGATCTTAACTGGCAGGCTGTAACTTAGTTTTCCAGAAATCGACGAGTTGGCGAATAACACCGTGCGCGGCGCCCCTCCGACCGAGGCGCTGTTATCCTTGTCGGTCATTTCATTCATAGAAATCGGCGGCTCCAGACCGCAAGATAGCATCGTCATGCGCCGAACGAAAGTGAAAGGCTCGAAACACAACTAGAATAATTCCCGTCAAGCATGTCCTGAGCAAGGACTAAGGGACGCCAAGTTCGGAAAGCAATTCCTTTTCTTCGCGCGCTTTGCGTTCTTTGCGCGAGATATTCCTATACTAACCGGTGCGCGAAGCGCACCCGACGAAAACCTTCATGTCCGGAGCCCGTGGTGAGCCCCTGTCGAACCATGCCTTCGTGGTGAATCCGACTTTTCTCGTTTTGGTTGCGGCGCTATCGCGCTGTGCTAGCATACGGTCATGGATCTTTTCGCTTCGCCGAGTAGTCAAGCGCAGGCTGCGACGCAGCCCCTCGCCGAACGAATGCGGCCGCGTAGGCTGGCGGAATTTGTCGGTCAAGAGCATCTGCTCGGTCCCGGCAAGCTTTTGCGCGGCGTGGCCGGCGCCGGCAAACTGCGCTCACTGATTCTCTGGGGTCCACCCGGCAGCGGTAAAACGACGCTAGCGCAAATCCTCGCCAACTCCGCGGGCGCCGCATGCGTGCATTTTTCCGCCGTCACTTCGGGAGTCAAAGATTTAAAAAAAATTATCCAGGAAGCCGAGCAACTTGAGCGCCTCGGCAAACCCACGGTGCTCTTCGTCGACGAAATCCATCATTTCAACAAAGCCCAGCAGGACAACTTTCTGCCCCACGTCGAGCGCGGCACGCTGATCCTGATCGGCGCGACCACGGAAAATCCCTCCTTCGAAGTGATCTCTCCCCTACTCTCCCGCTGCCAGGTACTGGTGCTCAAGACGCTGTCGACGGAGAACATGGCCGTGATCATCGACCGCGCGCTCAGCGATCAGGAGCGCGGTTTGGGCAAGCTTGCACTATCGCTCGCAGCGGATGGCCGGGAGTTTCTGCTGCAACACGCACAGGGCGACTGCCGCGTCGCGCTTAACGCTTTGGAGTCCGCCGCGACGCTAGCCCAGAGCAGCCAAGAGACGATTATCTCGCTCGTCCATTTGCAAGAAGCGTTGCAAAAGATGCCACTGCGCTACGACAAAACCGGCGAGGAGCATTACAATGTCATCTCGGCGTTCATCAAAAGCATGCGTGGCAGCGATGCCGACGCGGCGCTTTACTGGATGATGCGCATGATCGAGGCCGGCGAAGATCCGCTGTTCATCGCCCGGCGCATGGTGATCTTCGCCGCCGAAGATATCGGCAACGCCGATCCGCGCGCGCTCCAGGTCGCCATCGCGGCCAAGGACGCCGTCCATTTCGTCGGCCTGCCGGAGGGCAGGATACCACTGGCACAAGCCGTCACCTATCTCGCCACCGCGCCGAAATCGAACGCGTCGTACCAGGCCATGCTCGCCGCGGCGAAGGACGTTGACGAACAGGGCGCCCTAGCGGTACCGCTGCACCTGCGCAACGCGCCCACGGGGTTAATGAAGAACCTGGGCTACGGCAAGGACTACAAATACGCCCATAACTACGAAGATAATGTCGTCGACCAAGATCACCTGCCGCAAGAACTCAGCGGCAGACGTTATTACACGCCAAGCGAATCCGGCTACGAAAAGCAAATCAAAGAACGGCTAAAATTCTGGGCTGAGCGAAAGAAACGAAAAGATTAATTCCAAATTACAGATTACCGATTCCAAGTTACAAAACTGTCAGAGATTTCTGGAATTTGAAATTTGGAATAGCCGCGATCTATTGATTGATCCCAACCAGATCGAGCAAGAACAGATACGAAAACGCGGTCTCACGATGGCGCCGAAAACGGCCCGAGGCGCCGCCGTGACCGGCGTCCATGTTGGTTTTGAGTAGCAAGCGATGGTTATCGGTCTTGAGCTCGCGCAGCTTGGCCGCCCACTTGGCCGGTTCCCAATACTGCACTTGGGAATCATGCAAACCGGCGGTGATGAGCATGGCCGGGTAGTTTTTTTTCTCGACATTATCGTACGGCGAGTAGGACAGCATGTAATCGTAAAACTGCTTCTCGTTGGGGTTACCCCACTCGTCGTACTCGCCGGTGGTCAGCGGAATTGACGCATCCAGCATGGTCGTCACCACGTCGACGAATGGCACTTCGGCAACGATGCCTTTGAACAAATCCGGTCTGAGGTTGCTCACCGCGCCCATCAGCAGGCCGCCGGCGCTCCGGCCCATGGCGAAAAGTTTTTCCTTATTGGTAAAGTTCTCGCCGATCAAAAACTCGGCGCAGGCGATGAAGTCGGTAAAAGAATTTCGCTTGTTTAGCAGCTTGCCATTTTCATACCACGGCCGGCCAAATTCCTGGCCGCCGCGAATATGCGCGATGGCAAAGACGAAACCGCGATCGACCAAGCTTAAGCGCGGCGAAGCGAATGCGGCGTCAATGCTAAAACCGTAGGAGCCGTAGCCATAAAGCACCAGCGGATTCTGTCCCTCGCGCTTGAGCCCTTTTCGGTAGAGAATCGACAGCGGGATTTCCGTACCGTCCGTCGCCGTCGCGTGCAAACGCTCGGTAACGTAATTGCCGGATTCGAAGCCGCCCAGCACCTCCTCCTGTTTCAAGAGAGTCCGCGTGCGCCCATTCATCTCGTAATCGTAGATCGACAGCGGCGTTTTCATCGAGGTGTACTCAAAGCGCAGCGTCGCCGTATCGAACTGCGGATTAGCGCCGAGGTGAGCACGATAGGCCGGCTCGTCGAATTCGAGATAGTGGCCCGTGCCGAGCCGTTGCAACACGGGCAGCACGCGGATTTGCGTCAGCCCGCGCGCCCGTTCTTCGACGACCAAGTGATCTTTAAAAAGCTCGAAGTCGCCAAGATAAACGTCATCGCGATGGGGAATGATTTCCTGCCAATGCTCCCGGCCCGGCCGTTCCACCGGCGTTTCCATCAGGCGAAAATTCTTCGCCGCGCTGTTGGTTCGGATGATGAAACGATCTTGGTAATGGTCGATTTGATATTCATGCAGCCGTTCGCGGCGCAGAAACAGTTTGAACTCCCCAGCCGGATCGTTGGCGTCGAGGTAGCGGTACTCTTGGCTAACGGTCTGCGCCGCCACGATTATCAAAAACCGCTTCGACTTGGTTTTTAAAACAAACACGCCGAAAGTCTCGTCGTCTTCCTGATAGACCAGCTGATCATCAGCCGGATCGGTGCCAAGAATGTGGCGCCAAATCTGATACTGGCGGAGCGTGGTTTCGTCTTGCTTGGCGTAAAAGAGTGTCTTGTTATCGTTGGCCCAGACGAGATTTTCGCCGACGTTAGGAATGGTGTCAGGAAGCATCTCGCCGGTGCTCAATTGCTTCACATAGACCGTATGAATCCTCCGCCCGACGGTATCCACCGCGTATGCCAGCAAGTCTTGCGCCGAGCTAACCGCCGAAGCACCGATGGCAAAAAACGGCTGACCACGGGCCAATTCGTTGCCGTCGAGCATGATTTCTTCCGGCTGGTCTAAGGCGCCGCGCTTGCGCGCATAGATGGCGTACTCTTTCCCCTCCTCGTAGCGCCTGTAGTAGAAGTAATCGTCGAGCCGGTAGGGCACCGACATGTCGGTCTGTTTGAAGCGCCCCTTGATCTCCTCGAACAACTTTTCTTCAAAGCCGCGCGCATGTGCCATCTCCTTGGCGGCATATTCATTCTCGTCGTTTAAATACTGGATAACCTCCGGATTATCCCGCTCGCGCAGCCAATAGTAATCATCCATCCGCGCATGGCCTTGGGCCTCAAGTTTAGTTGGAATTTTCTTGACCATTCAGAGCTTTCGTTAGTGCGAGAGGGTTAAACCTAGATTCGAGGAAATTTCGGCGAATAACGCTATTTCACTTGGCCCGCCTCAACTCGTCCACATCCGCCCCCCGCACCCAGCCGATCGCCCCGCTCTTGGTCCGCACCATGTACCAAAATTCGTCGGCGCCGGAAACCTTGCCGAGGGGAACGACTTCGTCATTAGCCGGCAGCTTGGCGATCGCTTCCGAGAACGGATCTTGTTGCGCGCGCACAATCAACGCGCCGCCTTTGGCGCGGAGCACGCTCGGCAATGGCGTAGACGGTTCGAGAGCCATGGAGCCGCCGGCGGGGGCACCACCACTCTCGCCGATTAGTTTCCGGAACACTTCGACCACGTCGCGCGTCGCCCAATCCCGCGCGCCGGACGTCATGCCGATGGCGCTGCCGTTGCCGTCGATCACGTAGGTCACCGGAATACCGAAAACACGATAGGCCGCCGACACCCGCCCATCGCTGTCCAAGGGCGTCGGAAAGTTGAGACCATGAGTTTTCATGAAACTCGCTACCTTCGCCGCGCTTTCCTTTTGATTGATGGCCAAAAGCGATAGGCCTTGTCCGCCGAAATTGCGGCTCAGGTTTTCCATCGACGGCATCTCCTCACGGCAAGGGCCGCACCAGGTGGCCCAGAAGTTAAGCAGCACCAAGCCGCCGCGATAGCCGGCCAAGCTCACGGTGCCACCGCCGATATCGCGCAAGGTGAAGTCCGGCGCCTTGGTCATTGCCGGCTTGTTTATGCCGACAGATTTGAGCAATTCGCCGGTGGGATTGCTCGGTTTAGTTTGCGCCGTCAATCCTGGTGGCAAACAAAGTGCGGTGACAATTAACAGAAGTAATCGTAACTGGCGGCTTCGTCGGGTCATCGGCCACGCTCCAATCCATCAAGCATTATAGTGTCATACCCAAATACCATAAATCCGTTCAATTCTCCCTAGGTGCCGGGCTCCCGCGTTGACAGCACGACCAACCCTAGTTAGTCTCAGTCCCATTCACCAACGATGAGATCACCGCGCCCGACATCCTGCCGATTTCTGCTCTTGCTAGTGGCGACCTGGCTGGTTATTTCTCCGGCTTGTGGCCAAAGCGCGGAAAAGGCCATCGTCTTAGCATGGGACGGCACCGTGCCGACGTTTGTCCACGAGCTGTTGCGAGACGGCAAATTGCCCAACTTGGCCAAGCTGATCGCCGGTGGCGTCTTCGCCGACGATGTCATGGCCGGTTTTCCGTCCAAGACCGCGCCCGGATTCGCCTCGCTCATGACCGGCGCGCCGCCACGCATCACCGGCATCAGCGGCAATCGCGTACCGCGCGCGCCGCGCGATCAATTTACCATACTTGAAAGTCTGCCCGGCTTTTCCGGCGCGCCGCTCAGCGCGGAGCCGATCTGGGCAGCGGCACAACGCGCCGGCAAGAAAGCCGTGGTTTCGCATATTCCATCCTTCGCTGAAGAAAAGTCGGGACAGGTGGTCAGATTTGCCGGTTATGAGTTGATCGCCGGCCGAGACGGCATCGTCACCCGGCGCGCCCTGCAACCCCAAGGACAGAATCAGTGGACCGATGCGCCGCCGAGCGACGCCCCGGCTCTCGAATTCACCTTCACCGTCGGCGAAGCGAATTTTTTTGGCCTGCTCATCGACGACCCGGCGGACGCGCAAGTGGGCTATGACACCGTGGTGATCAGCGACGGCCGTGACGGTAAGCAAATCCGCACCCGGCTGAAAGCCGCATCTCCCGCCCCTGGTGGCGAACTCTTTTGGAGCCAACCGGTCTCGGTTAAAACCACGGGCGATCAGACCGGGGGTGTCTATTTTCGTCTGTTCGATCTGCAAGCCGACGGTAGCGATTTTTTTCTTTACCACACCCGCCCAGCGCGCGCTCTCGATCTACCCGCTGAGGCCACTGCCAGTCCGACCGTGCGCACGTTCATTGGCAATGGCGCGAGCATTCTTTATCAAACCGGCGGCCTCGGTCGAACCATCGCCAGCGGCGGCGGCGGCGGCGCCGAAGCGCGCTATCTGGAAACCATGCTGTTTGCCCAACACCAACTGATCGAGACCAACCGTTGGGCGATTGAGAATTTGCCATGGGATCTTTTTCTCGCGTACACGCCTTTTCCCGACGAGGCCGAACACGCCTGGCGCGGCCTGGTTGATGCCACCTTGCCCACCTATCGCCGGGAGATCGCCGACAAGGTCCGGCCATTTTTGGAACAGGTGTATCGTTCTTGCGACGAATTTCTCGGCTTTCTTCTGGCAAAGCTTCCCGCCGACGCGATTTTTGCGCTGATCTCGGATCATGGCATGCAAGGCATCTATAAACGGGTCGCGCTCAACCACTCGCTGCGGCAAAACGGCCTCCTTATCGTGGACGCTCAAGGACGGGTGGACCTGGCAAAAACCAAGGTGCTTTATCCGTCGGTCAACAACGATTATCTCGTGATCAATTCAATCGAGCGCAAAAACGGCATCGTGTCACGCCAAGAGCGTGGCGAACTGGTGCAAAAGATTCGGGATGTTCTGCTCGCGCTTCGCGACGACGATCGGCAGGTGGTCACCGCGGTCATCGACGCCGACACGCAGGGCGAATCGAAAGGCATCGGCGGCGACACCGGCGGCGATATCTATATCGAGCTGGCACAAGGTTACGATTTCGACCCGCGCTTAAGCTCGGCAACGCTGATTAGCGACGTTGAACCTCACGGACAGCATGGCGCCAATCCCGAACAAACGTCGATGCGCACGCTCATGGTCCTGAACGGTCCCGGCATTCGCGCCGGGCAAAAACTCAAAGACCTGCGCATCATCGATTTCGCCCCGACCCTCGCCTGGCTGCTCAATCTTCCCAAACCCAAAGACGCCACCGGCCGCGTGCTCTACGAAGCCTTCAGCGAACCGCCGCGATGAAAGCGACTGCAATGAACCACAAAGGGCCTCGGGCGGCACAGCCGCAACCAAAATGAGAAAGGTCGGATTCACCACGAGGGCATGGTTCGACAGGGGCTCACCACGGGCTCCGGACACGAAGGTTTTCGTAGGGTGCGCTTCGCGCACCGGTTAGTCTCGGAATATCTCGCGCAAAGAACGCAAAGGGTGCAAAGAAATCAAGCCGAATCGAGAACTCACGCATGAAATTCAAGTGCTCTGTCTGTCCGACGTTTTGAACGGCTTGAACGATTTGAACTGTTTGAACGAATTGATTAGTTTGAAACCATGGCAGATACGAATCATTTGATTCTCACCGCGGTCGGACCGGATCGCGTCGGGCTGGTCGAGAAGATTTCTCAATTCATCGCAGGTCACGACTGCAACATCGAAGACAGCAAGATGGCGGTGTTCTGTGGCGAATTCGCGGTGATTGTTTTGATCAGCGGCGAGAGCGGCAAACTGAAAAAGATCGCCAGCGACTATCGGGAAATAGCAGCACAAACCGGCCTGACAATCTCTACGAAAACCCCAGCCGTGCGCGAGGCCGCGCAATCCTTTCTGCCCTATAAGCTCACCGCTTCGTGCATGGATCATCCGGGCATCGTCTACAAGATCAGCAACGTGCTCAGCAACCTGGGCGTCAACATCGAATCGATGGAAACCAAAACCTACGCGGCGCCGATCAGCGGCACGCCGATTTTCCAGCTCGAAGCCGATCTGGCGGTCCCTACGCGGACGAATATCACTCAACTGCGCGAACGATTTGCCGAGATTCAGAGGGAGGAGAATATCGATATCGATTTGGCCGCGGCGAAGAATTGACCGAAGCGGGTTCCAATAGTTCCAAATGTTCCAGTCGTTCCAACGATCTCTACTATTCGAAGGCATTTCGAAACAACTGGAACGATTGGAACCTTTGGAACCACTGGAACTATCCGGCAATGGGCGCCGCCTCAAGCGTTTTTTGCTTTCGGCCAAGCCACAGACTATTAACCAGCCAGACCATCGAGATTGGCACCGCCACCAGTGAGATTCCCGTCATGGCTATCCCGATCGCACCAAGACCGGCGTAAGACCACGCGCCGACTTGATCGCCGAGCCGGTAAACCACGGTGTCGATAAAACTCTTGGCCTTGTATTTATCCTCGCGCGGCACGACCGTGAACAACACTTCGCGGCTCGGCCGGGCGAAAGCAAAATTGCCGGCGCGGCGGATCACTTGAAAGACAACTAGAACCGCGATCGCCGGCGCCCAGGCTAACGCGCTGAAGCCGAAGATACTGAGCAAGGGTAAAAACGCCAGGGTCAGCGCCACGCCGATCTTTTTCAGCGCCCGCCCGGTCAAAAATAATTGCGCCCCGAGGGTCAGAATATTCACCCAAAGATCGACGCTGGCGAAGAAAGCAGTACGCGCGCCGCGGTCGGCGAAAGATCTTCGCGCGATATCCGCCTGCTGAAAATAAAGCAACGTCGAGGTGATGGCGAATAATAGCAGAAACAAACTCACGTTGATGAGATAGGGAGACTTAAGCGCGTGCGCCACGCCGCTTAGAATCGCGCCGCCGATGGGCAGGTTTTCACGCGCCGTGCCAGGTGTTCGATGGAGCGCTTCGGATAATTCCGACAAACGCCGTACGCAGAACACGGCCGCTTCCAACAAGAGCGCGGAGACCAACAGAAGATAAGCCGCGGGCACTTGCTTGGCGAAAGCGGCCGTCACGCTCGATCCGACGATGCCGCCGAGGGTCGCGCCAGCGGCGATGAAGCCGAACAACCGTTTACTCTGCTCCGAGTCGAAGACGTCGACCATCAACGCCCAGAACACCGACACGACGAATAGATTGAAAACCGACGCCCAGATAAAAAACAGCCGGCCGATCCAGATATTCTGTTCGCCTGACGCCATCTGCAGTAGCACGACGAAGATCAAAAGATTGACGGCAAAGAAACGATAGGTGCAGGCGATAAACTTTACCCGCGGCAGCTTCGCCACCAGCGCCGCGAACGGCGGATTGATCGCGAGCATGCCGAGCAGCGTGCCGGTGAAAAGCCACTGGAGATTCTCCACCCCGCTGGCCACGCCCATGTCGTCGCGGATCGGCCGAAGAATGTAATAGGAAAAAAGCACTGAAAAAATATAAAGCCACGACCAACCGAGGGCCCGCAGTTCCGCCGGACGAACGTCGATGGCGTAGCTCAGCAACCTGTGGAACAAACCGCTCTTCACTGGCACAGCCGCTTTAGGATTAGATTCATTGGGCACCTCGTTGTGCTCTTACTGAATCACCTTCTGCGCCCGTACCAGTACGTTGGGTGGAACGGTCAGCTTGAGTTTCTTGGCGACCTTGAGACTGACAACGAACTCGAAGGCGGACGGTTCTTGGAATGGAAGATCGGCCGGCTTGGTTCCCTTAAGAATTCGATCGATGTAATCGGCGGCCAACGGCCCGACCGACGAAAGATCGTGAGCATAAGAGAACAGCGCGCCTTGCTCCACCCACTCTTTGCGGTAACCGGCGAAGGGCACACCATTCTCGGCGGCTAGACCAATCATCAACGAGGGAAACTTTACATTGAGATTCGGCGATATCGGCATGACCCCGTCGACCTCGCTCCTTTTGAGCCCGGCGAAAGCCTTGCGCACGTCCGCTTCGGTGATCACGTTGCGCTCGATGAGACGGAGTTTATAGCCCTTCCCCGTTGCACGAATCTCGGCAAGAATTCGCTTTGTCGCCGGATCCTTCGGATCGATCAGAATCAGCACACGGCGCAGTTTCGGCACCACCTCGGTGAATAATTCCAACCGCTTCCCCGGTGTGTCACCGATCCCGGCAAAGCCGGTGATGTTACCGCCTGGACGCGCCATGCTTTTGCCAAAACCATCCGCCACCGGATCGCTAACGTGCACCAGGACGATCGGAATCTGCGACGTGGCGGCCTGCGCGGCGCGCGCGGTTTGGTTCTCAAAGGCGACGATCAAATCGACCCGGCTAGCGACCCACTCTTTCGCCAACGCTTTAGCGGCATCTTCGTCAGGCAGGTTACGCCAGTCCAATTGGATATTTTTACCTTCCTCATAGCCCCTTTTTTTAAGCTCCTGACGCAGCGGCTCCAGGGATGGTGGGACATGGTCCAAGCCGACATGGGACAAGCCGACGCGCCAAACCTTACTCGGCTGCTGCGCCGTGCCGTCGTAGGCGCAAGCCAGCAACAGAATCAGCGCCATCGAGACAACCGTCTTCTTATTCAAGGCATCCTCCAAAGTTCGCCTAAACATTATCGATAAACTGCTCCATGCGTTTACGCATGGCCGCGTCCGGCAGCCGGCCGCGCGCCGCGCCGAGATTGTCGACGACATATTCGGCCCGCGCCATGCCGGGCACGGCGCAAGTGATAGCGGGATGCGAGACGATATATTTCAAAAAGAACTGCGCCCAAGTGGCGCAATCGAA
>Ga0137437_1000798_pt1 | contig 10467 bp, 9 predicted proteins | sample EasRivERMGT138_2_FD_102332 | JGI IMG/M metagenome (GOLD analysis project Ga0137437, IMG submission 102332) | Soil microbial communities from meander-bound floodplain in the East River, Colorado, USA - East River MetaG ERMGT138_2 | ecosystem: Environmental > Terrestrial > Soil > Floodplain ...
CTCGGCATCCGCGATCAGGCGCTCGGCGGTGGCGAGCGTCAGCGCCGAGACCGGGTTGAAGCTCACGTTGCCGAGCAGCTTGACCCAGAAATCCTTCTCGATGAACGGGCTTTGCACGCATTCGAAGCCCGCCTGCGTGAGCGCTGCGGCGATCTGCTGCGTGCGTTCCGTGTTCCGCCCGCCCGGCTCGCCGAGGATGAGCCGCCTGCCCATGTTGTGGCTGATCACGCCCGGCTCGGGCGTGGAGGCGGCGAGATGGATTACGCAACCGACGATGCGCTCCGTGGGCATGGCGCGTGCAAGCGCGCCGCCCGGATCGAGGCTTTCCAGGCGCAGCTTGCCTGCGCCGAACTGCAGCCGGTCGAAAAACCACCAGGGCACGCCGTTCATCGCCGTCACGATGGAGGTGCGGGGCCCGAGCAGGGGACCGAAGCCGCGCGCCACCTCGGGCAGGCTCTGGCCCTTGACCGCCACGATCACGCAATCCTGCGGCCCGAGCTTTGCGGGATCGCCGTCGGCTTGCACGGCAACCGCGCTTTCCTTGCCCTCCGAGCGGACGCGCAGGCCGTGCCCGCGGATCGCTGTCAGCCGCGCACCCCTTGCCACGACAGACACGGTGTGGCCGGCGCGCGCGAGCCAGCCCGCCATCAGCCCGCCCACCGCGCCGGCGCCGTAAATGCAGATTTTCATGGTGTTATTCTAGGGCCGTAGGGTGGGCCTGTGGCCCACCGTACAGGGCCGTAGGGTGGGCCTGTGGCCCACCGTACAGTCGAACCGAGAGGGGATAGCCCATGTTCGCCTTCATGCAGAAGATGACCCAGCTCCTGCCCGAGTCCAGCACGCTGCCCGGGCGCGCAGGGAAGGTCAAGGTTGCGGAGAAGCACTTCGTCAACGGCAACCGTGTCGTGCCGCCGTTTCCCGCGGGGCTCGAGCTCGCGCAGTTCGGCATGGGCTGTTTCTGGGGCGCGGAGCGCCTGTTCTGGCAGACGCCTGGCGTTTACAGCACCGCGGTCGGCTACGCCGGGGGCGCTACGCAGAACCCGACTTACGAGGAAGTGTGCAGCGGCTACACCAACCACACTGAAGCGGTGCTGGTGGTGTTTGATCCGCAGAAGATTTCCTACGAACAGGTACTCAAAGTGTTCTGGGAAGGGCACGACCCTACGCAAGGCATGCGCCAGGGCAACGATCGCGGTTCGCAGTACCGCTCGGCGGTCTACACCTACGGCGAGGCGCAGATGAAGGCGGCGCTCGCGACGCGCGACGCGTACCAGGCGGCGCTCGACAAAGCACGCAAGGGCAGGATCACCACCGAGATCAGGACTGCGCCGGAGTTCTATTACGCGGAGGATTACCACCAGCAGTATCTCGGCAAGGAGCCGAACGGCTACTGCGGGTTGGGAGGGACGGGGGTTTCCTGTCCCGCGGGCGCCCTGGCGAAGGCCTGAGCACCGCCCGCATCCTGTTCGCGGGCGCAGCGGCCCTCGCGCTCGCCATGGGCATCGGCCGCTTCGCCTATACGCCGGTGCTGCCCGCAATGCAGGAGGCCACCGGATTCGGTGCGGCGACCGCCGGCTGGATCGCCGGCTGGAACTATCTCGGTTACCTGCTCGGGGCGCTGGCCGCCTCGCTCATCGCGGCGCGGGAGACGCGCTACTCGATTCTCCTCGTGAGCATCGTTGCCAGCATCTTGACCACGGCGGCGATGGGTTTCACAACCAGTGTCGCGCTATGGTGCGCCCTGCGCTTCGCTTCAGGAATGGCGAGCGCTGGCGTCCTGGTGATTTCCTCCTCGATCGTGCTGGAGACGCTGGCAAGCGCTGCGCGCCCGCACCTGATGGGCGTGCATTTCTCGGGGGTCGGCGTGGGCATCGCGCTTTCGGGCCTGGTCGTCGCGCTCGGCGCCGGGCAGCTCGACTGGCGCGGCCTGTGGTTCGCGCTTGCCGCGGTGTGCGTCGCGCTCGCTTTATGCGTCCTTCCCCTGGCGCAGCGCCACGAACGGCCGGCTGGCGCCGTGCAGCAGGCTGCCGCAACCGGGGAGCGCTTCCCCGGCTCGCTGCTCATCGCCAGCTACTTCCTCGAGGGACTGGGCTATGTGGTGACCGGGACTTTCCTCGTCGCCATTGCGAAGCAAATGCCAGGCGTCGGCGGAGCGGCGGAAATGCTGTGGATCGCGGTGGGACTTGCGGGCGCCCCGTCGACCCTGCTGTGGAGCGGGGTGGCGGCGCGCTGGGGCGCGCCAACGGCGCTCATCGCGGCGCACCTGGTGCAGTCCGCAGGCATCGTGCTGCCGGTGTTCTTCGACGCGCTCTGGGTGGCGTTGCTCGCCGCCGTCTTCTTCGGCGGCACGTTCATGGGCATCACCGCGGTGATCGTGGGCTTCGGCGGGCGCATTGCCGCGCAACCTGCGCGCATGATCGGCCTGCTCACCGCCGCCTTCGGGCTGGGCCAGATGATCGGCCCGGTGATCGCCGGATGGCTCGCGGAACGCCAGGGCGGATTCAACGGTGCCCTGCTGCTGGCTTCCGGCGCCGTGGTGCTCGGCGCCGTGCTGCTTGCCGCGGGGCGCGCTACTTCCCGCGCTTGAGCATCAGCTGCGCGTCTTCGATCACCTTGAAGGGGCTCTTGCCCCACAGGATCGCGCCGTAAAAGAACTTCTCCAGCTTCGCCTCGGTCAGCGAGCGCCACTGGTACGAGTTGACGAGGATCACCTGACCCGTCATTCCCAGGTCGCCGATCACGGTGAAGGCGCCTTCCTGCACCGGCTTCTCCGGCGGCTTGTTCCAGGCGACCGGGCTCACGCTGGCGATGGAGTTGGGCTGCTCGCCCGGTGTGACGTCGTACGAACCCTGGCAGCCGTCGGCGCTCTTGAGGGTGCAGATCAGTCGGCTGCCGCGCGGGGGCATGCATGAATTCTAGCGCGCGCACGCGCGGCACGGTATGGTTGCAAGCCTCCGCTTCGCAATCCCGGCCATGACAGACCGCTACACGAGAGTTGCCATCACGCTGCACTGGATGCTTGCCATCGGCATCCTGCTGCAGATCGCTCTGGGGTTCTATCTCGGTGAAGTCCCCCGCGGATCGCCGGAGCGCTCGGCGTGGGTCAATTTTCACAAGTCGACCGGCATTACGCTCGCGGCGCTGATTGTCGTGCGCCTTGCCTGGCGCATCGCGCATCAGCCGCCGCCCCTGCCCGCAACGATGCCGCCCTGGGAGCGGTTCGCGGCGCTCGCCAACCATGCGCTGCTCTACGCGTGCTTGCTCGGCATGCCGCTCACGGGCTACGTGGCGTCGAACTTCAGCAAATTCGGCATCAAGTTTTTTGGCCTTGTCATGCTGCCGCCGTGGGGCATCGACGACAAGCGGATCTACGCCGCATTCAACGCCGCGCACAAGCTGCTGGCACTGGTGTTCGTGGCGCTGATCGTGCTGCACGTCGCCGCGGCACTCAAGCACGCGCTCGTCGAGCGCGACGGGATGATGCGCAGAATGTGGCCCTAGCCGCCTGCGCGCATCAGTACAGGCTGCTCAGAAAGTGCGCCAGATCCTCGATGTCGCGCTCCGAGAGCGTCTTGGCGACACTTGCCATGTTGCCGGCATCGTTGGTGCGCTTGCCGGTCTTGAAGTCGCGCATCTGCTTCACCACGTACGCATAGTGCTGCCCGGCGACGCGCGGGATCTCGTTCTGCCCGAGGAAGCCGCCGAGGTGGCACATGGTGCAAAGGACTTCGTCGGCTTTCGCCTTGCCGCGCGCGACGCGGGCCGGATCCGCCTTGAACGCATTCGGGCGCGGCTTCTGCGCGGCGAAAAACGCCGCGAGGTCGAACATGTCTTCGCGCGATAACGCGGCGAGGAACGGCTCCATCAGGGGTTCCGTGCGCCGGCCTTCCTTGAAGTCCTTCAGCTGCAGGTAGGTGTAGCGCGCCGTCTGGCCGGCGAGGATCGGAAACGCGGGATCGGCCGAGATGCCGCCGGGTCCGTGGCAGGCGACGCAGGCTTCGGCTTTCCTGCGGCCCGCATCGACGCTCTGGGCCTGCGCCGCAAAGGTGGCGGCGCAGAAAACGGCGGCCGCGGCGGCGCTCAGAGGCAGGCGCACTGGTTGCGTTCCCAATAAAAAAGGGGCCGCCTCGCGGCGGCCCCGGCTTACCGCGTAAGTTCGCTCAACCGCCGAGCGCGAACACGAACACGCTGTTGCCGCGCTTGAAATCGAGCTGGGTGTTGCCGCCGCAGCCCATGGCGATGTACTGCTTCTTGCCGGCCGTGTAGGACACGGGCATCGCGTTCGCCCCCGCGCCGCACTGGAAGCTCCAGAGCTTCTTGCCCGTTTTCGAGTCGAGCGCGTTGAAGCTGCCGTTGCCCTCGCCGAAGAAGTAGAGGCCGCCCGCGGTCGCCAGGCCGCCGCCGATCAGCGGCTGCGCGGTGTCGAGCTTCCACGCGACCTTGCCCGTGTCGATGTTGACCGCGGAGACGCGGCCCCACTGCTTCTCGCTCGCGATCGCCTTGAACGCGCCGCCCAGCCAGAGCTTGGAGCCGCCAGGGTACTTCGCCGCCTCGACGTGGTAGGTCATCGGCTGGTGCAGGTTGAGCGCGATCGCGAGGCGCGAGCCCGCGTCGTAGGCCAGCGGCGACCACTCGACGCCACCGTTCGCGCCCGGGAGCATGCGCGCGCCTTCCGCGGTCGGCAGCACCCACATGTTCTCCTGCGGGATCATTGCCTGGGAGAAGCGGATCAGCGAGCAGTCCTTGCGGGCGTGGACGTAGACGTGGCCGGTCTTGCCGCCGTGGATCACGCCCTGGACCATCTTGCCGGCCTTGTCCTTCACGTCGACCAGGACGGGCGGGCTGACGGCGTCGAGGTCCCACACGTCATGGGCGATGTACTGCGAGTGGCACTTGTAGGTGCCCTTGTCCAGGTCGATCGCCACGAGCGAGTTGGTGTAGAGGTTGTCGCCGGGCCGCTCCGCGCCGTACAGGTCGGGCGAAGGGTTGCCGACCACGAACCACACCGTGCGCGCCTTGAGGTCGACCGACGGATTCATCCACACGCCGCCGCCGAGCGTCTGGTAGAAGGAGCTGTCCTTCGCCAGCGCCGCCTTCTCGGCCGCGATATCGCGCTTCATGTTGCGACCGGTCGCGTCGTTGACCGCCCATACGCCTTCGTGGCCCTTCTCCGGGATGGTGTAGAAGGTCCACAGCAGCTTGCCGTCGCCGGCATTGAACGCCTTGACGAATCCGCGCACGCCGTATTCGCCGCCATTGGTGCCGATCAGCACCTTGTTGTCGATGACCGTCGGCGCCATCGTCTCGCTGTAGCCTTTTTCCGGATCGGCGATCTGCGTTTCCCAGGCCAGCTTGCCGGTCTTGGCGTCCAGGGCGAGGAGCTTCGCGTCGAGCGTGGCCATGAACACCTTGCCGCCGGAAATCGCGACACCGCGGTTGTTCGGGCCGCAGCAGAAGGTGGTCACCGGTCCCATCTTGTGCTTGTAGTGCCAGAACTGCTTCCCGGTGGCGGCGTCGATCGCGTAGACATGGTTGAACGAGGTCGTCAGGTACATCACGCCGTTCACCACGATCGGCGCGGTCTCCATGGATTCCACGACCTCGGTCTGGAACACGTAGGCCACCTTGAGCTTGCCCACGTTTTCCGTGTTGATGGCCTTGCCCGGGTAATAGCGCGTCTGGGCGTAACTGCCGTTCGTGTGCAGCCAGTTCGCCGCCTGCCCGCCGGCGCCCGTGAGCTGCTGCTGGGTCACGTTGATCGTTTTCGGCACTTCCTGGGCGAATGCCGAAGCGGCGGCAAGCGCGAAGGCCAGCGTGAGCCCGCTAGCCAGAATATGCGAGGTCTTCATCGTCTTTCCCCTTATGTGGTCGACAAGCGGATCTTGATTGCCGAGGCCGGAATCATAATGCAACATACGCCGCGCGGAAAACAATCGATGAAGCTTCTGCATAACTGTCTCGTTTTCGTTGCCCTCGCGGCTGCTGGCGGCAATGCTGCGGCGCAAACGCGGAATATCAATTTCGAGCTGTTGCTGGCCGCCCGCAGCGGGAGCGAAGCGTCGGTACGGGCGCTGATCGACCAGGGCGCAAACCCGAATTCGCGCAATCGGCTCGGCGATACCCCCCTGAATATTGCGGCGCACAACGGACAGGTCGGCCTTGCCACTCTGCTCGTCGAGCGTGGCGCGGACGTCAACCTCGCCAACCTGGCCCGCGTTTCTCCGCTGATGAGCGCCGCCTTTGGCGGCCACACCGAGATCCTGGCGCTGCTGATCGCCCGCAAGGCCGACTTGCACCCGGTTGACCGGGTGCAAAAGACGGCGATGATCTACGCCGCCGGCAACGGCCGAACCGAATGCGTGCAGGCTTTGCTCGACGCCGGCGTGGAGGTGAACGCGCGCTATGCCAACGGGGCCACCGCACTGATGTGGGCCGCCGCCTATGGGCACGCCGACACGGTGAAGCTGTTGCTCGCGCGGGGTGCCGCGCATGCGCCGCGGGACGAGCGCGACAAGAGCGCGTTGGCGATTGCGATCGAGCAAGGGCATGCACCAGTCGCCGAGGTGTTACGCGCCGCGGGGGCCCAGAATTAGCTGGCCCGGTCGCGGGACTGCGTTTTGCGCACTGGCCGCGCTGTTGCTTGCCGCAACGCCGCGCCTGTCCTTCGCGCAAGGCGATGCGCGGCGGGCGGCGGATGGCGTGGTGGTTACCGCAACCCGCGTCGACCAGCCCAGCCTCGAGATTCCGGCCTCGATCGACCGGCTCTACGGCGAGGACCTGCGCGAGGGCCGCCCGCAGGTGAACCTGTCGGAGAGCCTGGGCCGCGTGCCCGGCATCGTGGTGCTGAACCGCCAGAATTACGCGCAGGACCTGCAGATCTCGTCCCGCGGCTTCGGCGCGCGCGCGACCTTCGGCGTGCGCGGCATCCGCATGATCGCCGATGGCATCCCGGCCAGCATGCCGGACGGGCAGGGACAGTCGGCGACCTTCGACCTGGGATCGGCGAGCCGCGTCGAGGTATTGCGAGGACCTTTTTCGAGCATGTATGGCAATGCGTCGGGGGGCGTGATCAACGTGATCACCGAGGACGGGCCGGCGGTGCCGACGCTGGAGGCGGGTCTGTACGCGGGCAGCTTCGACACCTGGCGCAGCGCGCTCAAGTTCGGCGGCCAGTGGGGTTCGCTGAACGCGATCGGCGATCTCTCGCGCTTCAGCACCGACGGTTACCGGGACCACAGCGCCACGGTGCGCGACCAGCTGAACGCCAAGGGCAGGATCACGCTGGGATCCGCCACTGCGCTCACGCTGGTGGCCAACAGCCTGCGCCAGCCCGATACGCAGGACCCGCTCGGGCTGACGCGGGCGCAGGCACAGCAGAATCCGCAGCAGGTGGTGCCGCAGGCGATCCAGTTCAATACGCGCAAGACGATCGAGCACGACCAGGCCGGCGCGACGCTGGACCACGCACTGTCCGATGCCACGCGGCTGCAAGCGTCGGCGTGGACCGGCAGCCGCTTTGTCGAGCAGTTCCTGGCCATTCCCCTCGCCAACCAGTTGGCGCCATCGTCTTCCGGCGGCGTGGTGAACCTCGATCGCGGCTTCGGCGGCGCCGCGCTGCGGGTATTCAGCGATGCACAATTGGGAGGCAAGGGGCTGCGCCTGTCGGCCGGAGTCGAGTACGAGCGCATGGACGAGCGGCGCCGCGGCTACATCAACGATTTCGGCGTGCAGGGTGCCCTGAAGCGCGACGAGGACAACGTCGTGTCGAGCACGGGCGTGTTCGCGCAGGCCGAGTGGAAGTTCGCCGAACACTGGTCGGCGCACGCCGGGTTGCGCTCGAGCAAAGTCGAATTCACGTCCACCGATAACTTCATTACCGGCAACCCACTGAACGGGGACGACAGCGGCAGCAAGGATTACAGCGCAACCACGCCGGTAGCCGGCATCGTGTACCGCCTCGACGCGGCTTCCAGCCTCTATGCCAACTTCGGCCGCGGCTTCGAGACGCCGACCTTCGTCGAGCTGGCCTACCGCAATCCCCCTGCGACAGGGCTCAACTTCGCGCTCGAGCCCTCGCTCAGCCGGCACTTCGAGATTGGCTACAAGGTGGTGAAGCCGGGCTTGGCCCGGGGAACCGTGGCACTGTTCGACATCGAAACCAGCGACGAGATCGTCATCGACCAGTCGAGCGGCGGCCGCGCCACCTACAAGAACGCCGGCCGCACCCAGCGCCGCGGATTCGAGTTCGGCGCGGAATCTCTGCTTCCCGGCCCGTTCGAGGTGCGTGCCGCGCTCACGTACCTGAATGCGGAGTTCCTAGACAGCTTCACCACAGTGACCGGAACGCCCGCGGTGGCGGCGACAGTGGCCGCGGGCAACGTACTGCCCGGCGTGCCGAAGACCCAGTTCTACGCCGAGGCCGCGTGGCGCCACGCGCCGACGGGTTTCCGCGCCGCCGCGGAACTGCTCTACCGCGACCGGGTGGCGGTGAACGACATCAACTCCGAGTTCGCCGACGCGTTCACGGTGTTGAACCTGGTATTCGGATTCCAGCAGCAGGGCGCGAAGTGGCGGTTGAGCGAATTCGTGCGCGTGGACAACGTGAGCGGCGAGAGCTACATCGGCTCGGTGGTTGTGAACGACGCCAACGGCCGCTACTACGAGCCAGCACCACAGCGCTCCATTCTACTCGGCGTCCAAGCGAGCCTGCAGTTCTAATAGTGCAGCAAAGGGACTAGACTCTGCGTCCTGCCAAGAGGAGAACGCGCATGAAGAGAACCCTGATTGCCGCAGCGCTGCTGGCCGCGACTGCTGCCTACGCCCAACCCAAGCCGCCGCCCGCCTGGCAACAGGGCAAACCGCCGGCGATGGCCGATTCCAAGCTCGCACCGCTCGCCGGCCGCAATACCGAGACGCCGGCCTCCGACATCCCCATCGACAAGGTCAAGCTGCCCAAGGGCTTCACCGCCGAGATCTGGGCCACTGGCATGCCGGGCGGGCGTGCCATGGCGCGCGGCGAGTCGGGCAAGATCTACCTCGGCACGCGCGGCATGGGCCGCGTCTACGAGGTGACCGACGAAGGCGGCCGCCGCACCACCCGCGTGGTGGTGGACAAGCTGACGCAGCCCGCGGGCGTCGCAATGAAAGGCGGATCGCTCTACGTGATGGCGATCGACAAGGTGCTGCGCTACGACGGCATCGAGAAGAATCCGAACGTGCAGTCGGTGGACATGACCGCCAAGTTCGAGCTGCCGCCCGAGCAGCACCACAACTGGAAGTACATCGCTTTCGGCCCGGACGGGAAACTCTACGTGCCCTTCGGCGCGCCTTGCAACATCTGCGAGCCGCCGGCCCAGTACGCGCAGATCCGCCGCTACAACGCGGACGGATCCGGCATGGAAGTGATCGCGCGTGGTGTACGCAATACGCAGGGCTTCACCTGGCATCCCAAAACGGGCGAGCTCTGGTTCACCGATCATGGCCGCGACTGGATGGGCGACAAGGGACCCGAGGACGAGTTGAACCGCATCACCAAGGCCGGGCTCAACTTCGGCTACCCGTACTGCCACGCCAAGGGCGTGCTCGACGCCGACTTCAAGAAGGCCGACGGTTGCAAGGGCGTGACCCTGCCGGTGGCCACGATGGGGCCGCATGCGGCGGTGATGGGGGTGATCTTCTACACCGGCAGCATGTTCCCGAAGGAGTACCAGAACACGATGTTCGTTGCGCGCAAGGGCGCGTGGAACCGCACCGTCAAGTTGGGCTTCGACGTGGTCAACGTACGGCCCGCGGCGGACGGCAAGAGCGCGAAAGTGAAGCCGTTCATGACCGGTTTCCTGGAAGATCCGAAGGAAGCCAAGTTCTGGGGCCGCCCGGCGTACCTGCTGCAGATGCCCGACGGCGCTATGCTCGTGTCGGATGAGCAGCTCGGCGCGATCTACCGTATCAGCTACAAGAAATAGTGCAGTTGCGCTTCGAGGGGCGGTGGGCCTGGCTCACCGCCTTTTTTATTCTCCCGGCGCTGGCGCAGCCGCTGCCCGAGCGCCTGGCACTTTGCGCCGCCTGCCACGGCGAGGGCGGCAACTCCGTCATCCCCGGCACGCCTTCGCTCGCCGGGCAGCCGTCGATCTTCCTCGAGAACCAGCTGGTGCTGCTGCGCGAAGGCATGCGCGAGGTGCCACAGATGACGGCCGCTGTGCAGGGGCTGAAGGATGCGGAGATCCAGGCCATCGCGCGCTACTACGCGTCGCAGAAGCCGGCGGCGCCGCAAGGCAAGTCGGACCCCGCGCTGATGAAGCAGGGCGCGGCGCTGGCGAAGAAGCTGCATTGCGGTTCCTGCCACGAGGCGGATTACCGCGGCCGCGAGCAGATGCCGCGCCTCGCCGCGCAGCGCGAGGAGTACCTGGTTGCCGCGATGAACGACTTTCGCAACTACACGCGCAAAGGCGGAGACACAGTGATGGCCGC
>Ga0137437_1000799_pt1 | contig 10466 bp, 9 predicted proteins | sample EasRivERMGT138_2_FD_102332 | JGI IMG/M metagenome (GOLD analysis project Ga0137437, IMG submission 102332) | Soil microbial communities from meander-bound floodplain in the East River, Colorado, USA - East River MetaG ERMGT138_2 | ecosystem: Environmental > Terrestrial > Soil > Floodplain ...
CGCCTGCGCCAGCTTGAACGCGACACCCGTGCCGCAGAGGTTCTTGTCCTCCGACGGACAGTCGGGACGGCGCGGATCGAGCACCGCATTGGCGGGCGGGAGCTCGTCGCCGGGCAAGTGGTGGTCGGTGACGATGACATCCATACCGGCAGCACGGGCCGCTCGAACCGCATCCACCGCCGTGATCCCACAGTCACACGTGACGATCAGACCTGCGCCAATCCGTTTTGCTTCTGCGAGACCCGCGGCGCCGAAGTCATAGCCGTCACGAATGCGGTGCGGCACGAACGGGTGCACGGTGCCGCCGGCGCTGCGCAGGATGCGCGTGAGCATCGCCGCGGCGCACTGCCCGTCCACGTCGTAGTCGCCGTGCACCAGGATCGGCGTGTTCTGCCGCACGGCACGCGCCAGCAGCTCGACCGCGACCGGCATGTCGGCCCAGCCGTGTGGGTCGCTCAACCGCTCGAGCTCGGGTCGCAGAAAGGCCTTGGCGAGATCGGGGGAGCCGAGCCCGCGCTGCACCAGGATGGCCGCGAGCACTGCTGGAATGCGGAGCTCCGACGCGAGCAGTCGGGTCGCGTTCGGATCCGCGCTCGCTGTGACGATCCAGCGGGGAGGAATCATTCCTTGGCGTACAATAACACGCCGCAGGCCTCACAACCCTCGATGGTGGCGCCCCGCTGAATCAGCGCCTTGCGCTGCGTCGGCACGGCCGTAAAGCAGTTGCCGCAGGAGCTGCCGTGCAGCGGGTACACGGCGAGCGGTGCCTTGCCGCGGCGTATGCGGTCGTACTTGGCCAGGAGTATCGCGTTGACCTCTTTGGTCGCCTGCTCGCGCTCGATCGCGAAGCGCTCACGCTCGGCGGCGATCTCCTGACGCCGTCCCGCGAGCCCTTCGCGCTGCGCGGCCTGCGCATCCCGAGCGTTCTGCAGCGCATTCTCCGCCTCGGCTGTCCTGCGCTCCGCCTCACCGACGGCGTCGCCCGAGCGCATGAACTCGGCTTCCTCCTTCGCGAGCACCGTGCGCGCGAGGTCGAGCTCGGCCATCAGCGTAGAGGCTTCCTTGGCGCCGCGCACCCACTCGAGTCGCTGGCGGCGCTGCTCCTGCATCGTCCGGTAGCTCGCGATCTTCCCTTCCAACCCGTCGCGCCGGTCGAGCGCCGCCTGGATTCCCGCGCGCGCCTGGGCGACCACGCGTTCGGCCGCCGCGATCTGATCGTCCAGCGCCTTGAGCTCCGGCTCGAGCGCCTTCACGCGGGCGTCGCAGCCGGCCAGTGCGACGTCCTTGTCCTGCAATGCCAACAACGCCTCAAGATCCGGGTGCACCCTTCCTCCTTGCGTGCTCGACAATCTTCCAGGTAGGACGTTTTGCGTTTCGTTCATTCGCCAACGCTCTCTTTTCTAGAGTCAGTCGTGTCTTGTCCGCTTCAGGGGCGAGATCGATCTCCTGCTGCTTGCGCGCGATTTCGCGATCCAGTCGCCGCGCCTCCAGCCAATTCACCGAGCGCTCGAACACCAGGTCGGGCTGCTCGGTCCCGAGTCCCTCCGCTTGCAGCGACTCGTACGCGCGGGCCGCCGTTTCATCGAGCCGGTCCGGCGCGTCGTCCGCGAGGGCTTCGAACAGGGCTCGGTAGACCGGGAACTCCAGGTCCTCCGCATCGATCGCCTCGACCACGCGGGCCCGCCACGGGGCGCCGGTCAGCATGAGCTGCAGGAGAGACTTCTCGACGCTGGACGGAAGGGCGGTAACGGGCGGTAGAGGGCGGTAGGGGGCGGTAGGTTGCTCTTTCGGGTCCACTTCCCGCTGCAAGACGTCTTTCCTGATTCCTGCCATCTCGGCAACGCGTGAGATGTAGAGATCACGTGTAATCGGGTCCGCGGCAGCTCGGATCGTCGGCAATAGTCTGTCCAATGCTCTTCTTCTGCCCGGCAAACTCCCAAAGAAGCCCTTGCGTTCGAGAATCTGGATTTTCCGCTCGAGCACATCAACCGAGTCCTTGAGGGCCTGCTCCAGAGCGGCCGCGCCTTGGCGCTGCACCAGCGTGTCGGGATCCTCGCCCTCGGGCAGCGTGGCGACGCTGACGCGGAGCCTGTGGCGCAGCAGCACGTCTCCGGCGCGGAACGTGGCGCGCAGCCCGGGATCGTCGGAGTCGTACAGCAGAATGACGTGCGGTGTATGGCGCTGCAGCAGCGCGGCCTGATCGTCGGTAAGGCCCGTGCCGAGCGGGGCGACCACCTCTTCGAACCCGGCGAGCGTCGCGCGCAGCACGTCGAATTGCCCTTCGACCAGAATCGCGCGCTCCGCCTTGCGCATTCCGTGCTTGGCGAGATGCAGGTTGTAGAGCAGCTGGCCCTTGTGAAAGATCGGCGTCTCGGGGGAGTTCAAGTATTTCGGCTCGCCCTCGCCGAGGATGCGGCCGCTGAACGCGACAACGCGTGAGCGCAGATCGTGAATCGGGAAGAGCAACCGCCCGCGAAAGCGCGGGACCTTGGAGCCATCCTCCCGTTTAACGACGAGCCCGGCCTCGAGCAAAACCTCTTCGCGCAGCCCCAATCCTTTCATCGCGTCAAGAAACCCCGAACCCCTGGGCCCAAACCCTAGTCCCTGTATTTGCGCTTGCTCCATCGTGACGTGGCGGGACTCGAGGTAGCTGCGCGCGGGCTGGCCTTCGGGACTCTCGCGCAGCTGGCGCGCAAACCAATCGGCCGCGGTCGCGACCGCGGCGAACAGCGGCTCGCGGGGATCGGGTCCGGTTGGGCCGCCGCGCTCGGGGATGGTGATGCCGACGCGCCGCGCGACCTCGCGCACCGCGGTTGGGTAGTCCATGCCGAGCTTTTTCATGAAGAAGGTGTACACGTCGCCCGCTTCGTGGCAGACGAAACAGTAGAACATTCCCTTCTTGGGAATGACGGCGAAGTTGCGATGAGTGCCGCCGTGAAACGGGCACGGCCCGCGATAATCCGCGCCGGTGCGCTTCAATTCGACATGCTCTCCGATGATTCCCACCAGGTCCGCCGCCTCGCGGACTTGCTCGATGATTTCGTCGGGGATCATTCGGACGGCCGGACGGCCGGACGGCCAGGCGGCCCGTCCACGCGTTCGAGGAGATCCGGAGCAATGACCAATCGGACCGCGCCAATTTCCACTACGACACGACCATCCGAACGGATTTCCGACACGACGCCGACCTTACCCTGTCCCGTTCTCACCCGCTCGCCGATTCCGAGGTCCGCCGCACCGGCCGTCCGACCGTCCGGCCGCCCGGCCGTCTTCTCTATGGCCTCTTCCACTATCCTGCGCGCTTCCTTGGCGGTCGCCTCCGTCACGGCGGCGCGCGCCTGGGCCAGCGCCGCCTCGACCGTCTTCCGAGCTTCCAGCAGGTAAGCGCGAGCCCGCTCGCGGGCATCCTTATCCAGCGCCTTTTCGCGAGCGCGTAGCTCGTGCTCGAGGTGCTCGAGGCCGGCGAGGTTCTGACGCTCCAACTCGAGCTGCGCCGCGCGGGTCTCGAGCTCAGCCGCGCGCGCGTCCATCTCGCGGCCGCGCGCTTCGACCGACGCCAGCAGCCGGTCGAGCGTCCGCTCCGCATCAGGCACGGCGCGCTCGGCCTCGGCCAGCACGTCCGGCGCGATCCCGAGCCGCTTCGCGATCGCGAGCCCGTACGAACGGCCCGGCACACCCTTGAGCAGCCGGTACGTGGGCGTGAGGGTCTCGGCATCGAACTGGAGCGACGCATTCACGATGCCGACCGTCTCCGCCGCGAGCTGCTTGAGCGCGCCGAGGTGGGTCGTGGCCAGCGTAATCGCGCGCCGGCGCGTCAGGGTCTTGAGCGTCGCCGACGCCAACGCCCCGCCCTCGGCCGGATCGGTGCCGCTCCCGATTTCGTCGAGCAGCACCAGCGAGCCCGCGCCGGCTCCGTCCAGAATCTCCCGCAACACGGCGACGTGGGCCGAAAACGTCGAGAGACTCGCCGCGATCGATTGGCGGTCCCCGATGTCGGCAAAGACCCTGGTGAAGACCGGCAGCGACGAATGCGGCCCGATTGGCGGGACGATGCCGCTCTGGGTCATGAGGGCGAGCAGCCCGACGGCTTTGATCAGCACCGTCTTGCCGCCGGTGTTGGGACCGGAGACCAGAATCGTGAACTCGTCGGGCATGAGCTCGAGCGTGAACGGCACCGCATGGTCGATCAGCGGATGCCGCCCATCGCGGATCTTCACGTGACCACCGATTTCTGGAACGAACCCGTTCAGCTCCACGGCGTACCGCGCGCGAGCGCACAGGTCGTCGAACGCGATGCACATCTCCCACGCGGCGGCAATCGCGTGACGCTGCGGCCTGAGCAAGTCCGTCAGCTCGCGCAGCACGCGCAGCACCTCGCGTTGCTCGGCGACTTCGGCGGCGCGCAGCTCGTTCCCGAGCTCGATCACTTCCGGCGGCTCCACGAACACCGTCGAGCGCGTGGCGGACTCGTCGTGCACGATGCCGCCCACCCGCGAGCGGGCGGTGCTGCGCACGGGGATCACATAGCGCCCACTGCGGACCGTCACCGCGGCGTCGGGCGCGCGCTCCGCGGGATCGAGCGCGCCGAGGATCGCGCCGAGGCGGTCCATCACGTGCTTGCGCGCCTCGCGGACATGCGCGCGAGCCCGCGCCAGATCCTTGGACGCGCCGTCGAGGACATGACCGTCTGGGGAGATGGACCGTGCCAGGGTGGTTTCGAGTTCTTTCGCGGGCGGGTCAACTCGGAGCGATGCCGCGCGTCGTGCGTCGTGCGTCGTTTCCAAACGCTTGAGATCGGCTGCGACGACTCGCATGGCGGCAAGCCCAACCGTCAGCTCGGCGAGCGCGGGGGCTTCGAGCGCGCTCCCGGCCACGCCGAGCAGCGCCAGAGTCGGCGCGATGTCTGGGACGGGCTCGGCCCGGATCGTTTCGTCGGTGATGAGCAGCGCGGCCAGCTCGGCCACCTGCGCGAGCGCGGCACGAATCGAGACGGCATCGGTGTCAGGCAGTCGGGCGGCGATGCGAGCGGCACCAAGCGGCCCTGCGGCATGAAGCGCCACACGCGCCAGGGCCTTGGGGAATTCGAGGGTCTCTAAGACTTGGTCGATGCTGCTAACTCCTCGCGGACGATCTGATTGATCAGCTTCCCGTCCGCCCGTCCTTTGAAGCGTGGCATGACCATGCCCATCACTTTGCCCAGATCCTGCGCGCCGCCGGCAATCGCTTCTCGCACCGCAGCGCGAATCTCCTCCGGCGGCACCGCTGGCGGCAAGAACTCCTCGAGGGCTTTGATTTCGGCGCTCTCGGTCGCAGCCATTTCGGTGCGCCCAACCTTCTCGTATACCTCGACGGACTCGCGGCGCTTCTTGATGCCGCGCCGCAACACCTCCCCGGTCTCATCGTCCGACAGGGGGTGATTGAGCTCGAGTTCTCGGTTTTTGACGTCGGAGATGATGGTGGAGAGGAGGAGGGTGCGCGCCTGATCGCGTTGTTTTCTCGCTTCATTCATCGCGGCGCGCAGCCGATCTGCTAAGCTCGGAGCTACCATCTACGCGTAGCGCGGCCTGCGATTCTTGCGGCGCGCCGCATTCATTTTCCGCTTCTTGCGTTCACTCGGCTTTTCGTAGTGACGGTGCTTGCGCAGGTCGGCGAGAATCCCTGCCTTCTCACATTTCTTCTTGAACCGCTTGAGCGCACGCTCAAAGCTTTCGTCATCGTGAATGATGACTTCCGGCATAAGGCTCCGTTTTCCTAAGTGGGTAGAGACACACGAACTTAGCTATGGTGCGCGGGACCGGCAAGCCTAGCCCGGTGGCCAATGCATGGGCCGACCACCCAGAACATGCAAATGCAGGTGAAGGACCGTTTGGCCGCCGTCCGGATTCGTGTTCAGCACAACCCGATAGCCCTTGGTGGCAATGCCGGCGTCTTTGGCAATGTCCCTGGCAAAGGACAGCAGGTCGCCGAGCATTTTGCCGTCATTGGTATCGTTCAAAGTGCTGACGTGCGTCGTCGGGATGACCAGCAGGTGAGTCGGGGCCTGCGGATTGAGATCCTTGAAGGCAAGCGCGTTAGGCGTGCGCTTCACGATCGTCGCCGGGATCTCTCCCGCCACGATCTTGCAGAAGACACACCCTCCGCTCACTCCTCCGCTCCCCGCCGGCGCCGGGGGGGGGCCTCCTCGAGCCCGAGCGCGCGCCGGATCGTATCCCAGAACTTGCTCCCGCCCTCCTCCAGCGGCGGCTGATCTTCGACCTCGCTCAGTTTTTCGAGCACCCGCCGCTGTTCCGAGGTCAGTTTCGTCGGGGTCCAGACGTGGACCCGCACGTGCAGGTCACCATGACCACCTTCCCCGAGCCGCGGCAGGCCCTTGGCACGCAGGCGATAGGCCATGCCGGTCTGCGTCCCCGGCTCGATGCGCAGCATCGCCTGGCCGAACGGCGTGGGCACTTCGACGTCAGCGCCGAGCGCGGCCTGCGTGAACGTGATGCCCAGGTCATAGACGAGGTCGTCGCCGTGGCGCTCGAAGCGAGGATCGTCCTTGATGTCGAGCACGGCAATCAAGTCGCCACGCGGGCCGTTGCGGGGCCCCGGCACCCCCTGGCCGCGCAGCGTCAGGTAGTGGTGGTCCGCGACGCCGGCCGGGACATCGATCTGAAGCGTCTTCTCGCCCTTCACGCGCCCGTCGCCGCCGCAGCGCGCGCAGGGACTGTGCACCACCGTGCCTTCCCCCGCGCACGTGGGACAGGGTGACACCGCGAGGAATTGTCCGAACAGCGACTGCGCCTGGCGCCGTACCTCGCCACCGCCGCCGCAGGTGCCGCATGGGACCGGTTGCGTGCCCGTCCGTGCCCCCGTGCCGGCGCATTCAGGGCACGTCTCGAGGCTTTTGATGCGCACGGTCTTGGTGGTGCCGCTCGCGACCTCGGCGAGCGTGAGTTTCAGACCAACTTTGATGTCGTGCCCGCGTCGCCGGTCGCGGCGACTGCTACTGCCGAACAGGGTTTCAAAACCTCCAAACCCTTGACCACCTCCAAGACCGAAGTCCCTCATGAACACCATCAGCGCTTCGGACAGATCGAAATGCATCGAGTTGAAGCCGCCGCCCTGCGCGCCACGGCCGACGCCGGCCATACCATAGCGGTCGTACGCGGCCCGTTTCTCGGGATCGCGCAGCACTTCGTACGCTTCGGTGACCAGCTTGAATTTTTCCTCGGCCGCCTTGTCGCCATTGTTGCGGTCGGGGTGGCACTCCATCGCGAGCTTGCGGTAGGCTTTCTTGACCTGGGCTTCGGTGCAGTCGCGCGAGACGCCGAGCACGGCGTAGAAGTCCTGCTTCATGCTATTCGAGCAGCTCCCCCACGAGCTGCGACGTGTGATTGACGAGCGCGGCGATCTTGTCGTACGCCATGCGCGTGGGCCCCATCACGCCGATCACGCCCGTGAGCGGGCCGAACCGATACGGCGAGGTCACCAGCGTGAACGTCGACAGCCGCGCGTCGGCGTGCTCCTGCCCGATGCTGATCGTGAGTCCTTCGCCGCCGCGCGCGCTGAGCGCCTCGCGCAGCAGGTCGCGGCGCTCGGTGACGTCGAGCAGCCCCTGGAGCTGGGCGCGGGTCGCGAACTCGGGTTGGCCCGCGAGCGGCTGCGTGCTGCCGAGGTGCACGGGCCCCCCCGCCCCGCGTGCGGCGACGGGGACTTCGAACAGCTCGTCCGCTTCCTGGATAAAGATGTTGAGCAGCTCCGAGGAGCCGGGCTCCGGCGGGCCGGCATCCCGCAGTCGCTGCGCGAGACTGGCGCGAATCTCCTTCAGCGTGAGCCCGGCGAGACGCTCGTTGAGCACGACGGTGACCTTTTGCACCGCCTCCGACGCCAGCTGCGAGGGCACTTCGACGAAAATCGTCCGCACCGCGCCGCTGCGCAGGGCCAGCACGAGCAGCAGGCGCTCGCTGGAAACCTGGAGCAGATCCAGCCGCTCGAGCACCGCTTCTTCAAGCGTGGGGCCGACCGCTACGCCCAGCTCATTGGTCAGGACGCCGAGCACCTGCGCCGCGCGCGACAGAATCGTCTCGACGGCGCTGCGCTGCCCCTCGAGCTCCCCGCGAAGGCGCTGCGCCTGCGCGGGCGCGACCAGCGGTGGCCGCATCAGGTAGTCGACGTACACACGATAGGCAAGGTCGGTCGGAATGCGCCCGGCCGAGGTGTGGGGATGATACAGGTATCCCTTCTCCTCCAGGTCGCTCATCGTGTTGCGAATCGTCGCCGGAGACAGCCCCAGCTGGTGGCGCTTGGAAATGGTCCGGCTCCCCGCCGGTTCGGCGGTCTGCACGTAGGTCTCGATCACGGCCTCGAGCACCTGACGTTCGCGGTCGGTTAGCGGCGCGGTCATAGGGTTGAGAGTTCGTGCACCAATGAATCTAATCTTAACCAGCCCTCTGGTGTGCATTTGAGCATTCGATCGTGCTCGACGACCCAACGCTGGGCGGTAAGGGGCGGTAGGGGGCGGTAAGGGGCGGTAAGGGGTAGCCCCTCGACCGTTCGTAGCGCCAGGTATACGCGTTCCATTTCCCGCTGCTCCCGAGTCAGCGTTTCCTCCGACTCCACAGCTGAGCGGCCCTCCGTGACCGCTCGGCGATAAGCCTCCCACGCGCGCAGGTTCCAGCGCCGCGTCGAGCCATCGTACGAGTGCGCCGCGGGACCCAGTCCCACGTACGGCTTGCCGGACCAGTAGGCCGAGTTGTGTCGTGAACGAAAGCCGTCACGCGCTGCGTTGGAGACTTCGTAGAACTGGTAGCCGTCAGCCGTCAGCCGTCTGTGGGCGCAGAGGTATTCGTCCGCATACCGCTCCTCGTCGGGCGCGTGGGTCGCTCCCCGAGATATCCAACGATCCAGCGGTGTCCGCGGCTCCACCGTCAATCCGTACAGCGACAGGTGCGTCGGCCGGAGCGCGAGGGCCATGTCGAGGTCGCGTTCCCAGTCGCGTTTCAGCTCGTCCGGGAGGGCGAAGATCAAGTCGAGCGAGATGTTGTCGATCCCGGCACCGCGCAGAGCGTGCACGGCCGCGCCGATCCGGGCCGCGTCGTGAGAGCGGTGCATCCACTTGAGGACGGTGTCGTCGAATGACTGGGCGCCGAGGCTCACGCGGTTGATGCCGGCGGCGCTCCACGCCTTGGCATTGCCAGGAGTCACATCCTCGGGGTTTGCCTCCAAGGTGACTTCAGCCGCCTGTGGTTGGCGGAACCTCTTCAGCAGCGTCGCAATCGCCGAGGGCGGGAGCAATGAGGGAGTGCCGCCGCCGAGGTAGAGAGTCTCGAGCTCGGCAAGATCGTGCGAGCCCGCTTCCCGCAATACCAGGTCGACGAATTCCTGCGCGGGAATCTGCTTCCGCACCGCAATTGAGAAATCGCAGTAGCTACAGCGTCGGACACAAAACGGGACATGGACGTAGAGGTGCTGCATGCCACAAGACTAAGGTATCGGAGTGGTTCGTTTAACCCCGGGCCAGCGGCCCGGGGTTAACCCAAACGGGACGTGGGGACCGTTGCTACCCAGGCCCCGCGGTCCGGTAGGACGGCCTGGGGGTTTGCTTAACACAGCCCAAACACCATGCCCGGCCCCTGCCGCACCAGCCCTCGCAGCTCGAGCTCCGTCAACGCCCCCAACACGTCCGCGGGCGGAGTCTGCGCCGCCCCCACCAGCGCGTCGACGTGTTGCGGCTCGGTGGTCATGCGATTCCACAGCGTCAGCTGCAGTCCCGTCAAATCGACCGGCGGCACCCGCGGCGCCGGGGTGGACAGCGCCACGCGGAGCTCGTCCAAACCCGTCGAGATGCCGATCTCTTCGAGGATGTCGGCGGCAGTGAGCGCGGGCTTGGCGCCATCCTGAATCAGCCGATTGGTACCAAAGGATGTCGGGCTCGTGATTGGGCCGGGAACAGCGAGCACGGAGCGGCCCTGGTGCGCACCTTCCTCAGCAGTCTTCAACGCGCCCGACTTCCGGTCGGCTTCGACGACCACCACCGCGCGCGCGAGTCCCGAGATCAGGCGGTTGCGCTTCGGGAACGATCCAGTGTGCGGCTTCTCCCACGGCGGATGCTCCGTGACGAGACAGCCGTGCTTCACCATGCGGTCGTACAGGTCGCGATTCGCCGCGGGATAGATCACACCGAACCCGTTGCCGAGGACGCCGATCGACCGTCCGCCCGCATCGAGCGCGGCGCTGTGCGCGATCGCGTCGATCCCGCGCGCCATGCCGCTCACGATGACCGCGCGCGCCGCCAGCGCGCTCGCGAGAATGCGCGCGGCCTCGGCGCCGTAGTGCGTGTGATCGCGACTGCCCACGATCGCCACGCTCGGGCGCGCGAGCAGCGCGACATCGCCCCAGACGTAGAGCACGGGCGGCGGATCGTGGATCTCGTCGAGCTGCGACGGGAAGTCGGGATCGCCCGACAGGAGCACGCGCGCGCC
>Ga0137437_1000802_pt1 | contig 10463 bp, 14 predicted proteins | sample EasRivERMGT138_2_FD_102332 | JGI IMG/M metagenome (GOLD analysis project Ga0137437, IMG submission 102332) | Soil microbial communities from meander-bound floodplain in the East River, Colorado, USA - East River MetaG ERMGT138_2 | ecosystem: Environmental > Terrestrial > Soil > Floodplain ...
CGAAATTCAGGGCTTCGCTGCCGCTGGAACCGCCCTCGGCTCTCCTTGCATGGGCGAGTGGATAGTTTCCAACTACGGCCCGAATTGTCTTTGTTATGTTCAGATCACGAACAAGCAAATAAACGGTGCCGTAATAGAGCTGTTTTTGCGGCTCGATCTGGCAACTTTTAACGGCTATTGCCTGAAAATCGTAGCCGTTGCGGGAACGGATTTTGTGGAGTTCTGGAGATTTGATGCAGGAGTTGCAGTTCAAATAGGCTCCCAGCAAGTTCAGCAGGAGTTTTCAAGCGGAGACTGGTTTGGGTTTCTGATGGTGGGTTCCCTCCTCGCGATCTACTACAGCACTGACGGAATCAATTGGAGCCAGATAGGCACCGCGACAGATGCAACTTATTCAACCAGGTCCAGGGCGGCTCTTTATATAGAAAACGATCTCGCTGCGAGGATGAAAAATTGGGGGGCGGGTGATTATGTGAATGAAGCTGTGCCGTACGGCGACGACAAATCTGTATCAACCCGCAATGCAGTGCGTCGCACAGCGCGTGGCATCCTGGTCGGTGCGTTCCCGCCTGAATGCCGCTCGCCGCTGCGCCCTCGGAACTAAGGAGACCCACCAGTGGCCCAAGAAAGCAAAGTACAGATCGCACCGGAATCCACCGGGCCAAAAGTCCGGACGCTCAAGATCGGCACGATCCTTGAAGATGGTACGCCCGCGACAGTGGAAATCCAGGCGGTAACTATCTCAGATGCACAAGGCAATTTATTAGAGGTGGTTGACCCGGAGTGGAAAGCAAGCGTACTGATGGAACTGCGCACGATCCGCACGACGTTGTGGGAGATGCTGGGGCGCATCACGCTCCCTGGCGGCCCATTGAGTTCTTAACTGTCAGGAAAGGAGCTTCAACATGGATCTAGAAATTATTGGTGGTTCAGGACCCGCGCCGGGTTCGAGGCTGGCGGTTGACCCCACGTTCGGGGCGGCGCGGGTTGGCATCCGCCCGCTCGACTACGGTTTGGCGGGGCTCGGCGGGAAGATTCTCGGGCATTACCGCGCCTCGATGATGACGGGCTTGACCACGGGCATCGCGGCCAATGGCGCCATCCTGTCGCTGCGGTGGGCTGACACCGTGCGGCTATTCGTGCCGACGCGCATCCAGGTGGGGTGCGCTATCACGACCGCGTTTACCGCGGCGCAGGCTCTCGACGCGGAAGCGATCATCGCGAGAGCCTTCACCGCGTCCGACACCGGTGGCACCGCCATTTTGTTGACTAACGATCAGCAGAAAATGCGGGGCATCATGGGTTCATCCCTGGTGACCGACTTGCGGGTTGCCACTACTGCGGCCCTGGGCGCGGGGACGCGGACGCTCGACGGCGTGGGGATCGGGATCACTTCGTTCCCGAACACGAACGGTCTTGGCTCGGGGAGTTCGCTGGTTGATCTCTACGCCTTCAGTGCCTACCATCACCCACCGGCGATCGCGTTGAACGAGGGGCTGATCGTCCGGCTCCCGACCGCGCAGGGTGCCGTGGGAGTGGTCAAGTATTACCTGGTGCTGGAGTGGGCTGAGGTCGCTGCTATCTAAAGCGGGGCTGCGTGTCCTTGTTGCTGTTATTAAGGACTGCGGCGGGCGGCACGCCCGTCGCGCAGTCGTACGTGCTCAACCTCGAAGCCCTCGGGGGCATTGCAGCGGCGCGCGCGTTGAACCTCGAGGCGCTCGCCGCCATCGCGCAGGGACGCGGCACGAACCTGGAGGCGCTCTCGACCGCTGCGCAAGCGCGCGAGTTGGCGCTCGAGGCGCTTTCAACCGCCGCGCAGGGGCGCGTCCTCGTGTTCGAAGCGTTGGCGGGAATCGCCGGCATACGCGTCGCGACGTTCGAGGCCCTGGCATCACTCGCCCAGGGCCGTGCGGGCAACATCGAAGCGCTCGCGTCGATTGCGCAGGGGCGCGGAGCCAATCTGGAAGCGCTCGCCATCGCCGCGCAGGCGCCCACAATCAACCTCGAGGCGCTCGGCCCGATCGCGGTCAACGTGCTGGCCGTGATCCCCTTCGAGGCCGTGGGCGATGCGCGGGTCGCCCGCGTGCTCGGGATCGAGGCGCTGACGGGAATCGCGCAGGGCCGCGGCGCGAACCTCGAAGCCAATGCGTCGGTGGCTCAGGGGCGCGCAGCCAATATCGAGGCGGCTGGCTATCTCACGCAGGCGCGCTCTGGAAATATCGAGGCGCTCGCATCCATCGCCCAGGCGCGCGATTTCAACCTGGAGGCGCTCGCCAGCCTGCAGCGGCCGGTCGCGATCTCAATCGAGGCGCTGCTATCGGTCACGCGCACGGTAGGCGGGACCATCGAGGCGCTGGCGACGATCGCGGCGCCGCGCGGGGCCGGCATCGAGTCTCTCGCCGCGCTCGCCGGGACCGCCACGCTGCGGCTCGAAGCGCTCGCCGCGATCGCGCGCGCGGCCGGCGTGCCGTTCGAAGCGATGCAGGGAATCATCCCGGCGGTGATCGTCAATATCATCGAGCGCCTCGCGCTGTTCCAGTTCCAACTCACGGAAGCGGGCCGCTTCGCCAACCGACTCGATGAAGACGGCAACTTCGCGCAGCGCCGCGACGAGGACATCGATTTTTGAACTCAATCCTCAATCCGCAATCCTCAATCCTAGAGAGGTAACGCCATGCCCATCGCAGCCAGCGATTTGAAAGCCTACCAAGCGGCGAACATGCCGGAAGCGGACACCACGACGACCGGCGGCGCGATCGCGGCCACTGGCCTCGTCGAGTTCACCGACGTCGCCGCGAACGACGACCTCGAGGCGCTCTCCGACAACGCCGCCGATACCATGAACCTGACGCTCACCGGGCGCAACGCCGCCGGCGCGATCGTGTCCGAAACCAAGGCGTTGACCGGCACGACGGCGGCGATCTTCTCGACGCTCGGGATCATCGAGCGCTTCCTGAAAGGGGTGCTCGCGAGCGCGGCCGCGGGCACGATCACGATTCGGCGCAGCGTTGCCGGCGCGACGGTGGCGACGATCGCCCCCGGCAAGACGAGCGTGCGGCGGCTGTTCTACGACTCGGCATCGGAAGCCGGCTCGACGACGCGCTACGAGAAGGCGTTCATGAAGAACGAGCACGCCACCCTCACGCTCACCAACGCCGCTTTGAAGCTCACGGCGGACCCGGCCGCGACGATCCGGATCGGCGCGGCGCCGGCGGTGGACGATTCCGCGACCGTCACCAACCGCAAGACCGCGCCGGCGTCGGTCACGTTCGTGGATGACGGCGTGTCGCAGGGCGTGCCTGGCGGCTCGCTCGCCGCGGGCGCCGCGATCGGCGTGTGGGCGGAGATGGTGCGCGGCGCGGGCGCCGCGGCGATCAAGAACACGTTCACGGTCGAGCTGTCCGGGACTACGACATAAGGAGATGCCATGAGCAACGGAATCAAATACACCTGCCAGGGACCGCGGCAGTCGGTGCAACAGGTCCGCGAGGATCTCGGCGCGCGCATCACCGCGCTGCAGGACAAGCGCGACGCGACTGACAAGGCGGCGCGCGGGCCGGTTACGGCCAAGCTCGCCGAGCTGGCCAAAGAGCAGAAGGCGCTCGCGAGGCGCGCCGACGACGAACTGCTGGGGCGCCGCGGCTGCGGGCAGGATCTCACCGCGCTGATCGAGGCGATCCCCGACGACGGCGAGGTCTACGACTACCGCTGCCCGAAGTGCGGCAACACCGGCACGGCACGCAAGACCGTGCCCTCGACCCTCGACACTCGACCCTCGTAAATGCCCTACAAACTCGCCCAAGGCGACACCGGGTCGAAGATCCGGGCGACCTGCAGGAACGATTCGGACGGATCGCTCATCGACCTGACCGCCGCGACGGTGCACCTCCTGTGGCGCGACGCCGCGGGCGCCCTGGTGACGAAGACGATGACGATCGTCGGCGCGCCGACCGCGGGTGTCGTCGAGTATCAATTCCTGGCGGCGGAGATCTTCCCGCCGTTGATGGCGTTTCGCGTGCGGATCACCGATGCCGGCGGAAAAATCCTGCACAACCTCGATCCGCTCATCGAGGACGTGATTCCGACACCCTGATGACGGACGAGGAGAAGCGCCGGGCGTTCGAGCGCGCGCGCCTGCAGGTCCTGAAGGCGCGTACCGCGATACAGCGCGACACGCGTGGCGAAATCGTTCGCCTCCTCGAGGCGGCGGCTGCAAGGATCAATGCCATGCTTGCCGGGCAGCCCTCCGATTACCAGCTCTGGCAGCTCGGTGAGCTGCAGCGGGAGATCGGCCGCACGCTCGCCGAGCTGGGCGGGCAAGCGGCCTCCGGGATCTCGAGCGCCGCCGGCGAGGCGTGGGAGGCAGGGCAGGAACTGATCGAGCGCCCGCTCGCCGCCGGCGGCATCCGCGTCCTCGGGGCCGCGCCCGCAATCAATACGCAGCAGCTCTTCGCGATGCGCACCTTCATGGCCGATCGCATCAAGGACATCGCGCTCACGGCCGCCAACCAGATCAATTCCGAGCTGGGGCTCGTCGTGATCGGCGCGCAAACGACGGCCGACGCGGTGGGCAAGGTCACGGCGATCCTCGGCGAATCCTCGCGCGCGCGCGCCACCACCATCGTGCGCACGGAGCTGGGCCGCGTGTTCTCGGTCGCGGCGAACGAGCGCATGCAGCAGGCCGCGCCCCTGCTGCCCGGCCTGAAGAAGCAATGGCGCCGCTCGGGCAAGCTCCACTCGCGCTTCCATCACGACGCGGCCGACGGCCAGGTGCAGCCGGTGGACAAGCCCTTCGTGCTCCAGGGCCCGAACGGGCGCGTCACGCTCAGGTTCCCGCGCGACCCGCTCGCGCCGGCCGGCGAGACCATCAACTGCGGCTGCGAGTCGCTCCCGATTATGGATTCCTGGGACGTCGCGCAGCCCGGGCGGCGCCCGTTCACGCCCGAGGAGATCGCGCGCAACCGCCTGCGCGCGGAGCTGGGCGGCGCGGCGGCCTGAACCTCTCCGTCCCCCCTCGTTAGTCAACATCCGTTACCTAACGCCCGGCATGGCGCGGTGGCACACTCGCGCCGTTCGCCTGAGCGAATCATCCCTCAATCGCTGGAGCCCGACATGGCCAAGACCGAACCCAAGGAAATCGCCGCCGCCGACGCGCTGAAGTTCTTCAGCCGCCAGAACATCTCCGTGCAGACCGCGACGCCCGTGACGGTGAAGGGCGAGGACGGCAAGGAACGGCCGGGCTTCAAGACCAAGGATGCGGCACTCGCCGAGGACCACATCCTCGCGGCGCGCGACCACGGCGACAAGGTCGTGATCACCACCATCGACGGCCGCCGCTACGAGGCGGCGAAGAAGGGCAACCGGCAAGAAGCAACGGCGTGAGCCTGAAGCATATCCCCACCGAAGGCATCGTCGGCGCCGCCCGCCTGGCGGAGGCCGCGAGCGGCGAGTACCGGCAGATCATGGATCTCGCGCAGGCCGCGCTCGTCGCGAAGCTCGGGTTGAAGCCCGAATACGCCTGGCAGGTCTGCATCGAGGCGATGTTCCCCGACCGCGTGATCATCCGCCGCGAGGGCCGCTTCTGGTCCTACGGCTACAAGCTCTCCGCCGATAACCAGGTGCAGCTCGCGGACGCCACCGAGGTGGTCGAGAACTATGTGCCGGTGCAGCTCCGCGAGGCGTTCGCGCAGGCATGCTTCATCGAGGCCGTCGCCGGCGATGGCAGCGCGTGGGACGCGATCCTCGTGCGTTCCGGTCTTTCCCAAAACAAGGTGTTCTACCCCGACGCCGTGCTGCGCGAGGCGGCGCCGCGCTACGACGGCGCGCGCGTCTACTTGCGCTCCGACGATGAGCATCGCAAGGGCGGGACGCCGGACGTGAACAAGCTGGTGGGCTGGATCTCCGATCCTCGCTTCGTCGAGGGCGCGGCGCCCGATACCGGCTACCTTGCCGGCCGCGTGAACATCGCCGCCGGCGCGCGCAGCCTCCGCGAGACGATCAGCGATGCCTGGCGGCGCGGCAAGCGCGATCTCGTCGCGTTGTCCCACGATGCATACGGCATCGCCGAAAAAATCCTGCGCGAAGGCGTCCAGCGCGCGCGGTCGATCACCAAGGTCAATTCCGTGGACTTAATCGTCGAACCCGGTGCAGGCGGCGGGCTGGTTCGACTCATCGAAGCCGCCGCTGATACGGAGAACGACACCATGAAGAAGCGCATGCTCGAAGCGATCAAGCAGAAGCTGCCGGCGAAACACGCGCAGCTCAACGTCGAGACCGCGACGGACGACGAGATCGAGGCGCTCTACCGCGAGGCGATCGCCCCCGCTCCCACTCCGGCGCCCGCCGCGCAGCCTGCCGCTCAGGTTCCGGGGGTGACCGCCGAGCAGCTCGCCGAGAGCCTGCGCATGGTCGAGGCGAGGGCCAGCGCCCGCGTGAAGATCTACGGCACGAAGCTGCCGAAGGCGGTGCAGGAGCGGATCTGGTCGGGCTTCGAGACGCGCGAACGCTTCGTCGAGGCCGACGTGGACGCCGCGATCAAGGCCGAGCGCGAGTACGCCGCGCGGCTGACCGAGTCCGGCCACGTCAACCTGGGCGGGCTCGACATCGAGGTCGAGGACCGCGCGAAGAAGATCGACGGCATGCTCGATGCCTTCTTCGATCCGAAGCACAAGGATCACGCGCAGACCCATTCCTTCAAGGAATGCTACATCGAGTTGACCGGCGACAAGCGCGTCACCGGCCGGATGGAGAACGTGGACCGGGCGCGGCTCGCCGAGGCGGTCGGCGCGGCCTTCCGCGAATCGCTCGATTCGACTTCCTTCTCGAACGTGCTCGGCAACACCATCACGCGGCGCATGGTGGCGGACTATCGGGACGCGAACCAGTACGACGTCTGGCGCAGGGCGTGCGACGTCGTGCCGATCTCGGACTTCCGCACCAACGAGCGCACCCGCTTCGGCGGCTACGGCGATCTGCCGGCGGTGGCGCAGGGCGCGGCCTACCTGGCGCTCGCGAGCCCCACGGACGAGAAGGCAACCTACGCGGTCAGTAAGCGCGGCGGCACCGAGGACATCACGCTCGAAATGATCAAGAACGACGACGTCGGCGCGATCCGGCGCATTCCGGTGAAGCTCTCGCGCTCGGCCAAGCGCACGCTCGCCAAGTTCGCGCTCGACTTCGTGCGCACCAACCCGACGCTCTACGACTCGGTGGCGTTCTTCCACGCCACCCACGGCAACCTGGGTAGCGCTGCGCTCGATGCGACCTCGCTCGCCGCCGCCCGGCTGCGGATGCTGAAGCAGGCGGAGTTGAACTCGCTTGACCGCATCGGCATCGGGCCGTCCAACCTGTGGGTGCCGGCGGACCTCCAGGAGGCGGCGGTCAATCTCTTCAACCGCAATACCAACCTCGACAAGACCTTCATCAACTCGATGTCGCTCACCGTCATGCCGGTGTGGTACTGGACCGACGTCACCGACTGGGCGATCTCGGCCGACCCGATGGACGTCCCCGGCATCGAGATCGGCTTCCTCGACAACCAGCAGGAGCCGGAACTGTTCGTGCAGGACAACCCTACCGTCGGCTCGATGTTCACCAACGACAAGGTGACCTACAAGATCCGCCACATCTACGGCGGCAACGTCGTCGAGTACCGCGGCTGGGACAAGTCGGTGGTGGCGGGATAACCCTAGAGCGCCTGAGTCTGCCGCTGCGGGGAGATAACCCGCAGCGGTGGGCCGGAGCCAGGACAAACAGGAGAACATGATGAAGCGTTTTTCAGGCAACCTCAAAGCCCTCGTAATCGCCGTCGTCCTTGCCGCGCTGGCGATCGCGCTGCCGGTATCGAAGCTGGCGATCGCCGCGACGCCGAACGTCGCCGCCGGCGGCGCCCAGGTCGTCTACATCCCCTTCCATATCTCCGGGGCCATTTCCGCGACGGTCGTGGGCATCGCCAAGTTCAACATGCCGATGCCCTGCGACCTGATCGGTGTGGGCGCGAGCGCACAGGCGATCGTCGGAACGACCAACACGATCGACGTGAAGCTCGGCGGCACCACGGTCCTCTCGGCGCCGATCACGATCGCCGCGGCGGGCACCTACACCGAGGGAACGATCACCACCGCCGCCATCACCGACGAGGGCGCGATCACGATCGACGTGACGATCGCGGGAACCTCGCTCACGCACATCACGGTGTTCCTCACCTGCGCGCGAAAATAAGGACGATTCCAGAGCGGCAAGGGCGGGAGCGGCAGTCCGCCCCGCCCTTTTTATTCCGACATGCTCTCCGACCATCAGACACTCGTCATCGAGTTGACCCGCGACGACGCCGCGAAAATTCAGGCGGCGGAGCGCGACCGGGCGATCGATCTCGCGGTCAAGCGCTACTCCAAGGACCGGCCGCGGGAGACCACGCAGGACGTGACGCCGGAGGACGCGAACCACTTGCCGCTGCCGGCGCTGTGGGAGACGGACTTCTCGGAGCTGCGCTCGCTCGAATATCCGATCGGGAGCGTGCCCCCCAACACCATCAGCCAGGAGCGCTACAGCTTCTACCGCTCGCCTACCGCGGTGAAGCTCCAGCTGCTCGACGCGGTGGCGATCGCGGCGAACAACGTGCGCGCGACCTTCACCGTGAGGCATGCGCTGTCCATGTCGGCGGACACCATCCCCATCGAGGACCGCGAGCCCATCGCCTGCTGGGCTGCCGCCATTCTGTGCGACGAGCTGGCCGCGCTCTACTCGGGCAACACCGACTCGACGATCCAGGCCGACAGCGTGCAGCAGACGAGCAAGGCGCAGGAATACTCCGCGCGCGCGAAGGCGCTGCGGAAGCGCTACATGGACGAGCTGGGGGTCGAGGACAAGCGCTCGGAGCCCGCCGGCGTCGTGGTCAATCTGGATTTCCCCGACAGCCAGGGGCAGGACCGTCTCACGCATCGGAGCGCGTTCCGATGATGCCGGTGAGAATCGAGCTCGCGGGCTTCGCGGAGCTCGACGCCGCCTGGGCGAAGGCGCCGGACATCGTGCGCGAGGAAATGACTCGCGCGATGTGGGAATCGGAGCTGCTGCTCGAGCGCGAGGTGAAGGAGAAGACGCCGGTGGGCGTGGGCGGCGGCGGTGGGCTGCGCGGCAGCATCGCGGCGCAATCGCCCGAGGTGAGCTCCGACATCGTGCTCGGCGTCGTCGGCACGGCGATGGCGCACGCGGTGCCGGTCGAGATCGGGACGAAGCCCCATTTTCCCCCGGTGCAGCCGCTCGAGGACTGGGTCATCGCGAAGCTCGGCGTCGCGGAGAAGGACGCGCACGGCGTCGCGTTCCTCGTCGCGCGCAAGATCGCCGCACGCGGCACGCTCGCGGTCGGCATGTTCCACCGCGCGTTCAACGAAAACCAGGCGAAGGTCGAGAGAATTTTCGCCGGAGCCCGGCAGCGCATTGCCGAGCGGCTTGCCTCGCAACGGACATGATGAATGCCGACGCTCGCCGAGATCCGGGAAGCGATCCGCGTCCGCGTGGCCGCGGTCCCGAACATCGGGCGGGTCAACGACTACGAGCGCTACGTGACGCAGATGAGCGACCTCAAGACGCTCTATATCGCCACGATCGCGGGCGCCGACCAGTTGCGCGGCTGGCACATCCGCCGCGTAAGCGCGCGCGAGAGCTACACCGCCGTGAACCGTTGGGTGGTCACCAACGACTGGCGCATCAGAGGCTTCATGGCGCTGGACGATTCCGCGGCGAGCGAGAAGACCTTCGACAACCTGATCGAGGCGATCCGCGACAGTTTCCGGGCCAACCCGACGCTCACGGCCGAGCCGGACTATTCCGATATCCAGATGGACGAGGACCGCTCGGGCGTGCAGGTGCCGGAATCCGGGCCGGTGATGTTCGCCGGCGTGCTGTGCCATGCAGCGCGGCTCGATCTGACTTCGCGGCATTACCTCTAGGAGTGTGAGATGACCCATCGCGGCGGCGGCAGCTTCAGCGTCTCGGAATCCGGCGAGTTGACGCAGGTGGAAAAGCCCACGCGCGATCACCCCGAGGGCAACCGCCCGCGCGATGCCGGGGGCAAACCGCTCGATGCGGAGCGCGAGCCCGAGGCCCCGACCCCGCCCGAGCGCCCGCGCGGCGGGCTGCGGAGACTGAATACCGTCAAGGAGTAACCGATGGCCACCCGCTATTTCCGGAAAAGATCGATCCTCACCAAGATCGAAGGCACCTATGGCGTCGATGCCGCCCCGACCGGCGCGGCGAACGCGATCCAGGCGCAAAACGTCCAGATCACGCCGATGGAGCTCGAATACGTGGATCGCGACCTGGTGCGCGCCTATCTCGGGCACCAGGAGCAGATCGTGGTCACGTCGCGCGTGCGCCTCACGTACGACGTGGAAATCGCCGGCTCCGGCACCGCGGGCGTCGCGCCCGCGTGGGGCCCGCTGTGGCGCGGCGCCGGCTTCAGCGAG
>Ga0137437_1000804_pt1 | contig 10452 bp, 9 predicted proteins | sample EasRivERMGT138_2_FD_102332 | JGI IMG/M metagenome (GOLD analysis project Ga0137437, IMG submission 102332) | Soil microbial communities from meander-bound floodplain in the East River, Colorado, USA - East River MetaG ERMGT138_2 | ecosystem: Environmental > Terrestrial > Soil > Floodplain ...
GACGACGTCGCGAGAAGCCTCGTGCTGGATGCCAACCGGGCGTACATCGGCGGCTACACGCTGTCGACCAACTTCCCGACCGCGGGCAACCCATTCGACGCGAGCTACAACGGCGGCACGTCGGTCGGGGACGGATTCGCGTGCACGCTCGAGATGAACTTCGTGCATTGAAATTCGCGAGGAGGAACAAGACATGGAACTCCATCAACGCCGGGCAGGACGAACGGTGGTCGTCCTTTCAGCGATGCTGTCGGTGCCGTCGTTGGCGCGGGGTCAGGAGTTGTTGCGCGACCTGGCCGGCGTGCAGGGTGTTCTCTCGATTGACGACGCGTTCGGCGGCGCGGTCGCCGGGATCGGAGACGTGGACGGAGACGGCGTGGTCGACATGCTCGTGTCGGCGCCTTACGAGGACCCGACGCAATATGTCGAAGTCGGCGCCGTCTACTTGATCTCGGGAGCGACGGGAACGGTCCTGCAACACGTGCTCGGCACACACAACCGCGACCTCTACGGATGGCAGGTGTGCACGCCCGGAGATCTCGACGGCGACGGCGTCACCGACTTCCTCGTCGGTGCGGCGGACTCGGCGTTGAACACGGCGCCAGGGAAGGTGTACGCGTATTCCGGCTCGACCGGAGCGTCGCTCTTCACGTTGCAGGGAAGGGCAGGGGATACGTTCTGGGGCCGAGTCGTCCGCGCCGTCGGCGACGTCGATGCCGACGGAGTGGGGGATTTCGGAGTCGGCGCGAATCTTACGGGTCCGGGCGACGTGTGGGTCTATTCAGGGGCGACGCAATCCGTGATCTACAAGTTTCACGGCAGCTGGACCTACGCCAATCTGAATGCGGTTTGCGGCGTCGGAGATCTCGATGGAGACGGATTTGCCGACTTCGGAGTCGGAGCTTCGGGAGACGGTCCGAATTCAGAAGGACTGTTCACTGTGTATTCGGGAGCCACGCGGAAGAAGATCTTTTCATTCCTGGGTGAGCACAACGGGAGCGCGTTCGGTTCCGATGCATGCGCGCTCGGAGATACTGACGGCGATGGTACTGCGGACTTCGCGGTCGATGCACGAGTGTACAGCGGCGCGTTCGGGGCGGAGGGCCGGGTCTATGTGTACTCCGGAGCCAGCGGCAGCTTGCTTTGGGAATACACCGGGACGTTCTTCAACGAGAAGCTCGGCCAACTCCCGACGAACGGCAACCTCGACCTCAATCACGATGGCTACGCCGACATCCCGATTGGATCGGTCGCGACGAGCACGGTGCACGTCTATTCGGGCCGCACCGGAACGCTCCTCTACGATTTCCACAACGATGGCATCGGCGAAGCGCTGTGCACTTCGAGCGCGATCGGCGACCTGAACGGCGACGGGATCGACGACATCCTGGTCGGTGCGCCGGACAATCGGCGCTACTACTCCGGCGCGGGCCGCGCCTACGTCTACGCCGGCAATGACCTCTTCCTCCAGGCCAATGGCTACGCCTTCCTCGCGAACGACGTCGTGAGCCTGGAGATCCGCGGCGGCGAGCCCGGCCATCTGAGTTGCCTCGTGCTCACCGATTGGAGCGGGACGCCGACGTTCCTCCCCATCGCGATCAGCGCGCTGGACGGCAACGGCAACTTTGCACTCTCCGGCACCACGCCCCCCGGACTTGCCGGCACGACCCTGACGTTCATGGGCTATGCCATCGGCGCCAACGGCCAAACGGTCATCGATTCGATTCCAGAGACGATCGCCTTCCAATGAGCGGCGCGACGCCCGGCACCGCCGACTGCGGTGCCGGGCGTCGCAGCTTCGAACCGGTCGCTACTTCCCCGTCGCCGCCGGATCGGAGGCCTTGGCCTCCTCTTTCTTGTGCGCTGCGAGCCACTGCACCGCGAACTCGTTTTGCGGATCGCGCCAGAGGGCGTGGGAGTGGTTGGCGCCGTCCTGCGTGTCGTCGAACTCGAGGACGAAGGTCGGGCCGCTCGCGCGCCAGTAGTGGCCCTGGCCGGGCTCGAGGCCGCCGGCCCACGCGAATCGGATCTCGCTGACGCCGGCCTTCGCGAGGCGGAGCTGTTCGTTGCGGGCCATTTCCGGATCGAGGGCGCCCATGAACTCGCCGACGAGCCGCAGCAGCGTCTTCTGCTGCGCCTCGTCGAGCTCGCCGTACGCGATGCCGGGGAAGGCCGACGGGTCGGCCGCTTTGCCCGGCCCGAACAAGACTTCGGGCGGCGCGACGTCGGCGAGCCACGCCTTGCTCTTCTGCGCCGCCCCGAGTGAACGGGCGAGCGCGCGCGCCGAATCCTCCTCGACTGCGAGCAGTCGGAATCCAGCGCGCGGTCCGCTGCGCACGCACGCGGGGTTCGCGCCGAAGAAGAGCGGCGTCGGGCTCGTGCCTGCCTCGGGCACCGACGTGAAGTTGAGCGCGAGGTGGTGTCCCTCGACGCGCACCAGGAACGGCGCCTCGCCGCGCGGATCGCCGAAGAGCGTGAAGTAGTAGTGGCCCGGATCGCGGAAGCTCACGTCGCCGCCGCTCGCGCGCACGCCGTCCTGCAGCACCGACTCGAGCGTCATCACGCCGTTCGCCTTCAGGTACCCCTGCGCCGAGAGGCCGGCGTGCAGCAGCGCCTGCGCCGCCGTCTTCTCCGCGTCGTCCATGGCGCCGAGCGGCAGCCCCTTCCTCTCTCTCGGGACGAAGTGCCAGTCGAGGCGGCCCGGGTCGTCGAACGGGAGCTGCGCGAGCGCCTTGTGCGGGGCGCTCAGTGAATCGAGGAAGGCCTGCGCCGCAGCGCGCAGCGCCGCATGGTCTCTCCGTTCGGCGCGGGCGCGCCCCAGCCCGGTCCAGGCGAGCAGCGCGACGGCGACCAGGGCGGCGGCGAACGCGGGCGGCGGTGTGCGGCGCATGGCCCGGTATCTTGGCGCGATGCTCTCGCTCGAGAAAGTGACCGTCTCGTTCGGCGCGCGCCGGGTGCTCGACGGTGTCGACTGGTCGCTCGGCACGGGCGAGCGGGTCGCCGTGGTCGGCCGCAACGGCGCCGGCAAGACGACCCTCTTCCGGGTGGCGCTCGGGCAGCAGGAGCTCGACGACGGGACGGTCGAGCGCGCCCACCACGTGCGCGTCGCCCTGCTGCCGCAGGAGGCGCTGCCGCTCCAGGGGGAGACGGCGCTCGACTGCGCGATGGGGGCGTTCGACGCGGCGCTCGACGCCGCGCGCGAACAAGAGGAGCTGCAGCACGAGATCGACGCGGCGGCGCACGACGACCCGGAGCTCCCCGCGCTGGTGCGCCGCCTCGACGAGCTCCATCACCACTTCGCCCACTCCGACGGCTTCCGCATGAAGTCGGAGGCGGAGCGCGTGCTCGCCGGGCTGGGGCTCAGCGCGAAGCAGATGAACGCGCCGCTCGCGACGCTCTCCGGCGGCTGGCGCATGCGCGTGCTGCTCGCGCGGCTCCTGCTCTCCGACCCGACGCATCTCTTCCTCGACGAGCCGACGAACCACCTCGACCTGCCGTCGCTCGCGTGGCTCGAGGAGTTCCTCACCGAGTTCACCGGCACGCTGGTCGTCATCTCGCACGACCGCGCCTTCCTCGACCGCATCGTGACGAAGGTGGTCGAGCTGCACGATGGTGCGCTCGACCTCTACTCCGGGAACTACAGCGCCTACGAGGTCGAGAAGCAGCGCCGCCGCGCGGCCCTGATCTCCGCGAAGGAGCTGCAGGACCAGAAGGTGGCGCAGCTCGAACGGTTCGTCGAGCGCTTCCGCGCCAAGGCGTCGAAGGCGGCGCAGGCGAGAAGCAAGGAGAAGCAGCTCGAGAAGATCGAGCGGATCGTCATCGACGAAGAGGCGGCGGTGATCCGCTTCAAGTTCGCGCCGGCGCCGCGCAGCGGCCAGGTGGTCGTCAAGCTCGAGGGGATGAAGAAGAGCTTCGGCGACGAGCCGGTCTTCACGGGCATCGACGTCGAGATCGAGCGCGGCGAGAAGGTCGCCGTGGTCGGCCCGAACGGCGCCGGCAAGTCGACGCTGCTCAGGATCCTCGCCGGCACCGAGCCGATCGACGCCGGCACGCGCAAGCTCGACGGGCGCGCGGTCGCGTCGTTCTTCGCGCAGCACACGGCCGAGGCGCTCGACCTGCAGGCGACCGTCTACGACGAGGTGCGCAAGTACGCGCCGCGCACCATGAACGACACGCAGGTGCGGACGCTCCTCGGCGCCTTCCTCTTCTCGGGCGACGAGGCGGGCAAGACGATCGGCGTGCTCTCGGGCGGGGAGAAGGCGCGCGTCGCGCTGGCGAAGACGCTGGTGCAGCCGTTCAACCTGCTGCTGCTCGACGAGCCGACCAACCACCTCGACCTGCAGGGCAAGGAGATGCTCGCGAAGGCGCTCGCCGGGTTCGACGGCACCGTCGTCCTCGTCACGCACGACCGCCACCTGATCGACGCGATCGCGACGCGCGTGCTCGAGGTCAACGGCAACGACGCGCCGCAGAAGGTCCGCAACTACCTCGGCAACTTCACGCAGTACGCGGAGATGCGGCTGCGCGAGGGTCGGCCGCTCGCGGGCTACGCGCCGAAGAAGAAGGCGCCGCCGGCGACGCGCATCGACGCGCCCGAAGACGGGAAGCGGGCGGGCGAGCGCCACCGCGACGAGAAACGGGCCGCGCAACAGGCGGCGCGCACTTCGAAGCGCTCGTCGACCGACGAGAAGAAGGCGCTCGAGACGCTGGAGAAGCTCGAAGCGGAGCGCGCGTCGCTCGAGAAGCAGTTCGAGGATCCGAAGCTCTACAACGACGCCGGCCGCCTCGCCGCCGCGCAGCGCCGCCACTCCGAGGTCGCCGCCGAGATCGCGAAGCTGTGGGAGCGGCTCGGCTGAACGTCTGTCTGCTTGTTTCGCGCCGACGCGGCCCCTACTGTCCTCGCCCCGTTGATTTTTCGGAGGCCCCACTCGTGGTCCGACTGCTCCCGCAGGACGAAGGCTTCTTCGACCTCTTCGAGCGCGCCGCCGGCAACCTCCTCGAGGGGGCGACGCAGCTCGACCGCCTGTTCAGCGACTACACCGACGTCCCGAACAAGGCGAAGCAGATCAACAACACCGAGCACGCCGGCGACCACCTCACGCGCGAGGCGATCGAGAAGCTGAACCGGACCTTCCTCGCCCCCTTCGACCGCGAGGAGATCCACGAGCTCGTCTGCCGCATGGACGACGTCCTCGACGAGATCGACGAGGGCGTGAGTCGGATGATGCTGTACCGCATCCAGAAGCCGACCGAGGACGCCAAGGCGCTCGGCAAGGTGCTGGTCAGGTGCGCGACGCTCATCCACGAGATGATGCCGCTCCTGCGCAACTTGAAGCAGCCGCAGCAGCTCCTGAACAAGTGCCTGGAAGTGCAGAAGCAGGAGTCGGAAGGGGACCGCATCGAACAGCACGGGCTCGCGACGCTCTTCGAGACGGTCACCGACCCGATCGAGATCATCAAGTGGAAGGACGTCTACGGCGACCTCGAGGCCGCGACCGACGCGTGCCAGGACGTCGCGAACGTGATCGAGTCGATCGTCATCCGGCACTCCTGACCGCGCTGGACGATGGACCACCTCAGCTTCGTCACGATCCTCGTCATCGCGGGGGCGCTGCTCTTCAGCCTGAGCAACGGCTGGAACGACGCCGCCAACGCGATCGCGACCGTCGTCTGCACCCGAGTGCTGTCGCCGTTCGCGGCGCTGATGCTCGGCGCCGGGCTCAATTTCCTCGGCGCACTCGTGAGCGACAAGGTCGCCAAGACGATCGGCAAGGACGTCGCCGACCCGGAGTTCCTGAACCAGGCGACCTACCTCGCCGCGGTGGTCGCCGCGACGCTCTGGGTCTCGTGGTGCACGCTCAAGGGGCTGCCGATCTCGTGCTCCCATTCGCTGATGGGCGCGCTGGTCGGCGCCGTGATCGCGAGCGCCGGTTGGAGCCATGTGAACTCGGCCGCGCTCTGGAAGATCGTCTACGGCATCTTCACGGCTCCGATCGTCGGCTTCCTGCTCGGCATGGCGATCCTCTCGCTCGTCGCCTGGACGTTCCGGCGCGCCCGTCCGAGGACGGTGAACGGCGTCTTCGGGAAGCTGCAGATCGTCTCGGCCGGCGCGATGGCGTTCGCGCACGGGACGGGCGACGCGCAGAAGGCGATGGGGATCATCGCGGGCGCGCTCGTGGCGGGGACGCGCGACAAGTTCGAGATCCCGTTCTGGGTCAGGATCTCGTGCGCGCTGGTGATGGGGGTCGGCACCGCGGTCGGCGGCTGGGGCGTGATCAAGACGCTCGGCTCGCGGCTCTCGAGCCTGCGGCCGTGGCAGGGCTTCGCGGCCGAGGCCGCGTCCGCGATCACGATCCTCTCGAACACGCTGGTCGGCGTGCCGCTCAGCACGACGCACTCGATCACCGGCGCGATCATGGGCGTCGGCGCAGCCAACGGGCTGCGGACGGTGCGCTGGGGCGTCGGCAAGAAGATCGTCTACGCGTGGCTGCTCACCTTCCCGGTCTGCATCGTGGTGGGCGGACTGCTCGCCAAGGCGCTCTCGGCGATGGGAATTCATTGATCGAGGACGGCGCGGCGTGCGCCGCGCGTTGGCGGGCCGGGTCGGGCGCGTGGATGATCGTGCCATGAAGTCGACCGTGCCCGCGCTCCGCACCATCCTCCACGTCGACCTCGACGCGTTCTACGCGTCGGTCGAGGTGCGCGACGATCCGTCGCTCGCCGGCAAGCCGGTGATCGTCGGCGCCGACCCCAAGGGCGGGAAGGGGCGCGGCGTCGTCTCGGCCGCGAGCTACGAGGCGCGCAAGTTCGGCGTCCATTCGGCGATGCCGGTCTCGCGTGCGTTCAAGCTCTGCCCGCAGGGCGTCTTCGTCTTCCCGCGCCACGACCACTACATGAAGGTGTCGCGCCGCTTCATGACGATCCTCGGGCGCGTGACCGACCTGGTCGAGCCGCTCTCGATCGACGAGGCGTTCCTCGACGTGACCGGCAGCGCGCGTCTCTTCGGCGACGGGGAGACCATCGCGCGGAAGATCCAGAAGGAGGTCGCCGCGGAGGAGGGGCTGTCGGCCTCGGTCGGCGTCGCGCCGAGCAAGTTCGTGGCGAAGATCGCCTCCGACCTGCAGAAGCCGAAGGGTCTCGTCGTCGTCCACCCCTTCGACGTCGTGAGCTTCCTCGCGCCGCTCCCCGTCGAGCGGCTCTTCGGCGCCGGCCCGAAGACGGCGGAGCGGCTCCGCCGGCTCGGCGCGAACACGATCGGCGACGTCGCGCGGCTGCCGTTCGCGCACCTGAAGGCGGCGCTCGGCGAGGCGACCGCGCGCCACTTCCACGACCTCGCGAACGGCGTCGACCCGCGCGCCGTCGAGCCCGACCGCTCCGCCAAATCGCTCGGCCACGAGCACACCTTCGACGAGGACGTCGCCGACCGCGCCGCGGTGGGGCGCGCGCTGCTCTGGATCGTCGACGAGCTCTGCTGGCGGCTGCGGCGGGCGGGGCTCGCGGGGAAGACCGTCTCGCTCAAGCTGCGCACGTCCGACTTCGCGACGGTGCACCGCGCGGAGACGGTCGAGACGCCGCTCGACACGGTCGAGGCGCTGCTGCCGGTCGCGCGGCGCCTGCTCGCCAAGGCCGACACGACGAAGAAGGCGATCCGGCTGGTCGGCGTGAGCCTGTCGAGCTTCGACGCGCCGCAGCCGTCGCTCTTCGCCGACCCGAAGGAGAAGAAGGGGCGCAAGGTCGCCGGAGTGCTCGACGCGGTGAAGAAGAAGTTCGGCGACGCCGCCCTGACGCGCGGCGCGCTGCTCGACGGGAAGCGGACGTCGCGGCCGGGCCGCTCGGCGAAGGATCCGCGACGGCGCGATGGATAACGGGACGCACACGCTGCTCGGCGCCGCGCTCTCGAAGACGCGGCTCGGTCGGCTCCATCGGCTCGCGCCGCTCTCGCTCGTGGTCGCGGCGAACCTGCCCGACGCCGACATCGTCGCCTCGCTCTTCGGCGGCAAGGACTCCTACCTCTTCCACCACCGCGGCATCACGCACGCGCTGTTCGGCATCGCGGTCCAGGTCCCGCTGTTCGCGGGGCTCATGAAGTGGATCGAGGGGCGCTGCGCAGGACGCCTCGCGCGCGCCACGCCGCACTTCGTCCACCCCGCCGCGCCCGTCGCTCCGCCCGGCTTCACGCCGTACCTCTGGCCCGCGCTGTTCGGGCTCGTGTCGCACCCGCTGCTCGACGCGCTCAACAACTACGGCGTGCGGCCGTGGCTGCCGTTCTCCGACGCGCGCTACTTCGGCGACCTCGTCTTCATCGTCGACCCGTGGCTCTGGCTGCTGTTCGGCGGCGTCGCGCTGCTCGCCGGAGCGCGCACGCGGCTGGGCACCGCCGGCTGGACCGCGCTCGCCGTCGCCGCGAGCCTCGTCGTCTTCCGCAGCGCCCGCTCGCCGGACCACCTGAAGTGGATCTGGCCGTTCGCCGTGGCGGCGCTCGCGGCGCTGCGGGCGACGCGCGTCGGCGTCGCGCGGCCCGGGCGGACGGTGCTCGTCGGCGCGCTGCTGCTCGCGACCTATCTCGTCGGGCTCGAGTGGTGCGCGTGGACTGCGGTCCGCAACGCGCTCGCGCGTGCGCCCCGCCTCGCGTCGGACTCCGTGCGGCAGCCCCGCGACACGGCCGAGCCGCTCTACGTGATGCGCTCGCCGACCGTCGCCGACCCGTTCCACTGGACGCTCTGCTTCCAGGTCGGCGACGTGCTGCGCTGGCGGAGCGTCGGGCTCGACGGCTCGCCCGCGCGCGGCTGGCGGAACTTCTCCGAGGACATCGAGAGCAACTTCTCCGACCCCGACGTGCTGCGCGCGGCGCGCTCCCCGAAGGCCGTGGCGTGGCGCCACTTCGTCCGCGTCCCGAGCGCCTGGAAGGAGACGAGCGAGGACGGCAGCGTGCACGTCTTCCTCTCCGACGCGCGCTACCAGTGGGCGCGCGGCCTCTCCTGGTGCGTGGTGGAGATCGACCTCTCGAAGGAGGCCGGCGCGGCCGATGGAGATTCGGGCAGGACACGGTGAAAACGGGTCGAGCCGACGCCCGGGCTCGGCCGACGAGTTGCGAATCGGCCGGCCGCCATGATTCACTCGGCACGAGCCCCGGAGGGGACAGAGTGAAGTCGGGCCTCGACCGACCGCCGGCCCGCGAGTAAATCGGCGCAACGCGAGCTTTTCCCCGGCGAACGCCCCCGACCACGAGACATGGCCGACAACACGCAACGCTGGGAAGACAACGTCGCAGGTCGCTGGTACGTGGACCGGACCTGCATCCTCTGCTCGCTCTGCTCCGACCTCGCCCCGCGGAGCTTCAAGGAGAGCACCGCCGGCGACCACGACATCGTCTACCGCCAGCCCGTCACCCCCGAGGAGGAGGCGGCGGCGGAACTGGCGAAGGCGCAGTGTCCGGTGGAGGCGATCGGCTCGGACGGGTGAGCGCAGCGACGAGCCACGCGACGAGCAGCCCCGCGACGAAGTCGAACAGGCCGCAGCTCACGGTCAGGACGTAGACGGCGAACGGCTCTCCCGTGCCGCGCGAATGGAGGCTGTCGAGCGCCCCGAGCAGGAGCATTCCGGGCATCGCGCAGTAGGCGTAGGGCGTGACCCAGGCGCCGGATCCGGCGCCGTATGCGACGAGCACGAGAGCGGCGTGCACGACCGCCCAGATCGAGAACCCGATCGTCAGCGCACGCGATGTGATCGCGGACCGGCGCTGCGCGAGGAACGAGTCGAGCAGCGTCATGCCGGTCGCCCACGTCGCGAACCCGAACACTTCGCCGGCGAACGCGGGCGGCTCGGCCCTGCCCATGATCGCGACGTGGAGCGGCAGCGCGCACGCGACGGTGAGCGCGAGCCACTTCAACAGGCGCAGCGGCGAGATCCGTTCGTGGTTCACGTCGAGCGCTCGATCGGGACGGAGCCGGGCCGCCGCCGCGGACTCGTGACGACCGGGCCGCGCAGGAGCTCGATCAGGTTCGTCGAGAACAGGCCTGCCAGCAGATTCGGGAGTCCGCAGAAGAGCGTCAGCAGGAACACCGCGACGACTTCGACGACCTCGAAGGCGGGCAGGCCGATGAAGGCGGGCAGGCTGATCGGACCGACGATCGTCGTCGCGAGCTGCAGCGCGAGCTGCGCGAGGAGCACGACCAGGAAGAACGGGACCAACGCGAGCGAGTAGATCGAGAGCGCGAGGACCCGCACGACCCCCTGTTCGTCGAACGCGACGCACGCGACCGCGCCCTGCATGACCGCCCAGACCGTGAAGCCGATCGGGAGCGTGCGCCTCCAAGCCACCGAGCGCCCCGCCCCGAGCCGCCCTTCGCACCTCGCGACGACGACCGCCGACACGACGATCCCCGCCGCCTCGGCGCACCTCCCCGCCGCGCTGAACCCGTGGAACGTCGCGATCCCGAGCGGCAGCGCGCA
>Ga0137437_1000805_pt1 | contig 10435 bp, 12 predicted proteins | sample EasRivERMGT138_2_FD_102332 | JGI IMG/M metagenome (GOLD analysis project Ga0137437, IMG submission 102332) | Soil microbial communities from meander-bound floodplain in the East River, Colorado, USA - East River MetaG ERMGT138_2 | ecosystem: Environmental > Terrestrial > Soil > Floodplain ...
CTCATCGCCGCGAACGAGATCAGATGGCATCGGCATCTTATCTCGTTCGCGGCGATGAGAGTGCGTATGCGTTGCCTTTCGACGGGTGCAGGCTTCAACCGCTTCGGCGAACATGCCAACGTCACCGAGTCGGCGAGCGCACTGCGTTTGTTGCTTTCGATTTCCCCCGGTACGATCGGAACAAGCAACACGGATCAGGCCGCAAGCAGCGTTCCGCGAGAAACAGCCGGGCCACAGTGGGCAAACAGTTGCCGACCCACCAACGCCGGGTCATTGATCGCGCGCACGGCGGCGTAGGCGGCTTGCGCTTCCGGATAGCGGCGACGCAGGAAGTTAAGCCACTGCTTGAGCCGGCCCGAACGGTGATGCGGCGCTATGTGCGCGCCGCAGATCTGCCAGAATTCGGCCACGAACGGCAGCAGCACCTGCCAGCTCAGGGCCTGATCGTCGGCGCGGGAATTGATAGCGTCACAGGATCTGATCGAATCAGCGGACGTGCTCAGGTCTCGAGCCTTGATCGCCAGCGCCAGGCCGGGGTCGACAACCATGCCGCGGCCCAGCATCAGTGCATTGCATCCCGACTGCGTCCGGCATCGTGCTGCATCTTCGACGTTCCAGATTTCGCCGTTGGCAACGACGGGAATAGTGACCGCGGCGCGGATATCCTGAATGCGGTCCCAATAGGCAGGCGGCCGGTAGCCATCGGATTTCGTGCGCGCATGCACCGCCAGTTCGTCGGCACCGCCGCCGGCAATGGCGAGCGCGCATTCCAGTGCGCGCGAGCCGTCGTTGTAACCCAGCCGCATCTTGGCCGAAACGGGCATGGTTCGCGGCACCGCACGGCGCACTGCGGCGACAATCTGTGCGATGAGTTCCGGCTCGTCGAGGAGCACGGCGCCGCCGCGATGGCGGTTCACGCCCTTGGCCGGGCAACCGAAGTTCAGGTCGATTCCGGCGGGGCCCAACGCTGCGAGCTTCGCAGCATTTTCGGCCAGGCACACCGGGTCCGAGCCCAGAAGCTGCGCACGCACCGGGACGCCTGCCGGCGTGCGGCCGCCATGGTCGAGCTCGGGCACAATGCGCGTGAACGCGCGATCGGGCAGCAGCGTGCCGGTGACGCGAATGAATTCCGACACGCAACGATCGATTCCCCCCACGCGCGTCAGGATGTCGCGCAGGACGAAATCAAGCAACCCTTCCATGGGTGCAAGCAGGATCATGGCAGTGATTGGAGGACAGCAATGCGCGCGTAGTGAGCGGGTCGCATCCTTATCGTTCAGCCTGGCGCGCGTTACTTTGCGACCTGCACCAGCACTCGACGGTTCTTCTGCTTGTCGGCAGCGCTCTTTTCCGGGGAGACCAGCGGTTTACTGGAACCCGCGCCGCTGGGAGTACACGGCAGCTTCATACCTTTGGCCTTGAGTTCCGCGCAGACCTTTTTTGCGCGCGCCATAGACAGCTTCTGATTGCTCTCCGCACTGCCATCGGCATCGGTATGGCCTTCGGCAATGACATGAAGATGCGGAAAGGCCGTTGTCAGGCTCTTGGAATATTCGGTCAAAACCTTCAGCAGCCCTTTGACCCGCTTGTCATTACCGGGCGCGAACTCGGCCTTGCCGGTCTTGAACTCGAACTGGCCGTCCTTGACCTGCTGATCGGCCAGGGATTTGTTGACGTTATCGAGCAACGACTTGTGGGTAATATCACCGACCTTGGGCAGCTTATCCATGTCCAGCGCCATCACCGGGGGACTGCCCAGCATCAGCAGGCCGGCAGCAATAATCATCGTTAAACGCATGGGTCATTCACCGCGAAGTTGATTGGCATTCAGTATAGGCGCAAGCAGCAGCCTTTGGCTTCGATCCCGGCCTTGTGCGCCGAACGGAAGTCGTTCATGCCCTTGGTCGCGCTATCGCGCCATTGCTGCAGGAAATCCTGCGCACCGGCAGCCGACGACAACGCAAGACAGATCAGCGGTACAAGAAACTTCTTCGTGGCAACCTTCATCGCAGTGCCGGGTTCGCCAGGGGGGCGTAGTTTACCGCATGAAGTGCGAGGGGTGAGGGTCTTGAAAAAAGGGCGTAAAGCTCTTTCGCACTTCCCTCACCTCTCACCCCTCGTCCCTCGTCCCTCTTCTTTCTCCATCACCCCTCGCCCCCCGCACCTCGTCCCTGGTCCCTCGCCTTTCCAGGCGTTCGTATTCCGCGATGACTTGCGCGCCCAGTAACAGCAGCGTGGCGGCGATCTCGAAACTCAGCAGCACGACGATTGCGCTGGTAAGCGATCCGTACACGACGCTGACCTGCGAGATCGTGCCGAAATACCACACCAGCCCGTGGCGGATCGCCTCCCACAGGATGCCCGCCGTCGCGCCGCCGATCAGCGCGTGCAGAAGCGATCGCTTGCCGAACGGCATGACCAGGTAAATCGACGTAATGAGCAGAATTTCGAGAACGACGCCGACGACATAGAGCAGAAGACCGGACGCGCCCCCGAGCGACCAGTGGTGTCCGAGGATGAGGATGCTTTCCTGTCCGATCGCCTCCAGACTCGCCGAGATCAGCGTTCCCACCAGCAGCGCAAGGCCGATGAAGAATATGTAGCCGAAGGGAATGAGCGCCGAGACCAGAAGGCGCCGCTTTCGCACGGCGAGACGGTGGATGAAAATCACCGACATCGCGCTCTCGAGAACGGCGAACGCGAGCGAACTGAACACGAGCATGGTTCCCAGCAGCACCCAGCCGATCGCGACGCGAGCCTCCAGGAAATTCGCCAGTTCCTTCGCGACTGCTTTCGACTGCCCCGGCGCCACCCATTCCAACGCGTGGCCCAGAGTCGCGAGCAGTTCCGCCTGGTCGAGGAAGTGCGAAAGCGCGATAACGATCAGAATCAGCAACGGCACGATGGACAGCAGCGCGTAATACGCGACCGCGCCGGCGAGCAACAGTCCCTGATTGGCGCGAAACGCCTTGACCACCTGCAGGGCGAACCTGGCGGGATGCTTTGCCACCTGCGATGCATGCCAGAGGAATGGTGTCATCGGGAGCGGGAAATGACAGCAAAGCGATGGGCGACCGCGAATGCAAGCTGCAAGGTCGCTAGACACCGGGCCTTGGCCGCGGGCTCCCTTCGAACATCGGCAGTGAGAGTTGATCGCGTTCCCCGGCACCGCCGCGCTCCTGCGCCGTCGCCGGCAATGCGCCCGCCCTGCACAAGCTGCCCGCACGCACGCCGAGCAGGCGAAGCCGCTGGTCGAGCTTCGTCTTCTTCAAACAGTGCCCGGCGGTCTGGCGAATCGTGCGCGCATCGTCGGTATGAGCCTCCAGGGTCAGTTCGCGCGTCACGATCCGGAAATCGTCGTAGCGCAGCTTCACGCCGATGGTCTTCGCCAGGTAGCCTTTTCTTCGCAGGTCCGCAGCCAGTTGCTCGCAGAGGCGCGTGAAAATCGCGGCCAGCGCGGCGCGATCCTCGCGCACAAGTAAATCCCGTTCGAACGTGGTTTCACGGCTGATGGATTTTGGTTCGCTGAAGGTCACGACCGGGCGCTCGTCCCGGCCATTTGCCGCTTCGTGCAGCCATGCGCCGTAGTTGGAACCGAATTGCTCCAACAGCCATTGCGGGTTCGCCGCGGCGAGTTCGCCGATGGTGAGAATTCCGAGGGCTTCCAGTTTGGCGCTGGCCTTCGGGCCGATGCCGTTGATGCGTTTGGCGGGAAGCGGCCAGATCCGCGAGGCAACGTCGGCGGGGGTCAGGATGGTCAGGCCGTTCGGTTTGTCCAGTTCCGAACTGATCTTGGACAGGAGCTTGTTGGGCGTAATGCCCATAGAACAGCTGAGCCCAGTGGCAAGATACACCCGCGCCTTGATGCGCTCCGCGATTGCCTGGACGCCGGCGTGTGGGCCGGATTTTTGTGAATCGGCGTCGACGACAGCCTGCGCGCCCGGAACTTCCGTAAGGTCGATGTAGATTTCGTCGATGCCCCTGTCTTCGATAAGCGGGGCCACTTCTGCCACAGCGGCCTTGAACAGCCGCGAGTATTTGCGGTATTCGTCGAAATCAGCCGGAAGTAGCACGGCATCCGGCGCCAGTGCAGCGGCTTTCATCAGGCCCATGCCGGAATGCACACCCAGCGCGCGTGCCTCGTAAGTGGCGGTCGTGACTACTCCCCTGCCGGCATAACTGCGCAGCGCCGAGAAACGATACGAGCCATCCGCCTGAGGCACCGGCTGGTGCGCGCGCCGGCCGCCCACGACCACCGCGCGGCCGCGCAACTCCGGGTAGCGCAGCAACTCCACGGACGCGTAGAAGGCATCCATGTCGAGGTGGGCAATCCAACGGCAATGCATGCAGGCTCCGTCCAATATTCGCTACGATTACGCCTTCGGGCGCCCGCCATTCTACCGCCCGCTATGCACTGACTTGGGAAGAATGCGAGAATACTGCCATGAATACACCAGAACCCGTTTCTCCCCGCCGCCGTCTGCAGGAGCTCCTCGCCATACCCGAGCGCCAGCGCACCGACGAGCAGTGGGATGAAATCAATGAGCTCGAAATCAAGCTGGCTTCCGCCAATCGGGAGGACGCTCCGGAGCAGGGCGCGCGGCGGGAAAACCCTGCGGCCAACGCTCAAAATCAGGCCAGGCGCAACAGGCCGGGCGGAGGCCAACAGGGGAAAAGGCCACCGCGGAAGTTCCATAAGTCATAATTAGGCTCGGGGCCGGCCTTCCTGATTGACCAGCAGAAAACGGGCGCCATCGGCGCCCGTTTTCTTCGTTTGATTCCGCTTTTCCCTTTTACCTTTTATTTGCGCCAACTGCGCGCCTAGCGCTTGATCGGAAAGAACGACACCGGCGTCATCAACCGGTTTTCCTGATGCTCCAGTGCACCGAGCTTCGCGCTCTCTTCCATGAACGCGATCCAGTCCGGGTCGGCCATCATTGCGGCACGGCGCTTCGCGCGATCCGCGGCGTCCTCATAAGCCCAGATATGAATGTACTGGTTGACATTGCCGGTCTCGGTGACGAGGTAGGCGAAAGGCTGGCCGAGGTGTTTGGTCTGCGGCCCCTTGCCGCGTTTCTCATACAGCGCAAGGTGCTTCTTGATCGTTCCCGGGCGGCAGGTATAGGTGCGCACGTCGAGCAGCATGGGTTTTCTCCGATTGAAGTGTTGTTGTTCAGCGGCCAGACGGGCCGTTGTTCGGGTGGAAGTTTATGCGGCGAAGAGGAAAGTTGAAAGGAGAAAGGGGAATAGAGGAAAAAAAGATAAAATACCCGAAAGCCTTCCCAAAGCTTTTACCTTTCCCCTTTCACCTTGCTCATCTGATCACTTCGCGCAGCCGGCGCTCGAGATACAACCGCTCGGCGGGATTGCGCGCGAGACGGATCGCCTCGCCGCTCAGGTCCGGGCGCACGAGGGATGCGCCCTCGGTCGCCGAATAGCCTTCGTTGAAGACCAGATAGATGGCCGCGAGCACGGCGGCAAGCCGGTCGGGAAGCATCTCGTGAGAAGGCACGACATAGGGAATGCGTGCTTCGGATATTTTTTTCCTGGCGCGCACGAGGCGTTGTGCGGTCGTTGCCTCGGGCTCGAGGAATGCCCGCGCGATTTCGCGCGTGGAAAGGCCGCACAGCGTGCGCAACGCAAGCGTCATTTGCGCGGGCGCGGCAATCGCCGGATGGCAGCAAGTGAAGATCAGGCGCAGGCGGTCGTCGGGCAGCCCGCCCGTTTCGATCGGTTCCGGCTGTTCGATCGCAAGCTGCTCGAGAATGAGGTCGCCATCGTCCATGTTTCGCCGCGAGCGCCGCAGCCGGTCTATCGCGCATCGCCTTGCAACGGTCGTAAGCCAGGCCGCGGGTTGCTCTGGAATGCCCGCCGAGGGCCAGGCATCGAGCGCGCGCTCGTAAGCATCCTGCAGGCAATCCTCGGCAAGGTTGAAGTTGCCGCCCAGACGCCCGATGAGGCCCGCCAGAATGCGCGGGCCTTCGCGGCGCGCGAGCTCGTCGACGATGCGCCCGAGCACGTGCGGCTACTTGGGCGGAGGAGCGAGCGGCCTCACTTCGCACGATCCCATTTTCGCGCCGGGACATTTTCCCGCCCACTTCACCGCCGCATCCAGATCCGGGACTTCGATGAGGTAATAGCCGCCGAGCTGCTCCTTGGTTTCCGCGAACGGTCCGTCGGTGCTGAGTACCTTGCCGCCGCGCAGCCGCACCGTGGTCGCAGTGGCCACAGGCTTCAGTTCCGATCCGGCCCGCATCACGCCGGCCTTCATGAGCTCCTGCGTATAAGCGCCGTATTCGGCGTACATGGCCTTGAGCTGGGCCTGGCTTGCGTTGGTCCAGGCACTTTCGTCGCCGTAGATGAGAATCATGTACTCCATTGCCGTTCTCCTTGGATGATGGCTCCGGATCGGAGCACCCCTATGACGAACGGCCGTACCCGGAATCGACAGTTCGCGCAGGTTTTTTTCGCGATCGCCTTGCCTTAAATCCAATTCTTCGGTCGACGCCGCGCCGGCGGCGGCCGGGGAAGGTGCCTGGCCTAGCGTAGCAGTGCGCGACAAGCATCCACGATGGCTTCCGTGCTCATGCCGTACTTCGCGCGCAACGGGCCTGTCGGTCCCACCATCGCAAAGACGTCGGGCATGCCGACCATGCGCATGCGCGCCGGATGTTCGACGGCGAGCAGTTCGGCGACCGCACCGCCCAGACCACCGGTGAGGTGATGTTCTTCGGCGGTGACGATGCCGCGGGTCTGCGCCGCCGCGGCAAGAATGGCATCGCGATCGAGCGGTTTGATGGTGTGCATGTTCAGCACACGAACGCTAATGCCTTCCTTCTTCAGCAGATCCGACGCCCGCACCGCCATATCGACCAGCGCACCGCAGGCGATCACGGCGACGTCCGTGCCGGGGCGCAGTTGCACCGCTTTGCCCAGTCGAAACGCCGCTTCGGGGTCGCCGACCGCCGGTTCTTCCGTGCGGCCGCCGAGCCGAAGATAGACGGGACCGTCGATGTCGAGCGTCGCCAGCGTAGCCTTGTAGGCTTCGTTCACATCCACGGGAACGATGACAGTCATGTTAGGCAGGCTGCGCATCAGCGCGAGATCTTCCAGCGCGTGATGCGTCCCGCCGGCCACGCCGAGCGAGATGCCGCTCGCAGCCGCGCCGATTACCACACGCTGGTTGGCGTAAGCCACGTCGTTGCGCACCTGCTCCATGCTGCGCGCGGTGATGAACGGCGCGTAGGCGCACACATAAGGTCGCAGGCCCGTGGTCGCAAGCCCGGATGCGACACCAATCACATTCTGTTCGGCGATGCCCAGTTCGATGAAGCGATCGCGAAAGCGTTCGATATAAGGACGGATACCGAGCAGATCCTGCGTATCGGCGGACACGACTACCGCGCGCGACTCGCGCGCACCGATCTCGAGCAAGGCCTGACCGAAGGCGAGCCGGGTCTGATTGGCCGATCTGGTGCGCCACTCGGCGGGATCGATCTCCGGCGCGTTCATGGCATTCCCAGCTCGATCAGGGCCTTGGCGTAGATTTCATCGTTCACCGAATTGCTGTGCCAGAGGTAAGTGTTCTCCGCGAAACTCACGCCCTTGCCCTTGACCGTATGCGCAATGAGCGCGGTCGGGCGATCGGGGTTCAGCGGCAGCGCGTCGAGCGTGTCGACCACATCTTCCATATTGTGACCGTCGATCTCGCGCGCCTCCCAGCCGAATGCACGCCATTTCTCGGCAAGAGGATCGACGCTAATGACTTCGTCCACCCGGCCGCTCTGGCAGATCTTGTTGAAATCAATGATGGCCGTGAGATTCGAAAGCTTGTAATGCGCGGCCGCCATCGCCGCTTCCCAGTTCGAACCTTCGTGCAATTCGCCATCGCCAATCATGACGAACGTGTGGAATGCCATCTTCTGGATGCGCGCGCCGAGCGCCATGCCCACCGCCACTGGCAGCCCGTGCCCGAGCGCGCCGGTGCACATTTCGACGCCGGCGACCTTGATGTCGGGATGCATGCCGAACGGCGATTCGAATGCATAGAACTTGTCCAGGACTGCGTCATCGATGAAACCCGCCTGCGCCAGCACCGCGCCGAGCGCCGCATTTGCATGCCCCTTGGAGAGCACGAAGCGGTCACGCTCCGGCCAATCCGGCTCGGTCGGGCGGATGCGCATGCGATGGAAGTAGAGCGCGGCGAGGAGGTCGGCCGCCGAAGCCGATCCGCCGACGTGTCCGCCACCCCCGGCGCGAGTCGCGCGCCAGATGTTGCGCCGCACGTTCCGGGCTTCCCCTTGCAGTTTCCTGATCAGGTTATGTTTCGCTTCGTCCATGGTCGTTCCCGCGATTGCCGCCGATTTTGTCGATGGATAGTAGCCGAAAAGACGGTGAGTGGTGGTTCGCGCCGTGTCGCGGGCTAACGAGTGGTCCGCGACCGGCGCGCTGCGATGCGGCACGGCATGTCATTGACCTTCGCCGGATCTGCGCCTATACGGGGATAGTTGAATGGCATGAATCAATCCGACGGGAGGAGAAGAAGATGGGTACTTTCAGACCCTGGTTTTATGCGTTGTTTCTAGCCGCGAGCTTGCTGCTCGCCCAAGCGGCAATCGCAGCAAACAATTTCGAACGGCAGGACGTGACTTTCACCAGCGTCGGCAAGAAGCTGGTCGGGTGGCTTTACGTGCCAAACGGGATGAAGCAGGGCGAGAAGCGCCCGACCATCGTGATGGCGCACGGCTGGAGCGCGGTGAAGGAAATGTACCTCGACGACTTCGCCGCGAAGTTTTCCAACGGCGGCTTCGTGGTGCTGGTCTTCGACTATCGCAACTTCGGCGACAGCGAAGGCGAGCCGCGCGGGCACATCGATCCGCACCTGCAGCACGAGGACTACCGGAACGCGATCACCTGGGCAGCACTGCAACCGATGGTGGACGGCAACCGCATCGGCATCTGGGGCTCGTCCTACAGCGGCGGGCACGTCATGCATCTCGCCGCATACGACCGCCGCGTGAAATGCGCCGTCGCCCAGGTTCCGCTGGTCCATGCGGTAAACAACTTCCGCCGGCTGGTGCGCGCGGATCATTGGGGTGGATTGCAGGCCTGGCTCGCCGCCGACCGCGCGGAGGAATACACCACCGGCAAGGTCAATTACCTGCCCGTCGTGGACGAGCAAGGCAAGCCCTCCGCGCTGCCGACGCAGGATTCCTACGACTGGTTCATCAAGACCGGCAAGACACGCGCGCCCAAGTGGGAGAACCGCCAGACCGTGCGTTCGCTGGAACTCGCGCTGGAATACGACCCAGCAGCCAACATCCAGCTCATTTCCCCGACGCCGTTCATGATGATCGTCGCCGAGAACGACGTGCTCACGCCGACCGACCTCGCCATCGAGGCCTATGGCCGCGCCCGTGAACCGAAGCAACTGGTGATCCTTCCGGGTGGCCATTTCGACGCCTATGTGAGCGGTTTCCAGAGCGCCTCGACGCCGGCGCTGAACTGGTTCAAGCAACATCTGATGAAATAGGCGAAGACCGATCAGCCTCGCGACGCTGCATAACGCTCATACAGTCCGGGCACCGATCGGTGCCCGTTGATAATTTTCGTGCAAATAGCCAGTAACCAATCGTTGTAACTTCAGGCCTTGCGCGAAATGTGCACATTCGACAACCGAGCCGGTCGGCCAGCGTGCGCAGGAGCGGCCAATGTAGCGCCGGTGCGGGATCGTAAGGAACCAGGCAACAACCCCCGCGACAGCCGCCGAAATCCCGCGGCAGGATACGCTCGGGAATTGATGTCATACCCGCGCAACTATTCCAGAGTAGGATAGCGTCCGATAGTCGGCACTGAAAGGCCCCGCCCCATGCGCCTGCTCCTGATCAACCCGAAGTTCCCGGAAAGCTTCTGGAGCTTTACCTGGGCAATCGATGAAGTTCTTCCCCGCAAGCGCACGACCTGCCCGCCGCTCGGGCTGGCGACACTGGCCGCGCTGTGCCCCCCAGACTGGGATGTGCGCATTGTCGACGAGAACGTGGAAGCAGTGCCGCTCGATCCCGAGGCCGACATCGTCGGCGTATGCGGCATGGGCGTGCAGTTCCCGCGCCAGCGCGAGCTGCTCGCGCATTACCGCAGCCGCGGCTACTACACCGTCGCCGGCGGTAGCTATACCTCTCTTTGCAACGAAAAGTACGCTCTCCTGGCCGATACCGTCGTGGCGGGCGAGGCCGAGTACATCTGGAAGGAGTTCTGCGCCGACTTCCTGCGCGGCGAGCCGGAGCCGCTCTACCACGAGACCGGAACCGTTGCGCTCACCGATTCACCGACGCCGCGATTCGACCTGCTCGAGCTCGACCGCTATTCGAACGCCACGCTGCAGTACTCGCGCGGTTGCCCGTTCCGCTGCGAGTTCTGCGACATCATCGTGATGTTC